>OGMM01000052.1_pt1 | contig 70408 bp, 74 predicted proteins | sample 1573221 | NCBI WGS metagenome assembly OGMM01 (sample SAMEA2581988, study PRJEB24529) | metagenome | biome: Human gut stool | place: China | collected 2011 | reverse complement strand
CATTACAGAGAATAATTCCTAAACAAAAAGCGTTAGTCTTTGTAGAGTTTGAATAAGAGCCACAAGTCTTGGAATCCGCTAAACAAGCGGCTTCCGAGACTTTTTCTTTTGCTCTGCTACTAATTTGCTACTAATAGCAACTACTCTTTTTCTATCGTTTTCAGTTGGTTGTCATTAACTTTAATAGCAAGAAACCCTGATGACTGCTGGATTTCTTCTATATGATCTTTCTTTGTGGCATCTGGATGATTTTCCCGGATGCGGTATTTGGTGGTACTAACGCAGATCCGAACTGAGGTCGGATTGTTACATCTGAGCCGCTGTCCTGAGCATGAGATACTTCACAGGTGATTCCTACTGCTTCAAGCAGAGGGTTATCAGATGGTGGTTCAGGTGTTGGCGAATCTGTTGCCTGCAATGATTCCAGACTATGCACAAGCTCCTGCTGTTTATGTGGAAACAGATGAGAGTATGTGTTAAGTGTTGTGGATACTTTCTCGTGTCCGAGCCTGTCTGCTAACATCAGCGCATCACAGCCCTGATTAATAAGTAAGCTGGCGTGCGAATGCCTGATATCGTGGATTCGTATCTTCTTTACACCTGTGTTTTTGCAACCTCTTATCATCTCGTGTGAGAGATATGATTTTGTTACCGGGAACAGCCTTTCATCTGCGTCAAGCATATACCTTGACTGGATATAGTCTGATAGCTCCTGGCAGAGAAAATCCGGAATCGGAATCTTTCGCTTACTTTTTCTTGTCTTAGGTGATGTAAATACATCTTTTCCTTCTATCCGCTGATATGTTCTGTTGATGGATATTGTCTTGTTATCAAGGTCAATATCAGCAGGTGATAGAGCAAGCAGTTCACCTTCTCGCATACCAGTCCAGTACAGGACTTCAAAGCATATATACGATAGCGACTTGTCTTTTACACCCTCACGGAAAGCAATATATTCATCGTAAGTCCAGTAATCCATTTCCTCAGCCTTTGCTTTTCCAATGGTGCCTGCCTTGCCGCAGGGATTGGTGTTGAGATCATAGAATCGCTTGGCGTAATTGATGATGCTGTTAAGCTCCGTGTTAATCTTTTTCAGATAGGTCTGGGAGTAATTATTCGGCGAACTCATAAGCTTCGCCTGCCATCTTCGTACATCAGAGGCTTTGATTTCATTTATCGGCTTGCTACCGAAGAATGGAAGAATATGCGTCTGTAGTACCGCCTTTTTTGTCAGAAGAGTTGACTGCTTAAGTCTTGCAGCCATATCCTCCATATAAATTTCATAAAGGTTTTGAAATGTCATGTCAGGATTGGCAGACTGCTTTTCCAGAAAATCCCTTTCAAATCCTAAGGCTTCCTTTTTGGTGGCAAAGCCTCTTTTCCACTTCTGTTTTTTGATTCCCTGCCAGTTCGTATAATAGAACTTGGCGAACCATTTACCAGTTTTTTCATCTTTATAAGCTGGCATAAATATCATCTCCTTTTTGTAAAATTGTTGTGCAATCATCAAAAGGCTATGATATAATCTACTTGTTCAGGGTGATTATAAAGCCTTCGGGTCAATCACTTACATAGCTTCGGTTATTCCTTTTGCGAGAAGGAGTGTGCCGGAGCTTTTTCTTTACTAAAGGTGTAAGCCTTAAATTATTCAGTTTTTGAATCGGCTTCATTATCTAGTCTGGAATCCTTATAATATGCCAACATATCTGATTTCCATGAATCAAACTTTTCTTTTGAAATTTTTCCTGTCTGAAGCATATTCTTCTTTTCTATCCAGTTTTCCATAAAGAGACAGAAGTCTGCATCATATTTTCCATTGCCTTTGCCATTAACCTTGATCCCGGCAGTCCATTCAGGACTTTCAGGAGGTTTGGTGTTGGTCAGCTCAAATGAAAAATCAGTAAGTTCAGTTATGGCAAAGAGAGCATTGATTACATCTGACATAGTGTGGAATTCATATGCCGGATATTCAGCGGTAGTATTATCTTTTGGAGTATTAGTATCTTTTGCAAATAAAAGCTCCTGCCATGGAACATTTAATTCATTAGCAATCTGTTTTAAAACATTTATCTTTAACAGTATTTCACCAGATTCATATTTCTGGATAGTACGTTCTGATTTTCCCAGACGCTGTGCAAACTCCTTTTGCGTGATCTTTTGTGCTCTGCGCTGCTTCTGTATTGCCTTTCCGATTTCTTCTGAAGAGGACATAGTAAGTTTAATGGAATCAGAGTAAGCCATTCTGTTCACCTTCCTTTATATGAAATAGTCCGTTGTAAAGATACGTATTAGGTTGATATTAAATGAAATACGTATCAGTAAGTGACTTGTTTATGATTGTACGATTACTTTATCATAGACAAAAACGAATTGCAAGTGCGTAATTATAAAAAGTTCTATTGACAAATTTTGAAAAGGATATTAAAATAAACACGAATTAGAAATACGGATTAAATAAAGAACAGGATAGCTGTTTTGTAAAAACACGTATTTAAAATAACAATTTATGAAAGGAGGAGCTGCATGAAGGGTATAAAGGAAGCATTCATAGATGCAGGTGAGATAAGCCAGATGCTTGGTATCGGGATGACGAAGGCATATGCAATTATAAAGGAATATAATGCAGAGCTTGAGGCAAAAGGTTATTTCACCATGCGGGGTAAATGTCCAAGGAAGTACTTTGAACAGAAAATTTATGGTCACAAAGATTATTACAATCTGGATTATGAGCCACAGCGTAACCGAAGCAAGGTTGTAGAAGAAATGGATTATGAAGCGGCAGTTGGGGATTCTGTGATAAGTGAACAGGATGAAGTGGATATACCGCCTGAAACAAATGAATTGTCGGAAGATGGTGCTGAGATAGCAGAAAATGTGATGTTGGATGCAGATGTAATGGTGAAAGAGACAACTGAATAGGTGAATCCAGCGAGTGGGGGCAAAAAGCGCCCCCGAAACGTGCAAATGGGGGCAGAAAGCGCCCCGCACAAATCAGAGCCGAAAAAGTGTGGAGGCAAAAAGTGCCGTCAAAATGCAAAAGTGGGGGCAAAAAGCGCCGTCAAAACAGCAAAGTGACGGCAAAAAGCGCCACCACTCAAATCAGAGTGAAAAAAGTCATGGTGGCGGAAAGTGCCATCAAAATGGAAAAGCGGTGGCGGAAAATGCCACCAAACAAGCAAAGTGATGGCAAAAAGTGCCACCACTTTTAAATCAGGTGGAACTTCAACCACCATATCAGTAATCGTGGTGGTACATTAACCACCACATATCATATACAGGGTGCAGGTGCTCCTGCCAAGACGAAAAAAATGTAAACGCTGATGCGTTTATATTTTTTCGGTAAAAGGTCCGACCTTTTCCGCATCTTGCAAAACCTATAAGCAGAACTTTTAGAAAGGATGAAAAAAGCAATGGTACAGATAAAAAGAGATTGGTTTGATACAGAATTTGGAAATTACGAAAGGGGAAAAACGTATGGCAGATGGAAAGAGAAGATACAAGTCTGACAGGAAAGATTATAAGATATCGGTGAAGCTGTCAGAGAAAGATATGGATATTCTGAAAGCGGCACTTAAGCGAACAGGAATGACAGCAAGTGCCTATATAAGAGAATTAATTCGGACAGGCGGCAACATTGATACAAGTTATCCAGAGGACAGGGCGAGAGTAATCCGTGTTATTGCCGGTATTGCAAATAATATTAATCAGGCAGTAAAGCTTGGCAATTCACAGGGAAGGTTGTATTACAGCGACATTGACAAGCTGCAGAGCAGTCTGGATGATGTAAAGAAAACATTCGGGGAGGTGTTGGAAGTATGGCGATTACAAAGATCATGAATATCATGGAATCAGAAGGCAGAAATCTGGCATCGCACCTGAAGAATGCTTTGGAATATATCCAGAATCCGGATAAGACAGAAGAATGTGTACTGGTGGGCGGTATTAACTGCCTGCCGGATACGGCATTTGAGCAGATGGAAGAGACGAAAAATATATTTCATAAGACAGGTAAAAGGCAGGGGTATCATGTGATCATATCATTTTCACCGGAAGAAAAAGTGACGGCAGAGCAGGCAATGTATGTGCTGGAGCACTTTGCGAAGGAGGTGCTTAGTGATGATTATGAGGCTGTGTATGCAGTCCACACAGACAGGGAGCATATGCATGGGCATCTGATCTGGAACAGCGTCAGCATGACAACCGGCAAGAAATACAATTCACCGAAAGGCAACTGGAGGAATCATCTCCAGCCTATCACAAATAAATATTGTGATGAACTTGGACTTTCCATAATGCCGGCAGAGTACAGCAAGAATCCAAAGAATATCAGCAGGGACAAGTGGGAAAAGGAAATGTCCATGAAAGAGATAATTCTCAGGGATGCCAAGATGTGTGCATATGCAGCCGGGAATGTGGAGCATTTTAAATATCTGATGAAAAGGCTTGGATATGTATTCAAGAAAGATGCGTGGATGGAAGTGCAGGCACCGGGATTCAGGTATTATCATAAACTGGCAAAGCTGGACGAGATGTTTTCAGAGGAGACGTTAAGGCATCATGTGGATATGCCCTGGATGTCAAAGCCTTACTTTTATTCGTCGGATATCAGGGGATTGCACAAGGCAAAGCTGTCAACATATCAGAAGAAATTTTATGCAAAGCTATACAGGCTAAGGATTGTAGAGCAGAAGCGTTTTGCAGTCAGTGGAGCAAAGTATACAGAGGATTTGAAGCGGTTTCATCAGTTACAGGACGAATATCTGTTGCTTGTGAATAATGACATCAAAAGTGTTGTGAAACTTGTGAATTTCATAAGTGAGAAAGAAGATAAGATTCAGCAGATTGAGGATAGACAGAAGGAGATATACAGAGAAAGCTCAAGTCGGAAACGGAATATTAAGAACGAGGAACAATATCGTGAGTATCAGATATGGCATGTGGAAGTGCAGGAAGAACTGGACGAGCTGAAGCAGGAGAAAAGGGAGCTTAAGAGACAGTTGCAGCTTGCTGATAGCATTGTGAAAGAAGATTTGTATACGGCATATTATGCGGTGTCGGAGAATGAGGAGGTTGTTGCAGACAGGGATGTTGAGATACCGGGGATGGAAGAGGATATGCTGGTTGAGAGAACGGAGGAAGCGTTTGTTGAGCCGGATGCAAATGTTGTTGTAATGAATCCTTACAATATTCAGAATGAAATAGGCAGACAGAAAGAGCAAGCTGATAGAGCAAGAAAACAACAGTCTGATTTAGATGGTATAGGAATACCAGAGCCTCATAATTCGCCTGATGTGAATGTGGTAAGAGTTGGCGAAAGTATGACCGATGTAACAGATAAAAGTGAATTTGTGGAAACTAGAGAAACTGAACCTGTGGACAAAGCTGGCTGGATTGTCAGGAGAATATCAGAGCTAGGTGGTTATGAAAATGTCAGTGATTCTGTTAAGGCTGATGTATTCGGATTTGATATTGCTGATGTTAGTAGAAGCATAAGATTGTTCTCGGATGTGATGAAAAAACTTGGAATAAAGCTGGATGGGGATGAGCTTTATGAGGAGTTCCAGAGGGTTTATGATGAGAGTGTTATTAGAAATGCTGATAAGCATAGAGAAGAACCTATAGAAAAGAACAGGGTATTAAAAGGCAGATGATTTCCATATGGAAGATATAAAAAGAACAGATGTTTGATAAAAAGAACTTGTAATTATTCAGATAAGTGAATATAATAGGATATATGATTGGAGGAATACAATGAACTATTTAACTACCATAGAAATGTCAAAAAAATGGGGAATTACCTCGAGACGGATAGCAATTTTATGCGAGCAAGGTCGAATAGATGGCGTTGTGAAAAAGGGAAAAACATGGCTTATACCATGTGATGCAGAAAAGCCTGAAGATGCAAGAAAAAACAATCATAGTAAACGAGGTGTATTGGTATGCTAAAGGATAAAACATTAACATATATAAGTCTTTTTAGTTGTGCTGGAGTTGGGTGTTTTGGATTTAAAAAAGCTGGATTTGAGTGTATAGCTACGAATGAGCTGATAGAAAGAAGATTAAACGTTCAAAAATATAATAATAAGTGTAGATTTGAATCAGGATATATTTGCGATGATATAACTACAGATGAGACAAAAAATAAAATATTTAAAGAAATAGACAGATGGAAAGAGCTTGGAAATGATAGGGTGGATGTTTTAATTGCAACACCACCTTGTCAGGGAATGTCTGTTGCAAATCATAAAAAAGCAGAAAATGAAATAGTTCGTAATAGCTTGGTTGTTGAGTCAGTACATTTAATACAGAAAGTAGCACCTAGATTTTTTATCTTTGAAAACGTAGCTGCATTTATGAAAACAGGTTGTACAGCGCCTGATGGAACAGTTAAAGCGATAGGTGATGTGGTTTATGAGGAATTGAGTGATAAATATATTATTGTTAGTAGAATTCTTAATTTTAAAAACTATGGTTCAAATTCATCAAGAACGCGAACTGTTGTTATCGGTGTAAGTAAGGATATAGCAGAATATGTTGCACCTATTGAGTTGTATCCAACATATGTAGAAGAGAGAACTCTTAGAGATGTAATAGGTGATATGCCTAAATTGGAGTGGGGTGAAATTTGCCCAACAGATTTTTATCACTCATTTAGAACATATCCAGAAGAAATGCATTGTTGGATTCATGATTTGAAGCAAGGACAAAGTGCATTTGATAATGAAGATGAATTGAAACGTCCACATAAGATTGTTGACGGGGTAGTAGTACCTAATAAACAAAAAAATGGAGATAAATATACTCGTCAATATTGGGATAAGGTTGCACCTTGTATTCATACAAGAAATGACCAATTGGCAAGTCAAAATACTGTACATCCAGAAGAAGACAGAGTTTTTTCAATTCGTGAACTTATGAAAATTATGACAATTCCACCGGAATTTAAGTGGATTGATAAGACTTTAGAGGAATTGAATGCTTTACCAGAAAAGAATAAAAGGGCTCTTTTAAAAAAAGAGGAGATAAAGATAAGACAAAGCATAGGAGAGGCTGTACCTACAGAAATCTTTTTCCAAATTGCATGTAATATCAGAGGTTTTATGGAGCAGGAGCATTTTGATAACTCTATGATTAACAAAACAATTGAAGATTACCAGTTGGATAGTCCTGATAATTTAATTGATTTTATTGTAAACAATCCGCTTAATTTAGGAAGTGCTTCTTTGGCTAGAATAGCTGAATTGACAAATTCTAAAAGAGAGAACAATGCTGCATATTACACAAACAAGTTCATAGTGAATGAAATATATAAGCAACTTCCTGAATTTGAAAAGGAGGAAATTAACATACTTGAACCATCTGTTGGAGTGGGAAATTTTTTACCATTTCTATTTAAAAAATATGAGAATGTAAAAAGAGTTAATATTGATGTGGCTGATATTGATAAAAAGAATTTACAGATTCTTCAGCTATTGTTGCAGAAGAAAAAAATGCCATCTAATGTAAATATAAATTATATTAACACAGATACATTATTGTATGATTTCAAGAAGAGATATGATTTGGTTGTAGGAAATCCACCATTTTCAAAACTGAAAGCAAAGGATGCAAAAAAGTATTTGGAGAATAATATAAATAAGAATACAACCAATACATTTGAGTTTTTCTTAGAGAAAGCATTAGCTATTTCCGATTATGTATCGATGATAATGCCAAAGGCGATTTTAAACACACCAGAATTTAATGATACAAGGGAAATTCTTTCACATAAGAAGATAGATTGTATTCAGGATTACGGAGAAAATGGGTTTAAAGGGGTATTGGTTGAGACAATATGTATGTTTATTGATACTGTTGGAATACCAAATGAAACCAAAGTAGAATCATTGACATTGAAGCAGTCTGTAATACAAAAACAAAAGTATATTACAGATATAAAATATCCGTATTGGATTATTTATAGAGATAAATTCTTTGATAATATCTCTCAAAGGCTTGAATTTGATAAGTTTACTGTGTTTAGAGATCGTCAAATAACAAATTCTAATACAACACAGGAGAAAAAAGCTGATTGCCTAAGAGTTATTAAGTCAAGAAATATAAGTGATGATGGAAAAGAAATAGTTGATATACCAGGATATGATTCTTATATTAAAAAGGAAACAGTGGAGGCTTTGAGTGCTTATAAGTATGTTGGTAATCAAAATGTATATTTAACACCCAATATGACATATAAACCAAGAGTAATGCGTAATACAAAGAATGTTGTTGTAAATGGTTCTGTAGCTGTGTTAATTCCAAAAGAGGATATTCATTTAACAGAGAAACAGATGGAATATTTTTCGTCTGATGAATATAGAAAATTTTATCAAATAGCGAGAAATTACCAGACACGTTCTTTAAATGTAGATGCGACAAGTGTTTTTTTCTATGGTGTACTAAAGGAGTGCTGTAATGGATAATGCAACTATACAAGAGTTTTTAGATGAACATGATTATGATATTAGAAAGACACATAATGGTCGTTGGATAGATCAAAAATGCACAATGGACGTTGTGTGTCTGGTATCAGACTGTATTGTTGAATATACAAGTGGTAGAAACAGAAAAAGCTTTACTGTAAATGATATTTGGTACAATGATTATACAGTAGATAATGTACAACAGATATTTAGCAAGCCAAATCCAACAGAAAAGGCATCCAATGAATATGATAAGTATTTTGGTCAGCCGATAAAATTATTAGATGCTGCTGGAATAATTCATGGAGAGAAAAGTGGACATGGGTATGTTTATTCTATAGTCAATCAGGATTTATTAGAATATATAAGCTTTAGAGAACGAAACTGCTATAATTTTCTTTGTCTTTATATTGAAAAAGTGCTCAGAGATAGTGGGATTTATAGAATGTTTGAGTATTTTTTTCGTTTACAAGATAAGAATAGTTTCAAAGAATTAAAAGATTCATATACATCGTTTACTATACAAAATACACCTATTAATGGTGCAACGGAATGTGGGCGTATTTTTACAAAAGTGTTAAATCCCTTAGCATGTAAATACAAAAAGTGTGGAACTGAAAGAGGTCATATTTCAAAAGATATTATTACTCAAGATAAAATTATGTATAACCAGAGAAATTGGCGAGATATATTATCGGAGAAGCCTAAAGATATGACTAGAGTAGATTATGAAGTTACATTGCCAAAACCAGATGAAGACTATATGACCACATATCGTATAAACAGAGCCAAGAGAAATCTTCGTAGATTTAATGATGTATATCGTAATAGTAAAACGGAAGTGTATGATGAGCGACACATAGATGATCCGGCAACTCAGATGCATCATATTTTTCCTGCCAATGAATATCCACAGATTGCAGATTATTTAGAAAATCTGATTGCATTAACTCCTACACAACATTTTACTTATGCGCATCCAAATAATAATACTCAGTATATTGATCGGGCATACCAATATTTATGTTTAATTGCAAAGACTGGTTCAATAAGAGACAATTTAATTGGGCATAAGAATGAACCTGTAATATACGATTTTTATCTGTATCAAAATGTATTGAATACAGGCTTAGAAACAGATGAATTCTTTGAAGTGCAGGAGATGGATTTTGACGGATTGCTAAATAAGATTGAAAAATATTATTAGTGAGGATACGAAATGAAACGAAAAGAATTTAAGGAAACATTGTTTGAGACATTGAATAATGTTGTGGATGGAATGTCATATGACGATAAAATGATACTTGTGCATAATTTATTAGTGGATTACGAAAAGGATAATGAAGAAAAGCGTGATACTTCCAATAAAGGTAGTAAATGGACAGATGAAGAACTGAAAATTATTTTGTCTGACGCACCTACAAAAGAAAATTGTGTGAAATATGCTAGGTTATTTAAAAGGGGATATGGCAGTATAGAACAGATTTATAGATGGTCGGTGACTACAACAAAAGAAATGACAGACGAACGAAAAAGCGATAGTTTCATATTGCAGGTAAAGAGAATTGCAAAAGAATTAGGAATCAGAGGATAGGTATGTTTATGAAATTAGATTGGGGTAATGTTTTAAAATTTGCTGATGAGAGAGAGTATTATGAAGTACTAGGATTTCTGGCAAAAGATGAAGAGTATATAAGGGTTTATACGGAAAGTAATGATAAATCTGGAGCATGGGCACCACAAGGGAGATTATTATTAAGAAATGTGGATATTAGTTCTATACCAGAACCCTTAATGAAAGCATTTGAGACAAGTTTAGATGGAAGAATTAGCGAAACAAAATATGTAAAAAACCTAAAAGAAAATCATTATTTCACCAAGGAAGTTGATCCCACAGGAAGTGATTTTACTAAATGGTTATACAAAGAGTCTCTTGAAAAAGTTTTGGGAACAGTGCCAAAAGAATATGAAAAAGATTTTTATCGAGGATATCATTGGAATTGTGAAGTAGTTAAGAGAGTGAGAAATATATCTGCAAATGATATTAATTTGACAGAAGAAACGAAGCAGGAAGAATCGCAGCCACGCACAGAGGGGAAGAAAACTGTTTACTACACAACAAAGTATGAACGAAGTGTTCAAAATCGAGAAGAAGCAATACGTATACATGGAACAAAATGCATGATATGTGGTTTCGATTTTGAAAAGAAATATGGAGAATTAGGCAAAGGGTATATAGAAGTTCATCATATTAAACCGCTTTCCGATTTAAATGAAGAAGTTGTGGTAAATCCTGTAACAGATTTAATATGTGTATGTTCAAATTGCCATAGGATGCTACATAGGTTTAGAAATTATATGGTTTCAGTAGAGGAAATTAGACAAATTGTAGAAGATAAAAAATGATGATAGGAGAAATATTATGATTACATTAGATTATACAACATATAATCCACATTGGAAACATTCAGGAATAAGATACAGCTCATGGGAAGCATTTGCGTTTGCTCTTGGGTATTTGGCAAATAGGTTGCATTATAGGAATATAAATGATTCAGGATTGATAGAACTTCACTTTGAAAGTAATGATAATCAAGGGGCATGGGGAAAAGAAGGAAGAATACATTATTATGGGGAACGTGCGTATTTATCATCAGAATTTTTAGATTGGTATAACGCAAAAAGTGCAGGTGTAAACAACATAACATATCGAATAAATTCTAATGATTATATGTATTCATTAGTGTATGATTTTGGTTTTGAAGTAAAAAGATATGTTGGTTATACAACGGCAGATATTTTTCCGCCTACACATAATGCATTTGTTGTAGTTTGGAATGTGTTGGAAAATTATTTGGTGCAGGATGGCAGTTTTAATGGTCAAATTGATTGCATTCATCAGTACTACATAGAGGGATGGAGTAAATAGAAAAATATTTTTATAAATGATATAAAAGGTATTTCGGGATAAAGATAGTACACAGATTACTTCTGCGTGTATCAGTGGAAAGGATGCAAATATGTATATATCGAAAATAAAAATTAAAAACTACAGATTGCTTATAGATGCTGAATTAGAAGTTGATGCTAAGACTACGTTAATTGTTGGTCGAAATAATACAGCTAAGACATCATGCTTGGCATGTATAGAAAATGTGTTGAATGGACATCCGTTTTCCTTTGATGACTATCCATTGGTTAAAAGAAAAACATTGTATGAAATAATAGCTTCATTTATGTCAAAAGAAATTTCTTTTGAATCGTTATGTGAGCAATTAGAACCAATATCTATAGAGTTCCTTGTAGATTATTCTTTAGAAGATTTAGAGGATAATTTAGGGGCACTGTCGCCTTTTATTATAGATGTGGATGTAGATACTACCACTGCATTAATTCGTGTGGAATTTCGGTTAAAGCCAGATGAAAAAGTGTTATGGAGAACATTGGAAGAAAGCTATTACCCAAATGGTGTTTTTGTACCATCAGATGAGGCTCGGGATGTTATCAGTACTAATTTTTCAAAACTTTTTGAATTAGTAATTTATGCAGTGAATCCTAAAAATCCAAAGGAAACACAAATAAAGAAACATAAAGAATTGGAAGAACTTTTCCCATTTCATATTATTCCGGCAGAACGTCTCCTTGGAGAGGATGGAACACAGAATAGTTCTCTTTCTTCGCTTATTTCAGAATTTTTCGAAATGAATGAAGAAGAACTGGATCCAAGTGTTGCAGAAAAAGTCAAGGAGTTGCGTGCTATTGTTGAGAAAGCAAATAAAAATGTTCAGAAACAAAGTGATAGCATTTTAAGTTCACTTGTAAATGATTCGGTTGGGTTTGGGTATCCAAACGGAGAAGAACTTCAACTAGGAGTTACTACTCAATTAAGTATTGATGATCAGATAAAAAATCAAACTCAGCTTTCATACACAGCAGGTGCAAGTAATGAATGTCTTCCAGGTACATATAATGGATTGGGCTATAAAAATCTAATTAAAATGGAGTTTCTTCTTGCGGCATTTGCGAAGAAGATAGAAAAGTGCGGAAATGCTTGTATACCATTACTTTTTATTGAGGAACCAGAATCTCATATGCATCCACAGATGCAGCATGCTTTTGCGGAATATTTAGAAGCGTTTCTTGGGAAAATTACTTCTGTAGGAATTCAGACTCTTTTAACTTCACATTCTGCTCAAGTTGCTAATACTATGGCTTTCTCAAAAGTTCGATATGCACAAAAAACAAAAGAAGGAGTTATTTATAGAAATTTAAATTCATTTGCACAGGAAAATCCAGATAATAGTGATTTTATTAGAAAATATCTTACATTAACCAAATGTGATTTGTTTTTTGCGGATAAGGCAATTTTGGTTGAAGGAGCATCAGAACGGTTATTAATACCTGATATGATAGATAAGTGCGATAAGTCAGGAGATTTTAGTTCACAGAAATATAAATTACCAGCTCAATATTATACTTTAATTGAAATAGGTGGTGCGTATGCTTATAAGTTTATTCCATTTATTGAGTTTTTAGGTATTCCGTGTCTTATACTTACGGATGTAGATTCTGTATTGGGGCAAGAAGGTAAAAATGGACAAATATATTATAAATCTGTTCCGGTTTCGTGTGGCGAAACAACATCTAATGAAACTTTAAAATGGTGGGTTCGAAAGAATAAAGGGTTGTCGAACGATGATAAAACCAAAATTGATTTGGCAGATATAATATCAATGTCTTCTGACGATAAAACCAGAGGAAAATGTCATATTGAATTTCAAACAAAAGAGAATGAATTATGTGGACATTCTTTAGAAGAAGCTATTCGGAATGTCAATCGTTCACATTATGGATTAAGTGATAGCCCAACCGAAGAAGATCTGGAGTTTTCTGGAAAATGTAAAACAGATTTTGCACTTAAACTTATTTATGAGTGTACTGATTATAACATTCCGACATACATTAGATCTGGATTAATATGGCTTAATAACCAAAAGGTACTTGAATAAAAAGGATGATGGATTATGTGTGAAAATTATCATGGTGCAAATTATGAATTAGCAAAAGCTGAAGCTGATAAAGTAGATGAGAAAATTATTGAAGCATTACGGGATGGACATAGTTTTCGTGTTGAAGCAGGTGCGGGGTCAGGAAAGACTTATTCGCTTAATAGAGTCATTGAATGGATACAAGAAAATATGTGGTCTAAATATAGTCGAAAAAAGCAAAATGTAGTTTGTATTACATATACGAACGCTGCTGTAGAGGTAATCACAGAAAGATTATCAAAAGACTCATTTATTATTCCATCTACAATTCATTCGTTTGCTTGGAATGCAATCAAACAATATCAAAGCTATCTTGTGGATGTTGTAACAACAGACCCTGATTTTTTACCAGATGAAGGTGACTTTTTTAAGGTTAATGAAGTTACATATACTTTAGGACATCGATATAAGGAAAATGGAGTTCAGTACCTTTATCATGATGATGTTCTTAAGCTGTTTTGTAAACTATTGGATAATGCAAAATTTCGACGTGTATTTTCTGATAAATATCCTTTGATTCTGATTGATGAATATCAAGACTCATATAAACCGATTATCGAACGCTTTATTAAATATTTTATTGCTGAAAAGAAATCTCCACAATTTGCTTTTTTCGGAGATGCGTGGCAAACTATTTATCAATCAAATAAAGCTTGTGGGATTATAGAACATAAAAATTTAGAAGTGATAAAAAAAGGTGCAAATTTTAGATCTTCTCCAAGAATTGTTCAACTTTTGAATGATATACGACCAGATTTGCCACAAACATCTGCGATAGATAACTTTCAGGGTGAAGTAGTTGTAATTACATGTGAGGATTATGACGGAGAACGTCGTACTGATCGTAATTTTCAAGGCGAATTGCCACCAGAAGAGTTAAAAATACGTTTAAATAAAATCTTCGAAGAAATAAAACAAAATACAGCGGATTCTGATACATTAAAAATTTTAATGATTACACATAAAGTATTGGCTGCACAACAGGGATATGAACGACTTTTAAGTATCATTAACGATGGTTTACGTGACAAGGAAGATCCCTTTCTTTTGTTTTTTATGGACACCGTTGAACCAATCTACCATGCATTAGAAACATTAAATATGCAGTTGATTTTTGATACTTTAGGAATTAAGAGATATCCAATTACTAAAAAATCGGAGAAAGAGAAGTGGAAAATTTTTCAAGAGAAATTACGAGAAGCAAGAGAGAAAAGAGCAATTGATGTTATTGAGGTTATAAATGAAACAAAATTAATTCCTTTTCCACCTAAATTGGATGGATGGTATCATTTGTATCGTAATGCACCGGGAACAATATATTCATCTAATGCGTCAATTCAAGCATTTTTGGAGTTGGATTATACGCAATTCATTTCGGCAATAGAATTTTTATATCCTGAAGCGTTATTTTCCACAGAACATGGAGTCAAAGGGGAAGAATATGACAATGTTATTTTTGTCATTAGTAGGGGGTGGAATATGTACCAGTTTGAAACATATGCACCTATGATAACTGGAAAGGCTTCCATTCCGAGTGGGAAGCAGATTTCTTTTGAACGAAATCGTAATTTGTTTTATGTTTGTTGTTCAAGACCAAGAAAGCGGTTATTTTTCTTTGTGACGATTCCTATAGATCAGACTTTTAAAGAATTTTTAATGGAACTTGTTGGAAAAGAAAATTATTATACTTATAGCCAATGGATAATGAATAAGAAAATATCACAGAAATCGAATGAAAAGTAAAAGAACATTGTGTTAGAAAGTAAAGATTTGTGAATTTACAGTATTAGAATATTGAAATGAACATCCTTGTCTCAAGTTAAATTATTTATTATGATATAGAATTGAAACAGGGATGATATTTCAAGAAATTAGTTAAATTTGTTTATAACATTCATATATTCTTGGGTATTATTATGGGTGATGAAGCAAGTATAAGGAAGAGCAGATATGCAGGATAAAGAAAACAGGGACATAGTTGACAGTCAAGGAAATGTTATTAAAAGTATAAAAGATAATAAGACTAAACAATTTTTGAAAGATAATATATGGAATATTTTGAGTACAGGTTTGGCTACAAGTATAACTTTAGTAGAAATGATAAATTTGGTAATTTCAAAAAACTTTTCTGTTTCGTGTTCGAATTTTTATGGAATAGATGGAAAATACTTTGATGGAACAGAAATGTTTGAGAATAAATTGATTTTTATTTTTTGTGCATTGGCATTGTTTGTTTACCCATTTATATTTTCATACATAAATAAAAAAATGAATAGCAAATTATATGTGATATTTACATTTATTATAACGGTATATATTATGTTCTTTCAAAATCTTTCTTATACGATTAACCTAATAGAAATTATTCCTTGGGCATGGTTGAGACGATTTATAGATAATTATGCAACAATTGGCGTGTTTTTAATTGTCGACATAGTGATAGCTTATTTTATAATCATAAGGAATTTCTTCTGGAAAAATAAGAAATACAGTGTGTGCGGAAAGATAATATTAGCAATAGCGTTGATACTATATGTTTTAAATGTAGCTATAGGGATTACAATAAAAATTAACTATGAAATTGCTGATAAGAAAGAGTATGAGGTTATTGAACAGAATAGAGCTATAGTATCAAATTATGACGGTAAATTTGTGGTTATGAGTTGTGAAATACAAGACGAAACAATTATTTTAAAAAAGGGTACATATAGTTTAGAAGATATGACAGGGGTTTCAATTACATATCATAAATATGAGAAAGTAATTTGCGAGTAAAAAACAGTCCTAACAAAGTTGTGTGAAAGGACTGTTTTAGGTGTTAATTGAATTCATTCATAGCGTTCACATATTCCTGTAATCCATTAGGTTTACAAGCTAATTCAGCATATAGCAGAGGATTCTCATGTGCCAGTCGGTACAGATACACAATATCATCAGGCGTATCAAGCAAGACAGATGAATTATATTTTTTACAACTGATAGAAAGAGGTGTGCCAGTATATGTATCATTGATGGCATTAACAATAACGGAATCTGTATCAGGTTCATACATGCCAAACAGGTAACAAGGGTTATTTTGTTTCATGATGTTCTCCTTCCCACAGATACTTAGAACCATCAAGCAGATCAATGATGGCTGTAAGCATATTGTTATAGTCGGTTTGCAGTTCCTTGATTTCATCACTTGTGGGAAGATTGTTTAAAGTTTGATGTTCACAGCATTCAGTAAATGCTTTCTGCATTTCAAGTAATTGTAGATATAGTGCATTAACAGTCTGTACAAGAGGATATATAGTTTCTTTCTTGCCGACAACGCAGATGCGGTTATAGATGCAGGAACGGACAAAGTAATCCTTCTTCATCATGCCGCTGGCAAGGATGTGGGCTTCGATTTGTTTGCGTTCAGCATCGCTAATTCTAAAACTTATAGTTGGATGTTTGTGTTGATTGCTCATAGAAAAGCTCCTTTCATAGTGGGTGTGGCAGCAGGCACAGTTAAGCACCCGCAAGCCACATTTGATTATTCGCTTTTAGTAGTAAAAGTAGATTATATCTGCCACGGATTTCGTAGATGCATAATTGAATAATTGCAACTAATTTGCTACTAAAGTTTTTGAAAACGATATGAAAAGAGTAATATTAGATGAAACAGATGCGGTGGAATGCCGCATAAAATCAGCATTTTTAATTTGCTGATACTTCCTTTGGGAAGAGTTTGAATAATACACAAGAGCCAACAAATGCCGAATTTACGGAGTTTCTTGGCTCTTGTTTTGTCTTGTGACAATAGAATGACAATAATATTAAAAATATCGTTTGCTTAACAGCTTTATTACAATAAAAAGATTCAGTAAGAACCATAATCCAACGCTAGAGTTTTCTAATGTAAGATAGGGTACGTTGTATATATTAAAAGTCTTTTGTAAAATCTGTAATGCTTCGTATATGGAAGGTAGACCAAATATTAATGATAAAACTAGGCTACCTACAGATATAAAATTCAAAAAATGTTCACTTCGCTGTTGCTCTTTATCTTTTAATATGTTATCTAATGCAATTTGATTAGAACGAGTTATATCTGTCTTAAGATAAAGAGGCATCATTCTTTCGATTTCAGAGGTTTGCTCAAGAACTGTACCGTAACATGTGTTTTGTAGTTCGTTTATAAATAAGATGTTCTCAAAATATTCTTTCTTGACATTAAACAAATCGAATTTATTTTTTGACTTATCAAAAATATTATTGCATTCGTTTGTCCTTTTTAACATTGTAATTAATATAGCAAATTCAATATTTGTATTAATGTCGTTAGCTAATAAATTACACATATATGTATAGTCGTTATTATCTAAAACTGGGGTATTTGTTGATTTTTTGAATTCGTTTATATAATAGTTCAGCAAACTCCTGTCGATTAAGGAAAGAACACCACCATTGGTTTTCATGATATATTTTATCCCATGTTGTCCCCAACTATATTTCTTCATATGTTCACGAGCGTCACTAGAATAAGAAGTATATGAATGTTCTGGAACTGGAGCAGAAATAATCCTAAAAAGTTCTTCCTGTAGCTCTGAAGAAATATTATTTATTTGATTCGGCATTTCATTGAAATCAATTAAAAGTAGGTTTTTAATTTCGTTATTATATTTTATAATATTTACTTTATTGTTGGTTACAATTGATTTTAAGTAATAGCTTGGCAAATCAGATAGCTTCATGTCTAAATCAATATTTTTTAATTTCCAGCAATTATCAATAGAGTTTACCAATAAGTCCAAGTCATAACATTTTAGAGGATAAATATCGGTATCAATAAGAGGAAGCTCCAATTTCAAAATGCCCATCTTGTTAGAAAAAATGATTAATATTGCATGAATCCAAACAATTTCACCATTTGCTAATTGGGATTTAAAAGGAAGCAAAAGAATTCGTTTTTGATTTGAGGTAAATGAGTCGCCATAAATTTTGGAAGATAATTCAAATTCTTTTTCCATTCTTGAAAGACGTTGTTGAAGTGCTTCCAATTCAGTGCTGACAACATTAAGGAATATTGATGAATCAGAAGAAATGAACTCAAATCGGATATTGTCTGCTCCTATTTCATAGTCAGATTCATAATCCGCAACGGGATGGTACATTTTTTGGGTTTGAGTATCGCGCACCTTAAATGTTAATGGAATATCTTCTGCATTAGCATCATTTTTCTGGAAATCTGTGGTTGCATTGGCTAATGAAGTCCCTAGAGAGTTCATTATCTTTTCTTGATATTCTTCATTAAAGCTTATATTACTTTTGTAAAGTGTATCACATAAAGTTGTAAAAGATAATTTGGTATCAAATTTAATAGGGTAATAGAAATGGAGTTCGCCGTAATTCAAATGAGATATTTGTAGTTTACTTTTAGCCATATAATTTGCCTTTCTGTAGTTTATTCCTTCTTCGGTTTTCGCTTCCTCTTTACATATGAGAAATCCGGAAACAAGTCTTTCAATGCTTTTGCAACCTCTTCATTTTCAATCATCTCCTGAACCATCATCTGGTCATCATCTGCTAAATCAAGAGATACCGAGTAAGATGTATCACTATCTATCGGATTTGCAGGGAAGCGGATTTCTTTCTTGTAGTAATCACTTTCGGTGATTTCTCCGTCATCGAGTTTGTCTCTTAATCTTGCCCAGTACTCAACCATTTTTTTGAATGAATCTAAATCTTCCTGTGGACGAGGTCCTGTACATGAAAGACGGTTTTCAAACTTTAATACTACTTCACTGTCTTTAATGGTAGGTCGAAGTCCATATGCCCACTCTATATTGAATAACACATGGAGTGCACTAAATATATTTGCTACATCCGGATCAGACAATGCGAAGAAGCTGACGCCCAGATGGTTTGCGATATTCAGCAATGTAGCTTCGTCGGGATAACGGTTTCCTAATTCGTAATTTCTTATGGTGGATTCATTGAGTCCACATTTTTCAGCTAATTCCTTCTGCGTCATATCGGCTGCAATGCGGAAATTTCTAATTAATGTGCCTACACGGCTGGTGAATTTTTCGCCCATTACAAAAGCTCCTTATTCTCAAACTTCTTTTTCGGAAATATTTGTCAGTTTTATGTACATTTTATATCTTTGATGCTATTTCTTGTAATCTAAGCAACCATTTTTCAATACATCCTAATTCAAGAAAATCCTTAAGTGTACCATCACAAAACCTCTCTGCACGTATAGCTCCTAAAATCAATGCCATCACTACCTGTCCATTGGCGTTACTAACATCAGCTTTTGTCATAACTTCCTCATCCCATCGTAGACCGTTCATCAGAAAGATATTATTATATGTATTCAGTTGAAATTCTGGATGATCTTTTTCGAATTTATACACCTCTTTTTCAAATTCACGCACAACATCTGCATATATATAAAATGGCATCTGAAAAGGATGTTCTATACTTCCATCCCCTGTTTGCTGTTCTGGATAAAGTTTTGCATATTCTATGTCTTTAAGACGCGGAATAAAGGAAATCAACGAATCATAAATATTAGAAGGTACCAGTCTATCATCAACAGATTGATAACTTAACAAGTCCCATTTATCAAAAAATAAATCCTCGTTGTCTAAAAATACACGAATGTTTGTATTGTTATGCTTTTGACCTTTTTTACCAGGAGTCTCAAGCCATTTATTATGAGATTCTTTAATTGTATTTGCAACAATCTTACTCGGAACTATGTGATATTCAGGGGTATCCAGTTCATTAAGTGATACAAATATGTAAAATATATCATCTCCTATAAGGTTTTCGTTTTTCTTTGATAATGTCCATTTTTTCTGCTTATATCCTGTTGTTTTAACTTGTATTGCAATTTGTTTATGCGTTTCTCTATCAATAGCTAAAATATCAAAATCTTTAACATTTGACATTGGAACAGCAACTGTAAATCCACGGCGTTCTAATTCTCCCGCAACAAAATATTCACCAGCATTTCCTATGTTCACATTTGTTTCATTTGGCATATATTTACCTCGCTTCTAATATAATTTATCTGTCTATTTTGAGTGACAAAACAATTCCCAAAAGAGATTTTTAAATTTATATACAGTATATCACTAACAGTGCAAAAGTGAAATGTTTTTTGATAGAAAGTGTTGACAGTACAAAAATGAACTGAACAATAAAAACGAGAGAGGAGGTAGCAGTGTATGGAGAACAAAAGATTTATCAATGTGCAGGATGTGGTGGAAGAGTTTGGAGTCTCGACATCATATGCATATAAGCTCATACGCGAATTAAACGCAGAGCGAGCAGCAGATGGATTTGTGACAATCAAGGGACGAGTCAGTAGACAGTATTTTGATGAACGAATCTATGGAACAACAGATAAGAAAGAGGTGGTTTGATGGCAGTTATGAAAAACCAAAAGACCGGAATGTGGGAGGTCAGGACTTATTACAAGGACTGGACCGGCACACGAAGGCAAAAGACTAAGAGAGGCTTTGCTAAGAAGAGCGAGGCCCAGGAATGGGAGCGTGCTTTTAAGTTGAAGGATGAAATGAATATCAATATGAAATTCAAGGATTTCGCGGAATTGTACCTTTCGGATATTCAGCCAAGAATTAAGTATAACTCGTTTCTGACGAAAAAGCACATTATTGAAACAAAGATTTTGCCATACTTTGGGCGCAGGAAGTTGAACGAGATTCGTCCGGCGGATGTGATTCAATGGCAGAATGAGATTATGAAGCTCAAAAGTAACAAAACCTTCCTATAGAAAATTTGCTGATATGTGCCGTATCCGGCACAAGTACGGATAAGAAGGAGGTGAACTCATACATAGGAAAAGGAGGAGTTGAGTTGGTGGAAAGAACGATTAGTTTCATGAATGGGGAAGGTTCGCTTGGTCACAATACGAGAGCATTTATTGCGTCAAATGTAGATGCGGACAGAACAAAAGATAATATTACTCTTGTAAATGAAAATTTGAAGCAGGTGTATCATAAGTTGTATGATGACTCTCTTAAAAAGTACAATGCAAAACAAAAACGCAAGGGCAGGCAGATTAAGGATTATTATGAGAAGATTTCCAGAAGTAAGCAGGAGAAACTTTTTTACGAGGTCATTGTGCAGATAGGAAATAGAGATGATACCGGAGTAGGCAGTGAGGCGGCTGATATTGCAGTAAAGGTATTAACAGATTATGTGGAGCTATTTATCAGCAGAAATCCACAGCTATATGTTTTCGGTGCATATATCCATATGGATGAAGAAACGCCACATGTACATATAGATTTTGTGCCATTTTCAACAGATAACAAGAGAGGATTGGAAACTAAGAATTCCCTCAAGGGTGCATTGGCATCCAGAGGTTTTGAAAGTGAAGGCAAAGGTAATACAGAATGGCAGCAGTGGTCTGAGGCAGAGAAAGAGGATATTGCCATCATTATGGAGAAATATGGTATCAGTTGGAAGAAGCTGGATACGCATAAGCCGCATTTATCGGTGCTGGACTATAAAAAGCAGGAACGTAGTCGCGAAGTCAAAGAGCTGGAGCAGGAACTTGAAGATATCGGCGTTGTAATTGAATTAAAAGAAGAACGCGAAGCACGATTGAATAGGGAAATTAATAAACAGGAGTTACAGCTTAAAAAGAACCGTGAAGAAGCGGAGAAAACGTTATCCATAATAGATTATTTGAAAGAGAAAGCGTTAGATGAAGGGAAAGAGCAGGAAAAACGCAATAAATATCTGATTGCTGACAATCAGGAATTAGAGGATGTGATTACTGATAAAAAAGAGCAATTAGCAGATTTACAGGCGGCACTTGCAAGAGCTCATACAGTATTTGATAAGGCAGATGAAGAATTGAACCGGGCAAGGGAAGAATTAGCAGAAGTCAGAAAACTAAGAAGTGAACTGATAGCTCAGGTGGATGGTGATTATTACTTAAAGGAAGAAGTTATCCGGCTGAGGTACGAAAACCAGAATCTTAAAGAGGAAAACGAGGGGCTGAGAGAAAAACTGGAGAAAGCATACGAATTTATGAAGAAGTTTGTGATTGAAGGAAAGTCAGTGCTTGATAAGTTTCTGGAATGGATTGGCGAGAAGGTTAGAGAGGGGAGGGAAAGGTAGAAAGCAAAGTGCCGCTATTGTGGAAATAGCGGCAAATGTTATTTGATGGTATTTAAGAATTCGTGCTCTAATTGAGTTGATAATTCTATTAAATCGACGGTTTCACATAAACATTCACGTTGCTTTTGATTATCAATAATTGAATCAATTATAGGATCATTATGTAAGAAGTTTGATAACGATAACTTGTATTTTACTTGGGCTTCTTGTTGGTAGAATGCAATCCTTACAATAGGATTAAGCTTTGCAATTTGTGCGAGTGCATCGTCGTGTGTTGCAAATGCCTGCAGTATAATTGCATTGTATGTGTGAGATTGTACTGCCATCTCTGTTGGTATGTCCCATAAGTGAAAAAGATCCCAAGCCATACCTTCGACTTTTTTTAGTTTATCTTTTGCTCCGGGTTGTATTTTTTGAAAAAAATCAAGCACGCAATTATATGATTTGTTAAAATACCAATATGCAAGTAATAGACCAGATTCTAAGTAGATGCCGAGGTTGGTATTAATAAAGTCAACCAGTTCGATAAGCTTTTTTCTTGAACTTTTTTTACTACCAAATTCAATAATATATACTTTTAGTAAAAAGCAATATATGCTGTGAACTCTTTTTTCGTCATTCCTTTCGTAGAATCGAGAGTATTTCATTTGAGACCAAGCATCATCTGCATGGTTGAAGGCAATGACATCTGGAGAAATTGGTAGAGAATAAAGTTGTTGTAAAGATAAATCGGAAAAACTAAAGAAACTTAATAAGCATTCATATGCACGTGCCTCATTTTTCATACCGGATGAATTTAAACTATCCTCGAGCAAATATGGAGATATATTCAAATCCAAATTATTTTTCTTTATATATACAAGAAAGTTAAGAAAATCTGGAGTTATTGGTTTGTTTTTTAGGAGTTGAGGTAGCATAGATACGATATTGGAATCTATGTTAACTGAATATGCGGTTTTAATAGCAGTTAAATCATTTTTATCTAATAGCATAGAAGTCGTTATAATAGCGGTATTGGCATAATTTCCTAAATTAACTATTCTATATTTCGAAAGGTTGTAATCATGGGTGATATACTGGAAATTGGTTGTTTGATTTCCATCAAATAATAAAAAAGTAATTTTTTTAGCTGGTTCATAGTTTTTGAACTTTTCTAAACAAGTTATAGGATTTTGGGCATGAAGAACTTCAGCGATTATCTGTTGTATCTCTTTAGGCCATATATACATAATAAGTCACCTCGCAATATCTTTTTAAAGAAATAGTTACACAATGTCATTTAGATAAGCATTCATCAGATGAAAACAGTATATCATAGGTGGCAAATTTTTAAAATCACTGTTTAGTTAAGAAACATTTGGCTCAATGGGTTGATTTTTGAATCTGATGACCGCTTGTGGCGATTTCGAAAAAATATTTGCGTATGCCAAAAAGACAGATTGCAAATCTGCCTAAAATGGAAGTATAATGATATTGAGATTTAAGCCGCTCGATACATGAAATCCCTATTTCTCTTTGGACGGAGGTGGATAGGATATTTACGGTTGCCTCTGACTGGTGTCAGATGCTTTTGTATGAGAAGCATGGTCTCGATTTCGTCACTGCCATGTTTTAGATATGCTCTGCATATGTTGACTGCGGTGGCGAAATTTATTTGTAAATATGTTTCGTGTTATCTCTTGTCTTTACAACCGCATGGGCGGTCACAAGTTCACAGAAATTATATAGTATCATCCGGGCATTGATTTCCTGAAGGATTCCGTCATATTTATTGCTATGCCAGCTGATGAGACCGATTGTATATTTCAGCTCACGAAAGCTTGTTTCTTCACTCCATCTCATGCGATATAGCTTTTTGATTTCTTCTAAAGGAAAATCTTCTTTCGAAAGATTTGTTGCTATACAGATGTAGGTTCCATTATCAAGAAGAATACGAACAATACGAAATTCAATATCATAATAAATGCAGTTGTCATTAAAAAAATCAAAATCGGTAACCGGCTGAAGAATGGTATATGTATCTGGATTTCCAAGTGTTTCCTTAGTATGACGTCTGGTAAGCGTGGTTCTTATATAAGTATCGAACTCGCTGTCAGGCAGATCATAAGCGGAAAGGATGCCATTACTGTTGATGTCCTTCATGCGGATAATAAATTTCATATCTTTTTGAAGAAGATGAGCAAAGACATTGAAGCTTTCATATCCGCGATCTGCCATCAGAATAACGGGTACAGAATCGGAGTAACGGTCAACCATGGTATTCAGCGCAGCCCGTTCATGAAGTTTCTTTTTTCCCTGAACCAGAAAATCACAATACGTATGGTTCATGATATCGTAAAGAGCATTAATGTGAATGGCATTATAACCCTTTTCACCTTCATGGATAAAAGTTCTTTCATCATCAGGATCTCGTGCTATGTTGACATTAGAACCATCACATGCTAAAAGGCGATAGCCGTGAAAAAGCTGATCAGACAGTTCCCTGCACTGTGTGACAAATATATGGAACAAGAAATCCCATCCTTCAGGTTGAAGTTTGAACCTCTGCTGTGTAAAGGCAGATTTTGTAGAGGCTGAAAGAGAATGCTCAAAGAAATCCAGGATTTCATTTGAAACAGATTTACTCTGCATTTGAAGCATGAACTGAATATAATCGTGGAAAGACAGTTTGCGGTTTCTTGTGAAATCGGCTTCTGGATTTTTGCAGAACATGAAATGAATTTCATCCAGTTCTGCGATACAGTTGTCGAGTGTCATTTTTAAGTCAGATAAAAAATTTTGAGCCATAGGGTGCCTCCTTGAAATGTGTTTATAATCAAGGCTCGCGCAACATATATTGGCTATCTTGTCAAGTACTTTATTGTGAAAACATCCCAAAAGATTGAAATCCGGTTATGGATTGCAGCGAAAAACGATAGAAAAGAAGAGGACAAAAGATGCAGTTATATCAGTTTGAAAGAATCTACTCACAAATGGAAAAAGAATTTGGAAAAATAAAGAAAGGAAACGAAGAAGCCTTTGGTATGCTATTGCTGCCGATGGAAGGGAATGCATTGAAAATTTATTGGTCGAACCCCAGCTCAAACAGCCGCAGATTAAGAGAAGCTATAGCCCTGGTATTATTTGATATAAAGAGCTGTTACACAGGCGAAAAATATGATTTAAAATCTTTTCGGAATAAAGATAATGAAAAACTGGAAAAGGCACTATTGATGGCATTTGATCCGTTTACAAACGAAGAGATACAGAAAGTGATTGGAAAAGAAATGGATTTGCGAGAACTTCATGATTACTACAAAGTTCCGGTCATGTGTCTGTTACGAATTAAAGAGTCTGTTGATACATGGGAAAAACAAGCGGGTTCAAATGGCTATTTCGAATTTATAGAACAGTATATGGGTGCAGAGATAAAAGGAAAGGAAATGAACTTTTCTGTGCTGGCAAAAAAATAAAATGCTGTAATAATTTTAAACTTTTGAATCAATTACAAGAGCATCTTCGCCAACAATGAAAATGCTCTTGTAAGCCTAACTAAATGACATTTTACAATAACTAGAATCGGAGGGATGAATATGAATATCCATATTTCGGGTGAAAATCGCTTGGCACCCAATTATGAATTAACAAATAATAAGCCTAAAATGATTCAGAATAGTCCATCTCCAAACGCAGATGAGTGTCCGGTAAAAGTTACAATTTCAGAAGAAGGAAAGAATGCTTGTAAAAATAGTGTAGTGGATACTGAAAAGACAAATTATGACACTATGCTTGAAAACCGAGCGAACTTGATGGAACAAAAGCCAGAAATTCATTATGTTTTTTTGCTTGGTAATAAGCTGGCAGAAATTACAGAACATGATGAAGGATACCATTCAATAGAGGAGAAGGGTTCTGCGTTACTTGAGGCATATGCAAGTGCTTATGATGAAATTGTGCAAGGATATGCCGATGGAACAAGAAATGTTTATGTAGAGGATGAAACTGCTGAATCTGGTTACCGTAAAATGACTATGGAAGAAGAAATAAGTGGTTTAGATGCTGCATATCAGAAGTATGTTTCTGGATTTGAAACTAGAATCCATCAAGCTGTTGATGCAAGTAAAGCTTTTGATAAGTATATGGCAAAATTGTCGAAAATTGATATACATAGGGCGAAGATGTCAACTAAGGCAAAAAAGTTTTTTGATAAAATGAACGAAGAAGATATTCCTGTAAATATTTCTGATAGTATGCTTGGAGCAAAACAGAAATTTATTGAAATGTATTCGCAGTATGATACCAAAAGTTTAAGTCTCAAAAGTATGCTTGAAAATATTAAGATATTTTCAAAATAAGAGTTGATAGTATTGTGGATTTGAAAGGATACCTATACTGTGTCAATTTAGGCATGGTGTAGGTATCTTTTTTGCATATTATCTATAACCGTTACATAAAAAAGTGCAAATGCACAAAAAATAGTAATAGCTATTGAAGTAAAAATAATTTAGTGGTAAAATAACATTGCCAAATTTCGTGCAATGCACAAAAACAAGGAGCGATACTATGGAGATTAAAAGAGATTCATACCTTGAACAGTTAAAGATAAGAAAAGATAACGGAATGATAAAGATTATCACGGGAATCAGGAGATGCGGCAAATCATTCCTGTTATTTGTGTTGTTTAAGAAATATTTATTGGAGAGTGGTGTAGATAATGACCACATCCTTGAAATTGCTTTAGATGGCATTGAAAATGAGGAGCTGAGAGATCCAAAGAAGTGTTATCAGCATATTAAAGATGTAATGAAAGATGACCGGAAGTATTATCTGCTCTTGGATGAAGTACAGTTTATGCCACGATTTGAGGAAGTGCTGAACAGTTTGCTTCGTATCAGCAACATTGATGTATATGTAACCGGAAGTAATTCTAAATTTTTATCTAGCGATATTGTAACTGAATTTAGAGGCAGAGGAGATGAAATCAGAATTTATCCGTTGTCCTTTGCGGAGTTCTATGCGGCTTTTGATGGAGATTATGATGATGCTTGGGAGGAATATATGATATACGGTGGGTTGCCACAGGTAGCACAATTTTCTGTGGAACGCCAAAAGGCTGAGTATCTAAAAAATATTTTTACCAATGTCTATATCAAGGATGTGGTAGAGCGAAACAGAATTCAAAATGTTGATGAGATTGGAACTTTGGTGGATATTCTTGCTTCTGCCATAGGAGCACCTACCAATCCAACCAAAATATCAAATACTTTCAAAAGTGAGAGAGGTATCAATTACAGCAATAAAACTATATCCAACCATATTGATTATTTGGCAGAGGCATTTTTGATTTCTAAAGCGGACCGGTATGATATTAAGGGGAGAAAATATGTAGGAGCAAACCTTAAATACTATTTTTCGGATATAGGACTTAGAAATGCCAGACTGAACTTCAGACAGCAGGAGCCGACTCATATTATGGAGAACATAGTTTATAATGAGCTACTTGTGCGTGGTTACAATGTGGATGTCGGTATTGTGGATGTATTTGCAAAGAATAGTGAAGGAAAGAGGGTTCATAAGCAGTTAGAGGTTGATTTTGTAGTGAACCAGGGCAGTCAGAGATATTACATTCAGGTGGCTTACGATATGACTTCTGAGGAAAAGCAGACACAGGAACTTAATTCACTCCGAAGTATTCCAGATTCATTTAAGAAGATTGTTATAGTAAATGGAACGAAAAAGCCTTGGAGAAATGAGGAAGGCTTTGTAATCATGGGTATGAAACATTTTCTACTCAATACGGATAGCTTGGAGTTTTAGTATGGAAAATTTCAATTTTCCGGGATATGTTCCACGGATATGATTACTCGAAGTTTACAGGTGGAACAGACCTTGAAAGAGCAAAAACTATCAGTGGTGCAGTCAACTTTATTATGGACAGAGAGAAAGTGGATGATAAGGATTCATTTGTAAAAGAAGCACTTATGCTGCATCAGGCATTGTCTCTTTGTTCTTCTCTGGTTGATGAAGAAAGTCGATTTGAAGCAGCATTCTTTGAATCAGTGCGTGTTCTTGTCATTAGACTGACTAATACAGGGGTTGCCTTCTATGATGCATTAACGAAGCCACAGGCAATAAAGGATTTCTATGAAAATGAAGAACTGATAGCAATTACAAAAGAACTTGCAGATACTCTACGAAGAAATAAAACAATTGACTGGCAGAAGCGAGAATCAGCAAGAGCAAAAATGCGTATGCTTATAAAGAAACTGCTGAAAAAACATAAGTATCCGCCTGAGGGTATGGAAGATGCAGTTCAGACTGTTATGACACAGTGCGAACTTTGGACAGATAATAATGATATGGGAGAAGAAAAGGTTGTAAACTTTCGAGACAAATCAATATCATATGCAGAAGCAAATTATGCGCCCATGAAGGTTGCTGAAAGCACAGCAACATATGGAGCGAAGAAATAAAAGGAAACGAAGTCCATATAGATATGTTTGATGACAGAATTGAAATATATTCACCGGGTGGAATGGTAAGTGGAATATCTTTAGAGGAAAAAGATTTATTGAAAATCCCATCAAAGCGAAGAAATCCGATATTGGCTGATATATTCAGCCGCTTGAAATACATGGAGCGTAGAGGTAGTGGATTTAAGAAAATATTAGCAGACTATAAGGGACAAGTTGAATTTGATGAGACTAAGATGCCAGTATTTGAGGCAGATAATGATGATTTTATATTGACTTTATATAATCTGAATTATGGTTCTAGTTATGCAACACAAGCAAATGAAAATGTCATAGAAAATGTCATAGAAAATGTCATAGAAATTTCGGAAGAAAAAATTAAGAAGTTAATGCCAGAGTATTCTAAGAAGAAGCTTGCTAAAGCATGTGAGATTCTAAAAATGATTTCGGAAAACCCGAATATTTCTATTGATGAATTAAGAATAGCCTTAGACGTTACGGATAGAACAATTGCTAGATATATATCAGAATTAAAGGATAAAGGTATCATAGAACGAAAAGGTCCGGATAATGGTGGAGAATGGAAAATTAGGTAAGTAAATTTGGCACTCAATGTAACACTCAAATTTTCACTCAAGGATATTCCAGAGTTAGTCTCAACGAAGTCTCACGAGATTTGAGACTGAGTGAGTCTCTATGATATAGCAAAACGCGATAAAACTTGGATTTGCAGGTAAATTATAAAGTCGTAGTCTCAAGTCAGTCTCATTTTTGAAATTGTTTGTTGAGACTAACATGAGACTGAGGAGGTTCAAAAGCATGGACATAAGCAAAAAGGATTGGAAATTATTTCGAGAAAGATTATCAGGCTGGCAGGAAAATTATATGGAAGGTCTTGTTAAAGAGTATGCCAATTTTCTGAATGATGATAAAAAGCCTGCATCAGAGAAATTCTGGGAACTTGAAAAACGGATAAAAGAAGATAAGCGTCATCCGGGTGTTATCATGGAGATGAGTAAATCAGAGGCAATAGGGGATATTGTTCGTCTCATTAGACTGAAAGTAATTACATATGATGATTTATCAGACTTTAGTGATGAATTACAGAATGAAGTAAAAAGAATACTTGAGATGAGCAGGTGATACATATGGAGATTGGTGCAACAAAAGCAGTTCAAGATCGACTAAAAACAACAAAGATTGAAGAAAGCAAAGGTGCTTCACTTGTGTTCTGCTGGGACACACATTTGACGAAAATAAAAGGAAGAAATGTCTTGTTTATTGTGAATGCCAGTAATCGTTATACAATAGCAATGACAGATATTGAACCAAGAAACTGGAATTACTATACAATGTATATCAGCAGTGTGATTCATGGCGTGATGCAGGAAATGGGATATTCCGAGGCTCAGATAGGGCAGTATTTTAAAATGTCAGGTGATACAATTGTAACAAAAACTCATGGTAGGAAATCGGTTGGTGGCATTAACAGAATGGTAATGGATGCACAGTATTTTGGTAAAAAGCCGGAGAAAGAAGCAAAGTATCAATGGGAACTTAGTGAGTATCTGAACAGAGATATCTGCCAGCCAGAGGGATTTGATGCGTATGGATATCCGAGTGAACTTTTTAAATTAGACATGGAACGATTAGGGATTATTTCTAAGAGAAAGCCTGCAAAGATAATCGATTTTACCAAATACATAGACACTAATCGCAGTACTAACCATTAGCACAAAAGAATTATTAAAGCAATTGTTTGGGCATAAGAAGTTAGTTTGCAATGACGAAAAGCAAGATGTATAAAATAATTCGTCGCTAAAAAAGTGACGAAAAAAGCGACGGAAAAGGAGAACATAATAAATAGTTGTTATGCAGTCAAAATGGAACTCACAGAATGCATTACAGATTATGATATTTTTTTGAAGATATGGGATTCACTAAAGAGGCAGTAAGGAATAGAGATGTATTGATAGAATCTAGAGAAAGGAATGCTTTTATGAGCAAAGAATTATAGATAAGATATGGTTTCAATGGGTAAAACTTATTCTAGATACAGGTCATTTAATGATGCAGTTTCTTTGACAATATTCATTGCAATAGATAATGCACAATTTGTTAAGTTTATTACAGAAGTACAGGATAAAACAGCAAAATTATGCCATTGGCAGAGATGATGATATTAAGAAACTTAATGGACAATAGGAAGCATAAACTGCAGGAAGAGCAAGCACAACAATATTTGGAGGGTGTAAGGCAGGAAGAAAATGCTAGAGCTAATATGGATCAAATGCATATAAAATTTGAAATATTAACAGAATTGTGTGAGGATTTTAAAAAGTGCGAGAACTGTAGGTATTTACCTTGCATAGATAGAAAAGTTATGATTGAATTAAGAAACTTATTTTATGATATAGAAAAACATTATTTTAATATGCTTGATATAGGTGAGAGTTTTCTTGAATGCTTAGATAAAGAGCAAGAACGAATAAAATTGTTGGAAACAGAAACAAAAATACAAAATAATACAGAAGAACTTATAGAATTATATAAAAATCAGGGATTAACTGACAATGTATATTTATCACAACAAGATTTGCAGAGTATTAAGAAACAGATAAAAAATCTCGAAAAATCAAAATGGAGATTAGAGGAAATGAATAAAGCTATATCAGAGATACAAAAAGAGATAGATTACATAAATAAGGATGCACGTCCGAAATTTATCAGATATTGCAAAATATATATTGACATGAAAAAGGAACATGCCAGAGAGTTAAGAAAAACAGAGAATATTCAGTACAATAAGATGAATGAAAAATTGTAAGATAAACAGGAGGTTCAAAATGTTATTTTTATGTTATCCCAAATGTTCAACATGTCAGAAAGCGAGGAAATGGCTTGATGAACATGGTATAAAGTATACAGAACGTCACATTGTGGAGAAAAATCCAACATATGATGAATTAAAGGTGTGGTATCAGCAGAGCGGTCTGCCAATAAAGAAGTTTTTTAATACAAGTGGTTTGGTCTATAAAGAAATGCAATTAAAGGATAAGCTAACATCAATGAGTGAAGAGGAACAGTTAATGTTGCTTGCTACGCATGGAATGTTGGTAAAGCGTCCAATGATGATAACTCATGATATTGTGTTAGTTGGATTTAAGGAAGCTGATTGGGAAGGAGCTCTTTTATGAGCAAAGAATTACAGATAAGAAATAGCACTGTTGATTTCTTGGTTTTCACACGAGATGCAGGAGAAGACGGAATAGAAGTCAGGGTTCAGAATGGCGATGTATGGCTTACGCAGAAAGCAATTTCGCAGCTTTTTGATGTAGATAGAAGTGTGGTTACAAAACATCTGAGCAATATTTTTAAAGAGGGCGAATTAGATGAAAATTCAACTTGTGCAAATTTTGCACAAGTTGCTGATAATGGAAAAACATACAACTACAAATTTTATTCATTAGCTGCAATTATTGCTGTGGGCTATCGCATTAATTCAGAGCGGGCAATGCAGTTTAGAACATGGGCAACAAAGGTATTGGATACATTTACAAAGCAGGGTTATGTTCTTGATAAAAGCAGATTGATTAATGGACAGATTTTCGACGAAGATTATTTTGAGCATCTTATTGCTGAGATTCAGGAAATCAGAGCAAGTGAGAGAAGATTTTACCAGAAAATTACAGACATATATGCAACAGCAGTTGATTATGATAAGAATTCACAGGTGACAAGAGAGTTTTATGCAACAGTTCAGAATAAGATGCATTATGCAGTTCATGGTAATACAGCGGCAGAAGTGATAGTGGCAAGAGCTGATCATAATAAGGAACATATGGGACTTAAATCATGGAAAAATGCGCCTGATGGTAAAATAGTAAAAACAGATGTGTCAATTGCAAAAAACTACTTGGAAAAAGAAGAACTTGCAGAATTAAATGAGATTGTGACAATGTATCTTGATTATGCAACAAGACAGGCACGAAGACATATTCCTATGACTATGGAAGATTGGAAAACAAAGCTTGACGCATTTCTTAGATTTAATGATGCGGATGTACTTCAGGATAAAGGAAAAGTAACAGCAGCTATTGCAAAGGAATTTGCAGAAAGTGAGTTTGAGAAATACAGAGTTATACAGGATTCACTATATGAAAGTGACTTTGATAAATTGATGAATGATATGGAAAAGAATGATGCTATCCATTAGTACCTCAAAATTTCTAATTGCAGAAACATCGTCCAGAGATTATAATCTCCATAGGTGGACTTGCAAACTATCAGATGATTATTCTGTGAATAGTCAACGAACCTGCAAACCACCGGAACTACACACAATAATGGCAATATAGCAATGGTACTGAATTGGTACTAAAAATATGTGAAACGAAAAATAATGTGTGGAAAAGGTACTGGTTATCAATACAAAATGGTATAGATAACCATATTAAAATAACATGAATCAAACCAGACTCTGCGAGTTTGAATAACGGATCAAAATGCCGAAAGTCTGTATTTATGCGGGCTTCCGGCATTTGTTTTATCAAATGGTTCTATTTAAGAACGCAGTAATGATAGGAAAATAGAAAGATAGGAATAGGGAGGAGCCCCTCATGCAATATGCCAGAAAGTTAAGAAAAGGTGACAAGATAGCGATTGTCAGTTTGTCAAGCGGAATGTTAGGCGAAGAATTTTGCAGTCATGATATAGAAATAGGTGTAAAAAGATTAAAAGAATATGGATTAGAGCCAGTATTTATGCCGAATGCGTTAAAAGGTATTGAATATTTAAAGGAGCATCCAAAAGCCAGAGCGAAAGACTTGAAAGATGCGTTTTTCGATGACTCTATTGCAGGGATTATTTGTGCAATCGGTGGCGATGATACATACAGAACTTTGCAGTATTTGATGGAGGATGAAGATTTCATAAAAGCTGTACAAAAGAATCCGAAATTATTTACTGGATTTTCGGATACTACGATAAATCACCTGATGTTTTATAAACTGGGATTGTCTACATATTATGGACCGAATTTCATATGTGACTTAGCAGAGATTTCCAATGAAATGCTGCCGTATAGCAGGAAGGCATTTGAAAGCTATATGGAAGGAAATGAATATCAAGAGATTACGTCAAGTGAAATATGGTATGAGGCGAGAACTGATTTTTCAAGAGAGGCAGTTGGAACAGAGAGAATCGCACATGAAGAAGAGCATGGATTTGAATTATTACAGGGAAAAGAATATTTTGAGGGAAGATTGTTAGGTGGCTGTTTAGAGAGTTTCTATGATATTTTGACAACAACGAGATATGAAGATGAAAAAGCCGTATGTGAAAAATATGGTTTATTTCCTGAGATAGAGGAATGGAGAGAGAAGGTTCTGTTTATAGAAACCTGTGAAGAAAAGCCGGTGCCAGAGCAGTTTGAAAAAGAGATTGTGCTCCTTAAAGAGAGAGGTATCTTTGACGTTGTCAGTGGAGTTTTGGTGGGAAAACCGCAGGATGAAGCATACTATGATGAATATAAAACTATTCTTGTGAAGGTAGTAAATAAGCCAGATTTACCGATTGTTTATAATGTGAATTTTGGACATGCTGCTCCAAGATGTGTTTTGCAGTATGGCGCTATGGTGGGAGTGGATATGAAGAAGAAAAAGCTTTTAATAAATGGACAGAGTGAGTTTATAGCAGAATAGGAGGGCAAAAATGATAACAGATGCATTTGATAATTCAGAGGTTTTATTTGGAACAAAAGATTTTTATGGAGAACAAAAACATTTATGCGATAAGTGTATGATCGTATTTTCAGAACTGATATTTGAATACATGCTTGATACATATGAGCATCAGGAAGTTGGTGTGATAAGATGTTGCAATGGGATTACACCAGTGTATGTTTTTGACATAGAGGGAATGAAAATTGCCGGATATTTAAGTCATATCGGTTCTGCGCTGGCAGGTGGAGATGTAATAGATGTAAACTGGCTTACAGGTGCTGTGAAGTTCATTATGTTCGGCTCGGCAGGATCATTAGACAGTGGGCTGACAACAGGTAAATTTGTGATACCGACACACAGTTATCGGGAAGAGGGACTAAGTTATCATTATGCGCCTCCGGCAGATTACATAGAGGTGAAAAATGCAAAAACAGTCAAAGCGATATTTGATGAATTAAAACTTCCAAATGTTTTGGGAAAAGTCTGGACAACGGATGCAATATATCGGGAAACAAAAGCCAAATTTGATGCGAGAAAAAAAGAGGGCTGCATTGCTGTGGAGATGGAACTTGCCGGAGTTCAGGCAGTCTGTGACTTTTATGGATGGGAGTTATATAATTTTCTAGTTACCGGGGATGTATTAGATCAGGCAGTTTATGATGTTTCCGGGCTTGCGGATGCCAACCATAACATGGATAAATTATATGTTGCAATTGAGATTGCAAAGAGAATTTGAAATGGGGAAGGAGTATCAACGAATGGTAAAGAAAATCACACGCGATCCAATGTTTCTTGCGCAGAAATCAGTGGATGCGACCGAAGCAGACAAGCAGGTGATAGCGGATCTGTTGGATACTTTAAGAGCAAATTTAGATCATTGCGTCGGGATGGCGGCGAACATGATCGGAGTGAGCAAAAATATTATTGTAGTGGCAGCAGGACCATTTCAGTTTGCAATGATCAATCCCGTGATCACAAAGAAAATGGGGACTTTTCAGACAGAGGAAGGCTGCCTTTCGATGGATGGAGTAAGACCATGCACAAGATACAAAGAAATTGAAGTAGATTATCTGGACACAAATTTTAAGAAGCAGCATGGGAAATACACGGGCTGGACTGCCCAGATTATCCAGCATGAGATAGATCACTGCAATGGGATCGTTATATAATTTTGAAAGAAATCAATCTGAGAAGGAAAATCATATGTTATTGATCTGCTATCCAAAGTGTACCACATGCCAGAAAGCAAAGAAATGGTTAGAAAGTCAGGGCATCGCATACACAGAGCGTAATATCGCAGAAGAAAATCCAACTTATGCGGAATTAAAAGAATGGTATAAAAAAAGTGGACTGCCATTAAAAAGATTTTTTAATACGAGTGGACTTTTATACAAAAGCATGCAGTTGAAGGATAAATTGCCGGAAATGAGCGAGGAGGAGCAGTTAAAACTCCTTGCAACCGACGGTATGCTTGTGAAGCGGCCACTGGTTGTGGATGGTGATAACGTGCTGACCGGTTTTAAGGAAGCAGAGTGGACCGAAAAAATGCTTTCATAAGACTACCTGCTGACAGCGAAGATATGATGAATAGTGAAGTATGTCATTAAAATACACAACTTTTTATTCACATTAAAATCCGTTCTTTATATTCAGAAATGGTCATATGATAATAGTTTTTAAAAGCTGTATGAAAATGATTCGGATAAGAATATCCTAACCGGGCGGAAATCTCGGAAATAGAAAGTTTATTTTCTTTTAGGAAAGTGACTGCCGCAGCCATCCGGGCTTCCGTTCTTTTTTGAAGAAAATTTTTTCCATAACGGTTATACAGAATCCGGCTGGTCTGCCGGGAGCTGAGTCCTAACCGACGGGAAAGTTCTTTTAGTGTAATGGTATTATATTCGAGCAGGAAGCTGTCTTCAATCAGAATATAAGCCTTGACCAATGGAATCGGAATATAGGTTATGGCGGCATTTGAGTCAGGTGCATAGTTTCTCAGTATTTTTACTAAAAACTGCATAAAAAGAGCCCGGAGCATGACTGTGGCAGCACTTCCGGGTGCAGATAGTTCTTCGTGGATTTGCTCTAATGTTGACCGCAGGCCGGCACAATCTTTTCCATACCAGAATGGATAATGTAAAAATGGTGTCAATATATCTTTTTCAGAAGCATTTTCTTTGACATTGTGCAATTCTTCGATTCTTAAATAAATACAATACTCATAGGTTGGATCATCGGGATCTGAATATTGTTGATGCTCAATATGAGGACCGGTGGTGTAGAGAATATCAGGATACAAGTCATAACGGCATTGATTGCTGATCAATGTCCCCTTTCCCTCTGGAATAAAGTGAATTTCATAGCTGTTCGAACTGTGGGCATGAGATGGAGTATTCCATGTCTGACATTCATATGTAAATTTTAAAACATTTATCCGGTAATTTCCTATCTGAAACATAACATTTAAATTATCATTTTTTATCATAGAAGCTATTCCCCCCTAAAATATAACGAGTCAAGGTATTATCAATGCATGCCTGCGTGCAGTTCAAAGTATGCCTTAGTGCCCGCACTACGTTTAAAAGTACACTAAGTGGACATAATATAACTGGAAATGTCTGTTATTCATGTATCATTATCGTACAACAAATCTTATAATAAAATCAAGAACAAAGCGGAAAAATTGAAAAAAGGAGGGCACGGTATGGTAATTGATGCACACCTGCATTTATGGGACAAACAGCTTGGGCGTGTAGGTGAAAACAAAGTGGTTGCATTAAAGGATGGAAAAAGTGACTTCGGTGGAGAGATCCGTCAGATGATGCCGCCATATATGCTGGATGGAAGAAACACAGTGGAAATGCTGATTTCCAATATGAATTATGCCAGAGTCAGCGGATGCGTGGTTACACAGGAGTATATTGATGGCAACCAGGATCATTACTTATTAGAATGCAGGAAGAAGTATCCAAAAAGGATAAAGGTTTGCTGCCTTTATGAAGAAAAAGAGATCAAAGATGAGTGGATCGGACAATTTGATGGAATTAAAATTTGTGCAGGCAGATTGAAAGATCAGAATCTGCTGCATCATAAAGAAATTTTTGAAAAAGCAGAACGGTTGAAGAAGTTTATTTCCATTGATATGGCAGATGGGGATGCGCAGACAGACGCAATGGAGCAGTTGATCGAAACATATCCGGATCTTCGTATGGCTATCGGGCATTTTGGAATGGTTACAACAGACGGATGGGAAAAACAGATCGCACTGGCAAAGCATGAACATGTTTATATCGAAAGTGGCGGGATCACCTGGTTATTCCACAAAGAATTTTATCCATATCCGTCAGCGGTGAGAGCAATCCGTACAGCGATCGATATTTGCGGGATTGACAAATTAATGTGGGGAAGCGATTATCCGCGCACAATGACAGCCATTACTTATGATATGAGTAAGGATTTTATAGAAAAAACAACGGAATTATCAGAAGAAGAAAAGATAAAATTTCTGGGAGAAAATGCAAGAGCATTTTATGGATTTGAAGAGTTAGAAGTCCCGGAAAAAATAAGAAATATGGTGGAATAAGCAAGGAGGAGCAGCATGATCGTAAAAGGTACGTATTTTCAGAACAGTGAAGAAAAACCATTAGTGTACGGAGATGTGGAGATCCACAACATTCCGAGAAGGAGATTAAGAGGCGAGGAAGAGAAGGAAGGAATTATCGCAGAAAGTGTTTTTGTAGGATTCTGCGGTACAGATTACACTCTTATGAATATGGGGCGGGAAGGGAATTTAAAACAGAAGTTTCCGGAAGGCTGCAACAGACTGATCAATGGTCATGAAGGGGTTGTATGGGTTCCGAATGAAAACCGCTTTGCCATAGTGCTGATTCGTGGTGGAAACAGCTATGATCCTACGAGATATACCGAAGAAGAAACTTATTTTGAGTACGGATGCGATCAGGCAGATGGGTTATTTTCTGATAAAAACTATTATAATCCGAATATGCTTCTGAAAATACCGGACGGATATGTGAAGGATGGAAAAATACCGCTTTCAATATGTAAAAAGCTTGTGTTTAGCGATCCATATGCCTGCATGATCTTTCAGAGAGAACGGATGGAGGATATCGGGGAAGCACAGAATTTCAGGGTGAAAATGGCACAATATAAATGCAGCGAAGCAGAAGCGAGGGAGATTGCCAGAAAAGAGACATTTGACAGAGTATGTATTTTTGGTCTTGGAACAACCGGAATGTTCATTGGAGATCTGATCCATCAGCGTTATCCGGATGCGAAGATCGTATTTGTGGCAAGAAGTGAAGAGAGCAGTCCGAAGGTTTCCTTTGCATTAAAACAGGCGGGTGCATCTTATGTGAGAAGTGCTTTTGACACAAACGAAGAACTTGCAGATGCGATCCGGGAAAAATTAGGTGGCACTGCAACGGTATTTATCGGTTCCAGCGGAGCTGCGATCGAACATGAGATCGCATTCCGCTATGGCGTGCTGGGCTGTAATGGGATTTATAATTCGTTTTCGTTAGGACCGGAAATTACATTTGATACGATGCCGTTTGGATTTAAAAATCAGGTGATTTTTGGTTCCATTAATTTCCGGCAGGATCATATGGAAGAGGCGATCCGCATTCTCTTGGACAGCTGCTATGATGAAATCGTAGAGCTGATCGATAAAGACGAATTTACCGAAGATCCGGTGAATGCATATGAAAATAAAATATATGCAAAAGGGGCACCGATGAAAACGGCAGTTATCTGGAATGAACAGTATATCATCTAAAAAGGTGATTTCATAAACTGTTTGGGAGTGATCCCCTTGTATTTGTTAAATGTTTTTATAAAGTAACTTTCATCATTAAATCCGCAGGAGATAGCAACTTCCCGGATAGTGATATCCTTTGTGGAAAGCATCTCACTGGCACATTCGATCCGGTAATAATTCAGATAGTCGATCGGAGTACGCCCTGTCAGGCTGCGGAAATAGCGGCAGAAGTATTTGGGATTCATGCCGGCAATGCGGGACAGGTCGTCCAGACTGATATTATTGCTGTAATTATCGGATATAAAAGTAAGCACATTCTTAACAGAAGAGATCCGCTCTGCAGAAATGATATTCTGGTGTGCCTGCTCGTACAAATGTTCATGGATAATCGTCCCCAGAAGGTGATACAGGTAGCCTTGTACCATAAATTCATAACCTGTCTTTTTGCTGGATAAAGCATGGCAAAGGTCATGGACTATGGCAGGAACTGTCTCAGAAGTCTCTGAGAGGCGGGTATTGACCGTGATCTTCTGATCGATAATGTCCCTGATGATCCGGGAACATGCGTGATTATTCTTCAATAAAATCTGCAGATCAAACACGATGCATTCGTAAATACAGTCATGCGGAGTGCCTCCATGAAGCATTCCGCTGGTGATAAAAATAACATCGCCAGCCTGACAAAGCATTGTCGACTTTTCCAGTTTCAGCTGGAATGTACCCGAGATGATACGAATAATTTCATATTGTGTATGCCAGTGATACTGCATGTCATAGCGTGGGCTGTGCGGTGTCTGGTGATAAAAAGCAATAGGGAAATTAAAGGTTCCCTGCTGCGCTCTTTCCTGATAATCAATATATTTCATAAAATTCTGTCCCCATAGTAAAAGAAGTGAATATTGTACTGCTTTTTTATAGTATAACACTTTTGTTTTTGGTGTGCAAACACTATAATTCAAATTAAACAAATGCCTGTGGGCAAAAAAGTTAAGGGGGAATTACATTATGGCAGAGAGCAGATTAATCGGTGCATATCCGGTAATTGGTATCAGACCTACGATCGACGGACGTAGAGGACCGATCAAGGTTCGCCAGAGTCTTGAAGACCAGACAATGGGTATGGCAAAAGCAGCAGCAAAATTATTCGAGGAGAACATTAAGTATTCCAATGGTGAACCTGTAAAAGTTGTGATCGCTGACACAACGATCGGACGTGTTGCAGAAGCTGCAGCATGTGAAGAAAAGTTCAGAAGAGAAGGAGTGGCTATTACTCTTACAGTAACACCATGCTGGTGCTATGGTTCTGAAACAATGGATATGGATCCTACAACGATCAAAGGTGTCTGGGGTCTTAATGCAACAGAGAGACCAGGTGCTGTTTACCTTGCAAGTGTTCTGGCAACACATGCACAGAAAGGTCTTCCGGCATTCGGTATCTACGGACATGATGTAGTAGAAGCTGACGATTCTACAATCGGAGATGACATTAAAGAAAAATTATTAAGATTTGGACGTGCAGCAGTTGCAGCAGCAACTATGAGAGGCAAATCTTACTTACAGATCGGTTCCATCTGTATGGGTATCGGCGGATCTATCATTGATTCTGATTTCATGGAGTCTTACCTTGGAATGAGAGTAGAGTCTGTAGACGAAGTAGAGATTATCCGTCGTATGACAGAAGGAATTTATGATGAAGCTGAATTCCAGAAAGCTCTTACATGGGCAAAAGAAAAATGCAAGATGGGTTATGACAAGAACCCTGATTTCGTAAGAAAGAGCGATGAAGAAAAAGAAGAACAGTTCGAGTTTGCTGTTAAGATGGCAGTTATCATCAAAGACCTTATGAATGGTAACAAGAATCTTCCGGAAGGCTGCGAAGAAGAAGCAGTTGGACACAACGCACTTGCTGCCGGCTTCCAGGGACAGAGACAGTGGACAGACTTCTATCCGAACGGCGACTTCGCTGAGGCTGTGTTAAATACATCCTTCGATTGGAACGGAGCAAGAGAGCCATACATTCTTGCGACAGAGAACGACGTACTTAACGGATTAGGTATGTTATTCATGAAATTATTGACAAACAGAGCACAGATGTTCGCAGATGTCCGTACATACTGGAGCGGAGATGCTATTAAGAGAGTAACAGGATACGATATTGAAGGTGTAGCAAAAGAGGCTGATGGTGTGATCCACCTGATCAACTCCGGAGCATGCTGCTTAGATGCAAATGCTGAAGCAAGAGATGCCGAAGGCAATCAGACCATGAAGCCTTGGTATGAAGTGACAAAAGAAGACCAGGATGCGATCATGGCAGCTACAACATGGTGTGCAGCTGACAACGGATACTTCCGTGGCGGCGGATTCTCTTCAAGATTCGAGACAACAGCTACAATGCCTGCAACAATGGTTCGCCTGAACCTTGTAAAAGGATTAGGACCTGTTATGCAGATCGCAGAAGGATGGACAGTAGGACTCCCTGCAGATGTTTCTGATACTCTGTGGAAGAGAACAGACTACACATGGCCATCTACATGGTTTGCTCCAAGATGTGATGGCAAAGAAGGTTCTGCATTCAAGACAGCTTATGAAGTAATGAATAACTGGGGTGCTAACCATGGTGCGATTTCTTATGGACATATTGGTGCGGATCTGATCACACTCTGCTCCATCTTAAGAATTCCAGTAGCTATGCACAACGTAGCAGACAAGGATATCTTCAGACCAAAAGCATGGGATGCATTTGGAATGGATAAAGAAGGCGCTGATTACAGAGCATGTGCAGTATATGGACCAATGTACAAATAGTCATTAGACGAAGAAATAAAAATCAGACAAAAAAGTCGGGAATCTGAAAACCGATTCCCGACTTTTTTATTTTGCCTAATGAAGGACTTGCATGGATCATAATAGTGCAGATTGATTTACTGTGGCTTTTCGTTTGACACATCCGGATGGAGAAACTGGTACTGGACAGCTTCGTTGACTCCTGTTGACATAACACCGACAATGATGTTTCCACTTTCCAGATACCATACATTACCTTTGGCGGTTCCCATATCGGAATCGAAACCGCTCTCGCCATACGCCTGGGTAGTTTCATCACAAAGGGTTTGATAAACGTTTTCCAGATCATCTTTTGACTCTGGAATATACAACCACGCCATACTCATTAGCCTGTCATTGTCATCGAACATATATTTGATGGTTCCTGACATGTCATGAAAATCTTTACTAAAAGTATAAGTGGTTCCGGAATAAGTGGAAGGATAAGAGTCCAAAGGCTCTCCCTCCAGGGCTAATACCTCGTCAAGAGTATTTTCCCATGTGATTTCTGTGAAAGGACATTCAGCTTTTTTTGATTGTCCACAGCTGCAGATGAAAAGACACATTGCAATGAGAAAAAGCAGAATGACAGATTTTCGTAATCGTTTCATGATAACCTCCGTAATAATTTTATAGATTATTTCGTACCCGGTTATTGTACAATATGCATGACATGAAAACAAGGATATTTACTAAAAAAATAAAATATAACGTATTGTGCAAAAAAATGAAAATATATTCATTACTTAGCCTGTATTTGTGAAAAATATCGGCAATTTCTTGACTGAAAGCCAAATCGATTATATACTATTAACAATAAAAGCGAGTTGAGGTGCGTGATTTTTGTTATGCAGTCAACTATGGAGGTAAAAGTAAGTGGAAAAAATTAAACAAAACGCATTTGTAAAAAAAGTGGGCTTTAACAGAATTATTCTGGTTCTTGTAATGCTGGTAATGTACTTATCATTTGGATTACTGACCGGAGGAAAGTTCTTTGGAATGTCCCGTATCATGGACACAATGAACTATGTTTATTTTCTGGGATTCCTTTCCCTGGGAGTAACATTCGTTATTGCAACAGGCGGTATTGATTTCTCTATCGGACCAGTAATGTTCTGTTGTGCATTGGTGTCTGGTTACAGTTTTCTGACACATGGAATACCAATGGCTGCTGCATTGATCTTAAGCGTGGTGATCGGTCTTCTGTTTGGTATTTTTAACGGATATCTTGTGGCATACTGGAAAATACCACCATTTATTGTTTCAATGGCAAGCATGAACATTGCAAAAGGTATTGCAGCTGTATTTACAAAAACACAGTCTGTGAGCTGGCCGCAGTCTTCAGATGCTAATGGCTGGTATAGAAATTTTGTAAAAGCAGGAAATGTTCCGACAGGACTTATTATTTTCCTCGCTGCAGCAATTATTTGTGGAGTTGTATTAAACAAGACAAAGGCTGGTCGTTATATCCTCTGCCTTGGAAGTAATAAAGAAGCAGTCAGACTTTCTGGCGTAGATGTAAAGAAATGGGAAATGCTGGCATATGTTATCTGTGGAATTCTGGTTGGTATAGCAGCTATCTTCTATGTTGGTGCTTACACAACTGTACAGCCTGGTTATGGTGATCAGTATAACAATGAAGCGATTGCCGGATGTGTAATGGGTGGTACATCCATGGCGGGTGGTTTGGCATCTATTGGCGGTACTGTAATTGGTGTACTTATCATCTCTCTGTTACAGCAGGGTATTCTTGCTCTTGGATTCTCAAAAGACTATCAGTTCATTATTACAGGAATTATTGTTATTGCAGCTGTTTATGCAGACGTATCTGCAAGACGTAGAAAGAATTAGTGATAGTACGAAGAAAGGATAGGTAAGAATAATGGGTGATATTATTTTAACAATGAAAGGTATTGATAAATCTTTCCCTGGTGTCCATGCATTGGATCATGTCGATCTGGAAGTGAGAAAAGGAGAAGTTCTCGCTCTGATGGGTGAAAATGGTGCTGGTAAATCCACATTGATGAAAGTATTGACAGGTATCTATAAAAAAGATTCCGGTACTATTACATATGAAGGAAAAGAAGTTGAATTCAAAAATACAAGAGAAGCGCAGGATGCAGGTATTGTGATCGTGCATCAGGAGCTGAACATGCTTGGTCATTTAACAGTGGCACAGAACTTATTTATCGGTCGTGAATTCAAGAAAGGAATTACAATCGATGATAAGAAGATGAATGAAGAAGCAAAGAAATTGTTCGATAGGTTGAACGTGGACATTGATCCAAAAGAAAAAATGTCCAATTTGACAGTCGGAAAACAGCAGATGTGTGAGATCGCAAAAGCGGTTTCCTTTGATGCAAAGGTAATTATCTTTGATGAGCCTTCCGCAGCACTTACAGAGGCAGAGATTGAAGAAATGTTCAAAATCATCAGGGATCTGAAGAAAAAAGACATTGCGATGGTATATATATCACATCGTATGGATGAGATCAAAGTGATCACAGACCGTGTTACAGTCATGCGAGATGGTACATATGTTGGTACACTGATCACAAATGAATGTACAAAAGAAGACATCATCAACATGATGGTTGGTCGTGTTATTTACGAAGATCCTAAGACAGAAAGTGCTGTGCCGGAGGATGCACCGGTTGTGTTAAAAGTAGAACATCTGAATGCAGGCAAGATGGTGCAGGATGTAAGCTTTGAACTTCACAAGGGTGAGATCCTTGGTTTCTCCGGTCTGATGGGAGCGGGGCGTACAGAGACAGCCAGAGCTTTATTCGGAGCAGATCCGAAAGAGAGCGGAGATATATATGTTAACGGTGAGAAAGTGACGATCAACTGTCCACAAGATGCTGTTAAGTGTGGTATCGGATATCTTTCAGAAGATAGAAAGCGGTACGGAGTAGCTGTTCAGAAGACTGTCGCTGAAAACACGACAATGGCTACTGTACATCAGTTTATGCGAGGTATTTTCATTAACAGGAAGAAAGAAGCGGCAGTGGCACAGGAATATGTAGATGCATTGGCAACAAAAACTCCTAGTGTGGATCAATTAGTTGTGAACTTATCTGGTGGTAACCAGCAGAAAGTAGTTATTGCAAAATGGCTGACCCGTGATAGTGATATCCTTATTTTCGATGAGCCTACAAGAGGTATTGACGTAGGTGCCAAGAATGAGATTTATAAATTAATGAACAAATTGGCGGCAGAAGGTAAATCCATTATTATGATCTCGTCTGAGATGACAGAAATCCTGCGTATGAGTGATCGTATCGTGGTTATGTGCGAAGGCAAGAAAACAGGTGAGATTGGTATTGCGGAAGCAACTCAGGAAAAGATTATGAATCTTGCAACTCGCGAGATCGATTAGGAGGAGAAGGAAGATGTCAAAGAAAACAAACTTTGGTAAAATAAATGGACGTGAAGCCATGGTAGTCGGCATCATCATTGTGATGGTTGCACTCTTCAGTATTCTTAGTCCTACGTTTAGAACTTATTCAACATTTGTAAGCGTATTAGATATGTCTTACTACATTGCGCTTATGGCGATCGGAGTAACATTCACATTGATCACCGGCGGTGTAGATCTTTCGATTGGTACAGGTCTGATCTGTTATTCCCTGTTTGGTGGATATCTGATCGTACACAAAGATGTGCCTGTAGTGGTAGCATTGATCGCATGTCTGGTACTCAGTATTCTGATTGGTGCTTTAAATGGTTTGCTGGTAGCCATTATGGATCTGCCACCTTTCCTTGCAACTCTTTGTACCTGCATGATAACAAGAGGTCTTGGTTCTTTACTCAGTGGCGGATTTGGTGTTTCCTGGCCGTCTTCCTTAGAGCCGGAAGGATGGTTCAGAAAGATTTTCAGGTTTACGGTAAATGGAAAGGTAATTCCAATTGGTATTGTAGTTGTTGTAGTGCTTGTTCTTCTTATGAATTTTATATTAAAACATACGAAGATCGGACGTTATACAATTGCTATCGGAAGTAATAAAGAAGCAACAAAATTAGCTGGTGTAAATGTTAAATTTTATCATGTGTTTGCATATGTGATCTCCGGTTTCTTTGCCGGACTTGCAGCAATTGCATATTCAGCAACATACGTAACAATTTATCCGGGTTCAGGAGCAGGATTCGAGCTGGATGCTATCGGTGGAGCGATTGTCGGAGGCGTATCTGCCAGCGGTGGTGTTGGTACGATCACAGGAGCATTCCTTGGTGTTTTAGTCATTACACTTATGAAAGTTGGTTTGCCATTCATTGGATTACAGGCAAACTGGCAGCAGATTTTTACAGGTCTTGTTTTAATCGGCGCTGTATTGATCGATGTTGTAAAAAAGAAAAAATAAATTATTTATGATATGATGTCGGCGGACTTCATATAGATCATTTAAACCCTAAAGGAGGAATTAAAAAATGAAAAAGAGAATTTTGGCAATTGTACTTGGTACAGCAATGACACTCTCAATGGTAGGATGTGGAGGAACTAATGAGGAAACTCCAGCTACTACACCGGACACAAAAGCACCGGCAGCTTCTACTGAGGAAGCAGCAGCACCGGCTGAGACAGCAGGTGGCGATTATCACTTCGAAGTGATCGTAAAGAGTTTCCAGGCTACATACTGGCAGGCAGCTGTTAAAGGTATCGAAACAGCTTGTGGAGAATTAGGTGTTACAGCAAATGCTAACGGACCAGCAAACGAATCTGATATCGCTGATCAGGTACAGATGTTAAACGATGCTATCCAGAAAGCTCCAGACGGAATTGGTTTGGCAGCATGTGATACAAAATCCGTACTTGACTCCCTTACAGCAGCTTTAAATGCTGGTATTCCGGTAGTTTGTTTTGATACAGGTGTATCTGATGCTCCAGAAGGATCTGTAGTAGCAACTGTTGCAACAGATAACAAAGCAGCAGGTGCGTGCGCAGCTACAAATATGTATCCGGTGATCAAAGATGTTGTTGCAGCAGCTACAGCAGACAAACCAGTTAGAATTGGTGAAGTTAACCAGGATGCTACAGCTCTTAACATTCAGGAACGTGGACTTGGTTTCATTGATGAAATGATCAAACTTTGTACAGCAGATGGCAAAAAAGTTGCAGTAGTTGGTAATGAGTTCTATGTAAATAACTGCTCTGACAAGGGTGATGAGAAAACAGCAGAAGTTATCATCGAAGTAGGTGTTCCAGCTCAGACAACTGTAGACTTAGCAGCTACAGAAGCAAACAAGATCATGTCAAAAGCTGATACAATCGCTATCTTTGGTTCTAACCAGACAACAGCTGAAGGTGTTATCACAGCTAACGAAACATTAAACAAATTAGCAACAGATCCTGCAGAAGGAATCATCGGTGTTGGATTCGATGCTGGTACACCACAGAAAGCTGCTATCAACAATGGCAAATTAATCGGTTCTGTAACACAGTCTCCATTAATGATGGGTTACAAAACTATCTACACATTAGTAGATGTCTGCAATGGTAAAACAGTAGAAGATATCCCTATGGATGGTTACTGGTACAATGCAGACAATATGGAAGACGAAGATATCGCTCCAAACCTTTACGACTAATCTGTATCTCTGATGGATTAAAGTGAATAAGTAAAAATTAGGGATCGGATTTATCCGGTCCCTTTTTGACAGTATGGGTTCAGAAATACAGAATTTGTAGTTACTGTTCACACGGCAACAACAAATTGTATTAAAATTTCATAAAATAAGTACAACGAACACTTTTTTTGTTGTGCAAATTGTATTATAATAGAAAATAATATATACTATGGGAGGTATACAAATGTTAAAAGGAATTCCAAAAATTCTTTCACCTGAATTATTAAAAGTTTTAGCAGAAATGGGACATAGTGACAGACTGGTTATTTCTGACGGAAATTTCCCGGCAGAATCTATGGGTAAAGATGCAATCGTTATCCGTTGCGACGGACATGGCGTTCCGGAAATTTTAGATGCCATTTTACAGGTATTCCCATTGGATACCTATGTTGAGAAACCTGTAAATCTTATGGAAGTAATGCCGGGTGATAACGTTGAAACACCAATCTGGGATACATATAAAGAGATCATTGCAAAATACGATGACAGAGGCGCAGACGCAGTTGGAAATATTGAACGTTTTGCGTTCTATGATGAAGCAAAGAAAGTGTATGCGATCATTGCAACCGGTGAAACAGCTCTTTATGCAAATATTATGTTACAGAAGGGTGTTGTGGTGGATTAAGATCCGGATGATAAAAAGGGAGAGGGCTTTTGCACTCTTCCTGGATATAAATTAAAGGAAATGCAACAGAAGGCGAGGGACAGGTTTTATGTTATATCAGGTTGAATCCATGTTTGATGATATGGAAAAGAAGATGAGAAGGCTGAAAAAACAGAAGTATGAAGAAAACATGGAAAACTTTATGGCGGCAAATGAAGCCTATTTTTTGGAGATGGAAGCTTATTTGGATAAAGGTGACCCGGAAAAAGCAGCAAAAGAGATTGCAGAGGTGTTTGTGGAAGCTGTAAAGAGCCGATATGAAGTGAAAGGAAAGATAAAGGGTACCGTACAGGCGGATCTTAATTTTTTCATGATCTATTATGTGTTCCCAGCTATTCTGAAGAGAAACCATGAATATGCAAAACTGCTTGCGGACACCTTGTGCGAGACATGGGGCAGCAGTTTCAAAAATAGCAAAATAGGTTATACGGATTACGAGACATTATACAAGGCATTTAGAGAAAAAATATTCGGGATTTTTTAAAAAATGGGGGAAATATGAGCAGATATTTTTTGGCGATTGATATTGGTGCTTCCAGCGGAAGACATATTTTAGGCAGTGTTGAAAATGGCAAGATCGTATTAGAAGAAGTATATCGTTTCTGGAATGGAATGGATCATGTAGATGGAACGCTTTGCTGGGACGTTGACAGATTATTCAATGAGATTATTGCCGGAATGAAAAAATGTAAAGAAATCGGCAAAATTCCGGTAAGTGTAGGTATTGACACATGGGGTGTTGATTTTGTACTTTTAGACAAAGAAGATAATATTGTTGGACAGACAGTTGGTTATCGCGATCACAGAACAGAGGGAATGGATGAGGAAGTGTATAAGATTATTTCAGAAGATGATCTATATGCAAGAACCGGTATCCAGAAAGCAATCTATAACACGATTTATCAGCTGATGGCAGTGAAAAAGACACATCCGGAATATCTGGAAAAAGCAGATGCAATGCTGATGATCCCGGATTATTTCCATTTTAAATTGAGCGGAAAGAAAGTACAGGAATATTCAGAAGCGACAACTTCCCAGTTGATAAACCCTGTAACAAAAGACTGGGATTATGAACTGATCGATATGTTGGGATTCCCAAGAGGAATTTTCCAGAAGGTATTGATGCCGGGTACAACGATCGGAAACCTGACGGATGAAGTGAGGGAATTAGTAGGATATGATTGTAAGGTAGTACTGCCACCTACACACGATACGGCATCTGCAGTTATGGCAATTCCTACCAATGCGGAAGATACCTGTTATATCAGTTCGGGAACATGGTCATTAATGGGGGTGGAAATGGCGGAAGCGAACTGCTCACCAAAGAGTAAAGAGGCAAACTTCACAAACGAAGGCGGATATGGCGGAAAGATTACCTATCTTGCTAACATTATGGGACTTTGGATGATCCAGTCTGTACGTAACCAGCTGGCTCCGGATATGTCTTATGGTGATTTGTGCGAACAGGCTTCCCATGAGACAATCCAGACAGTTGTTGACTGTCAGGATTCAAGCTTCCTTTCTCCTGATGATATGGTGGAGGCAGTAAAAGATTATTGCAGAAAAACGAATCAGGAGGTTCCTGAGACGTTACCGGCACTCGCAAGCGTGATTTATAATTCTCTGGCAAAATGCTATGCTGAGAAGCTGGAGGAAATCCAGAAGATCACAGGCGTGAAATATGACAAGATCAATATTATCGGTGGTGGTTCCAATGCGGCATATCTGAATGAACTGACTGCAAAATATACAGGAGTGGGAGTTCATGCAGGCCCTGGTGAGGCAACTGCTATCGGAAATATTTTGTCTCAGATGTTGGAAGATGGAACATTTGCAGACTTAAAAGAAGCAAGAAACTGTGTTGCTGATTCTTTTGAGATTAAAATCTACTAAAAGAAATAATATTTTGTAAAGTAAGGAAGGCATGGTAAGATAAATGGCAGGCTGTAAAACAAAAACGATCTGTTTTACAAACAACAAAGGGGGAAGCGGAAAGTCGACAACATGTGCTAATTTAGCATTCGAACTGGCATGTGCAGGGAAAAAAGTTCTTTTGATCGATGGAGATATGCAGTTAAATCTCTCACTCTCCTTCTTTGATGAAGAACGGGTTCTTGAAATGGCGGAATGTGAGGAGAATTTATACTACGCAATAAAAAACAAACGGGATTTAAGTGGATATATCGTACATACGCCATATGAGAATCTGGATCTGATTCCGTCCTCGACTTTGATGAGCCAGATAGAATACGAGCTTTTTACAATGATACAGAGAGAGTATGTGTTGAAAAAGTGCTTGCGCAGCATTTATGAAAAAGAACTTTATGACTATGTCCTGATCGATGCGCCTCCGACTCTTGGAACGTGGGTAATCAATATTTTATGCGCAGCAGATTACGTGATCGTTCCTGTGGAGGCGTCCCCATGGGGATTGTTCGGACTGGCAAATATGTTTGATTTTTTAAATGGAATCTCTGAAATGACAGAAGCAAAGATTATGGGAGTACTGATCACAAAAGTAGATGAAAGAAAGAATTATTATAAGCAGACGAGAGAAATCCTGGCAGGCTATGATAATATAAATGTATTTGAAACATTCATCCATGTTGATACTTCTGTCGAGTGGGCACAGGATAACTCTGTACCGGTTTCGGTATACAAGAAGAGTACAAGAAGCGCAAAGGAATTTCAACAATTAGCAAGGGAGGTCATGGAATATGGCAGTAGGTAAAGGAAGTATGGCCAGAGCATCAAAAGCAGCAGACAATACATCAGTACCAAAAGAAACAAAAAGAACAACAGCAAAAACGACAGCGAAAACAAAAGTTGTAACGGCAAGTAAAGTGATTTCCGGAACTTCAAAAGAAGTGATGCAGATGATCGAGTATCAGAAATCCGATCAGGTATTGGATCGTGAACCGGAAGAAAATGAAACCTTTGGTGTTGGAGACGCAATGCCTATTTATTTCTTCTAAATTAATGCCAAATATAAAAGGAGTATCGCAAAATGACTGGGGACAGTGATAAGCGATGCTCCTTTTTGCTGTTACAAAATGAAATTCTTTAATAGGACGAAAAAACAGTATATATAGAAGAAACAGCTACCGGATAATTTCTGATAGAACGGATAAATCAGAATTTAAAACTAAATGAGCAGGAAAATCAAGTTCTTCTAACAGAGGAAAAATATACTGCATATTTCCGATGTTTTTCTTGCCATGGCTGTCGCTGGAGAGGAGAACAGGAAGATCCAGCTTTTTACATATGCTTAAAATCCTGCGGCAGTTTTCCTGACCGTTTATGCGGTAAGCGTCCGGCATGAGAGAACCATTGTTAATTTCCGGATAAACATGTTTTTCTTTGGCAATCTCAAGCAGGTATTCGAAATCTACCGGAAAACGTGCATCATCAATATGCCCTAAAAAACGGACTTTAGGATGATCCATTGCGCGGATATATGCAGAGGAGAGATCTTTATCATGGTAAGGCTTGAAAATCGGTGGGTGAATGCTGATGATCGCATAATCTAATGCGGATAAGATCTCATCATCCAGATCAACATCGCCTGAGGTATTTATAATATTTAATTCTGCACCATAAAGCACTCTGATTCCAAAACGATCCCGGTCTGCCAATTTCAGGCTTTGGAAATAAGAAGACTTTGCAGAAGATGAAGTGGCAGGACCGTGATCGGAAATGCCGAAAAGAGAAAGTCCTGATTCGGAAGCGCACCGGATCATGTCTGTGATGGTGTCTTCTGAACCATGTCCGCTGCTGATACTGTGCGTGTGCAAATCAGCATAAATGGGATATTTACTGTTAAAATTTGAAAAAGTATTACTATTTATCATAAAGAAACCTTTCTGAAAATACACTGCAAATTTGTGCGATATTACAAGAAAATATAAATAAACAATATTTGACTTATAAAATCTGACAATAAATCTGGATAAAACAAAAAACTTTACCATAATTATAACCTATAAAAAACTATTTTCCAATATGAAATTTGAAAAAACAAAGATAAAACAAGAAGAAAACAATAAAAACAACTAAAAATAAGCGTGAAAACAACATAAAACATAATGTATAATGAAAAATAAAGAGGAATAATCAAAAGAAAATGTTGTTTTCTGTTGACTTTATAAATAAACCATAATATAATCATAGTATCGGAATAAAGAGAATCCTGTCATTGGGATAAGAGAGGACGAAGCATGGAAAACAAACAAAGGATCATACAGGAATTAGTTCCTGGTAAACAGATTACTTTGGCACATATCATTGCCAACCCGGATCCGATACTTTACCAGAAGCTGGGATTGAATCCTGCTGTGGAATATGCGAAAGCTGCGATCGGCGTCCTGACGGTCAGCCCGGCAGAGACGGCGATCATCATGGCAGATATAGGAATTAAATCAGCCGGTGTAGAGCTTGGGTTTGTAGACAGATTTTCGGGGTCGGTGATCGTGACAGGCACAGTGTCAGAAGTAGAGGCATCGATTCAGGCGATTTTGCAGTATGTGGAGAATACGCTGGGGTACGCAGTCACACCTGTAACCCGCACGTAAGTGATATATATGAAGAAAATCATTTTAATGGGACGCAGTGAAGCAGGGAAGACAACCCTGACACAGGCACTTCGGGGTGAGAAGATTACATATAAGAAGACACAGTACATTAATCATTATGACGTGATCATAGACACACCGGGGGAATATCTGCAGACAGGAAAGCTTGGAAGAGCATTGGCGTTATATTCTTACGAAGCTGATGTGGTAGGACTTCTGGCATCATCGACAGAACCGTTTTCCTTATATCCGCCGAATATCACCTGCATGGTGAACCGGGATGTGATAGGGATCGTGACCAAGATCGATAAAGAAGATGCAGATACCGAACTTGCGACCAGATGGTTACAGAATGCCGGCTGCAAGACAATTTTCTATGTGAACTCCAAGACCGGTGAAGGAGTTTCTGATATTTTGGAATACCTCCGGGAACCGGGAGAGGTAATGCCCTGGGAAGAAGGGACCAATTAAATCCGAACTGTTATTTTATATCCTGATATAAAATAATCAAATAAATAAAAACCAAAAAGGAGAACAAAAAATGGCACTGAACGAATACGAAATCAAAAAAATGATGTGTGATGTAGGAAAGAGAATTTATGACCGTAACATGGTTGCAGCAAACGATGGTAACATCTCTGTAAAACTGAACGACAATGAATTCTTATGCACACCAACAGGCGTTTCCAAAGGATTTATGACACCGGAGTACATCTGCAAAGTAGATGCACAGGGTAATGTGATCCAGGCAAACAAAGGATTCAAGCCATCATCTGAGATCAAGATGCATATGAGAGTATATGCAAAGAGACCTGACGTAGGAGCTGTAGTTCATGCACATCCAACATTTGCAACAAGCTTTGCAATTGCTGGTATTCCTTTAACACAGCCGATCATGCCGGAAGCAGTTATCGCATTAGGATGTGTTCCAATCGCACCTTATGGAACACCTTCTACAATGGAGATTCCGGATGCAGTTGAGCCATACTTAGAGCACTTTGATGCTGTATTGTTAGAGAGCCACGGTGCATTGACATGGTCTACAGACCTTATGGCTGCATATATGAAGATGGAATCTGTTGAGTTCTATGCTGAGTTATTATACAAAGCAAAACAGCTTGGCGGACCAAAAGAATTCGATAAAGAACAGATCGCTAAATTATATGAGATCAGAAGAAAAATGGGACTTCCGGGACGTCATCCTGCAAACCTTTGCCAGAACAAAGGAAAAGAAAACTGCCATAACTGTGGTGGCGGATGCAGCTCTTCTGCACAGGTTGATGATAACAAGGAATTAGTAGCAGCTATTACGAAAAAAGTATTAGAATCTTTAAAATAATATGAATGAAAATAATCTGGAAAAAATAATTAACAATATTGTCGGCGACGCTATCGTAAAAGAGGTTATGTCTTTAAAACTGGCAGTGAAGTTAATAGAGACTGTAGAAGAAAAAGCAGCAGAAATGGGACTTGCTGTCGTTGTTGCTGTATCGGATGCTTCAGGAAGACCTATCGCTGTTCATTGCATGGATGGTGCTTATCATGGCAGCTTCGATGTTGCAGTGAATAAAACTTATACTTCTACAGCATTTCAGATGTCGACGGCAAAATTGTCCAGACTTTGCCAGCCGGGACAGGATCTGTATGGATTACAGTTTAGCAATAATGGCAAAGTAATGATTTTAGGAGGCGGAGAACCGCTAATGGTCGGTAAGACCATGATCGGTGCCCTTGGGGTCTCTGGCGGCAGTGCGCAGGAGGATTCAGACCTGGCAGCCTATGGGGCATCCGCATTGAAGGAGGTAATAAAGTGTCTGTAGATGAACGCATGGTACATGACATCGTACAGAAAGTCATGGCAAATATGCAGATTTCCGGAAGCGTATCCGGTATGCATGGTGTGTTTAAGGATATGAATGATGCAATCAATGCTTCTATCGAAGCACAGAAGAAAGTTTGCACCATGACCTTGGATCAGAGAGAACAGATCATTTCCCTGATCCGTAAAAAAACACATGAAAATGCAGAAATTTTAGCAAACATGGGTGTTAACGAAACAGGAATGGGTAATGTGGGGGATAAGATCCTTAAACATCATCTTACCGCAGATAAAGTGCCTGGTACAGAAGATATCAGCACAATTGCATGGTCAGGTGATAGGGGACTTACATTAGTAGAAATGGGACCTTTCGGAGTGATCGGAGCCATTACACCGGCAACAAACCCATCTGAAACAGTTATCTGCAACTGTATCGGAATGCTTGCAGGTGGAAATACAGTTGTATTTAACCCACATCCAAATGCAAAGAAAACAACAATTTATACGATCAACATGATCAACGAGGCATCTATTGAAGCCGGCGGTCCTGATAATATCGCAGTTACAGTGGAAGCTCCGACACTTGATACAAGTGCGATTATGATGAAACATCCATCGATTCATTTATTAGTAGCAACAGGTGGACCTGGAGTAGTAACAGCAGTACTTTCTTCAGGAAAGAGAGCAATCGGTGCAGGTGCCGGTAACCCGCCTGTATTGGTAGATGAAACAGCAGATATCAGAAAGGCAGCACAGGACATCGTGAACGGATGTACTTTTGATAACAACCTTCCTTGTATCGCTGAGAAAGAAATCGTTGCAGTAGACAGCGTTGCAGATGAATTAATGAACTACATGATCTCTGAAAACGGCTGCTATCTGGCAAGCAAAGAAATCCAGGATAAATTAGTCCAGACAGTATTTACACCAAAGGGAGCATTAAACAGAAAATGTGTTGGTAGAAGTGCACAGACACTTTTAGCTATGGTAGGTGTAAATGTAGGACCGGAAATCCGTTGTATCGTATTTGAAGGACAGAAAGAGCATCCATTGATTGCAGAAGAATTAATGATGCCTATCTTAGGCATGGTTCGTGTGAAATCCTTCGAAGAAGGTGTGGAAACAGCAGTATGGTTAGAGCATGGCAACCGTCATTCAGCTCATATCCATTCCAAGAATGTGGATCACATCACTACTTATGCAAGAGCATTGGATACAGCTATCTTAGTTAAAAACGGACCAAGCTATGCAGCATTAGGATTCGGTGGAGAAGGCTATTGTACATTTACAATTGCTTCCAGAACCGGAGAAGGTTTAACAGCTGCACACAGCTTTACAAAGAGCAGACGTTGTACAATGTCAGACAGCCTTTGCATCAGATAAGAGAAGGAGAGAATAAAAATGGCAGTAAAAGAGCAGGATGTTGAATTAATCGTAAGACAGATCCTGGATCAGATGTCTGGAAGTACTGCAGGTGCAGCACCGGCAGCTAAGGCATCCGGAACCGGAATTCCTTCTACCGCACATGTAGCTATGCTTACTGAGTTAGAGAAATTTGAGATTAAAGAATTTCCTATGCCGGAAGTAGGGGATGATGATATCCTTGTTAAAGTAGAAGGTTGTGGTGTTTGTGGTACAGACGCACACGAATTTAAAAGAGATCCATTCAGCCTGATCCCGGTTGCATTAGGACATGAAGGAACCGGCGAGATCGTTAAAATGGGTAAAAATGTTAAAAAAGACTCAGCAGGAAAAGATCTTCACCTTGGTGATAAAGTTGTTACCTGTATGATCTTCAAAGATAACCCGGATATTACAATGTTCGATCTGAACAAACAGAACGTAGGAGGAGCCGACGTTTACGGATTACTTCCGGATGATGATATTCATTTGAACGGCTGGTTCTCTGATTACATTTTAGTACGTGGTGGATCCACAGTATTTAATGTAAGTGATTTAGACTTAGATTCCAGAATCCTGATCGAGCCTTGTGCTGTATTAGTTCATGCAGTAGAAAGAGCAAAGACAACCGGAATCCTTCGTTTTAACAGCCGCGTAGTTGTTCAGGGATGCGGACCGATCGGTTTGATCTGTATCGCTGTTCTCCGTACAATGGGTATCGAAAACATTACAGCTGTGGACGGCAATCAGGCAAGACTTGATTTTGCCCTGAAAATGGGAGCAACAAAGACAGTCAACTTTATGGAACATAAAGGAATTGAAGAACTGACAAAAGCAGTAGAAGATTCCTTTGACGGACATCTGGCAGATTTTGCATTCCAGTGTACAGGAAATCCAAAAGCACATGCTAACATTTACAAATTCATCCGCAATGGTGGAGGACTTTGTGAATTGGGATTCTTCATCAACGGTGGTGATGCACAGATCAATCCACATTTTGACTTATGTTCAAAAGAGATCACATTAGTAGGATCCTGGGTATACACTTTAAGAGATTACGCAACTACATTCGATTTCTTAAAGAGAGCAAAAGGCATCGGACTTCCAATGGCAGACTTAATTACTGACAAATATCCATTAGAAGAAATTAACGAAGCATTAAAGAAGAACCTGGAAATGACTGGACTTAAAATTGCGGTTGTCAATAAATAGGGTATTCGGAAAGGATAGATTATGGAAAATCTGACAACACGTGACAATCAGGAAGCGGTAGGTTTGTTAGAGGTATTTGGGCTTGTTTGTGCTTTCCTTGCAGCAGATGCAGGATGTAAGGCAGCAAATGTACACCTTCAGGTATTTGACAAGAACAAACCGGCAAATGCAGATGCTTTACCGGTACCGCTTTTGGTCACTATCAAATTCAGAGGCAGTATCGCTGATGTGGAAGAGGCAATGCGGGCAGCAGAGGCAGTCGCAGCGGCTCATACAGGTATTGTATCCAAATATATTATTCCAAGACCTACAGCGGACACAGAGAAAATGTTGACGGTCAGCGCACTTGATAAAAACTAAAAAATCATATAACATAATTACAAGATAGAAATCTTAAGGAGGATTATTATAATGGCACAGGAAGCATTAGGAATGATTGAAACAAGAGGACTTACAGCAGCAATCGAAGCAGCAGATGCAATGACAAAAGCAGCTGAGGTAGCTTTGGTAGGAACAGAGAAAATCGGATCCGGATTAGTAACAGTTATGGTACGTGGAGACGTAGGAGCTGTTAAAGCTGCTGTAGAAGCTGGAACATCAGCAGCAAGCAAACTTGGCGAATTAGTAGCTACACATGTAATCCCAAGACCACACAGCGATGTTGAAAAAATCCTTCCAAAATTCAAAGGCTAAGAAATAAGAACGTGCTGTCCGTCAGATGAGAACTGCCGGACAGATTAAAGGAGAATCGACATGGGTAATGCATATGGATTCATGGAGATCACGGGTGTTGTAGCTGCAACAGATGCACTTGACATCATGTGTAAAGCGGCAGATGTATCGCTGGCAACCTGGGAGCGCAAGCTGGGTGGCAGATTGGTTACATTGGTGATTGAAGGTAAAGTGGAAGCAGTCAGACAGTCGATAGAGGCAGCAAGCACAAATGCGATCAAGAAGCCGGTATCTGTTGGAATACTTCCAAATCCACATCCTGAAATTGTGAAAATGGTTGAATTATCAGCCAGCCGTTTTAAAGGAAAACCGGAACCTTCGTCCGATCCTAAAATGCTCGGGCAGGATCCACCGGATTTTGTACCTGAAGACAAATAAAAAGATAAAATAGGAGGAAATAATTATGGCATTAGAAGCATTAGGAATGATTGAAACCAGAGGTTTAGTAGCAGCAATTGAAGCAGCAGATGCAATGTGCAAAGCAGCAAACGTAACATTAGTGGGAACAGAGAAGATCGGATCCGGATTAGTAACAGTTATGGTACGTGGAGACGTAGGAGCTGTTAAATCTGCAGTAGAAGCCGGAGCAAGCAGTGCAGGTACATTAGGCGAATTAGTAGCTACACACGTAATCCCAAGACCACACGGCGATGTAGAGATGATTTTACCAACAGTTAAATAAGTAACATTTCATATGCACACAGTTAGAGGCAGCTCTGACTGTGTGACTATTACATAAGGGATGGTGTGAATCTTGAATTCTTATAATAATGTAGAAGAAATTACCAGAATGGTATTACAGGCAATGGAAAGCACTAATTCGAATAAACCTGTCGTAAAAGTACCGGTAGGAATCTCTGCAAGACACATCCATTTGACCCAGGAAGATGTAGAAAAGTTATTTGGTAAGGGATATCAGCTTACAAAGAAAAAAGAATTAATGGGTGGACAGTTTGCATCCAACGAGCAGTGTACAATTGTTGGATTAAAATTAAGAGCAATTGAAAATGTTCGTATCTTAGGACCTGTAAGAAGTAAATCCCAGGTAGAAATTTCTGCAACAGATGCTCGTACATTAGGAATTAAAGCCCCGGTCAGACAGTCTGGCGATACAGCCGGATCTGCACCGATCGCTTTAGTAGGTCCAAAAGGAGTTATCTACCTTGATGAAGGCTGTATTGTAGCAGCAAGACACATTCATATGTGTCCGGCAGACGCTGCAGCCGCAGGATTAAAAGATAATGATTTTGTATCTGTACGTGTGGGCAATGAGAGAGGTGTAGTATTAGATCAGGTAAAGATTCGTGTAGACGAGTCTTTTACAACAGAGATGCATATCGATACGGATGAGGCGAATGCTTCTCAGGTAAAACAGGACGATTTAGCGACAATCATATTTTAAGAGAGTTCGGACTGTGTTTTTTTAGGCAGAGACCGGCTTTCAATTCATAAATTCGATGGAGAGTTATTATGATAATTGGAAAAGTTGTGGGAAGCTTGTTTTCTACGAGAAAAAGTGAAAAATTAGTTGGCAACAAGTTTATGATTGTTGAACCGGTTGAAAGCATGAGAAACACCGGCAGTCGCCTGGTTGCAATAGATATCATTGGCGCCGGAATAGGAGAATACGTATTGGTCGCACAGGGCAGTGCAGCCAGAATTGGCTGTGATATGGCAGATGCACCAATAGATGCAGCTATTGTTGGAATCATTGATGAAGGACAGGATTGGAGTAAATAAATATGCTGATCGATGAACTGAAAAATATTGCAAGAAATAATGGCATAGTGGGAGCCGGCGGTGCCGGTTTCCCAGCTTATGCGAAGATGACAGAAAAGGCAGACACAGTCATTTTAAACTGTGTAGAATGTGAACCATTATTAAAGCTTCACAGACAGTTGCTGGCTACTCATACAGAAGAGATCATTCAGATGCTGGATGAAGTAAGAGAAAGCTTTGGAGCAAAAGAAGCAGTAATTGGAATTAAAAGTGAATATGTAACTACAATCAAAGCAATTGAGGAAGTAATCGGAGACTTCCCTAATGTCAGGATCTGTGCGCTTAAGGCGGCATATCCAATGGGAGATGAAGTAGTTTTAATTTATGAAGCCACCGGACGGGTGATCAAACCAGGCGGACTTCCAATAGATGAAAACGTTGTGGTGTATAACGTGGAAACCATGTACAACCTGTACAGGGCAGTACATCTTAATATACCGGTAACAAATAAATTAGTATCCATTGTCGGTGAGATCGACCATCCACTGACAGTGCGTGTTCCATTAGGAACAACCGTAAAAGAAGCGATTTCTCTTGCGGGAAAAATAACAGTTGAGGATCCGGCCTATGTGATGGGTGGTCCAATGATGGGACGTCTTGGAACAGAGAATACGGTTATTACAAAGACAACAAATGCGATCATTATATTACCGAAAGACCATCATGTTGTTGTGAGAATGGAAAAGAATCTTGACATTGAGAAGAGAAGAGCATCTTCTTCGTGCTGTCAGTGCAGAACCTGTACAGATATGTGTTCAAGACATGCGTTAGGACACCCGATCGAACCTCATAAGGTCATGAGAGCGGTGGCAAATCATGATCTGAGTGATCTGAGTGTGTTTATCAATGCAGCATATTGCAGCGGATGTGGAATCTGTGAAAAATATGCCTGTCCGCAGGGATTGTCACCAAAGTCCATTATACAGCAATTTAAAGGCGGTCTGAGAGGTGCAGGTATCAAGGTAGAAAAAGTTGAACCGGCACCGGTATTAGAAGACAGGGAATTAAGAAAGTTACCAGTTCACAGACTGGCAGCAAGATTAGATTTAGCAAGATATGATAAGCCGGCACCGTTTGAGGATACGACACCGGTTACTAAACTGGTTAAGATCCCGATGAGCCAGCATATCGGAGCACCTGCAACACCGGTCGTAAGTGTCGGAGACCAGGTAGCAAAAGGACAGTTGATCGGAGAACCGAAAGACGGATTAAGCGTTGCAATCCATTGCTCTATCGATGGAGTAGTTCAGAAAGTGACCGACAGAGAAGTAGTAGTAAAAGGAAAGTAAGATCCATAAAAAGAGAGGAAAAGAATTATGGCCAGAGCAATTGGTATGGTAGAATGCACAACAGTATCTACTGGGTTTAAAGCAGCTGATGAAATGGCAAAAGCTGCGGATGTAGAAATTTTACAGGCTGAAGTAACCTGTCCGGGTAAATTTGTGATCTTAGTTGCAGGTGAATTAAGTGCAGTCCGTGCATCTGTGGATGTGGCAGCAGGTAAATATTCTAATAAAGTTATGGATACCTTTGTATTAGGAAATCCACATGAATCTATTTTCCCTGCTATTTACGGTACAGCACAGCCGGAGAAAATAGAAGCTTTGGGTATTTTAGAGACATATGATGTGGCAGCACTTATCGTGGCAGCAGATCTGGCAGCTAAGACAGCAATTGTCGATCTGATCGAGTTACGATTGGCAAAAGGAATGTGCGGAAAGAGTTATATGACTCTTACAGGAAGCGTATCTGCTGTACAGGCAGCGATTGATCACGCAAAAACAGAAGCAGGTGACAGAGGAATGTTCCTTGACAGTTCTGTTATTCCGCGTCCTTCTGACAAACTTATGAAATACATCATGTAATTCAGAAAAAAGAGGTTTAGTTTATGCTTGCAGTGGAAAGACGAAAACAGATTCTGGAACAGGTCCACAAGGATAAAAAGGTAATTGTAAGTGAATTGAGCAGGCAGTTCCGGGTTTCAGAAGAGACCATCCGAAGAGATTTAGAGAAGCTGGCAGAAGACGGACATGTAATAAAGAGTTATGGTGGTGCTGTCATTAATGAGATTGGCAGTATAGATCTTCCGTTTAATGTCAGATGGAAATCCAATTCAATCGGAAAACAAAAGATTGCTGATCTGATCAGTCAGGAGATACAGGATGGGGAGCATATTTTTCTGGATGCATCGACTACAGCAGTTTTTATTGCAAAGAATATTAAGAACAAAAAGAAGCTTACAGTCATTACCAATTCTATTGAGAATTTACTGGAATTATCGGATATTTCAGAATGGGATATTATCTCGACCGGAGGTATGTTAAAAGGAGACTCTATGTCATTTCTGGGAGTAAAGGCGGCCGACAGCATTGAGCAGTATAATGCAGATAAAGTGTTTTTCTCCTGCAAAGGGCTGGATATCCAAAAAGGGGTTACAGAAGGCAATGATGAAACAGGGTGTATTAAACAGAGCATGATCAAGTCTGCTAAGAAAGTATACCTGACAGTAGATTCGTCAAAATTCGATACAGTAGGTTTTTACAATATTTGCCCACTTACCGGACTGGATGTAGTCGTAACCGATAAGAAGCCGGATGAAAGATGGATGCAGGCATTTGAAGAGAATGGGATCCAGTGCATCTATCCGAAAGAAACGGGCGAGGCGAATTAGAAATCTATACAGAGAGTGAGAAGGCAATTGATATAGCAGGAACAAAAGGAAAGGAATGTCAGTGGGATGGGAAATTATGATAGTACTCCAATTGCGAAGTCGGATCGTATAAAAAGACTTGTAGATCATCTGTATGCAAAGATGCCTGAGATTGAGGCGGCAAGAGCGGAACTGATCACAGAATCATTTAAGGCTACGGAAGGTCAGCCGGTAGTGATGCGCAAAGCACGTTCTTTTGAACATATTTTAAAGAATCTTCCGATCATTATCAGACCGGAAGAATTAATTGTCGGAAGTACAACGATTGCACCGAGAGGATGCCAGACATATCCGGAATTTTCATATGAATGGTTAGAGGCAGAATTCGAAACAGTCGAAACAAGAAGTGCTGATCCTTTCTATATTTCAGATGAAACAAAAAAGAGATTATTAGCTGCAGATGCTTACTGGAAAGGAAAAACAACCAGTGAGCTGGCAACTTCCTATATGGCACCGGAGACACTCCGTGCCATGAAACATAATTTTTTTACACCGGGCAACTATTTTTATAATGGTGTAGGACATGTAACGGTTCAGTATGAAACCGTATTGGCGATCGGTCTGAATGGTGTAAAAGAAAAAGTCAGAAAAGAGATGGAGAACTGCCATTTTGGAGATGCGGATTATTCTACCAAGATGTGTTTCTTAGAATCCATCCTGATTTCCTGTGATGCAGTCATCACTTATGCAAACCGTTATGCGAAAATGGCAGAAGAGATGGCAGAGAAAGAAACAGATGCAGCAAGAAGACAGGAGCTTCTGACAATTGCAAGAGTATGTAAAAATGTACCGGAATTCCCTGCTGAAAGCTTCCAGGAAGCATGCCAGTCCTTCTGGTTCATCCAGCAGGTATTACAGATTGAATCCAGTGGACATTCTATTTCACCGGGACGTTTTGACCAGTATATGTATCCTTATTACGAGAAGGATTTAAAAGAAGGCAGTCTCACCCGTGAGTACGCACAGGAACTGATCGACTGTATCTGGGTAAAATTAAATGATCTGAATAAATGTCGTGATGCAGCAAGTGCAGAAGGTTTTGCGGGATATTCCTTATTCCAGAACCTGATCGTTGGTGGACAGACAGTTCAGGGAAGAGACGCTACCAATGATCTTTCGTTCATGTGCATCACTGCCAGTGAGCATGTATTTTTACCAATGCCATCCTTATCGATCCGTGTGTGGCATGGATCATCCAAGGCATTATTAATGCGTGCGGCAGAGCTGACAAGAACCGGTATCGGTTTACCGGCTTATTATAATGACGAAGTTATCATTCCTGCATTGGTTCATCGTGGAGCAACCATGGACGAGGCAAGGAATTACAACATCATCGGATGTGTAGAACCGCAGGTTCCGGGTAAAACAGACGGATGGCACGATGCAGCGTTCTTCAATATGTGCCGCCCATTGGAGATGGTATTTTCCAATGGTTATGACAATGGAGAGATCGCAAGTATCCAGACCGGTAATGTGGAGAGCTTCCAGTCATTTGATGAATTTATGGAAGCATACAGAAAACAGATGTTATATAACATCGAATTGATGGTAAATGCAGATAATGCAATTGATTATGCACATGCAAAGCTTGCACCGTTACCATTTGAGTCATGTCTGGTAGATGACTGCATCAAGCGGGGAATGAGTGCACAGGAAGGCGGAGCAATTTATAACTTTACCGGTCCGCAGGGCTTTGGTATCGCAAATGTCGCAGACTCTTTATATACGATCAAGAAGCTGGTATTTGAGGAAAAACGCATTACCATGGGCGAGTTAAAGAAAGCTCTTGAGATGAATTACGGTAAAGGGCTGGATGCCACAACTGCCGGAGATATTGCAATGCAGGTTGCAAAAGGATTAAAAGATGCAGGTCAGGAAGTGGGACCTGATGTGATAGCGAATACGATCAGACAGGTATTAGAGATGGAATTACCGGAAGATGTCAGGAAGCGTTATGAAGAGATCCATGAAATGATCCTTGAACTTCCGAAATACGGAAATGATATTGATGAAGTAGATGAGCTTGCCCGCGAGGCAGCATATTTCTACACAAGACCATTAGAGACATTCAAAAATCCAAGAGGTGGAATGTATCAGGCAGGTCTCTATCCGGTATCAGCCAATGTTCCATTAGGAGCACAGACCGGTGCTACTCCGGACGGAAGATTAGCACATACTCCGGTGGCAGATGGTGTAGGACCGACATCAGGATTTGATATCAGTGGTCCGACGGCATCCTGCAACTCAGTTGCAAAATTAGATCATGCAATCGCAAGTAACGGAACACTCTTTAATATGAAAATGCATCCAACAGCTATGGCTGGAGAGAAGGGACTGGAGAGTTTTATTTCTCTGATCCGTGGTTACTTTGATCAGCAGGGTATGCACATGCAGTTTAATGTCGTAGACCGTGCAACTCTCTTAGACGCACAGGCTCATCCAGAAAAATATAGTGGGCTGATCGTACGTGTAGCCGGATATTCTGCTTTGTTTACTACGTTATCGAAATCCTTACAGGATGATATCATTAAGAGAACAGAACAGGCTGATAATCGATAGGAAGGAAAAATGCGTTATGAAAGAATATTTGAATACATCCGGCAGGATTTTTGATATTCAAAGATATTCCATACATGATGGTCCGGGAGTCCGAACCATAGTCTTCTTAAAAGGATGTGCGTTACGATGCAGATGGTGTTGTAATCCGGAATCACAGTCTTTTGAAGTGGAAACAATGACGATCAACGGAAAACCAAAGGTTATGGGCAAAGATGTAACTGTAGCGGAGGTTATGAAGACAGTAGAAAGAGACATGCCTTATTATTTACAGTCCGGTGGAGGGATCACTCTTTCCGGTGGTGAATGTACGCTTCAACCGGAGTTCTCATTAGGGCTTTTAAGAGCAGCAAAAGATTTGGGAATATCAACAGCCATTGAAAGTATGGCTTATGCAAAATACGAAGTGATCGAAACACTGCTTCCGTATCTGGATACTTACTTAATGGATATTAAGCATATGAATCCGGAAAAGCATAAAGAATATACAGGTCATGATAATCTCAGAATGTTGGAGAATGCACTCAGGGTAGCCCACAGTGGGCAGACAGAACTGATCATCCGTGTTCCTGTTATTCCTGGATTTAATGCTACAGAGCAGGAATTGCTTGATATAGCGAAGTTTGCAGATACCTTACCGGGCGTCAGACAGATCCACATATTGCCTTATCATAACTTTGGTCAGGGAAAATACGAGGGATTGAACAGAGACTATCCAATGGGAGATACAGAGAAGCCTTCCAATGAGCAGATGAAGGCATTTAAGGAAATGATCCAAAAAAATACGTCATTACACTGCCAGATTGGTGGTTAACGGAACGAAATTCGGGTATACTATGTTGTGGTATACCCGGTTTTTTATGTAATAGGAAACTTCGTTTCCATTACATAAAAAATGCTCCGCGAGGATCGCACTGCGGCGGATAAGAAACATGTCGCATATGCGACCCGCCGCAGGCGGAGAATCTCGCAGGCGAGATTCTTTTTTAACTGATAGAAAATTTTGTTGATTTTAAACAATTGAAAGAAGAGTATGAGGAGTTTCGCAATTACCCATTTAATTTGGAAAGAGGAATAGAAATGAAGAGAAAAAAACTAATTTTATGTTTTATTGGGGCAGTTTTATTAATGACCGGATGCGGTGGAGAAGCGTCATTGCCGGTATATAGTAATCTGTCAGAGGAACAGGTACGTGAGCAATTTGAGACAGAGCTTATTCAGGCAGGAGCAGCAGAAACAGATGCACAAAAAAGTATGGCGATCGTGAAAGAGTACAATGATACCATACAAAACACCTCACTTGTCGAAGAAGGATATGCATCGTTTGATATGACAATGCCGGAATATGATATTGATGCAATACAGGATTTATGGATGAAAAACAATCCGGATTTTATCGGATACAATTGCAGGATCACTGCCTTCGGACTGATGAAAGATCTGATCACGGTACAGGATACGGGCGGACGTAATACAGAGTATCTGTTTTTGGATGAAGCTGCGCTTGATGCAGGAGAGCTTTTTACGGCAGAGGAAAGAGAAAAGTTTGAAACTGTTTTCTCTGAGATAAAAACTGACGCATCAACAGATACGAAGAAGCAGATCGGGGTGCAGAGAGAATATTGGAAAAAAGCGGGTGTGACATTTGATGGGGAGAGTAAGTTGTCCCTGATCACAGTATATCTTCATTCGCATATCGACGAGAATGAGAACAGTCTGATTGCCGGACATGCAGGGGTGCTGCTGGATACAGGAAATGAAATTCTTTTCTTTGAAAAAATTTCATTTGAGCTGCCATATCAGCTCATCCGTTTTGAAGACAGGGATCAGTTAAAAGAATATCTGATGAGGTGCTATGATGTAGATACTACCGGCGAATGTGCAAGCCCGTTCATTTTAGAAAATGACAGGGTATTGTAATAAAATAGGGTAGTCCGTTCCGCTGGGATATTACAAAAGAAACTTTAATGCTTTAAATAAAAAAAGTGCTTGCCAATCCGCAAAAAAACGTATATCATGTTTGATAAATACAGAAAGCGAAACAAGGAGAGGATTAGCATGGAAAAACGTATTTCAGGTCACACAGGTTTATTGGCATTGATCGGATCACCGGTCGGACATTCAGGTTCACCTGCAATGTATAACTACAGTTTTGAAAAACTTGGTCTTGATTATGCCTATGTGGCATTTGATATAAAAGAAGATAAGGTGAAAGATGCGATCGCGGCGATGAAAACATTCAATATGCGCGGGTGCAATGTGACGATGCCGGACAAGGTAGAGGCAGCAAAGTATATGGATGAACTTTCCCCGGCGGCGCAGATCATCGGTGCAGTCAATACGATTGTCAATGATAACGGAAAACTGACCGGATATATTACAGATGGCGAGGGATTTGTCCATAACTTAAGAGATCACGGAATTGAGATCAAAGGCAGGAAAATTACAGTAGCCGGAGGTGGGGGCGCAGCGACTGCGATTCAGGTACAGTGTGCATTAGACGGAGCACGTGAAATTTCGATTTTCAATATCAAAGACGCATTTTTCGAGCGCACTCTGCAGACCGCAGAAAAGATCAGGAAAGCAGTACCGGAGTGTGTGGTCAATGTATATGACATTGCAGATACAGCAAAAATGACGGAAGAGATCCAGTCCAGTGATATTTTTGCAAATGCTACCATTGTTGGAATGAAGCCGATGGATGACCAGAGTGTTGTGAAAGATCTGTCTGCATTCCGCCCGGGACTTGTAGTTGCAGATGCAGTTTACAATCCGGAGGAGACAAAGCTTTTGCGGGAGGCAAAGGAAGCAGGATGCACCTGTATCGGTGGAAAAGGCATGTTGTTATGGCAGGGTGTTGCAGCATTTAAACTGTACACAGGTCAGGATATGCCGGTGGAAGATGTGAAGAAATTGTTCTTCAGTTAATATAGAAACGGATTTATTGAAAAAATGAGCCGGCAAAAGTGAAATACTTTTGCCGGTTCATTTTTTCGATTCAGGCAACATAATCAATATTATTTCCGGTGAAACGCAGAGCGTCCTGAGATTTCCGCTCCTGCTGATAGGGATTGGATTCATTCGGATATTTGATCATTGTGTTTGTCGTGCCGCCAGATACATAGGTGCGTCCACATTCCGGGCAGACCGAAGTATGAATGGACACGGAGGCGGAAATGACTTTTCCGTTGTTCTGTGAAGCTTTGGTATAGGCATTGGATACATGCTCCCCCTCATGGGCGCGTACTGCATTTCCGGCTGCACCCGGAGCAATGTGGGCGGCTGATTTGTAGGAAACATTTTCATCGGATCCATCTGCATATTTCCGATTTTTGCAGGTCTGGCATTCTTCCGGGGAGCTTGGACGGTTTGTGGAATCCGTTTTATTTGGATCATCGGAATTTTTGATATTATAATGATTATAATAATCGGAATCTGCATAAGTGTTTATGCTTGCATTCGTGGATATATTCATGAGGATGCCTCCTTTTTGCAAGTGATTGGTGTTTCGTATCTTTTCTTTATCATAACACAGCCTGCAAATAAAAAGTCAAGGCTAAAATGAAAGAACTTTGAAAATTTTATACAGGTTGAAAATTAGACATCAAAACAAGACCACCACACCAGTGCTGGTCTGAAAGGTATAGTAGATAATTAAGATTCTGGAAGAGATGCAAGATATTCTTTCACTCGTCCATAGTAGATGCGTAGAAACTTGTTAGCACCGGCAGTCATATAGACATAATACGGTTTCTTTTGAGCCCGTTTTTTGTCTAAGAACTGATACACAGGATCATCTTGTGGATGTGTTTTGATTAAGACATCCATTACCTGAAATAGTGTTTTCCTGAGGTCAGAAGAACCTCGTTTTGAAGTTGGAACACTTTTCTGTTCATAAGAGCCGGATTTGTTAACACCAGGGTCTACACCGGCAAAAGCAGTAATGGCACCCTTGTGAGTGAAACGGGAAACATCACCAATCTCAGCCATCAGTTGAGGACCGAGTGACGTTCCAACCCCTTTCATTGCCATAACAACGGGATACTCCGGAAGCTTGGATGCAGTTTCGTTCATGAGAGTGCGTAGCGACTCAACAGTAATAGAAGCACTGTTAAGTTGGTCAACTGCCTGCTTGATAATAAGCTTTGTAATGTCATCCTTAGGAAGTACAGGAACAAGCTCCTTTGCTTTTCCATAGATTTCTTCAGCTTTTGACTTGCTGAAGTTGTACTTCTTGCGTTTGCACCAGTTTTCATAGTGATCAATAAAAGCGTTTATGGACATTTTACGGACACAGTCTACATGCCAGTATGTAGATGCAAAATCGACCCATTTCTGGCTGCCGTCACTACGTGCAGGACTGTCAAAATAAGTATTAACACCAGGATAGGTTTGGTCAAGGATGCCGATAAGGTTATTCTTCATAGCCGTCTTGTGCTTCATGTAAAAGCCAAACTGACGGTTCATGGTTTTGAGTTGATTGCGTAATTCATCCATAACGCTATACTGTTTCAGATTTTGCCACTTGTCAAGTGCATATCGGGCAATTTTAACAGAGTTAGCTTTATCTGTTTTGACTTTACGAAGGGAATCGTTATCAAAATCCTTGATAAGCTTTGGGTTAATGGCACTAACGAAAAGATTTGCTTCGGAAAGTTGATGGGCAAGGACTTCGTAATAGGGTCCGGTATGCTCCATTACAATTCGGGACTCACCTTCGATAGACTTGATAAGTTTTACAAGCGAATTGATGTCACTGGATGTGTGTTTAATTTCAAAGGGTGTGGAAACAATTTCGCCAAAAGGCCGCATAATAGCAACCATACTTTTACCTTTTGAAACATCGATACCTACTGCGTTCATAAATTTGTCACTCCTTAAGATTATTGCAATGGATAAGTACCAGTTTTACTCATTGCCTA
>OGMM01000048.1_pt1 | contig 73715 bp, 69 predicted proteins | sample 1573221 | NCBI WGS metagenome assembly OGMM01 (sample SAMEA2581988, study PRJEB24529) | metagenome | biome: Human gut stool | place: China | collected 2011 | reverse complement strand
GATTCATGGGATAAAACGCATGGATGTCTGTATTTATAAAGAACCTATGCTGACCGATCTTCCGTATCGGAATGAATACGAACGCTTAACGAAACAGATGGAAGCAGAACAGGGTGCATATGCCGAGAAGCTATTTGAACCGGCTGTAAAACATTTTCTGGATGTCACGGGTTTGGAGATTGGAGAAGTCTACACGTTAAAGCAGCATCCAGTTATCCGTTCCAAGATTTCGTATCTTGCGACACTCACAGATAACTTGAGCAGCGAAAACGGATTCGTAACGACAGAAGAAGGGCTTTCCTTTTTTGCAGAGGAAGAAAGGAAACGGAAGGAAGAAGCGGACAGAATCTTTCAGGAAGCAGAGAAGAAGCGACAGGAAGATGCTACAAGAAAACATATGAATTAATGTGAGATATATTTTATAAATATTTTGAAATCGGATGTAAGAAGAAGGGAATATGTTTGAAATATGGTCACTCTCTTGTCAAGTAGACGAGCAAAATATTTAAAATGTTTTTCTAAATGTATCCGCCATATCCGATTTGATATGGCGGATATTTAGTTTGTGTGCCTTGCGGCGCACTCTAATGGGTCAAGTATCGAAAGTCATATCAAAAAAGTCTTATTTTAATTTTCCCCCAAACATTAACAATTCTAAAACAAAACATAAGCAATAACGAAACAATCGGACGCTAGAATCAGTCCATAAAGTAAAGCAATCAAAACCAACAGAAAAACGGAGGAATACATTATGGCTGAATATCAGTTAAAAACAGGAAAAGTAGGAAAGAAAGTAGTGGAGGAAAACAAACATGAAAAAAAGTAATTTTGCAGCATTAATACTTGGAACAATCGGAATGGTATTTTTCGCACTTGGAATGTGCATGGCACTGATCGAAGAATGGGGAATGTTTCGGCAGGGAGTTATCGCAGGTGTGATCGGACTTGTAATTCTTCTTATCACGTTGATCGTATGGAGAAGAATGGAAGGAAAAGAGCCAATCCATTTAAGTGGAAAAACAGTCGGTACAATCATTTTATCTATCTTTGGAGCACTTTTATTTGGAATTGGAATGTGTTTATGCATGGTATTTGGAAAAATGGTACTTGGTGTTGTGATCGGACTTGTCGGCATTATCGCACTGTTAATGTTAATTCCATTGACCAAAGGATTAAAATAAAAATTATAGAAAACATAATTTATGCAAAAGATACAGCTTATAGGATGAAAGTCTTATAGGCTGTATTTTTTTATGCCACTTACGTCACAAAATGAACCGACTAAGTCCACTTTGTTGATTTTTTAACAAAATTTTAATAAAATAAGGACACATCATAAATAAATTCCGTCAAAATGACGAAGTTTGAAAAAAGAAATGGAGAAAATTTATGGGAGAGAACAAAAAAGAAGTGAAAGCCCGTAAGAAGGCTTTCCGTAAAGCAAAACACAGAGCGATCCGTCCATGGAAAGGATTATCAATTGTATGTGCAATTCTGGCAGTGATCTTTGTGCCACTGTACAGTTTATTAAATGTTTTTGATAATTCACTGGCTATTTTCGTCGGAGGAACATTCTGGAAATTAAAGAATGAGGATCAAAGCGCACAGTACTTTACCTCTGACTTTGAGTCTGCAGAAGATATGGTTGACTATGGATTACAGCTTGTTCAGCAGGTGGAGGCAGAAGGTGCAGCGCTTCTTATGAATGAGAACAATGCACTTCCTTTGGCAGAGGGTGCCAATGTCAGTCTGTTTTCCAATTCATCTGTAAACCTTGTTTATGGTGGTACAGGATCCGGTAACATTGATGCTTCCACAGCAGACACCTTAAAAACTGCAATGGAAAAAACAGGTTTCAACGTAAATGAAACACTCTGGAACTTCTATGAATCAGAAGAGATGGGAATGTACAAACGTGGAAGTGGTGGTACGATCGCAACTGCAAGTGCCGTTGTAACTGAAGTTCCATGGAATGAGTACACAGACGAAGTGAAAGATTCTGTAAGCTCTTATGGAGATGCGGCGATCGTCACATTATCCCGTGTAGGCGGTGAGGGGGCTGACCTGGCATACGGTGATGTCAATTACCTTGCATTAGATGACAATGAAAAAGAAATGCTTTCCAATGTGGCAGCAATGAAAGCAGACGGAACAGTGAGCAAGATCATTGTGCTGATCAACTCTGCAAATGCATTACAGGTAGATTTCTTAAAAGACAATACTTATAATGTAGATGCCTGTCTGTGGATCGGCGATGTCGGAATTACAGGTATCAATGCAGTGGCGGATATCCTTGCAGGTAACGTCAATCCATCCGGAAGCCTTGTAGATACTTATTGCTACGATAATATGTCTTCCCCGGCTATGGCAAACTTTACCCCTGTTACTTATGAAGGCTATACAGAAGAACTGGTTCCTGAAAAAGCAAAAAGCTACATGGTATATCAGGAAGGTATCTACGTTGGATACAAATATTATGAAACACGTTATGAAGACACGGTTATGGGAACCGGAAATGCAGGAAGCTATGTATACAGCGATGATGTGGCATTCCCATTCGGTTATGGATTAAGCTATACAGATTTCGAGTACAGTGACATGACGGGCGTTTATGATGCTGCGACAGATTCTTATAACTTTAATGTGACAGTTACCAATACAGGCGATACTTATTCTGGAAAAGAGACCGTTCAGATTTACGCACAGTCTCCATATACAGAGTATGACAAAGAGAATTCTGTAGAGAAGTCTGCAGTACAGTTATGCGGATTCGGCAAAACAGATATTTTAGCTCCGGGTGAGTCCCAGACATTAACAATCAATGTAGACAGAGCAGATATCGCATCTTATGATGCATATGGTGCAGGTACTTACATTTTAGATGCAGGCGATTACTATTTTACAGCAGCAACAGATGCACACAATGCTGTGAACAACATTCTTGCAGCAAAAGGATTTACAACTGAGAATGGAATGGATGCAGAAGGTAATGCAGAACTTACATTCCAGTGGACAAATGATACATTAGACACCACTACTTATGCAGTATCTAAGAGCGGTGCAGAGGTGACAAACCAGTTATCTGATTCCGATATGAACCTTTACGAAGGTGCCGGAGATAACTCCGTAACTTACCTTTCACGTAATGACTGGGAGGGAACATTCCCAGCAGAATCTCCGGTATTTGCATTAACAGATACTATGATCGATGACCTGCAGGTAGTTCAGTATGATGCAGCAGATTATGATACGGTAGAGATGCCGACATTAGGTGCAAAAAATGGTCTTACTTTATACGATATGATCGGTAAAGATTACGACGATGCTGACTGGGATACTTTATTAGACCAGCTTACCTATGATGAGATGGTAACTTTAATCGGCGACTCCTTCCACTGGACAATGCCGATCAAATCGATCCAGGCTCCGGGTTCCCGTGATGAGAACGGACCACAGGGACTGACTGCTTCCTTATTCGGCAATACGGATAAAGAAAAACTGACAGCAACTGCATTTACATCTGAGGATGTGATGGCAGCAACTTTCAATACGGATATTATGACAGAGATTGGTAAAGTGATCGGTAATAACTGTCTGTCTGCAGGCGTTGCGATTCTTTACGGACCGGGTAACAATATCCACAGAACTCCTTATGGTGGACGTAACTTCGAGTATTACAGTGAAGACGGATTCCTTTCCGGAAAAATGAGTGCTTACGAAGTGGCAGCTATCCAGGAAAAAGGTGTTCATGTTGTAATGAAACACTTTGCATTAAACGACTGCGAGCAGGATCGTATCGGTCTTGGCGTATGGCTCACTGAGCAGGCAGCACGTGAAATATATTTAAAAGCATTCCAGGATGTATTTGAAGAAGGAAATGCAAACGGAACCATGGTTGCTTACACACGTTGGGGATGCATCTGGTCCGGAGGTAACAAAGGATTGATGACCGGAATCATGAGAAATGAGTGGGGCAGCAATGGACTTACCATCACAGATAACGTTCTTAACCCATATGTCAATGGTCCGGACGGAGTGATGGCAGGTGGTGTTACAACCTATGATGCCATGATGCCGTATGTGACCAAAGAATTACCGGCATATAAAAATGATCCGGTTATGGTAACAGCAATGCGTGAGGCATGCCACCATGACCTGTATGTATTAGCAAACTCTGTTGCTATGAACGGAGTTGGCGAAAATACAACCATTAAATTTGTACAGCCAAAATTACTTGTGATCTTAAAGACAATTGCGACCATCGGTGTAGTAGGATTCATCCTTTCACTTGTGATGTTCATACTGAAAAAACGCAAGTTCAAAAAGAGCGAAGAGTACACAAGCTATATGGCATGGAAAAAAGAATTGAAACAGAATAAAAAACAGGCATAAATAAAATGCGAAAGAAGTCATCACACAATCAAAGTGTGGTGGCTTCTTTTTTTGCTTTATAGGAAATTATTCCTATAAAACAAAACACTCCGTGAGGATGCGACTCTTTGTTTTATAATCTGAAATTACATTTGGAAATAATAAAAATTTTGTGCAACCATACAAAAGAAAATAATCTGGATAAAATTATAAAAAAGTTATTGACAACTAACTATCGTTAGATTATACTAACCAACGTAGAAACGAAAAAGATTATCAATAGTCTTTTGGAAGATGAGGAAGAGGGAAAGATGATGCCTTTAACAATGGTCAAAACAGGTGAAGAAAATACAATCAAAAAAGTTGGTGGAAAAGAAGAAACCAGAAGATTTTTAGAAAACCTCGGATTCGTAGTCGGAGGAGCTGTTACTGTGGTATCAGAGATTGGCGGTAATATGATCGTGAATATCAAAGATTCCAGAGTTGCAATCGGAAAAGACATGGCAAACAAGATCATGGTATAAAGTGCCGGTCTGTGACAAAAGTAAGCAATGACAGGGCGTTCCTGTCTGCTGATAGATGATTTTTAAAAAGAAAAAAGGAGCCGTTAGAAAATGACATTGAAAGAAGCCGCTGTTGGTCAGACAGTAAAAGTCAAAAAATTAACTGGCGAAGGTCCGGTTAAGAGAAGAATCATGGACATGGGTATCACAAAAGGTGTGGATATTTTTGTCAGAAAGGTAGCACCGCTTGGAGATCCGGTTGAAGTTACGGTACGTGGATATGAATTATCCCTTCGTAAAGCGGATGCAGAGATGATTGAAGTAGAATAATTTTTTTTGCCTATGGGTTACATATAACTAACCAGAAAAGACGAAAATGTTATGAGAATGAGTAGTGCCTGCATACTTTCTAAAAGAAAAGGCACAGAGATCCAGAGATGGAAAACTTACATAGAAGCAAAGAAGGAGAGTTGATCATGGCAGTTAAAATTGCACTCGCAGGAAACCCAAACTGCGGTAAAACAACATTATTTAACGCTCTGACAGGTTCCAACCAGTTTGTTGGTAACTGGCCGGGTGTTACGGTAGAGAAGAAAGAAGGAAAATTAAAAGGACATAAAGATGTCGTTATCATGGACTTACCGGGTATCTATTCTTTATCTCCATACACACTTGAGGAAGTAGTTGCAAGAAACTACCTCATCGCTGAGAGACCGGATGCGATCCTAAATATCGTCGACGGTACAAACATCGAGCGTAACCTTTACCTTTCCACACAGCTTATGGAATTAGGTATTCCGGTCATCATGGCAGTCAACATGATGGACGTTGTGGAGAAGAGCGGTGAGAAAATCCACACAGATAAATTAAGTAAAAAATTAGGCTGTGAAGTCGTTGAGATTTCCGCTTTAAAAGGAACCGGCATCAAAGAGGCAGCTGAGAAGGCAGTGAAGCTTGCAGAGAGCAGAAAAGCAGCAGTTGTTGCGCACGAGTTCTCCAAAGAGGCTGAGGATATTATTGCAGAAGTTGAAGGCAAGATCAAAGGAATGCCGGAAGAACAGAAGAGATTCTTTGCGATCAAATTACTGGAGAAAGATGACAAGATCCAGGAAATGATGACAAATATCCCGGATGTATCTGCACAGATCAAAGAGATGGAGGATAAATTTGATGATGATACCGAGAGTGTTATCACAAACGAGAGATATGTATACATTTCCTCTATCATCGGTGACTGTGTCACAAAGAACACCAAAGAAAAACTGACAACATCCGATAAGATCGACCGTATCGTGACAAACAGATGGCTGGCATTACCGATCTTTGCAGTGGTCATGTTTATTGTTTACTTTGTATCTGTTACAACTGTTGGTGCATTCGTAACAGACTGGACGAATGATGTATTGTTTGGTGAGATCATTCCACCTGCAATTGAGAGCGGATTAAATGCAATCGGCTGTGCTGACTGGTTACAGGGACTGATCCTTGACGGTATCGTAGCCGGTGTCGGAGCAGTTTTAGGATTCGTACCACAGATGTTAGTATTATTTATTTTCCTTGCTTTCTTAGAGAGCTGCGGATACATGGCACGTGTCGCATTTATCATGGATCGTATCTTCCGCAAATTTGGTCTTTCCGGAAAATCCTTCATTCCAATGTTAATTGGTAGTGGATGTGGTGTTCCTGGTGTTATGGCATCAAGAACAATCGAGAACGACCGTGACCGTAAAATGACAATTATGACAACAACCTTCATTCCTTGTGGAGCAAAACTTCCGATCATTGCCATGATCGCAGGTGCATTCTTCAATAACTCCGGATGGGTTGCAACAAGTGCTTATTTTGTTGGTATCGCAGCAATCATCTGCTCCGGTATCATCTTAAAGAAAACAAAAATGTTTGCGGGTGATCCTGCACCATTCGTTATGGAGCTTCCGGCATACCACTGGCCAACTGTTTCTAATGTATTAAGAAGCATGTGGGAAAGAGGCTGGTCCTTCATCAAAAAAGCTGGTACAATCATTCTTTTATCAACAATCGTATTATGGTTCTTAATGAGCTTTGGATGGGAGAGCGGAAGCTTTGGTATGGTAGAAGAATTAAATAATTCTATCCTTGCTTCTATCGGCAGCGCAATCGCATGGATCTTCGCACCACTTGGCTGGACACAGGCTGGTGAAGGCTGGAAGATGGCAGTTGCAGCCGTTACAGGTTTAATTGCAAAAGAGAACGTTGTAGCAACCTTCGGTATGTTATATGGTTTCGCAAAAGTAGCAGAAGATGGTGCTGAAATCTGGGGCAACCTGGCAGCAGCCATGACACCAATCGCAGCTTACGGATTCTTAGTATTCAACTTACTTTGTGCACCATGCTTCGCGGCAATGGGAGCTATCAAACGTGAGATGAACAATGCAAAATGGTTCTGGTTCGCAATCGGATACCAGTGTGGTCTTGCTTATGTTGTATCACTTTGCATTTACCAGATCGGAACACTCATCACAACAGGAGTATTTGGAATCGGTACTGTAGTAGCATTCTTGCTTGTGATCGGATTCTTATACTTACTGTTCCGTCCATACAAAGAGAGCAATTCTTTAAACGTGAACACAAAGAAAGTAGTAAGCGCAAAATAACAGATATTTACAGGATGAGGCCTCTCATACAGAGGCTTCTCCTTAAAAAAGATTTATCAGAAAGGCGGTAGAACATATGGGAACATTCGTTGTATTAGCAGTATTAATAGCAGTAGTAGCCCTGATTGTCAGAGGAATTGTCCGCGACAAGAAAAGTGGAAAATCTTCCTGCGGCGGTGACTGTTCACATTGCAGAGGCTGCCATTAATAAAGAAAACAAAGACAGTGACAGAAGCTGCCTTTAATGATAACCACAAATTTCAGGTGATAAGAAGGGCATGGTTTTAAATGAATCAGCATACGTCAGTACAGCAGAAACAACAGGAAAATCAGCAGAAGTATGAGAGAACCCAGATGCAGCGTGAAATTGTGATTCAGCGGCTGAAAGAGCAGGGATGCAGGATTACAAAGCAGAGAATGGTGTTACTCGATATTATATTGAATGAAAATTGCTCAAGCTGTAAAGAAATCTATTATAAAGCATCCAAAATTGATCCTAAGATCGGCACAGCAACCGTATATCGCATGATCAATACCTTAGAAGAGATCGGTGCGATCAGCAGAAGAAATATGTATAAAATAGACTGCGATAAAGACGACAGTGAACGAACTTACATGATCGAATTTGATGATCATACCATACAGCAGATGTCAGGTGCAAATCTGAATTCTGTTTTACAGGCTGGTTTAAAAGCCTGCGGCTACATCAATGACCAGCATGTAAAAAGCCTTAATATGCAGCCTTCCGTCTGCTGAAATAAAAAGAAAACCTTATAATTAAATAAAAATCATTATCGAAAGAGACGGCATCGGGATTTCCGATGCCGCCTCTTCTGGAACGGATCTATTTGCAGGAGATCGGTCTTTTTTATGTAAAAAATGAAAAATGGTCATGTCCTGACACGGTGGGATTTGCGGAATTGCTGCGGTGATTCGTGAAAATTTTTCTGGAAGGACTGCGAAAAATAACTGGTAGAGGAAAACCCGATACATCCGGCAATCTCTTCGATACTGTGATTGGTTGTGAGCAGCAGGTCACGCGCAGACGCCAGCCGCACTTCATTCAGGTACGCGATCGGAGATTTTCCATAAAGCTCTGCAAAACGGTGTGAAAGGTAATATTTTGAGAGACTGCAGTTTTCAGCCAGTGAATCCAGAGAGATCATGCTCTGGTAATTGTGTTCGATAAAGCGTTTTACCTTGTGGCATTCGTGGCTGCTGTTCTGCGCATCCACCACTTCATAGGATACATGGTCTTTCCGGCAGAAATATAAAATTAAAATATCCAGATAATGCTGGCAGATCTCTGCGTAGCGGTCCTGTTTATTATGCATTTCGCGCAGGATATTTTCAAAACACTGGCGGATAAAAGGCGAGTTTGCAGAAGCAGGGACGTGAATGTATTCCGGTTCTTTGTCGGTATTCAGTTTTAATCCTTCCACCCCGAGCACATAATAATCCAGCGGATTTTTCGGATCGGAAAACTCTGTGTGTGTTACCTGCGCACCAATCACGACAAGGCTGTTTGAGGAGACCGGGACAGATTCATTTTCTATCTGCATATGACCGGTTCCTTCTTTAATAAAGAAGATTTCCGTAAAATGATGGCTGTGGGGAAATGAAGTCCAGTCATTTTCAAATTTGGATGCTGAGATGGAAAGCAGGCGGAAATGGATTTCCGGCTGTACCTCATTATCCAGATTAAACTTTCGGTTACTCATGGAAAATACAGTCCTTTCATGTTATAATTGCAATGATTTCCTATTTATATAGGAACGGTGTTGTACTTAGTATACAATGAAAAAAGCAAAATAACAAGATTTTTAAAAATAAAGCAAGAATTATAAAATAGAGAGCAATATATAGATAGGAAAAAGAAAAAATATACGCTATAATAACAATTGCAAGAAGGAAAACACAAGAGTTTATAGTGAAAATTAACAAAAATGGGAGGTTACTATGAAGAAAAAAATTTTGTGTACAATGATGAGCATGGTAATGGCAGCATCTTTATTTGCGGGGTGCGGCACAGGAACAGGAACGGAGACTTCTGTATCAGATAACAGCAAAACAGAAGAAACAGGAACAGAGGCGGCAGAGCAGCCAACATCTGATAATCCATACGCAGCCTATGCGGGAACAACAATCAGTGTAGCCGCAATTGAGACAGGTTATGGTTCGCAAATGTGGCAGGAAGTGACAGATGCATTTACAGAAGAAACCGGAATTCAGGTAGAACTTACAACAGATAAAAAATTGGAGGATGTAATAGGACCATCCATGCAGGGAGGCGAATACCCGGATGTTATTCATCTGGCCACGGGACGTGAAGCTGCGTTAACGGAACAGTTTATTAAGGGAAATATGATTACTGACATTACAGATGTCTTATCTATGAAAGTTCCGGGAGAAGATAAACTTGTTTCAGAGAAGATTGCAGGAGGATTTACAGATACATCATTGACGAATCCTTATGGTGATGGAAAGACATATCTTGCACCAATGTTTTATTCCCCATGTGGTCTGTTTTATAATGCAGGTCTTTTAGAAGAAAAAGGATGGGATGTTCCAACAACCTGGGATGAAATGTGGGAACTTGGAGATAAAGCAAAAGAAGAGGGAATTTATTTATTTACATATCCGACAACAGGATATTTTGATGCATTTTTCTATGCATTAATGTATGCCGCAGGCGGATCTGAATTCTTTGATAAGGCCACAAATTATGAAGAAGGTATCTGGGAAACACCAGAAGCACAGACATGTTTTGATATTGTTGCAAAGTTAGCTGAGTACACAAATCCTATTACACCGGCACAGGCAAATGATCAGGATTTTACACAGAACCAGCAGTTAGTACTTGATAATAAGGCAATTTTCATGCCAAATGGAACCTGGATTGTCGGTGAAATGGCAGATGCTCCTCGTGCAGATGGATTTAAGTGGGGTATGACAGCTCTTCCGGCGGTAAAAGCGGGAGGAGACAGTTATAGTTATACATGGTTTGAACAGGCATGGATTCCTTCTGGTGCAGAACATCAGGATGCAGCAAAATTATTTATCTCATATTTATACAGTGATAAAGCATGTGAAATTTTTGCAAAAGCAGGAGCTATTCAGCCGGTATTAGGAATTGCAGATAAATTAGAAGGTGATAATGTCATGTTTTATTCTATCTATGATAATGGAGCAAAGGCAGCCATGGGCAATTTTGCATCATTTGAAGCAATTCCGGGTATTGAAGTACGTACTGTATTCTTTGACCCTGTAAACTCTTTGGTATCAGGAGATATGACAGAGCAGGAGTGGATTGATGGAATTATTTCGGCAAGTGACCAGATGCGGGCAAATTTGAAATAAGAGTTTTTAGTTTTCCTTAATGCTATAGTGGTAAAAATGAGTCGGCGGACAGGATTTTTGTCCGCCGAATTTTAAATAGTACGGTTTGTTTGAAAGGAACGTGAAAGTATGAAAAAAGCCAGAGGACGAAGCGGTTTTTTGGCGGTATGCATAGCACCCGCAGTAATTTTATTTTTTGTGTTTATGATATTGCCTACCTTAAATGTATTCCGAATGTCGTTATTTGAAAAGGGTGCATATTCACCGAATGAAGCATTTGTTGGTCTGAAAAATTTTAAAACATTAATATCGGATACTAATTTTATAAGATCTATGCAAAACATGATTTTACTTATTGTTGTTGTTACAATAGTTACCTTTGCATTTGCACTTGTTTTTGCGGGTATTCTGTCAAGAGAAAAAATCAAGGGACAGAATTTTTTCCGTATTATTTTTTATATTCCCAATATTTTATCGGTTGTAGTAATTGCAGGTATTTTTTCTGCAATTTATAAGCCGGAGAACGGAATGTTAAATAGTATTATAAGCTTATTCCATAAAATGGAAAATCCAATTTTATGGAAAGGAGAGTCTCTTGTTATGGTAAGCCTTATTATTGCCATGGTATGGCAGGCGATTGGTTATTATATGGTAATGTATATGGCATCTATGGCAAGCGTACCGGAAAGCCTTTATGAAAGTGCCGGATTAGATGGGGCTGGAAGAATGGTTCAGTTTTTTCAGATTACAATTCCTCTGATTTGGACAAATATTCGCACAACACTGACATTCTTTATTATTTCGACGATTAATATGGCATTTTTATTTGTAAAAGCAATGACTTCCGGCGGACCAAATGGGGCTTCTGAAGTGGCATTGAGTTATATGTATGGACAAAAAGATGCGGGTTTATATGGATATAGTATGTCAATAGGTGTTGTGATATTCATTTTCTCATTTGCATTATCTGCACTTGTAAATAAAGTTACAGAGCGGGAAACACTGGAATTTTAAGGAGAAAAAACATGAAAGAGAAGAAACATTCGAATTCTACCGAGCATTTGTATAAAATTTTTATTTATGTAGTTTTAATATTGCTTGCAGTCATCATTATTGTTCCGGTAGCATGGGTATTTATGGCATCTATCAAACAGAATAAAGAATTTTATGGAAATCCGTGGACTTTGCCGGAGGGTTTTTATTTTCAGAACTTTATTGATGCCTGGAATACAGCAAAAATGGGAGATTACATGTTAAACTCCGCATTTGTTACAGCTTTGGCACTTGTAATTCTTTTAATTGTTGCACTGCCAGCAGCTTATTGTTTGTCACGTTTTAAATTTAAAGGAAGCAAATTTTTAAATGCGGCTTTTATGGGTGGTCTTTTTATTAACGTGAATTATATTGTTGTTCCAATTTTTCTGATGCTGCGAGATGGAGACAATTGGCTGAAATCAGTAATTGGGAAAAGTTTTCTTTTAAATAATCTGGTCATACTTGCAATCGTATATGCTGCAACGGCACTTCCGTTTACAATTTATCTGTTGTCAGGGTATTTTTCAACATTGGCACATGATTATGAAGAAGCGGCATATATTGATGGAGCAGGTTATAGTACAACGATGTGGAAAATTATTTTCCCAATGGCAAAACCATCTATTATTACAGTAATCTTGTTTAATTTTCTTTCTTTTTGGAATGAATATATCATTTCCATGACACTGATGAGTTCGGCAAATGGACCGAAAACGTTACCGGTAGGATTATTAAATCTGATGCAGGCACAGCAGTCAGCAGCACAGTATGGAATTATGTATGCAGGACTTGTAATAGTAATGCTTCCTACATTAATTTTATATATATGTGTTCAGAATAAACTGACACAGGGAATGACTGTTGGTGGTTTAAAGGGTTGATGAGAAGGGAGATTAAAATGGAATTTTGGAAAAAGCACACAAAATGCAGAATAATTTTAATGGCAGCTCTTTTTATTGCCGGAATAAGCCTGTCTGTTTTTGGATGGGGTATGACAGGAAAAATGACGGGTTTAGGAATTATGCTTATTGGAATTATCTGTTTATTAATGGCATTGTGGATTTATAATTGCCCTTTTGCAGAAAAGAAGAAAAGAAAGTAATTATATGGATGAAATAGAGTGAGGAAGAAAAATGAGTGAGAAAAATACAGGACGTGTCACAATTCCTACAAATCTGGATGTGGTTCCAGAGACAATTGAGTTAATGAAACGCTGGGGTGCGGATGCGATCCGTGACTGTGACGGTACAGAGTTCCCGGAGGAACTGACCAAAACCGGCGCAAAAATATATGCAACTTATTATACCACCAGAAAAGATAATGCGTGGGCAAAAGCAAATCCGGATGAAGTGCAGCAGAGTTATATCATGACTAATTTTTACACTGCAACCGGTAACGAACTCCAGATTCCTTTAATGAAAGGAATTTCGGATGAACTGATGCAGGTCAATACAAGAGATGACAGAAAACGCTGGTGGGAAGTCATCGACCGCTCCACAGGGGAGGTGGTATCCACAGATAAATGGGAATACAATGAGGAAACCGGCTGTGTCTGCATCCACGATACAGAACCGTTCCATGAATATACAGTCAGCTTTTTAGCTTACATCATCTGGGATCCGGTTCATATGTACAATGCTGTGACAAATGGCTGGAAGGATTTTGAACATCAGATCACATTCGATGTCAGACAGCCGAAAACACATAAGTATTCCATGGAGCGTCTGCGCAAATACTGTGCAGAGCATCCGTATGTGAACGTGATCCGTTATACAACGTTCTTCCATCAGTTCACACTCGTATTTGATGAGCTTAAGAGAGAGAAGTTTGTTGACTGGTACGGTTATTCTTCTTCTGTAAGTCCATATATTTTAGAGCAGTTTGAGAAAGAGGTCGGTTATAAATTCCGTCCGGAATTTATCATTGATCAGGGTTACCATAATAACCAGTATCGTGTGCCAAGCAAAGAATACAAGGATTTCCAGGCATTCCAGCGCAGGGAAGTTACAAAGCTTGCAAAAGAGATGGTTGACATCACACATGAATGTGGCAAAGAGGCAATGATGTTTTTGGGGGATCACTGGATAGGAACAGAACCATTTATGGAAGAGTTTGCAACGATCGGTCTTGATGCAGTGGTAGGAAGTGTTGGAAACGGAAGCACACTTCGTCTGATCTCTGATATTGAAGGTGTCAAATATACAGAAGGAAGATTCCTTCCATACTTTTTCCCAGATACCTTCCATGAGGGTGGAGATCCTGTCAAGGAAGCAAAGGAAAACTGGGTGACAGCACGCCGTGCCATTTTAAGAAAACCAATCGACCGTATCGGATATGGCGGATATTTAAAGCTTGCATTAGATTTCCCGGAGTTTTTGGACTATGTGGAGAGCGTGTGCAATGAATTCCGTGAACTATATGAGAATGCAAAAGGAACAACACCGTACTGTGTGAAGAAGGTTGCTGTTTTAAACAGCTGGGGCAAAATCCGCAGCTGGGGCTGCCATATGGTACACCATGCCTTATATCAGAAACAGAATTACAGTTATGCGGGAATTATCGAGGCGTTAAGCGGCGCACCGTTTGATGTGAAATTTATTTCCTTTGATGATATTTTAAAGGATAAGGATATATTAAAGGATATTGATGTCATTATCAATGTCGGGGACGGGGATACGGCACACACCGGCGGGGCAGTCTGGGAGAATGCAGTTATTTCCGCAGCCATTCGTGAATTTGTCTACCGGGGCGGTGGATTTATCGGTGTCGGGGAACCGGCAGGACACCAGTATCAGGGACATTATCTGCAGCTTGCTGATTTAATTGGTGTGGAAAAAGAAACCGGATTTACCTTAAACTACGATAAGTATAACTGGGAAGAACACAAAAATCACTTTATTCTTGCAGATACAACAAAGCCTGTTGATTTCGGAGAGGGCAAGAAGAATATGTTTGCGTATGAGGGAACAGAAATTCTGGTACAGAGGGACAAAGAAGTTCAGATGGCTGTGCATGAATTTGGTGAGGGCCGTTCGGTCTATATCAGTGGACTGCCATATAGCTTTGAGAACAGCAGAATTCTTTATCGAAGCATTTTGTGGAGTACACATGGCGAAAACTTATTACATCAGTGGTTTAGTACAAATTTCAATGTGGAAGTACATGCATATGTAAAAAATGGCAAATTCTGTGTTGTAAATAATACCTACGAGCCACAGAATACGGTTATCTATCGCGGAGATGGAAGCAGTTTTGCGTTGAAAATAGAGGCAAATGAGATTAAATGGTACGCTGTTTAATCAGGAGGTATAAAGAATATGAAGAAACCTGTACTTGTAATTATGGCAGCCGGAATGGGAAGCCGTTACGGTGGAATGAAACAGATTGATCCAGTAGATGAATATGGACATATTATTGTTGATTTTTCTATTTATGATGCTTATCTTGCAGGATTTGAAGAGGTTATTTTTGTAATAAAAAGAGAGAATGCGGAAGATTTTCATAATGTCATAGGGAATCGTATAGAAAAGATTATGAAAGTAAGATATGCATTTCAGGAGCTGGAAAATCTGCCGGAGGGATTTGAAGTTCCGGCCGGAAGAGTAAAGCCATGGGGAACTGCGCATGCAATTTTAAGCTGTAAAGATATGATTGACGGACCATTTGCAGTGATTAATGCAGACGACTATTATGGAAGAGAAGCATTTAAGCAGATTTATGATTATCTGAGTGTGCATGAAGATAATGAAAAGTATCAGTATGCAATGGTAGGATATCAGTTGAAAAATACTTTGACGGAGAATGGAAGTGTGGCAAGAGGTGTCTGTGATATTGATGGTGATGGAAAACTTGTCAGTGTAACAGAACATACAACGATTGTAAAACGTGGAGAGAATGCTGCATATACGGAAGATGATGGAAAAAGTTATACGGATTTGGCAGGAGATACGATTGTTTCCATGAATTTATGGGGATTTAGCAAGGGATTTTTGTCAGAGATTGCGTATGGATTTCGTGATTTTCTGCAGGAGGGTCTGCAACATAATCCACTGAAATGTGAATATTATCTTCCGTCGGTCGTCAGCAGACTGTTAGATAGCAATAAAGCAGAAGTAAAAGTTCTTCTTACAACAGAAAAGTGGTATGGAGTTACCTACAGGGAAGATAAACCAATGGTTATGGCAGCAGTGAAAAAGCTGGAAGAGAATGATTTTTATCCAAAACAGCTCTGTGGAAAATTAGAAGCGGCTGCAAACTTCTGTTTTGAAGGTGTATATAAAGAAGAAATTCCATGGGGAAATGGACATATTAATGATACTTACCGTGTTACATTTGAAAACGAACAGGGAGTAAAAAAGCATTATATTTTACAGCAGATGAACAAGAGTATCTTTAAAAACCCGGTTGAATTAATGGAAAATATCGTTGGAGTCACTGAATTTTTAAAAAGAAAAATTTCAGCTAACGGTGGAAATCCAGAGAGGGAGACATTAAATGTCATTCCTGCAAAAGACGGGAAACCCTATTACGTGGACTCGGAAGGTGAGTATTGGAGAGCTTATGTATTCATTGAAAATACTGTAAGCTATGATTTGATAGATAATCCTGAAATACTTTATGAGGGCGGTCTGGCATTTGGCAGATTTCAAAGTATGTTAGCGGATTATCCGGCGAAAACACTTCATGAGACAATTCCGGGATTTCATGATACCAGAGAAAGATTTGAGACATTCAAAAAGGCAGTGGAAGAGGATGTGTGCAGCAGAGTGGATTTGGTCCGGGAGGAAATTCAGTTTGTATTGGACAGGGAAGAAATTGTGGACTGCTTTCAGGATTTGCTTAGAAGTGGGAAAATCAGTTGTCGTGTGACTCATAATGACACAAAAATTAATAATGTCCTCATGGATAAGGATACCAAAAAAGGAATATGTGTGATTGACCTGGACACTGTAATGCCTGGGGTAGCCATGAATGATTTTGGAGATGCGGTGCGGATTGGAGCAAGTACAGCATTAGAGGATGAACAAAATCTGGATAAAGTGTGGTGCGATTTAGAGCTTTTTGAAGCATGTGCGAAGGGCTTTATAGAGGGATGTGGTGGAAAACTTTCACAGGAAGAGATAAAGCTGCTTCCGATGGGCGCTAGGCTTATGACCTATGAATGTGGAATGAGGTTTCTTATGGATTATATTCAGGGAGACATTTATTTTAAAATTCACAGACCGGGGCAGAATTTGGACCGGGCAAGGACACAGTTTAAACTTGTCTCTGATATGGAACATAAGTGGAAAGTAATGGAGAATATTGTGAAGAAGTATATGTAAGACAAAACAGTGGCATTGACAATTTCCAATGCTTAAAAGGCGTCAGTTCCGGAAATACCGGACTGACGCCTTGATTGCATTAAACGTTTATATTTGATTCTTCGCCCCAGAAGTCTACAGGTTCATAATCCTGCAGTTTGGCCAGAAAACCTTTTTCTGCGAGTTCATTTTGAATGTCATCTAAAATCTCTTCGGATTCAGCTTCAATCGTATGGTAATGATAACCACCGGTCACATTCTTAAGAAGGCTGGAACTTCCGGTAGAGAGTCCTTCTAAAAATTTCTTGACATCGCGTCTTGTGCGGATGTTCATATCAGCCCGGACAACACCATAAACCTTATGGTAAACAAAAACATCTTTGACAACACCGCCATTATCAACGATCAGAGAGAGTTCTTCTCCAACCTGATCATCTGCATGGATCACTTTAAATACCCGCTGGCAGACGGATTGTTTTGGAATCATATAACCTTTGTTTGTGGAAAGGATCGTCAGGCCATTTGCACGAAGAAGAGCAATGTCCGAAACGATGATCTGCCTGCTTACATCCAGGTCTTTTGCCAGAGTAACTCCAGGGACAGGCACAGCGCTGGATTTCAAAATATTTTCTATTTTTGCTCTCCTGATCTCTCCGTTCATCTGTCAAAGTCCTTTCTAAACTGCATGTAAATTTTTAAGTGAAATATCCAAAATTGGAGCTGAGTGAGTCAGAGCACCACTTGATACATAGTTTACACCAAAGTTCTTAATTCTTTCAATGTTTTCTTTTGTAACATTTCCGGAAATTTCGATTTCAGCTCTGCCGGCAATATAATCGATGGATTGTTTTAAAAGATCATTATCCATGTTGTCTAACATGATAATATCAGCACCTGATTCCACGGCATCCTGTACCATTTCAAAAGTCTCAACTTCAACTTCGATTTTTCTTACAAAAGGTGCATATGCCTTAGCCATTTTGACAGCTTCTTTTACACCACCTGCGGCACCGATATGGTTATCCTTGAGAAGTACTCCATCAGAAAGGTTGTATCTGTGGTTATTTCCGCCACCGACTCTCACGGCATATTTTTCAAAAATACGGTTGTTCGGTGTAGTCTTTCTTGTGTCTAAAAGCTTGATCCCGGTTCCTTCAAGGAGCTTTGCCACCTGGCTTGTATAGGTTGCGATTCCGCTCATTCTCTGAAGGTAATTAAGAGCAGTTCTCTCTCCGCAGAGAAGCACACGGATATCACCATGAACCTTGCCCATAAGTTCACCGGCTTTTACATGGTCACCGTCTTTTACAAAAAATTCTACGGTTGTATTGGAATCGAGCAGAGTAAAGGTTCTTTCAAAAACCTGAAGACCGCAGATAATGCCATCTTCTTTGCAGATCAAGTCTACCTCGCCCTGCTGTGGATGTGGCATAACACTGTTTGTGGATACGTCCTCACTTGTGATATCTTCTTTTAAAGCACTTAATATAAATGGGTCTACATTTAACCCTAATGTTACCTGATCGTACATATTATCTCCTTTCGCCAGCAATTTCTTTTGCTGCTCTTTTTGCAAATACAAGACTCTCTAAAAGGGAGTTGCTTGCAAGTCTGTTTTTACCATGAACCCCATTGCATGCGGTTTCACCGACTGCGTAGAGATGATCCATAGAAGTTTTACTGTTATGGTTTACCTTGATTCCGCCCATAAAATAATGCTGAGCCGGAACGATGGGAATACATTCATGGAACACATCATAACCGGCCTGGCTGCAATGTTCAATAATATTTGGAAAATGACTTATTAATTCGTCACGCGGGATGGTTCTTAAATCTTCCCACACAAAATCGGTGCCGTCTTTCTCCATCTGTTTGTAGATTTCCTGTGTAAGCAGATCTCTTGGCAGCAGTTCATCTACAAAACGGTTCATATTCTTATCATAAAGCCTGGCACCTTCACCTCTTACAGATTCAGAAATAAGAAAGCTTCTTTCTTCTTTATTATCAGAGTAAAGAGTAGTAGGATGAATCTGGACATAATCAAGATTTTTCAGTTCAATATTATGACGTCTGGCAATCTCCACGCCGTCACCGGTCAGGTGTTTGAAATTAGTGGAATGCTTGTATGTTCCACCAATACCGCCGGTTGCAAGTATTACATAGTCAGCTTCAACCTGTTCTTCCCTGCCATCCGGCCACCTGATAATTCCACCACAACACTTGCTGCCATCGCAAAGGATATCTAAGAGAGTCGTATATTCATACATTCTTACATTCTTTAATTTTTTGACGGCATCTAAAAGGTGGCTTGTGATCTCTTTTCCAGTGATATCTTCATGGAAAAGTATTCTGTGATGAGCATGTGCACCTTCTCTTGTATAGACAAAATCACCATTTTCGTCCCGGGTAAAAGAGACACCGTATTTTACCAAATCTTTCACTACATCAGGGGAAGACTTGATCATGATCTCGACAGACTTCTGGTCATTCTCATAATGTCCGGCTTTTAATGTGTCCTCAAAAAAGCTGTCATAATCAGACGGATCTTTTAACGTACACATGCCTCCCTGAGCCAAAAAGGAATCACTGCTTTCAAAATCAGACTTCGTGATCAGCATAATATCTAATTCCTCAGGAAGATTTAAGACTGCATATAATCCGGAACAGCCACTTCCAACTATAAGTATATCTGTTTTCATATTCTTTTCCTATTCTTTTATGTTAATAAAATAGTGTTTTTTTACAGATTGCTCCAAGTATAACACTTAATTTTACAACTGACAAGACACATGTAAATTTTTTGTGTTGACAGTGTATATTTCAAATCGTATACTTTTACTAAAGTGAGCAAAAGGCAGTGAGATCCGGTATTGATACTGTCGTTTGGAAAACAAATTAAAAATGAGATCACATTAAGACAGAACGAATACCGGAAGAAGAAAGCCTTTCTGTGATAAAAGAGGGAAAGATGACGACAAGAGAAATTCAGGACGAGATCCTTAGATTAAAAAAAGAAAAAGAAGTATGTATTCTGGCACATGCCTATCAAAATCATGAGATATTAGAAGTTGCGGATTATATGGGAGATTCCTTTGCATTGAGCCAGCAGGCTGCCAAAACACAGGAGCAGACGATCCTTATGTGCGGAGTCCGTTTTATGGCAGAAACCGTGAAGGTTCTCTCACCAGACAAGAAAGTACTTCTTTCCAGCGGTGAAGCAGGATGTCCTATGGCAGAACAGCTTTCTGTGGAAGAATTGAAAGAATTAAAAAAACAGTATCCGGATTATACAGTAGTAGCTTATATTAATACAACTTCTGAATTGAAGACATTGTGTGACGTATGTGTTACATCTGCATCAGCAGTATCTATTGTTAAGAAGCTGGAGAACGACAAGATTCTTTTTATTCCGGACTGTAACCTCGGAGCATGGGTAGCAGAACAGATTCCTGAGAAAACTTTTAAATTAATCAAGGGTGGTTGCCCAACTCATCTTAGAATGGGCAAAGCAGATGTGGCAAAAGCAAAGAAAGCACATCCAAATGCGAAGCTTCTTGTCCATCCGGAATGTGCCGCTGCAGTAACCAAGAATGCAGACTACATAGGAAGCACAACTGGAATTATGTCCTATGCGAAGAAGAGTACAGATAAGGAATTTATCATTGGAACAGAAAACAGCATAGTTTCCCATTTACAGTATGAGTGTCCGGATAAGCTGTTTTATCCACTTTCCAAGGATTGTGTATGCCACAATATGAAACTTACAACTTTAGTAGATGTATATAATTGTCTGAAAGGCCTTGCAGGTGAAGAAATTATTTTACCTGAGGAAGTAAGTAAGGGAGCAAAACGCTGTATTGACAGAATGCTCGAATTAAATTAGCACAGGCAATCGTAGAGGTAGATTCTACGACCTGTGCTGTGAAATTTATTCTATAGACTGTGAGAATAGCGTCTATACAAGCTCAGTTGATACAGAAGGTTCCAAAATAATCTGTGTGTTTCATTCGTATCCCGAAACCGGAGTGAGGTTATTAATATGAGCATTTTTGAGTATGATAAAGAATTGGAAGAGAAGAAGTTGAGAAAGGCAGAGTTTGAGGCTGGTCGTGAGATTGGACATGAAGTTGGACTGGCAGAAGGCAAAAATCAGGCTGCTTTTGAAACAGCAAAGCGTATGCTTGCTTTAAAGGAATTCACATCTGAAAAGATTGCAGCTATTTCAGGACTTTCGTTAGATGAAGTGAAAAAGCTGCAGGAGTAGACGGTCAGAAAAAGTAAAGCAGATGAATGAATTTACAGATATGATATCAATGACAGGAGAAAACAAATGAAATACTATACTGAAAATGAATTACAAAACTTCAGATTTGAGGGCGCATACATTGCAGAAACCTGCGCAGTCAATGGGATCTTTGAAATGATATTGGACAATGTGACGATTTTACCACAAAATTCGTGCAATCGTGATATCCGCGAAATGCGTGCAAATGAACTGAAACTGAAAATCCGTGAGCCGGAGATAACGGCATTTGTCGAGGAAGGCTATAAAGTTTATGACGCAGACGGTAATCTGAAAGAAAAGAAAGAGGATATCCTGATCGCGGCAGAAGATCAGGCGGCAAAATTAAAGGAACTGGAAGGCAGTGAAATCTATTCTATCGAGCAGGAGAATGGTGTCTATACGGTATCCATCGATACGGAAGACCACACTTTTATGATCAAAGTAAGCGGACGGGCGGACATTGAAGAGTGGGACCGGTTTCTGAGCAAAGATTAAAGGAGTATGGATTACGATGGAAACAAATGAAAAAAGCCGTGTGCTGGATATGACAAAAGGAAAGCCGTTCCAGCTTGTATTAAAATTTGCACTGCCACTGTTTTTTGGAAATCTGCTACAGCAGTTTTATAATCTGGCGGATACTGCAATTGCCGGACATGTTCTGGGAGATTATGCACTCGCACAGATTGGGGCCGTTTCGGCGTTGTATGGACTTATCACGAATTTTGCATTTGGAATGAACAATGGACTGGCGTTGTCTTTAAGCCGGAGCTTTGGAGCAGGGGATGAGCAAAAAATGAAGCATGTCTCCTGCTGGATGGTAACAATTTCCATGTCGGTATCCATTGTATTAATGTCCATTTTTCTGTTGTGTAAAGAACCGCTGCTGATCCTTTTGCAGGTTCCGGAAGAGACGATGGCAGGTGCGATGGAATATCTTACGATCATACTGATCGGAATACCATTTACGATGGCGTATAATATGGAAGCAGCTATGCTTCAGGCGGTTGGAAACAGTATGACACCCCTTTTGTTTTTGCTGTTCAGCAGCGTTTTGAATATTTCATTGGATTATGCGTTTATGGCACCACTGGCGATGGGAATCGGAGGTGCAGCGTTTGCAACGGTTTTATCGCAGGGGGTAAGTGCATTTCTTGCATTCATACTTATCTGGCGCAATTATCCACTGCTTCATTTTAAAGGAAAAGATTATCAGGTGGAGAAAAAATTTGTGCTTGAAATGGTTGTCGCAGGGTTTAGCATGGCTTTGATGAGTGCAATTTATAATATTGGAAGTGTTATTTTACAGGGTAGTATCAACGCACTCGGAAACCTGTATATTACGGCACAGGTAGGCGCAAGAAGGCTGGCGGAACTTTTCCATACGCCGGGACTTGCGCTTGGAACGAGTGTTGCAACTTATACGAGCCAGAACATGGGTGGCGGAAATCGAAACAGAATCAAAAAAGGAGTATGGTCAGCATTCTTTCTTTTTGCGGTCTGGTGGATTTTTTCCATGGTTTTTGTGACTTTCTTCGTGGAAGATGCCGTCAGACTGGTAACAGGAAGCAGTAATGCGGATGTTATTTATAATACTGCCTTATATCTCAGGATCAGTTTCCCGTTGATTCCTACGATGGCAGTGATTATTATTTTGAGAAATATGCTGCAGGGAATGAATCATTTGATGATGCCGCTTGTGTGCAGCAGTCTGGAATTGATAGGAAAGGTAATTTTTGCTATCTGGGTCGTGCCGGCATATGGGTATTTTGCAGTGTGCCTTTGCGAACCGGTCACATGGGTGGTCTGCTGTATTTTTGTTTTGATCTGCGCATTTTTGTGCAGGAAGGAATTGAGATAGAAGCTTAACGAGAAAACGTTTCAATAACAGTGTTGACACGTTTTCTTTTTTTGTGTAATATATACCTATGAGTTAGATATAACTAACCGAAAAGCAAAGGAGAGCAAAGTGAGTCAGGAAGTATACGAGATGATCACAAGATTAGACAGAGAAAGAATTGAGACACATCTGGTCGTACAGTGTGCACCGATGATCTCCGGTATGAAGGTTTCTAATTTACTGAATGTGGAGAAAAAACTTGCACCACAGATGAAACAGGTGTTGGAACGTTCCGGTATTTCCTATTATCTGCTGTTGGAAAGCGAAGATAAAGCAACCTTTTTAGTGTACCGCGAGGATGGTTTAAAAGCGTACCTGATGCAGGATAGAGTCTGTCAGTCGATGAAGAGTTTTGGATACGAAAGCCTGGATTTAAGCGATGTTTTAAGCCGTTTTCAGAAACGCTATGCAGACTGTATGGAGCAGATTGCAGAATTTCCACATGAGATGGGATTATTGCTCGGTTATCCTGTGGAAGATGTGGAGGGATTCATTGAGAACAAAGGTCACAATTATCTGTATGCCGGCTACTGGAAAGTGTACGGACATGTAGAGGAGAAGAAGGCTTTGTTTAACAGATATGAAGAGGCAAGAAAAGTTTTGATACAGCTGCTTGCAAGTGGACGCAGTGTGAGCGAGATGGCTGCCTGTTATGCTTAATTTTTATTTATAGGTTAGCGTATACTAACTTCATAAACTGATAAAGAATAGAAAATGCAGGAATGTGAAAAAATAAAAACATAAAACTGCAGGTAGTATGGAGGAAAGAATCATGGATAAAGTAACAATCGTATTCTGGTCACAGTCAGGAAACACAGAGAGTATGGCAAATGCAGTTGCAGAGGGTGTAACGGCAGCAGGAAAAGAAGCAGTGGTGGTTGATGTCGCAAGTGCATCTTTAGATGATTTAAAAGCTGCAAAAGGTTTCGCAATGGGCTGTCCTGCAATGGGAGCAGAAGTACTCGAAGAAGGCGAGATGGAGCCATTTGTATGTGATGTGGAAGGATTTGCCGCAGGTAAGACAATCGCTTTGTTTGGCTCTTATGGATGGGGCGACGGACAGTGGATGCGCGACTGGGCAGACCGCATGACAGCAGCCGGAGCAACCGTTATGAACGGAGAGGGCGTGATCTGCCAGGAAGCACCGGACGATGCAGCCTTAGATGCATGCAAAGACCTTGGAAAACAGCTCGCAGCATTATAATAAGGTAAGCGTTATAACGAAAGGATAATTTATGAGCGTAGTCATTATTGGAGGACATGACCGTATGGTGTGTCAGTATAAAAAGATTTGTAAGGAGCATAAATGTAAGGCAAAAGTATTTACCCAGATGCCGGCAAAGTTAAGCAGCCAGATTGGGTCACCGGATCTGATTATCCTGTTTACCAATACAGTTTCCCACAAGATGGTAAAATGTGCGGTAGCGGAGGCGGAGCGCAGCAAAGCCGAAGTGGTAAGAAGTCATTCCAGCAGTGGCAATGCCTTAAATGAAATCTTAGAAAAAGTTTGTTAATGGAAAGAAAAAATTTACATCAGGTGCAATAGCGGAACGTGCGGTCTGTCAGGATTCTTGCAAAAATCAGACCAAGCGGAAGCGCAATGATGATCATGATCGCAGCAGCAAACCAGGAGACAGCTTCTGTCAGTGACATGATCCCGAAATTATATATTGCACGGTAAAGGTAAAGTCCTGGAACCATAATAACAATGGATGGAACGGTTAGTGAAATACGTGGATAACCGTTCCATTTTTTTATGATGGAAGCCAGAAGTCCGGCGGTTAATGCGCCTATAAAAGCGGCGACAGCGGCAGGTGTAGCCGTAAAGTTGACCAGTTCCAGACGCAATGTATTTGCGATGGCACCGATAAAGGCAGCCGTGGCTGCCATCGGGATCGAACTGTTGAACATAATAGAGAATCCGAATACACCGCAAAAACTTGTGATCAACCGCAGTAACAGATGAAGGACAGGATCGATGGATAAGGAGGAAAAATCCTGTGGCTGCAATTTTAAGAGCAATGCCATGATCCATGCAAACATGGTAGCGACCAGCACGATGATCACGGAATAAGTGAGGCGTTCCAGTCCGGATCTCAAATCAAGCTTGGCAAGGTCGATTCCACTTGTGATGAATGGAAATCCTGGTATGATAAACAGCATGGAACAGATATATCCTGCCTCGTGGAAGGACGGAATATGGAATAACATTTCTGCCAGATGCAGACATACGGTATAAGTCAGACAGGCGGCAGAGATTGATACTGCAATATTTAAAAATAACGTATAATGGTGTTTGATCAGTTTGGTGCGGATCACATTTCCAATACCGGCTGCGATAAAGGCGAGAACCATTTCAATCGGACCACCACCCAGCAGGAACGTGAAAGCACAACATGCGAGTGCAGCGGCGAGACCAAGTTTGGCAGGGGAGTAGAGTGTGTGAATAGACTCGATTTCATCCAGACGTCTGTGAATCTCTTCACCTGTCAGATGGGCTTCCTGTTTTGGAAAATTGTCAACAAACTGTTCCATACGGTAAAGCTTTGAGGTATTGACACCTGTATTGGCAATGCTTAAGGATTGTGAGACACATTCTTTTCCGTCAAAACAGTTAAATTCGATGGACATAAGTCCGACATCCACGGTGCAGGTGACACCAAGTTCCTTTGCAAGACGGTTCATGGAAGTGCGGACACGCCATGCTCCGGTTCCACAGGAGAGCATGATCAATCCGACTCTTCCGATAACAGAAGCCTTCTCGATCAGCCCTGCTTTATTGATCAGAACATTGCTGTCGTTTTCCGTGTAATCGTGCCAGGGGATTTCCATATGATTTTTTTCCATGATATCCATATAATTATTCTTCTGCATAAATGATCGCCTCTGCTTTTTTTACATGTCGTTCCAGATTCTTCAAAAACAGCGAATCCGGTAGAAAAATACCAATCTCATCATAACGGGTGTTTTCCTCTACCAGAGAATCCTGCCCATAGAAAATGTACGCCATAGGAAGACTTTTCTCCAGTTTGATCATAAGATCCCAGACAGCAGAATAAGCTTCTGCCTCTGTCTCTTTCAGCTTGACAGTGTCGGGCAGCTCGCGGATGATCAGTACACCGGTATTTTTTTCCAGAATCTGCTGATCCATATCCATTTTTTCAGAAGCATAGGCATGGCGGTAACGGTAGGCCTGTGCAAAATAAATATTTTTCTTATTGTCAAGATCACAGTAGACATCATAAAAATGCTGGTAATTTTTTTCATGTACGGTTGTTTTATATCCGGGCAGTAAATTGCCCGATTCGTCAGTCATGATAATCGGATTCGTTCTGCCGTCTGCGTTAAAACGGTACGGAATCAGAAATGAATTCCGGAGCAGATCGAATAATGTATTTTGACAGATTGCCATAAGAAAAGCTGACAGATCTCTGTTGTGATAAGCATTAAAAAGTGCCTGGGAAAATTCAGCGGGAGATAATGGAAAATTGTTATCCTCATTGCAAAACAGGGAATTGCAGAAAGTCCCCTGGAGTTTTTCACATGCCCATGGATCATTTAATATTTTGTTGAATAAAACATCTGCTTTTTCTTCACGTGGAAAAATTGTTTTTTCTGCCATAAATGAATCGCTTCCTTTTCTTTTTTTCGCTAAAATTATACTATTGAAATAGAAATATGTGAAAGCTATAATTGATATAGCAGAAATAATAATTTGATATGATTGAGGGCGAGCTATGGATGTGAATTTTGAGTATTATAAAATTTTTTATTACGTTGCGAAATATAATAATTTTACGAGGGCTGCAAGGGTGTTGGGAAACAGCCAGCCGAATGTGACAAGGGCAATGAACTGTCTGGAACAGCAGCTTCATTGTACGCTTCTGGTGCGGACGAACCGTGGAGTTTTTCTGACTACGGAAGGGGAAAAGCTGTATACACATGTAGCAGCGGCCATGGAACAGCTTTTTACGGCAGAGGAGGAACTGGCAGAATGTGTGGGACTGTCCCATGGGAGTATTGCAATCGGAGCCAGTGAGACCGCGTTAAATTTGTTCCTTCTGGATAAGTTAAAAGAGTTTCACAATACATACCCGGGAATCCGGCTGAAGATCTACAATCATTCCACACCGCAGGCGGTGGAAGCGGTGAGAAGGGGAACGGTTGATTTTGCAGTCGTTTCCACACCTGTAAAAGCGGATGCACCGCTCCACATGACAATGCTTCATCCATATCAGGAAATACTGATCGGTGGAACAGAGTTTGGGCATCTGGCAGGAAAGCAAACAACATTTGAGGAGATTATGCAATATCCGCTCATCTGTCTTGGAAAGGAGACGGTGACCTTTCAGTTTTACAGGCAGTTATTTGCTTCTTATGGTCTGGACTTTGAGCCGGATACAGAGACTGCAACGGCGGATCAGATCCTTCCACTGGTAAGAAGCGGACTGGGGCTGGCTTTTATACCAAAACCGATGGCAAAGGATGCGATTGACAGGGGAGAGGTGTCAGAGATACCCCTGTGTGAGAAGATACCGTCCCGGAATATCTGTCTGATCTATGACAGCACGCACCCATTTAAGGAGGCTGCCACACAATTGAAAAAGATGATCGCTGCGAATAGTTTTGCCAGTGTTGAATAGGTTTTTGGAAAACGATTGATATTTTTAAAAGCATATGTTATAGTTCAAACGAACTTGATAATGAAACAAACAGGTGTCAGATAGGCAGGGTGACCTCACTCTGCCGGATCTGGTGAAAAGGGAAACAGGTGCGAATCCTGTACGAACTCGTCACTGTATTTAGGGAGTGCATGCCAAAAACTCACTGGGCAGCCGGGAAGAGGGCAATGCATGATGATCTGTAAGTCAGGAGACCTGCCTGATTGTTGTACGGGAAACAAAAATGTTTCCACGCCACGAGTAACTGGCTGTACGGATGAGAAAATTTGACCTGTTTTTAGATCATTTTTGTAAGATAGGACAGGAAAAATTTTATATTGTGATTTGAGTGCAGCGTTTCTTTTGTGAAAAAGAGACGCTTTTTTCATATTCAGGCAGAAGGACTCCATAGAACATCATCTGGAACAGACCGTCGAACAGGAAAGAGAGAAAAACAGAATGCAAAGCTACGGAAACGGAACCGAAGTATGGGAAAAAGGAATACAGGTTGATCTCCCGGATGGAGAGTATGAGATTGAAGTGCAGCTGACAGGGGGAAGCGGCAGGGCGTCTGTCACATCACCGGCAATTCTGCAGGTGCAGGATGAGAAGGCCGTCATCGAGATCGAGTGGAGCAGTCCTAATTATGACTATATGACGATGGACGGAGAGACTTATCTTCCGGTCAATACAGAGGGCAATTCTGTTTTCGAACTGCCTGTGACTGCTTTTGACAAAGAAGTGCCGGTAACGGCAGATACGACAGCCATGAGCGTGCCGCATGAGATTGAATATACGATTCTGCTCGACAGTGCTTCCATTGCAAACGCCGGAAAAAAACCGATGGAAGTGATCGCAGTTGTCTACGTCGCAGCCGTGATCGCAGTAAGTATCACAGCGTGGCAGATACATCGGAAGAGAAAAGGAAAAAAAGAATGAAGCAGATAAAAAAAATCGGTCTGTGGTGTATATTGCTTTTTGCCTGCATCCAGATATTGGGCTGTGGAGACGGCCGGACCTCCTGGAAGAGTGGGGATCATGAGATCAGCAGTGAACTGAATTATGAAAAGAGCATGGATTTAGATTATGCCACAGAGTTTGCAGTGGATTATTATGAGAACGGTTTTACACTTATTTCCATATCGGATGGAAGCAGATTTTTGCTGAATACCGAAGGGGAACAGGTACCGGAGGATTTAGAGAAGGGGATCACAGTCTTAAATGCCCCGGTGTCCGATATTTATCTGGTTGCCTCTGCGGCTATGGATATGTTTTGCAGTATCGGTGCACTGGATCACATCTGCCTGTCCGGACTGCCTGAGGAAAAATGGGAGATCCCGGAGGCAAAGGCGGCAATGGAGAGCGGACAGATCGTATATGCCGGAAAGTATAATGCACCTGATTATGAACTGATCTGTTCGCAAGAGTGCGGGCTTGCCATTGAGTCAACGATGATCGGACATTCACCGGAGGTAAAGGAGAATCTGGAATCGTTTGGCATTCCGGTTTTAGTCGATCATTCCAGCTATGAGTCTGAGCCGCTCGGCAGGACCGAGTGGGTAAAGCTTTATGGAGTGCTGACCGGAAATGAGGATGCGGCGGTGAGAGCATTTGAGGAACAGAAACAGTATGTACAGGAACTTTCCGATGTGGAAACGACCGGAAAGACAGTCGCATTTTTTTATGTTACAACAGCGGGAACGGTCAGTGTGCGAAAGAGCAATGACTATGTTCCGAAAATGATAGACATTGCCGGTGGGGAGTATGTGTTCCGGAATTTAAAGGGGGAAGATAACGCAGCTTCCAGTGTCAATATGCAGATGGAAGAATTTTATGCGCAGGCAAAAGATGCGGACTATCTTGTCTATAACAGCACGATCGACGGCAATCTTGCTTCCATTGATGATCTGCTGGCGAAAAACAGTCTTTTTGCAGATTTTAAAGCAGTCCAGGATGGAAATGTATGGTGTATCGGGAAAAATCTTTATCAGGATACCATGGATACCGGAAGCATTATCCATGATTTTCATGAGATGCTGAACTCGGAGGATACGGATGAACTTACCTACATGTATAAGCTCAAATAGAAAAATAAGATATACGGTCTGTTTTGTCATTCTGATCACATTATCAGTACTTTTTTTTATCATCAGTGTATGTGCCGGAAGTGTGCAGATTCCGCTCTCAGATATCTGGAGACAGTTCAGAGGGGAACAGGATGAACTTTATGCAGCCATTCTCTTTCAGATCCGTATCCCGAGAACATTTGCGGCAATCCTGCTCGGCGGTGCGCTGGCGTTGTCCGGGTATCTGCTGCAGACTTTTTTTCACAATCCGATCGCAGGACCGTTTGTCCTTGGCATTTCTTCCGGGGCAAAATTATTTGTGGCGGTCGTGATGATCGTGTTCTTAAGATATTCCAGAACATTATCTTCTGTGGATCTGATCGTGGCGGCGTTCGCAGGATCTATGCTGTCAATGTTTTGTGTGCTTCTGATGTCACCGAGAGTTCAGAATATGTCATTTTTAGTGCTGATCGGAGTGATGATCGGCTATATCTGTTCGGCAGTCACAGATTTTCTTGTGACATTTGCAGAGGATTCTGACATTGTGAATCTTCATAACTGGTCGATGGGAAGCTTTTCCGGCATCACATGGGAGAATGTGAAAACGATCGTGTTTGTTGTAGCCGTTACAGGCATTTTGACATTCTTTTTGTCAAAACCGATGGAAGCGTACCAGTTAGGAGAGACTTACGCAAAAAATATGGGTGTCAATATCAAAATGTTCCGCATACTGCTCGTGATCTTATCGAGCATCTTATCCGCAGTGGTAACAGCGTTTGCAGGACCTGTGTCGTTTGTCGGGATCGCGGTGCCGCAGATGGTAAAGCGGTTATTCCGGACGGCAAAACCGATCATCATGATACCGGCATGTTTTTTAGGTGGGGCAGTATTCTGCATGTTCTGTGATCTTCTGGCGCGGATGGTGTTCGCACCGACGGAGATGAGTATCAGTACCGTGACAGCGATTTTTGGCGCACCGGTAATGATCGCAGTCATGTTGAAGCAGCGACAGGAGCGGTACTAAGGAAGAAAAATTGAAATTGTGAGAAGCATGCATCCAGGCATTCGGTAGGTAATGAAATATCTTGACAATGGAAAATGAGGAACGGAATGGAAGAACGGGAACTTTTACACACGGACGGACTGTCCGTTGGATATCACGGAAAAGAACTGATAAAGGAGATAGGGATTTCTCTGAAAAGGGGAGAGATCGTGACATTGATCGGACCAAACGGGGCAGGAAAATCCACTATTTTAAAGACTATCGCAAAGCAGCTGCAGGAGATCTGCGGCAGCGTTTATGTGGAAAACACCAGGCTGTGTGAACTGCCGGAAAAAGAACTGGCGAAGAAAATGTCCATTGTTTTCACAGAGCGCATCACACCGGAGCTGATGACAGTGGCAGACGTTGTGGCGATGGGGAGATATCCGTATACCGGAGGACTTGGCATCCTGACACCAAAAGATGAGGCGGTGGTGGCGCAGTGCATGGAACAGATCCGCATCTCACCGTTAAAAGAACGCAATTTTATGAGTCTGAGTGATGGGCAGAAACAGCGTGTACTGCTTGCAAAGGCGCTGTGTCAGGAGCCGGAGATTCTGATCCTTGATGAGCCGACATCTTATCTGGATGTAAAGTACAAACTCGAATTTTTATCCATGCTGCAGGAGATGACACGGAAGAAAAAAATTGGTGTTCTCATGTCGCTGCATGAACTTGATCTTGCAGAGCGTGTGTCGGACAAAATTGTATGCGTCAAAGGGGAAAACATTGAGCATTACGGCACGCCGGAGGAAGTCTTTACCGATGGATTTGTCGATCAGCTTTATGAGATCACGGACGGAACGTTTCAGGAGAAAAGCGGTTGCGTGGAACTGAAAAAATGCGGGGGCATACCGGAGGTATTTGTGATCGCCGGAAATGGTACGGGAAGTTTTCTGTTCCGGCAGCTTCAGAGAAACGGGATTCCATTTGCAGTGGGGATCTTAGGAAAAAATGATATTGATTATCCGGCGGCAGAAGCGCTTGCGGTGCAGGTGATCGCTGCGGAGGCGTATCAGGACTTTGAGAGGCAACATTATGAGGCGGCAAAACAGGTGATGTGCGCATGCAGAAAGGTGATCTGCTGCCAGACGGTATTTGGATCACAGAACAGGCTGAACAGACAGCTTTTGCAGGAGGCAGAAGACTGTGGAATGGAGATAGAATTATGGCAAAAGTGATCATGGTGCAGGGCACGATGTCAAACGCAGGAAAGAGCCTGATCGTGGCAGGACTCTGCAGGATTTTCAAACAAGACGGATACCGGGTGGCACCGTTTAAATCCCAGAATATGGCACTGAATTCTTTTATCACAAAGGAAGGTCTTGAGATGGGACGCGCACAGGTGATGCAGGCGGAGGCAGCCGGAGTGGAGCCGGTGGCTGCAATGAATCCGATCCTGTTAAAACCGACCACACATGTCGGTTCACAGGTGATCGTGAATGGTGAAGTGCTTGGAAATATGAGCGCCAGAGATTATTTTGCCTATAAAAAACAGCTGATCCCGGAGATCAAAAAGGCATTCCGGGAGTTAGAAAGAGATAACGACATTATCGTGATCGAAGGCGCAGGTAGTCCGGCAGAGATCAATCTGAGGGAGAATGACATTGTCAATATGGGATTGGCAGAGCTTCTGGATGCACCGGTGCTTCTTGTGGGAGACATTGACCGGGGCGGCGTGTTTGCACAGCTTCTCGGAACGCTGATGCTGCTCGAGGAACCGGAAAAGGAACGTGTAAAAGGGCTCATCATCAATAAATTCCGCGGGGATAAAACCATATTAGATCCGGGTGTTGTGATGTTGGAGGAGCGCGGACATGTACCGGTTGTGGGCGTTGTGCCTTATATGGAGCTGTCCATTGATGACGAGGACAGCTTAAGCAGCAGATTTGACCGCAAGGAGGAAGGCTTGATCGATATTGCAGTCATCCGTTATCCAAGAATTTCCAATTTTACGGATTTGTCTGTCTTAGAGCAGATCGGGCAGGTTTCCGTGCGCTATGTGGACAGTGTGAGAGACTTACACCACCCGGACATGATCGTGCTTCCGGGCAGTAAAAATACAATGGCCGATCTGAAATGGATGCGGGAAAATGGTCTGGAGGCGCTGATCAAAAAGAAAGCGCAGGATACCATTGTTTTTGGAATCTGTGGCGGATATCAGATGCTGGGTGAGACGATCAGCGATCCATATCAGGTGGAAAACGGTGGAAGCATGAAAGGTATGGGACTGCTTCCAGCTGTGACTGAGTTGAAACAGGAAAAAACAAGAACACAAGTAACGGGAACTTTTGGAAAAATTTCCGGAGCATTCTCCGGTCTTTCCGGAAAGAGCGTGCGCGGATACGAGATCCACATGGGCAGTACCGTAGACAGTGAAAGTATCGTAGACAGTGAGAATGTCAGACAGCCGGAAAGCAGAAGTGACGAAAAAGGCTATGTATGCAGAATACAAAATGAAGCGGATGGCAGTGTAAAATACGACGGAATCTTTTCTGGTAACGTATATGGAACATATGTTCACGGCATCTTTGACGAGGGAACGCTGGCAGAGACACTGGTTGGTATCCTGGCTGAACGGAAGGGTGTGGCGCTGGATACCGGGCAGATGATAAGTTACGGGCAGTTTAAGCAGATGCAGTATGATAAACTTGCAGACGGTCTGCGGGAGTCCATGGATATGGAAGCAGTGTATGCAATGCTGCGGGAAGCTGCGATTTAAAACAGAACTGTTGTTACTGGAACGAGGTACGAGTGAACAGTAACGAAAATGCGCAGTGCATAAAGAGGAAAAATAATGGAATTTATAATAGAGGAACCGGATAAAAAAATCGGGCAGGAAATCAAAGCAAACTGGGATCGTTTGGCAAAACCGCTGGATGGTCTGGGGGAGTTTGAGGGACTTCTCGCAAGGATCGGGGCAATCCTTGGGTCGCCAGAGATTGATATTGCGAAAAAAGCAGTGATCGTCATGTGCGCAGATAATGGCATTGTGGCGGAAGGCATCAGCCAGTCCGGACAGGAGATCACGGCAGCGGTGACAGAGAATCTCGGAAAAAGAAATACTTCGGTCTGCAAAATGGCGAAAGCTGTTGGCGCAGAGATTTTTCCGGTGGATATCGGTGTGAACACCGACCGGATTTTTCCGGGAGTCATCAGCAGAAAAGTAAAAAAAGGTACAAATGATTTTCTGTTAAAACCTGCGATGTCAGAGAGAGAAGCCATGCAGGCGGTCCGGGTTGGGATGGAACTTGTAAAAGAGTGCAAAGAAGCTGGATATACGCTGCTTGGTACCGGAGAGATGGGAATTGGCAATACGACGACAAGTGCAGCGATGGCAGCAGCTCTGCTTTCCATTCCGCCGGAGATCGTGGCAGGGCGGGGCGCCGGATTAAGTGATGAAGGGCTTGTCAGAAAAAGACAAGTGATCTCAGAGGCACTGGAAAAATATCAGTTGAGAGAGACTGAGCCGATGCGTATTTTATGCTCGGTCGGCGGGCTGGATATCGCAGGGCTTTGCGGTGTGTTTTTAGGTGGTGCAAAATACCATATGCCGATCGTGGCAGACGGTGTCATCAGTGCGGTGGCAGCGCTTACAGCAGAGCGGCTTTGTCCGGGAACAAAAGAATTTATCATTCCCTCCCACAAAGGAAAGGAACCGGCTTCGGAACTTTTGATGCGGGAGCTGGGGCTTTCTCCGGTTCTGGATGCAGGACTTGCATTAGGAGAGGGAACGGGGGCAGTCATGATGTTTTCCCTGTTAGATATTGCCATGAGTTTATATGAGACAGGGGCTACTTTTGGCGATTTTAAAATTGAGGAGTATCACAGGTTTTGATAAAGTCAGTGTGAACATATTTTTTACATGTGACAGAAAGGTGCAGTTATCAGGATGATCACATTGGTGACAGGGGGAAGCGGCAGCGGAAAATCTGCATATGCAGAAAGCCTGCTGTATTCCTGCGAAGGAATCAGATATTATATTGCAACCATGCAGATTTATGATGCAGAGGGCGAAAAAAAAGTAGAGCGGCATCGGAAACTGCGGGCAGGAAAAGGGTTTCTTACGATCGAAAGCCCGATGAATGTAGGAAAAATCCAGTTTGTATGTGCTGGAGAATCAGGGCAGGCGCAATACCGGCAGGAAGCAGAGAGGAAAGGGCAGTGCAGCTCAGAAAAGAAATCGGCACTGCTTGAGTGTATGTCAAATCTCACAGCAAACGAAATGTTCACGAAAGACGGCATGAAATCCGAGGAGGAAGTAGTTGAAAAAATTGTATCTGAGATACAGACTCTTTCACAGAAACTCGACAACCTTGTGATCGTCACGAACAATGTATTTGAGGATGGTGTAATCTATGACGCCGGAACAATGGAGTATTTGAGAGCACTTGGCAGGATCAATGCAGCACTTGCGCATCTGGCAGACCGGGTGGCAGAGGTTGTGGTTGGAATTCCGGTGGAGCTGAAAGGATGAAGTTATGAAATTATTAAAAGCGATGGCGATCGCATTTTCCATTTATTCTAAAATCCCCGTGCCGCAGTTTGAGTGGAAGGAAGAGGATATGGAGTATATGATGTGCTTTTTTCCGTGGATCGGCGGGGTGATCGGAATGTTTTTTTTCGGATGGGCGGTGTTATGTGAGAAATTTGCGGTAGGAAATGTCTGCTATGCACTGATCGGTGCGGCAATTCCGTTAATGATCTCCGGTGGATTTCATGTGGATGGATACATGGACACGATGGACGCATTTCATTCGTACCAGAGCCGGGAAAAAAAGCTGGAGATTTTAAAAGATTCCCATATCGGTGCATTTGCGGCGATCATGCTGGCTCTTTATTATATGATCGATATCGCAGCAATTTCAGAAATACATACCCAAAAGGCAGTGTCTGCAGTGGCAGCCGTATTTTTTCTGGCGAGATGCTTTAGTGGGATTGCAGTTATGACATTACAGCCGGCAAAGAAAGAGGGACTTTTGTATACCTTTGCATCCAGTGCACAGAAAGTCAGGGTAAAAGCAGCCTTATATTTTCAGGCAGCGCTTTGTGTGGCAATCATGCTGCTCGTATCCGGATGGTATGGAGCCGCGGCAATCGGGGCGGCGCTGCTCAGTTTCTTTTATTTTAAAAAGAAAAGTTACAAAGAGCTTGGTGGTATCACAGGTGACACTGCCGGATTTTTTGTGACAGTCTGTGAGGCGGCTGCGGCAGCTGCGGTTGCGGTGGCCGGATATTTCTTGTAACTTTTAAAATAGTATTCGGCAGAAGGGGAGAAAAAGCATGCAATTATATATCGGAGGATATGCGCAGGGCAAGCTTGCCTATGTGCAGGAAAAGCTGAAAGGGCAGGAGGTGCCTGTTGTAAATGATCTGCATCTCTGGGTGAAACAGCTTTTACAGGAGGGAAAACCGGCGGAAGAGATCGTGCTGCAATATTATAAGGAACACCCGGATTGTATCTTTATCTGCGACGAGATCGGCAACGGCATTGTACCGATGGAGAAGCAGGAGCGGGAATACAGGGAACGTGTCGGCAGATTATTGATCCGGCTTGCAGAGGAAGCGGAGACAGTGGAGCGCATCATATGTGGAATGGGACAGAAGATAAAATAAAAGTAAAAATCACATGGATCAGACATGGCATGACACAGGCGAACGGAGAACACCGTTATCTTGGAAAAACAGACGAACCGTTGTCTGAAACAGGAATCCGTCTTTTGCAGGAAAAAAAGAAGGAATATTTTTCCAGCCCACCGGAATTTTTGTATACATCTCCGATGAAACGCTGCGTTCAGACAGCGGAACTGCTTTTTGAGAGGAAGCCAATCCTGATCCCGGAATGGAAGGAGATGGATTTCGGGCAGTTTGAGGGAAAAAATTATGAGGAATTAAAGGACGATCCCTGCTATCAGAAGTGGATCGACAGCAATGGAACACTGCCATTTCCCGGCGGAGAGTCGAGAGAGCAGTTTATCCGGCGTTCCATGGAAGGTTTTGACCGTATGATGTATGATATTTTAAAAAGATCAGAAAAGAACACCGGAATACAAACCGACACAGATCCGCAATATCTGAAATGTGATCGTGGAACAGAAATCCCGGTCACGGCCGTAGTGCATGGCGGTACGATCATGGCGGTGTTAAGCAGTCTTACCGGAGGAGAATATTTTGATTTTCAGGTGAAAAACGGGGAAGGATATGAAACTGTGCTGGAATGGATCCAGGGCAGATGGAAGATAACAAGTCTGACTAAGATAGGATGTGAGGACTCAAAAAGTGAACATTTACAATAGATAAGAAAGGAAATTAAATCATGATTTATCATATTGCTTCCATGCTGGCGGGATTTCTCATGGATCTGCTGCTTGGAGATCCTTACTGGCTGCCGCATCCGATCCGTCTGATCGGAAACTGGATCAGTTTTCTGGAAAAGAGACTTCTCGGCAGCAAAACGGAAGAAAAACATACCACACCGGAGCAGGAACAAAGGAGAGGAATGCTGCTTGTACTTGCAGTTTTGAGCAGTACGGTGTTTGTGACGGCTGTGCTTTTACTTGGCGCTTACAGACTGCATCCGTATCTTGGGGTTGTGATCGAGAGCATTATGACCTACCAGATCCTTGCCACGAAATGCCTGAAGGTGGAGAGTATGAAAGTCTATCAGGAACTGAAAAAAGGGGATATTGCGGCGTCACGGAAAGCGGTATCCATGATCGTTGGCAGAGACACGGAATGTCTGGATGAGACAGGCGTTGCAAAGGCTGCGATCGAGACTGTGGCAGAGAATACTTCGGATGGCGTGATCGCACCGATGATCTTCACAGCGATCGGCGGTCCGATCCTTGGATTTTTCTACAAAGCTGTCAATACCATGGATTCCATGGTAGGATATAAGAATGACAGATATCTGTATTTTGGCAGAACTGCGGCAAAACTGGATGATATCGTAAACTACATCCCGGCAAGGATCAGCGCACTGCTCATGGTGGTTTCCTGTTTTTTCTGTGGAAAAGAGTTTGACGGAAAGCGTGCATGGTATATTTTTAAGAGAGACCGTTACAACCATGCAAGTCCCAATTCGGCACAGACGGAAGCAGTGTGTGCAGGAGCACTTGGAATCCGGCTTGCGGGAAATGCAAGCTATTTTGGCAAAATCGTGGAAAAGCCTTATATCGGGGATGCAGAAAGAGCGGTGGAGACAGAAGATATTAAACGTGCAAACCGGTTACTGTATGCGACGGCTGTTTTGTGCGAAGCGATTTGTCTGTTTGTACTTTTGGTAATTCTGCTTATTTCTTAGGACAGAGAGGAGAATTTATGATACTTGATGTAATACAAGTTTCAAAGGATTTGTTTTCTGCAAGTTTTACAATTGAACGTGAAAATACTCAAATAGGAAGGCATTTATCCCACCACCTATGGAGGCGGGGGGACTTCTCGCCAAAAAGCGTTAAAGGGAGAGGGGTGTAAGATTATGAAAAGAAATTTATTTTTATGTTTGATGATATTGATGGTCATGTGCTGTGTGGGGTGCGCAAGTGTAAAAATAAGTGAGGATGACACCACTCAAGATGTGACTGAGGATAGTTCGAAAGATGATGATATTTTAGCTTTTCTTAAAACTAATAATGTTATAAACAGTGATGATACTTATATGGGAGTTGATCAGGATATAGGAATATTAGGAAGAGAGGGTAATAAAAGATATGTTTACAAGCAAGCCGATAATGAGTTTTACTACATAGAAATTTCAGAATGTGGTTTTGGGAGCAATGGTGAATTCTATGGGTACAAGTATAAGGCAGACGAGACATTTTATCTCATAACGGTGATACAATGCAATTATAACGGTGATGCTGAATTTGTATCTGACGTGGTTACAGAAGTCTATGGTGAAGAAACACGTTATATTGTAAGTGGTACAGATGATAATCTACAGCTCCGTGTTGCCGTAGAGTGATTTTTCTTTTCGAGAGTGAGGTGTAAATTATGTGGATACATAAGAAGAGATGCACGGCTGAAACTGATGGAACTGTAATGAATATTCAAGGTAAAGGTTCCGAGGGCCTAACCGTGATTACTGTGGAATATGAAGTTAAAAATCAAAAATATCAAATCAAAGAAAGTATAAAACTAAAAAGCACTGTTATTAGAATAGGTTTTTTACCTATAGGACAAAGAAAAACACCGAGAATGCCAAATACATTCATTGGTGGTAAAGCTGTTGTTCTGTATAATCCTGAGAATCCGCAAGAAGCGTATTTGAGGGATAATGTGGGTATTATGAATTGCTAACAAGTTGTTGAATGGAGAAGTGGTGTATGTGAAGACTTATAAGGAAGATTATGCTAAGAGGAACATTAGGTAATTAAATGAATCAGGAAAATAAACTAAGATACAGCATAAAAATGAAAAAAGTACAGAAAATCTTCAATTTAATAATCAGTTTGTTAATGCTCATTCCAAGCATTATGATTATGGCATTACAGATATTCTTTTACAAAACAGAAAGAGAAACGGAATTCCCGGTGTTTTTAGGAACTTTGATATTTCCAATCATTTTCCTTATTTTTGGTATTTGTGGAATAGCAGCTGCAGTTAAAAAAGTTGACATTTATAAAGGGAAAATCATTTATCGTACATTATTCAAGAAATTCGAATACCACATGTCTGATATTAAAACAACTAAAGCGGAGTATGAAGAAACTATAGTTGGATATTTAAACGATATTACACCGGTTACGAGTTCTGACCATATAACCACTTTTTATGATAAATCAGGGAAGAAACTGTTTAAATTTGGCTTAGCATATGAGAATGTAGAACGACTGCAGAAAGATGTGCTAAATACGCAAAAGAGTATTGCGAAACAAAGTAAAAATGGGAGGAAGTTATGAAGAATTCTAAGGTAAAATATGCATCCGTTTTAAAAGAAGAAGCAACATCACAGAAAGAGTACCTAAAAAAGAAAGAGGGATTAGCGTGATTGATGTAATAATAGGAATAATAAGTGTGAGTTTTTTGTTCTTTATGGTTCGTATTTTTATGAAATTTAACAGTGCAACATATAAGAACAATTTTACAAAAAATGATAACTTTATCGTAGAAAATGTAAAGGTGATAAAAATTGTAATTGCTGTGTGTACATGTATCATTGGTGCAATATGGTTGCTTTTTGTACTAATTTGTTCAAAAAAAGGTGCGGAAACAGAAAATTTAATACCTACTTTGATATTTACTTTAGTTTTCATAATTGCAATTTATTTTTCTATGAATATGGCAAATTGGCGTTTGATTATAGAAGGAAAGAATATTACACATATTAATTGGCGTGGAAAGCAGAATAAAGGATAAGTGTGTTGTCAGGGGCTGCTATCTGCTCACACATTCTGATGATGCCTCGATTTGTAGAGAATTATCTGTAGTAAAAATGTTGTGATGGAGGACTAAAAATGATATTAAATCGAACAAGAGTAGAAATGATACAGAATATAGATGTATCTAATATTGGGTGGTGCAATGAAGCTGTCATATTTCATGTGATTAATGGTAAAGGTTCATTTACACATCGAATTAGTGAAGAAGATGATGAATATGATGAATATGATTTCTATTCTCAATTGTTGTTGAACGGTAAGCCAATTATACAGGCGAAATATCCAATTTGTCCTACTTGTTCAGGAATGTTAGCAACAGGATATGGAATAGAAAATATAGATTCACCTGAATTGAAAAGAGTTAGAGAAGTGATGAATTCTGATTATCAAGGAATTAGTAAATCATTTGAGAAAATTAAGCCATTACTTGGGATGTTAACTAGTGGCTATTATGTTTTGGCTGATGCAAAACTATTTCCAACAGATGGACAAGGTAATTTTTTCTATTCTGTTCCCAATGAGTTAACACCGAATGAAGCTACATGCAGTGAGTACTATGATTCTCATTTATATAGTGTAGCAGGTGGATTTCCGGCTTATATTTATCCTACGCAGAAGGCAGAATTAATCAAGGAAGAAAGAGTGGATGAATATGTACAGAAATTTCAGACAAGTAAAAATCCGCCAAGAGGACTTGCATATTATGAGGAGGGATTTGTATGTGCATTATTAGATGGTCATCACAAGGCATGTGCAGCCTCAGTGTTAGGCAAATCTCTCAGTTGTCTTACCATTATTTCTCCTGATAGTTTTAGATGGGCAGATGGTACAAAATATAATGAAGGAAATACATTGATTAGTAAAGTTGGATTTGCTGGAATAGAAGTTGAGGTTGAAAAAGGTACTAAATTAAAAGATTATCAGCCGTTGAAAGGATTTAAAGAGAAAAAATTTCCTATCCCTGTTTATAATATAACTGGTAGAAAATTTTCTGATAGATATTTGACATGCTATCCTACGATACATAGTTTAGCAGCTATCATTACTGCAGAAATAGATATTCAAGGGGATGTGGTTGAATATGCTAAAAAACTTATTTCAATACGAAATGAGGATAATGTTTTCAAATTAAGTCGTCTGATGGCATATTTATATGATTTACGATCAGAGGGTGGGCATACCATCGCAAAATTAGTTATGGATAACGAGGATGACTATCTCCCAAGATTACCATTGGAAAGTGCTATAAAAATATTATTGCTCTATCATAACGATGAAACGGAACAATATATGATTAATTATTTGGTAAATCACACACCAAAGGATGAAGCGTGGGATTTAGTGAATTCTTATTGGGAATGAGGATGATAAATGAATCAGTTAGAAATACCAGATATTAAAGCTAAAATTACAGTGACGGGAAAAGATTTTTTATGGAGTGGATGTCGACCAGCTCATAGTGGCGGTCTCTATTTGACAACAGGATTACATACATATATAGGCGTGGATAATATTTACAAAAATCAATCAGCAGAAGGATATATTACTTTTGTTTGTCCAGAATCGTATCAGAACATCCTGAAAATAGGAAGTATTATTAGTTTTCAAGATGGTTCACGAAAATGGAAATGTTATGAAAACAAAAAGAGAATAGAGGAGGAAATCAAGTTATGGGAATTTTTGATGCGTTTAAAAAGAAGGAGAATGATGAGCCGGCAAGCTTTGTGCTTGGAGTCGAGGACAGGTTTGCTCTCTTGAACACAAAGGATATTGTGGTCGTGGGCTATGTGAAGGGAACTGTGAGAGTGGGGGCAGCAGTCTACGTAAGCAACTTCTCGGATGACGAGGAGGGGGAAATATTACTGACGACAGTGCTTGGAATAGAGCTTGAACCCGGGAAAAGGGCAGATGAGGCCAAGGATTGTCATGTGGGATTAAAGCTGGAGTGCGCGGCAGATTTTCCGTTTCGATGTGGTACTGTGCTTTATTCGAGACAGGCAAGCGTATCCGATGTTCATGATGCATATGTGAAGGCGTTGGGTAATCAGATGGTCTTTCACAGACAGATCGAGCTGACACAGGACGAGCTTGACCGTATGAGCATCACGGACGGTGCAGAAATGTGGCGACTGTATAGCTGGTATAGATGCAAGGTACTGCCGACAGCTACTGATGCAGATAGAGCGAAGGATATGCAGAAGATAGCAAAGCTTGCAGAGGCAATTGTGACAAAAATGCTCTCTGTATCACAGATATATTGTGTATACAGCAAAATAACCGGTGAACCAGCCATGTTTTCAGAAACGGTTGATCAGAAAGATGGTACTTATATGTGTACACCACCGGATATATGGATACTCACAAGACCCTATAAGGATGTGATAGGAGCAACATTCCCAGCTGAAAAATACGAAATAAGAGAGATAAAAAACGATCAGAGCAATGCGATAAGCGACTTTTTTGGAAGCATTTTTTATATGAATGGAGCCTGCGGAGTGCGTGTGGTCAATAGTAATACCTCGATATCGGCAGAGAAGATAGTCGAAAAGCCGGATTTTAGCAATCTTCCAGAGATAAACAGACCGGTTATGAATCCGGATCTGGAGAGATGGATTTTACTGATAGCGGAGCTTGGACACCCAGATACACCGGATAAGGAGCTGATCTATAAGCTATATTTTTCTTTCATGTCGAGAGAGCTTGTGAAAGCAAAGTTTTTAATTCCAATGAAGGCAGACAACGATATGCCAAGTCCCGACGAAAATGGCAAGGTGGTAATTGAGAAGGATACGACCATTGCAATGGCTACGATTGAGGGTAAACATGGTCGTCCTGCGGTGCGTATGTTTACAGATTGGAAGAGGCTGCGACAGGGCATGAAGGGCGAGGGTTGGAATGGATTTATACAGCCGATAGAGGGCATGATAGGCTCGTTTGACTGTGCCATAAATCTCACGGAGTATGACAAGGCTGGCTGTTATATAGATGAGGAAATGTTTAGGGGATTTCACTGATTTAACCGAGAATTGGTTAGATAAAGTTAGTATTGCCATAAAATAGAGATACGGAGGGAAAATATGCAATTTTCGGCGCTTTCAATATGCAGTTTTCACAAAGCTATCTTCGTGTGACCATTGTTTTGTATAATGGCATCAAGAGGTTAAGTATGAATAGTTAAAATATGTGAAAGGAGTGTGCTTATGGGGGTGGCAACAACTGTACGAGATGCTACTAATATCGAACGCGCAAATGAAAATGAAACAAGACGAGAAATGATTGCTTCCTGGTATATTACCATGCCAGGCATCCCTTCTTCAGAAAAGGAACAGTTAGAAAAATCTTTGAGATACAATCTTTGGGCAAGCTTGATTCGTTTTATTGTTCTTAATTTTGTTCTTACATGTGTATGGTTTTTTGGGTTTGGTCTTGGATTTGATGCGATTAAAGCTGCAACAGGCCAGCAATTAAAAGGAACTATGACTGTGACAGGTGTAGTTCAGGAGGATGGACTTACATTATCTGTTAAGGATCCGAATAAAGGAAAGCACGTTGTCTATTCATTGACTGATCTTGGGGTAGATCCCACTGGATGGTCTTACGGAGGACGTCTTAACACTTACTGGTCTAAGGATGAAGATAGTGGAGATTACAGTATCATCGCAGTTATACCGGAGAAAGAAGCCTCTCGTATACAAGGATTGGAAGACGCAATTCTTATGACAGGATATTTTTCTATAATTGTAATAGGGCTGCTTATATTTTTTGTTCGACGTAGAAAATATACCTCATGGTATATTCCATTTTATTGGCGGATGGAGAAGTTTTGTTCAGAAAACCAGATCTACCAGATGTATCCAGGATATAATACAGAAGAGGCATTTATTGCCTATGGAAATGAGCATGCTGATACTTTTTCGCGGCAGTTTGCAGCTACACAGTTAACGGAGATGGAAAAGAAGAAAAAGAAACGAGAAATCGTAATCGGAGCTGTTTCAGCATTAGCTATTATGGCTGTTATCATTCTAGTAATCTGTCTGGGAACCACTATTCAGTCAATTGCTGACAACAGAAAAAATGACGACAGAACAGTGAAGGTACTTGAAGAACTTCAGACTGCAATTGATGGTGGAGAAGAACCATTAGGAGAGGAATCCGAGCGTTATAATTTTGCTAATATAGTGAGCAGAGCACGTGAGAGTTTTCAAGATGAAGATGTTTATTATAAACTGGTTACTACGGATGACTATGTGGCATTGGCTATTACGACAAAAAAGAAGACAAATGTTTATATTGACAGATATACTCCGGTTGAAGGAGCAGTTGGCGATTTAAATACTATCTACAAACTGGAGATTTCGATGGTATCGAATGTCATACAACCAGATGATGTGTTGAACAATTATACAGGTATTCTTTATAAATGATTTTTGGGTGAAATGTCTGCTTGATAAATATTACATAAAAATTTCGTATCTCATATAAAGAAGATATAGCATATAGAAACATGGAGGTAACTTAAAATGATATTAGGTGGTCTAGTAATGATAAGCATAGGCTTATTCATAATTATTGGAACATTCAAATTATTTAAGCCAACAGACTACTCAACATGGAAAGATGCAGAAAGTATTGTAGAAAAAGTCAGGACAGAAACGTGGGACGACGGTGAACTCAGACCTTGCTTACCTCGCATCATTGTATCTTTTGAGTTAGATGGAGAGTTGATAAAAGGAAAATCTAACTGCATTGGTACAGAAAAAACTATAAAACAGGTAATTGCAAAATATCCAAAAGGGTCAAAAGTCTGCTTTAAATACGATGATTCCCCAAAAGAAACCATAGTAACCCAAATAGCTGATAATCTAAATTTCCAGAAAACTATTTATATCCACATTGATGATAAAGAGTTCCCCAATGGTTCTGTGGAAAAGAAAGCAAAATTGTTCGGTTATGGATTTGGCTCAATTTTCCTGGTAATAGGAATTGTATGCATAATGAGCTTGTTTTAAAAGGGGTATAAGATGAGTAATAAATTATATAAAGAAGATACAAAAAAGAAGAAAAAGAAAGAAACAGAAATAGGAACTTTCATGGGGCGTATTATTTATGGATGTACTTTAAGCTTGATTGCAATTTTGCTATTAATTGCTTTCTTTGTACCATCCAATATTAATGAGCCCAGAGCATTCACTGGATTTGTAATAATGATTATTGTGCTATCCATTTTTGCGGCGTACGGAATAGGACTTACGTTATTAAGTAAACATTCTATTAAATTCAAAGATTGGTTTGAAAAGGATATGATGAAACTCTATAACTTAACACCACCCGAAGATATAAATAATACAGAACAATTTGTGATTTATCGACCAAACTTCTATAAAGGGGGTATCCATAGCAACAGTATTGGTGTTTTTAGGATTCCTAATCATGACAATTGTAGTTGCAGATAACAGACCAGATTTATATCTGTTTTGGGTAGTATGCCTAGTTTTTTCTGTCATATCAGCTATACATACATGTACATACAAATATACTATAGAAAACAGAAAAATCAGATATAAATGGCTGTTTGGAAAAGAAAAAGTAATCGCTTTTTCAGAAATAGACAAAATCACTCTCGAAGGCAGTCCCAATAGTGAATGTGGGATGATTTATAAGAAAGGTGTGAAAAAGCCTTTTATGAAAATAAGGATGATAGATAAAAATGCAAACAGGTTTAGATATTTAAACATTAAATAAATTCTTGGAGAAAAGGTATGGAAGCTTCCTGTATACTTTAAAGAGTAAAAGGGATTGACCAAAAAGAATACCTCAAGTAAATTTAGATTATTACTGACTTGGCCGGTTGGTAAGAAATCTAAAAACACAAGAGGTATCTAAAATGAATATTAAAGCAAAAAAGGCAAAAGTACAAGCATTATCAAAGAAATCAGTGATAAATGTTTTATCACAGGATGAAATTAAAAAGAAAGTACAGGTGATTGAACAGGAACTTAAGGCTTCAACATGGCGTGAGCTGGAAACAAAAGGCAAATTTGAGAAGAATGACAAACTCTCTTTCATCTCTGAAGAGATGCTTATCGTTGGATGCGATATAGGCAGTGAAACTCATTATATCAGAGCAATTGACACCAGAGGAAGAGAACTCAGCAAAGGAGCTTTTGAATTCAGTAATTCATCCGAAGGCTTTGCCAGTGCAAAGGCATGGGTGCTGAAACTTGCAGCAAAGAATGATAAAAAACAGATAGTGCTGGGTCTTGAACCAACAGGTCACTACTGGTTTGCAATCGCTGCATGTATGGTTTCAAATGGAATCAGCGTTGTTCAGGTAAATCCATATGCTGTAAAGCAGAGCAAAGAGATTGAAGATAACAGCCAGCTCAAGGATGACAGAAAAGATCCTAAAATAATTGCCAACCTTGTAAAAGATGGAAACTATGGAATGCCTTATCTCCCAGAGGATATTTATGCAGACATGAGAAGCAATACAATTCCAGAGCCTTACCGAGCTTCTGGCAGACCAGAGGCTGAGCAGGGTTCTGGATAGGAAACCCGTAAATGATGGAGTTTGAGACAGAACTGCATCCGTATCAAGACCAACTGAGTAAAAGCGGTATCGCGTCCACTGAATTAATCAGTACCGTTATGAGCGAAGGCAGGTCGGTAACTAATCAAATAAAAACAAGAGCTGTAGCCGGCATCGGTTTTTTCCGTGGGGCACGACCCCGTCTAGGAGCTTGGCTGGCACTCGGTGTATGGATAGATGGGACGAAGGAAGTTGGGACACGATCCCCTTAGACACGGAAGGTTCATCATCATAGTTTAGCAGAGGGAAAATAGCCTTTATAAAGCAAACAGAATGGATGCTTTTAAAGTGATACCCAAATTTAAGCTATTCGGTACAAGATACTACGATATTCATCATCATCGGCTCTGTTTTAGAGGTAAATAAAATACGTCAAAGCCAGTAAAATCAATAGATTTGGGCTTGACAGAATAGGAAGTGTGGGATATGGCTGATGGTACAACTGAGGTTACAGGAGGCAATGTTGTTGGATTGGCTGTTGATACTGGTGTTAGCGCAGGAATAGGAGCACTTTTTGGCAAGGTGACGGATGTTATAGGAGAAAAGGTGTTAAATAAACTTGGAGAACCTATAACTGATAAGCTGTGTATAACAGGAAGAAACAGTTGGACATCACTATATAAACAAGTGGATACTAAGATACATAATGGGACATGGAAATTATCTAGTTTAAGTGTTAAGACTTGGTTTAAATCCATTGGAAGTGAGAGTTTTGCCGCTGTTCCGAGTTTGATTTTCTCGCAACTAGAAAATCCGGTTCAAAATGCTGGTGAAGATATAAGTGATAATGTGTCTGATTATGCAGAAAAAATGATGAATGAAACTGATGAAAATAAAGAGTAAATGATATTCAGGGAGAAGGCTATGGGTAAGATAAGTATTATTAGTAACATAAGTAGTAAGAAGCATGCAGGAGCTCCATTTTGTGTGATTGATTATAAAAAAAAATTGCAAAATAGAAAATGATAAAATTGTATTTTCTATAGAAGGTGAACATGTCCTTCAAATTGGATATTTATATGCAGAAAACACAAAAGGTGGAAAACTAATAAATTATGAGGAGAATATTTTTCAAAAGGAAGATGAAGAATACTATCTCTACAGGGTTCCGCTTTTGATAAATGGAAAAGGGAAAATGCGGAAAATTTCTAAAACACGATTTTTATTGGAGGTTATAATACGAAAACTGGTAAATAGTTGGCTGTTTTTGTTCATTGTTTTAGTATTTATTATTGCGATATCTTATCTAAGATGATATTCCAAGTGCTATATATAAAGTTTTTGTAATAGAACAGATAATTACGTGAAAAAATTTCTTGTTCTGTTTATTAGGAGGGATTAGCGTGATTGATGTAATAATAGGAATAATAAGTGTGAGTTTTTTGTTCTTTATGGTTCGTATTTTTATGAAATTTAACAGTGCAACATATAAGAACAATTTTACAAAAAATGATAACTTTATCGTAGAAAATGTAAAGGTGATAAAAATTGTAATTGCTGTGTGTACATGTATCATTGGTGCAATATGGTTGCTTTTTGTACTAATTTGTTCAAAAAAAGGTGCGGAAACAGAAAATTTAATACCTACTTTGATATTTACTTTAGTTTTCATAATTGCAATTTATTTTTCTATGAATATGGCAAATTGGCGTTTGATTATAGAAGGAAAGAATATTACACATATTAATTGGCGTGGAAAGGCTACGCACTATAACTTTGAGAATATAAAAATAAAGGTGTGTTCAAATTTGACAATAAAAGTTTACGAAGGTAATCGCAAAGTTATTGTGATTGATAGTAATATGAAAAATTTATCTTCTTTTATGTCTTGGGCGGATGCATACAAAATTCCAAGAATTTAAATGCTAAAAATGGCGAGGTTGAAAGTTTTGTAAGAGGTGAAGAGAAAATGCGTTCGGTCATACACGGAGGAGACATCTATCAAAATGAAATAGAACTGGATTTTTCGGTCAATATCAATCCTTTTGGAATACCGGAAAAAGTGAAGGAGGCAATGCAGGAATCTTTGGAACTCTGTGAGCATTACCCGGACATTCATCATGCAAAACTGATCGAAAAAATCGGAGCATACTATCACATTCCAGAGGAACATATTTTGTGTGGAAACGGTGCATCTGAATTGTTTGTGGCAATCGTTCATGCAACCAAACCGAGAAAAATTGTGATACCAGTACCTTCTTTTTATGGTTATGAGAAAGCTGCAAACGTGACAGAGGCAGAGATTTCCTATTATGAGATGAAAGAGAAGGACGGATTCTGTCTGACCGAAGCATTTTTACAGGAATTGCAGGAGGATGTGGATTTATTATTTCTGGCGAATCCGAATAATCCGGTTGGCAATACAATAGAAGACGTGCTGCTGGAAAAAATATGTGACAGATGCTGGGAAAAAAAGATAACCGTTGTGATAGATGAATGTTTTCTGGAATTTACAAGGAAAAAGGGATTTTTTGAAACACATTCCATGCAGGAATATCCAAATGTCGTTATTGTGAAGGCTTTCACAAAATTATATGCGATCCCGGGTGTGCGTCTGGGCTTCTTATTTTGTGGCAGCCAGAACAAGGCAAGTCAGATTTTCAATCAATTGCCGGAGTGGAACATCTCAATCATTGCGGAGGCAGCAGGACTTGCGGCATTAGATGAGACGGAATACTGTAACAAGACCATTCCATACATTGGGAAAGAGCGTGCATATCTAACGGCGGAACTGGAAAAGCTGGGGATCAAAGTCTACCCCGGGGAAGCAGATTACCTGCTCTTAAAGACAGAGCGTCAGCTCTATCATGATTTGCTGAAGAAAAAAATTTTAATTCGTGACTGTAGCAATTACCGGGGACTACGTACAGGATACTATCGTATTGCAGTGAAGACACATGAAGAGAATGAAAAATTGATTACACAATTAAAGGATACAATCAGATGAAAAACATAGAATACGTCAGACCACAGGATATCGAAAAACGAAGCTTTGCCATAATCTCAAAAGAGCTGGAGGAAAAAGGAATCGTTCTTCCAAAAGAGCAGGAGCTTGTGACGAAGAGAGCCATCCATACCAGTGCGGATTTTGATTATGCAAAGACCATGACTTATTCAGACCATGCGGTCGAGATCGCAAAAAGACTGATACAAAATGGTGCAGATATTGTCACAGATACAAACATGGCGCTTGCTGGCGTCAATAAAAAAGAACTGGCAAAATACGGTGGCGAGGCACACTGTTTTATGGCAGAGGAAGAGGTGGCAAAGATTGCAAAAGAGCGCGGCGTCACAAGGGCAACTGTGAGTATGGAGAAAGCAGCGCAGATAGAAAAACCAGTGATCTTTGCCATAGGCAATGCACCGACAGCATTGATCGAATTATATGAAATGATACAGAGCGGAAGTTACCGTCCGGCATTTATTATCGGAGTTCCGGTTGGGTTTGTGAATGTGGAGGCTGCAAAGGACCTGATTTTAAAAACAGACGTACCGTATATTATTAACCGGGGAAGAAAAGGCGGCAGTAATGTCGCGGCAGCAATCTGCAATGCACTTTTATATGAACTTCGTGATGAAAATTAAATGTAAATTTAAGAAAATGTTTTGTGAATTTGCAGTCTGATGATGCAGAACAGAAAGAAATAATACAAGAATGGATGAATCATGCGATACGGATTTACAACAGGAAGCTGTGCGACGGCTGCCTCAAAAGCAGCAACATATATGCTTCTAACAGGAAAGTTAAAACAGAATATAACAATCCAGACACCGAAAGGAATTCTGTTTCATGCAGAAATCCTTGAAATTACAAGAAGTGAGAAAGAAGTTACCTGTGCGGTCAAAAAAGATGGTGGGGATGATCCGGATATTACGTCCGGGGCACTCATTTTTTCCACAGTGAGCTTTGCTGACGAAGAGGAAAAAACATCAAAACAGCATAACGGACAGCTTTCCGGGATTTGTGTGGAAGCGATGCAGGAGAAACAGGCGGTCATTCACATTGACGGAGGTAAGGGCGTTGGAAGAGTGACAAAGCCCGGATTAGACCAGCTGGTTGGGAATGCAGCCATTAATCATGTGCCACGGGAAATGATTGAAAAAGAGGTACAGGAAGTATGCGCATTGGCAGATTTCTGCGGAGTGCTTCATATTACAATCTCAGTGCCGGACGGAGAGCGTTTGGCGGAGCAGACCTTCAATCCGAGGCTTGGGATTGTCGGGGGAATTTCTATTTTGGGAACCTCCGGGATTGTAGAACCGATGAGCAGTCAGGCACTTCTTGATACGATCAAAGTCGAATTGAACCAGAAAAAAGCAGAAGGTTATGGGATTGCCGCTGTTTCGCCCGGCAATTACGGGCTGGATTACATGAAAAAAACATATGATTACGACCTTGACCGGAGTGTGAAGTGCAGTAATTTTATCGGAGACACCATTGATATGGCAGTTGATATTGGATTTGAAAAAATGCTGCTCACAGGACATATCGGAAAACTGGTAAAAGTGGCAGGAGGAATTATGAACACACACTCCAAAGAGGGAGACTGCCGTATGGAATTGCTTGTCGCGGCTTCTGTGAGAAATCAAGTGCCCTACACGGTGCTCGAAGAAATCCTGCAATGTGTCACCACGGAAGAAGCAGTCAGGAAACTGGATGCCTGTGGCAAAAAAGATGCTGTGATGCAGGATCTGTTGTCAAAAATCATGTTTTATCTGAACAAACGGGCGGCAGGAAAAATGCAGATCGAGGTCATCCTTTATTCCAATGAATTTGGAGAGCTGGCAAAGTCCGCTGGAGCAATAGAATTTTTAGCGGAATTGATGTGATTTATGGGTAAATTGCGAAACTCATGGAAACCTAAATGGAAATTATATTGGGAAAGGAAACAAAACGATGGTTTATTTTGTGGGAGCAGGACCGGGAGCGGCAGATCTTATCACGGTACGTGGAATGCGTCTGTTAGAAAAGGCAGATGTGGTAATTTATGCGGGTTCGCTTGTGAATCCGGAACTTTTATCTTATTGCAAAAAAGAGTGTGAGATACATAACAGTGCATACATGACCTTAGAAGAGGTACTCAATGTCATGGAAGAGGCGGAAAAACAAAAACTTACGACAGTGCGGCTTCACACCGGGGAACCAAGCATTTACGGAGCAGTGCGCGAGCAGATGGATCTGCTGGATGAAAAAGGTATTTCATATGAGAGCTGTCCGGGAGTCAGTGCCTGCTTTGGAGCGGCAGCTTTGTTAAATCTGGAATATACTTTACCGGAAGTGTCCCAGTCATTGATCATTACCCGCATGGAAGGCAGAACCAAAGTGCCGGAGAAAGAGAGCATTGAGAGTTTTGCAGCACATCATGCTTCCATGTCAATTTATTTAAGTACAGGAATGCTGGGAGAACTGAGCAGACGGCTGATCGCAGGCGGGTATGGGAAAGACACACCGGCAGCAATTGTATACAAGGCGACCTGGCCGGAGGAAGAAGCGCATCTGTGCACGGTGGAACAGTTAGAAGAGACGGCAAAAGCGCATAACATTACAAAAACAGCGCTGATCATCGTGGGAGATATTGTGGCACACCAGCATTATGAGAAATCCAGACTGTATGCGCCGGATTTTGAAACGGAATTTCGTAAGATGAAAAAATCAAGGGAAAAAGAATGAATATCAGTATCATTACATTTACAGAGAACGGAACAAAACTTGCAGAAAAAATCAGACAGGCTTTTGCGTGCATGAAAACTGCAGAATGGGACAATGCAGGGAACCATGATATCACGAAATATGGTACCGTGACGATTGAAAATCGGTGCAAAAAAGATAGCGGGCCACTGGAAAATAATAAGGTACAAACAAACAGCCGTGGATTGTCGCTATCCGACTGGACGAGACAGCAGTTTGCAGAGAAAAATGCCATCGTTGTAATTGGAGCCTGCGGCATTGCAGTGCGCATGATCGCACCATTTGTGTCGGATAAGCTGAGTGACAGTCCGGTGGTTGTGGCAGACGAGGCAGGGACGTTTGTGATTCCACTGCTTTCCGGGCATATGGGAGGCGCCAATGAGCTTGCAGAACAGATTGCAGGACAGATTGGCGGGATTCCGGTCATCACAACGGCAACCGATGTGAATCATGCGTTTTCTGTGGATCTGTTTGCAAAAAAATGTGGTCTTTCCATTTATAACCGGGAGGGGATCGCAAAAGTCTCAGCCAAAATACTGGATGGAAAAACGCCGGATATTGTGATCTCATCGGAGAAAACAGACTTAGAGCAGGGAGTACTCGGATTGCAGCCGAGAGAATATATTTTAGGAATCGGCTGCCGCAGGGGAAAAAGCTTTGAAGAACTGAATGCATTTATACAAAAGTGGCTGGATCATGCAGGCATTGAAAAAAGACTTGTGCGCGCAGCAGCTTCCATTGATCTGAAAAAAGAGGAGGAAGGTCTGCTGCGGTGGTGCATGGCAAACCGGATTCCGTTTTTTACCTATTCTGCGGAGGAGTTAAAACAGGTAAAGGGAGACTTTCAGGAGTCCTCCTTTGTAAAAGAAAAGACAGGCGTGGACAATGTCTGCGAGCGGGCTGCAATGAAAGCGGCAAACGAAGAAGGAACTTTTATTTTGCGGAAGCAGGCGGAAAATGGTATGACGATCGCAATTGTAAAATACGACTGGAAATTGGAAAGAGAGCTGGCAAAGGAGTACAGGATCGATGAGCAGTAAAATTTATATCGTGGGAATGGGACCGGGAACCGGGGAAATGATGACTCCACAGGCAGATCATGCATTGTGCGGCAGCGATGTGATCGTCGGATATCCGGTGTATTTAAAATTATTAGGCGGTAAATATCGGGAAAAAGAATTTTTATCCACACCGATGAAACAGGAAGTCAGACGCTGCGAGATGTGTTTTGAGGAAGCAGAAAAAGGAAAAACGGTTGCGATGGTATGCAGTGGGGATGCAGGTGTGTATGGAATGGCATCCCTGCTCTATGAGATGTCGGAAGCGCATCCGGGATGTGAACTTGAGGTGATCCCGGGGATTACAGCGGCAAACAGTGGGGCGGCGGCGCTTGGAGCGCCACTAAATCACGATTACTGCGTCATCAGCTTAAGTGATCTTATGACACCGTGGGAGCTTATCGAAAAAAGGCTTGCGGCAGCGGCGGTGGGTGATTTCTGCATGGCAATCTATAATCCATCCAGCCACCACAGGGCAGATTATCTTAAGAAGGCCTGTGACATTTTACAAAAAAACGGAGTGGAGCCGGAGAGAGCCTGTGGCTATGTGGAAAATATCGGAAGAGAAAACACAGCCAGTAAAGTCTGCACACTCGCAGAATTGCGGGAGCGTCAGGTGAATATGTTTACAACGGTATTTATTGGAAATTCAAGAACGAAAATCATAGGTGGGAAACTTGTCACGCCGAGAGGGTATGTGCTGCCGGATCCGGCGGTTTAAAGTATGCTGTATTTTAATTTGCATGTGACAATCGTGCAAACAGGAGAAAGAAATTCATGAATAAAATTCTTATTTTTTCAGGAACAACAGAAGGACGCATGTTAGCACAGACATTGTCTGAAAATGGAATTCACTGTATTGTTTCCGTGGCAACAGAATATGGTGAGAGCGTCATGCCGGAGATGGATGGAGTTACGGTTCATAAAGGCAGGATGGATCTGGAGGAAATGCAGAAGTTCATCGCACAGAGCGAGGTAGCAGCGGTGGTGGATGCAACGCATCCGTTTGCAACGGCAGTTTCGGAAAACATCAGGGAAAGCCTGAAAAATACGGAGATTCCGTATATCAGGCTGCAGAGGGAGACTTCGGATATTGCATTAAATAAGGACACAATACAGGAAAATCGCTCAGATGTGATACTGTGCAGTGACGCCACAGAATGTGCAGACTTCTTAAGCTCCACAGATGGAAACATCCTGCTCACGACCGGGAGCAAAGATCTTGCCACATACAGTCAGAATGAAGCATTAAAAGACCGCCTGTTTGTCCGTGTATTGCCGGGATTGGAGAGCATATCTCTCTGCGAGCAGAACGGCATCTGTGGAAAACAGATTATTGCGATGCAGGGACCTTTTTCATTGGAAATGAACCGTGCACTGATCAGACAGTTTCATATAAGGTACCTGGTCACAAAGGAGAGTGGCAGAACCGGGGGATTTCTGGAAAAAATAAAAGCAGCCGAGGCGGAAGGAATCACTGCTTGTGTGATCGGCAATCCGGAAAAACAAAACAGTGGGAATTCTTTTGCACAGGTGTGCAGAAAAATTTCAGAAATCACAGGAAAAACAATAAAAAATCATATTTTCCTGATCGGAACCGGTATGGGAAATGAGCATACACTCACGATGGAAGCAGCAGAAAAAATCCGGGAAGCAGATTACATTTTTGGAGCAGAACGGCTGCTCCGGACAACAAAAAATGAGCAGGCAGTCCGTTATCCCTACTATCTTGCAGCGGATATCGTCCCGGAGCTGGACCGGTTATCCGGCTGCGGGGTAAAAGTGGTCATTCTTTTTTCCGGTGATACCGGTTTTTACAGTGGATGCGGGAAACTATATGAAACACTGAAGGGCAGAAGTGACAGCAGTGTGCGTATCTATCCCGGAATTTCATCGGTATCTTATTTTGCGGCATTGACCGGGTACAGTTATCAGGATGCGGCTGTTTTAAGTATCCATGGACACGGAGCGGAGACAGAGTGGATCGGAAATCTGACAGAGACCATTCGTTTTTCTGCGAAAACATTTTTGCTGATGTCCGGAAAAGAGGATGTGCAAAAACTCGGCAGACTGTTACAGAAATATCATTTGCAGAACTGTAAGGTACTTGCAGGTTTCCAGCTGTCCTATCCGCAGGAGAAAGTTTTGGCATTAACGCCGGAAGCATGTGAGCATGTGGAAGAAACCGGATTATATATATGTCTCATCTTAAATCCGGATGCAGAAAAAAAGGCAGTTACCTGTGGGATGCGGGATGAGGAATTTTTGCGGGATAAAGTTCCGATGACGAAAGAAGAGATAAGAGCGTTGTCCATCTGCAAATTGCATTTACAAAAGGATTCCGTCTGCTATGATATCGGAAGCGGAACAGGATCGATTGCAATAGAAATTGCAAAGAGAAGCGGACAGATCCAGGTTTATGCGATAGAAAAAAAGCCTCTTGCACTGGAACTGATCCAGAAAAATATCGAGAAATTCGCTCTGCCGAACATTCAGGTAATCGCCGGTGAGGCACCGGACTGTCTTAAGACAGAAGAACGGAGTGAGCATCCGACACATGCGTTCATCGGTGGAAGCAGTGGCAGATTAAAAGAAATTTTAGATGTGCTATATGAAAAAAATCATGCAATGAGGATCGTGATCAACTGCATCAGTTTAGAGACAATCCGTGAACTGACATTGCTGGAAACAGACAGCCGTATCACGGATCTCGAGATCATTCAGGTGCAGGTATCCCGTGCAAAAACAATCGGCGGTTATCATCTGATGCAGGGAGAAAATCCAATCTACATCTGCTCTTTTGATTTTACCGGGGAGGTATCTTAAATGGGAATGAAAATACCGAAAGTTATGATCGCTGCGGTAAAAAGCGGCAGTGGAAAGACAACCGTCACATGTGCTTTTTTAAAACAGTTATTATGCAGGAAAAAACATCCGGTGTCCTTTAAGTGTGGACCGGATTATATTGATCCGATGTTTCATGAACAGGTGTTAAAAATTCCATCCAAAAATCTGGATACATTTTTTTCAGATGCACCACAGATACAGGCGTTATATGAGATGGAACTGCCGGGACACGATATCGCAGTGTTAGAAGGTGTTATGGGACTTTACGATGGACTTGGCGGCATCAGGGAGGAGGGATCTTCCTACCATCTGGTCAAGACGCTGGATGTCCCGGTTATTCTGGTAGTGGATGCGCATGGCATGGGAAAATCTGTGATCCCACTCATTGCAGGATTCTTACAATATGATGAGAAGAAGCTGATCAAAGGTGTGATCCTAAACCGGACAAGTAAAATGTTTTTTGATACCATTGCACCATTGATCGAAGAAGAACTTTCGATAAAAGCATTGGGATGTATTCCAAATGAAAAAGAGTTGACATTAGGTTCCAGACATCTGGGACTGATCCTGCCGGAAGAAATGGAAGAACTGAATTTTCAGCTGGAAAAAGCCGGACAATTACTGGAAAAATATGTGGATGTCGATGCGATGATCGGGATTGCAGAAAGTGCTTTGTGGGAAAAAGAAGAAACAGTAACAGAAGAAGTAAAGCCGGAAGAAAAAGAAAATTTAGAAGAAAAAGCGTATTCTGGGAAAGTTACAATTTTTTCTCAGGCAATTTTCAGTGGAAAAAATAAATTATATGACAGAGAGAACTCCGGTACAAATACAATACCGTCCCGCATTGCTGTGGCAAAAGACGAAGTATTCTGTTTTTATTACCGTGACAACTTAAGAATGTTGGAATATTATGGTGCAGAATTGGTCTATTTTTCACCGCTGCATGATAAAACACTTCCAGACAACATCCACGGCTTACTGTTAGGCGGCGGTTATCCGGAATTATACGCTAAGCAGCTTGAAGAAAATGAGAGCATGCGGAAATCAATCAAAGAAGCGTTGGAACAGCAGTTACCTTCCCTGGCAGAATGTGGGGGATTTATGTATCTGCATGACACGCTCACGGACAGGGAGGGAACAACTTATCAAATGGCAGGCGTGATCCCGGCAGAGTGTCAGTACATGGGAAAACTGGTACGGTTTGGCTATGTGGAGGTACAGCTGCCGCAAGGACTCACGGAGAAGGGAACAGCGGAAAGACCGGAACCGGAAAAAATAAAGGCGCATGAGTTCCACTATTTCGACAGCACAGCGAATGGAGAGGATTGCATTGCCACAAAACCGGTGACCGGAAGAAGCTGGAAGTGCATTCATGCATCGGACGATCATTTCTGGGGCTTTCCACATCTGTATTATCCGTCAGATCCAAAGTTTGTGAAATGGTTTTTGGAAAGAACAGAAAAACACATTTGAGATTGCAAAAAAAACATGGGTGTGCTAACATGGATAAGGCTTAGACCGCTATATCATTCATGCGGTGTGGAAGCGTAAAAAAATGACAGTTTCATAGAGAAGACAGTTGGTGCCAGCCGGTTTTGTTAAGACCAGACTGGTTAAAAGGGAAACAGGTGTGATTCCTGTACGATCTCGTCACTGTGATAAGGGAGTGCAGATTCTTTTTCCGCATGGAAAGCCACTGGTGCATGGCACTGGGAAGGCAGAATCTGTATGAGGATCTTTCAGCCAGGAAACCTGCCAATCGTCTGGTACAGGGAAATGAATTCCCAGATCACGAGTAATTGGTCGTACTGTTTAGAGGGCTTTCTGACAAAAGCCTGATTTTCATTGACTTTTTACTCCGTTCAGGACATCTGACCGGAGATTTTTTTTGCCGTATTATAAAAGATAGGGCATAATATTTTTTCTTTGTGTACAGATCTCTATGAAGCAGAAGTAAATCACAAAGAGGAGAAAAAAATGAAGAAAAAAACACTTGCACTTGTTCTTGCGTTTACAATGACAGCAGCCCTTTTTACAGGATGCGGAAGCAAGAAAGAGACAGAGACAACACAGCCACAGACAGAAACAGCTGCTGAGACAGAGAGTGAAGAGGTCGATGATCAGGCCGCAGCGGACGAAGTCGCAGCACTCATCGATGCCATCTATGTTCAGACAAGAAATGAGAACACAGATGAGCAGTGTGCAGCAGCAAAAGCGGCATGGGACAAGCTGACAGATGCACAGAAGGAACTTGTAGAGGGAGAAAATGCTGATCCGGATTATTTCGGAAGAGATACAGGAGATGCATCCAAGGATGATCCTTTGAATGAGGACGGAATCGGAGAGAACGAGCTTTTAGTGGTAAGTTTTGGTACATCCTTCAACGACAGCAGGGCAGAGGATATCGGTGGTGTGGAAAAAGCACTGCAGGAAGCAAATCCGGACTGGTCTGTAAGAAGAGCTTTCACAGCACAGATCATCATCAACCATGTACAGGCAAGAGATGGTGAAAAAATTGACAATGTAGAACAGGCACTCGACAGAGCAGTAGAAAATGGTGTAAAAAATCTCGTAGTACAGCCAACTCATTTGATGCATGGTGCAGAGTATGATGAACTCGTAGATGCATTAGATGGATACAAAGATAAATTTGAGACAGTTACGATCGCTGAACCGTTACTTGGCGAAGTTGGAAGTGATGCAACTGTTGTCAATGAAGATAAAGCAGCCGTTGCAGAAGCTATCACAGCAGAGGCAGTAAAGACAGCAGGTTTTGATTCCTTAAAGGCAGCAAAAGAAGATGGTACAGCATTTGTGTTCATGGGACATGGTACTTCCCACACTGCAAAAGTAAGCTACAGCCAGATGGCTGCCCAGATGGAAAAATTAGGTTATGACAACGTATTCATCGGAACAGTGGAAGGTGAGCCGGAAGAGACAGCATGTGAGAACGTGATCGCAGCAGTAAAAGAAGCAGGATATACAAAAGTGATCCTTCGTCCTTTAATGGTCGTAGCCGGAGATCACGCCAACAACGATATGGCTGGCGATGATGACGATTCCTGGAAGAGCCAGTTTGTTGCAAGCGGTAACTTTGAAAGTGTGGACTGCCAGATCGCAGGACTTGGTGAGATCGATGCGATTCAGCAGATTTATGCAGCACATACCAAAGCAGCCATCGATTCTCTTGGGGATATCGCAACAACAGCATCTGCAGACAGTGATGTCCTTGCAGATGGAACCTACTCTGCAAAATTCGATACCGACAGCAGCATGTTTCATGTAAATGAAGCATATGACGGACGTGGAACACTTACGGTAAAAAACGGAAAAATGACACTCCACATCGTAATGCCATCCCAGAACATTGTAAATCTTTTCTTAGGAACTGCAGAAGATGCACAGAAGGATGGAGCAAAACTGATCCAGCCAACAACAGAAGAAGTTACATACTCTGATGGTTCCAAAGAGGAAGTCTATGCTTTTGACGTCTCGGTAGAAGCATTAGATCAGGAGTTTGATCTTGCGTTAATCGGAACAAAAGGAAAATGGTATGACCATAAGGTCAGTGTTTCGGATGCAAAAGCAGAGTAAGCTGGCGTAAAAATATATAGGATATCTGTAAATGGGAGCCTGAGATATGGATAACATATGGAAAGGTGCGGTTTGCAGATCATAAAAGAGACGCACAGATTGTTTAGATGAGAGACAGTCTGTGCGTTTTTTGTTTTATCGTGAGAAAAGGAATAAAATTTTTAATCTGTTCAATTTGAATTTAATTATATCATTTTTCTTAAAAAGATAAAATTAAATTGACAATGATATAATGAAAAGAATATAATTACTAGTATTAAGTAATAGTTGGATGATTGCAGCAGGAGGTTAAATGAGACAGTTTGACTATCGTGAAAAATGGAAAAAACTGCTCACACCTGAAATAGTATCTTATCTGACACAGATACATGAATTTCGAGGAGAGCAGACATTATTTATTGAAGCAAAAGCGGATACATTAACACAGCTTGTAGAAATTGCGAAAATTCAGAGTACGGAAGCTTCCAATAAAATTGAAGGAATCTATACATCTGATGAACGTTTAAAAGCTTTAGTAAAAGATACAACCCGTCCTAAGAGCCGAAATGAACAGGAAATTGCAGGTTACAGAGATGTATTGAATACGATTCATGATAACCATGATTATATTCCACCGAAACCATCCATCATACTGCAGCTGCACAGGGATTTATATAAGTTTGAAGGGTTTGATATCGGGGGAAAATACAAGACAGCAGATAATATTATTGAGGAAGAAGATATGGCAGGAAATAAATCTGTCCGGTTTCAGCCGATGCCTGCATGGGCAACGCCAGAGGCAATAGAAGAATTGTGTAAAGCACTTGATGAGGCACTTGCAACAGAACAGATTGATCCACTGATTCTGATCCCAATGTTTATCCTTGACTTTTTATGTATTCACCCTTTTAATGATGGTAATGGCAGAATGAGTCGGCTATTGACCTTATTGTTACTATATAGAGCCGGTTATATTGTCGGAAAGTACATAAGTATTGAAAAGTTAATTGAAAATACAAAGGAGTTGTATTATGACTGCTTGCAGCAAAGCTCTGTAAACTGGCATGAAAATAAGAATGATTATGAACCGTTTGTAAAATATATGCTTGGTATTGTTACAGCTGCGTATCGGGAATTTTCATCCAGAGTGAGTTTGCTGGCAACAAGCGGTATGTCAAAGCCGGACAGAGTGAGGGAGATCATTAAAACAACACTGGGTACCATTACAAAAGCAGAGATTTTAGAAAAATGTCCGGATATCAGTCAGGTGACAGTACAGAGGGCACTTGCAGAGCTGGTGGAATCAGGAGCGATTCTGAAAATCGGTGGCGGAAGATATACAAAATATACATGGAATAATGAATGATTGGAGATAAAAATGATTACAGGCGAATTGAAAAACAAAATTGATAGTTTATGGGACATTTTTGCTGCAGGAGGATTGGTAAATCCACTTGAAGTAATTGAACAGATCACTTATCTGATGTTTATACATGATCTGGATGATTCGGATAATATGAGGGCAAAAGAAAGTGCAATGCTGGGACTACCATATCAGAGCATTTTTGCAGAAGAAGTTCAGATTGGAGAGAGAACAATCGATGGAACACAGTTGAAATGGTCGGTATTTCATGATTTCCCTGCTGACAGAATGTATTCTATTATGCAGGAATGGGTGTTCCCTTTTATAAAAACACTGCATAGCGATAAAAACAGTGCATACTCCAAATATATGGATGATGCAATCTTTAAACTCCCAACACCATTAGTGTTATCGAAGGTTGTAGACTCACTGGACGAGATCTATGAGATGATGAGTGAAATTCAGACAGCAGACGTAAGAGGAGATGTATACGAATATCTTTTGTCAAAAATAGCACAGTCTGGATTAAATGGGCAGTTCCGTACACCAAGACATATTATCCGCATGATGGTTGAACTAATGGATCCTTCCAGTGATGAAATGATTTGTGATCCGGCTTGCGGTACATCTGGATTTTTGGTTGCGTCAGGAGAGTACTTAAAGGAAAAGAAAAAAGAAGAGATTTTTTATGATAAACAGAAAAAAGATCATTATATGAACCATATGTTTTATGGTTATGACATGGATCGGACAATGCTCCGCATCGGAGCCATGAATATGATGACACATGGTATTGATAATCCATTTATTGAGTATAGAGACAGTTTGTCTGATCAGAATCAGGACAAAGAGAAATATTCACTTGTTCTGGCAAATCCACCGTTTAAAGGAAGTCTTGATGCAGAATCGGTGTCAGGTGATCTGTTAAAAGTTTGTAAAACAAAGAAAACAGAACTTTTGTTCTTGACATTATTTTTACGTATTTTAAAAATTGGTGGACGATGTGCTTGTATCGTTCCAGATGGCGTACTCTTCGGTTCTTCTACAGCACATAAGGCGATTCGTAAGGAGATTGTGGAGAATCAGAGATTAGTAGCAGTTATTTCCATGCCATCCGGTGTATTTAAACCATATGCAGGAGTGTCAACTGCGATTCTTATTTTTACAAAGACAGATCATGGCGGAACAGATCATGTCTGGTTTTATGATATGACAGCGGATGGACTCAGTCTTGATGATAAACGGTCTCCGATTGCTGATAATGATATTCCAGATATTATTGAGAGATTTAAGAATCTGGATAAAGAGATGGACAGAAAACGTACCGACAAGTCATTTATGGTTCCAAAGCAGGATATTGTAGACAATGATTATGATCTCAGTATTAATAAGTATAAGGAAATCGAGTATGTGCCGGTAGAGTATCCACCAACATCGGAAATTATGGCAAACATCCGGGAACTTGAGATGGAAATCGGGAAAGAGATGGATGAACTGGAAAGATTGCTGGAGTTATAAATGAAGTGAGCAGTAAGAGTGGAAATATAGGAAAGGAAAATGCAAATTCCAATTTGCAGTTGAGGGTTGAAGTGGAGGAAAAATGAAAAAAGACGTAACAGTACGATCTAGTGCAGCAGAATATTTAACGTTTATTACAGCTAGCGGTGAGAGTCAGGTAGAAGCAATATATTTTGATGAAAATGTATGGCTGACACAGAAAATGATGGGAGTATTGTATGATGTTGAGGCTAATACAATAACGTATCATTTGCAGAAAGCGTTTAGAAGTCTTGAACTTGATGAAAATTCAGTTACTCGAAAATTTCGAGTAACTGCTTCTGATGGAAAAAGCTATGACACAAAACATTACAATTTGAAAGCAATTATATCAGTAGGAAATAAAGTTGATTCTCCAAAGGCAGTTCAATTTCGTAAATGGGCAAATAATGTTATTGAAGAATATACAATAAAAGGTTTTGCAATGGATGATGAAAGACTGAAAAATGGAGGCACAGTATTAACAAAAAAGTATTTTGAAGAATTACTGGAACGAATACGTGAAATCAGATTGTCGGAACGTAAATTTTATCAGAAAATTACAGATATCTATGCAACAGCTATAGATTATGATTCTAAAGCAGAAACAACAAGAAGATTTTTTTCGGCAGTTCAAAATAAGATACATTATGCAATTCATGGCAATACAGCGGCTGAAGTAATTTATAATAGAGCGGATGCAGCACAAGAGCATATGGGATTGACAACTTGGGAGGGAGCGCCCAATGGTAAGATTCATAAATATGATGTTGTGATTGCGAAAAATTATTTGTCAAAGAAAGAATTGGCAAATATGGGACGGTTAGTGAATGCTTATTTAGATCTGGCAGAACTTCAAGCGGAAAGAAATATACCAATGACGATGAAAGACTGGGAGAATAGATTGAATGGCTTTCTTCAAATAATGGATTATGGAGTATTGTCTGATAATGGGAAAGTTTCTGCTGAAATGGCACGAATTCATGCAGAGAGTGAATTTGAAAAGTATCGAAAGATACAAGATGTCATATACGAAAGTGATTTTGATCGATTTATGGAACTTGAAGATAAAATGAAGAATGATTCTGATAGGGAGCAATGAAACAGATGAAAGTAAAACTGGAAGATGTATGTGAGCGTGGTACATCAAATTTGAAACAATCAGATATAGCTAAAACAAGTGGAGATTATCCAATCTATGGAGCCTCGGGATATATAGGAAATACAAATTTTTATCATCAGGAAAAGCCGTATGTTGCTGTAGTTAAGGATGGAGCAGGAGTAGGAAGAGCAGCTTTATATCCTGCGAATTCATCAGTAATAGGAACAATGCAGTATCTCTTGCCAAAAGATAATGTTTTGCCGAAATATCTTTTTTATGTTGTAAGTTATATGCATTTAGAAAAATATTTTACTGGAGCAACCATTCCACATATATATTTTAAAGATTATAAAAATGAAGAATTTAATCTTGATTTGTTAGAAAGACAGGCTGAAATTGTTGAGATTCTTGAAAAATGTGAAAAAATTATTGAGAAAAGAAAGCAAGAGATCCAACTGTTAGATCAACTCATCAAGGCTCGATTTGTCGAGATGTTTGGACATCAAAGCCATAATGAAAAGTCATTACCATATATGACAGTAGATGATGTTGCGGAGATTTATCTGGGTATAACGCATACACCGACTTATGTAGATTCAGGAGTGATGTTTATATCAGCAAAAAACACATCTGGAGATTTTTTGGATTTGACTGATGTGAAATATATTTCAAGAGAAGAATTCGAGGGAGCACCAAAAGGTTCGAAACCGCAAGTGAATGATGTATTGTTTTCGAGAGTTGGTTCTAATTTAGGACATCCTGTAATCTTGGAAGAAGAATTGGAGTTATGCACATTTGTAAGTTTAGGCTTTTTAAGGAGTAAAGGAATAGTTACGAGCAATTATCTTAAACACTGGATGCGTGATGAATTCTTCGCAAAACAAGTATCTGAGCATGTTAAAGGCGGAGGTCAGCCGAACTTAAATACAGGATGGCTAAAAGAATTTAAAATTATTGTTCCTAATTTAGAGAAGCAAAAAGAGTTCGATGATTTTTGCCACCAAGTCACCAAATCAAAAGTTGTAGTGCAGAAAGCACTTGATGAGACACAGCTCCTATTCGATTCATTGATGCAACAATATTTCGGATAACGTTTATAAAGAAAGGTTATTATTAGCCATGAAAATATTGCTATTTGGAGTTTCAAATGTTGGAAAAACAACTATCGGGAAGTTGCTTGCCGAAAAAATAAAATTTTCATTTTATGATTTGGATGACGAAATAAAGAAATACTATGGCATAACGCTTGAAGAATTTGTCCATACAGAAAATTTACGTTGGAGAGATCAAAAAAGAGGGCAAATCATAAATAAAATTCTTAAATTGGATGAAAATATGGTTTTAGCAATTACGCCTATTTCTTATCCTGATAATTTTGAAAAGTGTATAGTTGCAGACGACATATTGTTGATCGAACTCTGTGATTCTCCGGAAAACATTTTTTCACGACTTGTATTTAGTGATGAAGAAGATAATTTATATATTGACTTGCAATATAAGAATGAACATAAAGAATATTATATGAATGAAATTAGAGAAGATATTCATTGGTATGGACAGATTTTTGATAAAATCGGAGTGAAAAATAAATTTGCAATGAATAATGATGGACCTGAAAAAGTAGTAAGCAGACTGATCAAAGAATATGGACTGTTGCCGCAATAAGCAATGTCAGAAAATTGGGAATGAACATTATTTTCGTGTACAATGTTGGTAATTACTGAAGGGAGATACCAACATGGAAGAAAAACTTGTAAAGATTATTAATGAGATGGCAGATTATCTGAATATTGCACAGATGAAAAAATTGCAGGAAGTATTGATAAAAAATTTATCAGATGCGAGACCGGAAAAGGAACAGATTTCAAATCAAGAATATTTGAAAATGTTTATTGAAGCAAAACAAATTGAGGGATGTTCAGCGAGAACATTACAGTACTATCAGGTGACAATTGAGCATTTGTTAAAAAATATTGATACCGTAATACGAAAAATTACAACAGATGAAATACGAACCTATCTTGCAGAATATCAGCAGCGCAATAATTGCAGTAAAGTAACAGTGGATAATGTAAGAAGAAATATTTCAAGTTTCTTTTCGTGGTTGGAGGAAGAAGATTATATTTTAAAAAGTCCTATGAGAAGGATTCATAAAATTAAAACGAAACAGCCGGTAAAAGAAATCATTTCGGATGAAATGATCGAAAGATTACGGGATAATTGCAGATGTTCCAGAGATTTGGCAATGATAGATTTATTATATTCGACTGGAATACGAGTTGGTGAATTGGTGGGATTGAATATTTCGGATATTGATTTTGAAGAAAGAGAATGTGTTGTTTATGGAAAAGGAGACAAGGAGCGACGTGTATATTTTGATGCTAAAGCAAAATTACATCTACAAAATTACATAAATAGCCGGACAGACACAAATCCTGCATTATTTGTCACGTTGGATTCGCCATATGAAAGATTGAAAATCAGCGGTGTAGAGATAAGAGTGCGTGAGCTTGGACGTAAACTAAATATTGAAAAAATACATCCACATAAATTCAGAAGAACAATGGCAACGCGGGCAATTGACAAGGGAATGCCAATCGAGCAGGTGCAAAAAATATTAGGACATTCACAGATTGGAACGACGATGCAGTATGCAATTGTGAATCAAAATAATGTAAAAACATCACATCGGAGGTATATTGCATAAAAGAAATGATAGCAGATTCAAATTCCAATTTGCATGGTTGATGTGGATGCGATTAGAAGATATATGTACTGTCTTTACTGATGGTGACTGGATAGAAAGTAAGGATCAAGCCGATGAGGGAATTAGGTTGATTCAAACCGGTAATATTGGTATGGGAGCATATTTAGAAAAAGAAGAAAAAGCTAAGTATATATCTGAAGAAACTTTTAATAAACTAAAGTGTACAGAAATATTTTCAGGTGATATTTTAGTTTCAAGATTACCTGAACCTGTAGGAAGAGCATGCATTATTCCTGAAAAAAAGGAGAGGATGATAACCGCAGTCGATTGTACAATTTGTAGATCAAATGAAGCTATTGTATGCAAGGAATATTTGTGTTATTTTATGCGTTCAAATGCATATTATACAAGATTATTAAATAGCGTTACAGGAACAACACGAAAGAGAATTTCGAGAAAGAATTTGGGAAATGTTGAATTGGATATTCCTTCAAAACGAGAACAAGCAAAAGTTGTAAAACAGCTCGATTGTTTAGTTAAGGTGATTAGCTCAAGAATCACGGAACTGCAAAGATTAGATGATCTCATCAAGGCTCGATTTGTCGAGATGTTTGGGAATCCTGTTCTTAATGATAAAGGTTGGGAGCAAAAGTCTTTGGGGGAGATTACTACAAAGATTGGATCCGGTGCAACTCCTAAGGGAGGAAAGGAAGCCTATCAAGAAGAAGGCATTACACTTATTCGCAGTATGAATGTTCATAATGGTCAGTTTGAGTATAAGGATTTGGCACATATTTCAGATGAACAGGCTTCTAAATTGGATAATGTAACTATTGAGGAAGATGATGTATTGCTAAATATTACAGGTGCTTCTGTTGCTCGGTCATGTGTAGTTCCAAATGAGATATTACCAGCAAGAGTAAATCAGCATGTATGCATCATAAGGTGTAAAGACTGTATAATTCCTGAGTTCTTAAATAAGTTGCTAATTGATGATAATTATCAGGATTTGTTATGGAGTATTGCTGGAAGTGGAGCTACGCGTGAGTCAATAACCAAGCAGCAAGTTGAAAATTTGCAGATTATACTGCCAATGCTCGAACTTCAAAAAGAGTTTATGGCATTTTGCCACCAAGTCACCAAATCAAAATTGTTCGAATTCTCTTCCTTGCAAAACCATACAGGGATGCTACAATAATAGTAATAACGATAAATCCAGAAAAACTCTGTGCGTTAGCGGAGGTGTCTATGATAACAAACTTTGATTATTTGAAAAATGAACCGAAATTTTCTGCATTTGCAAATGTCGCAATCTCAGCAGAAAAGATTATTCTTATGGATCCGGAGGCAAGTATTATCAACAGCCGCAGGGCGATGGAGTTTGCAATCAAATGGATGTATTCAGTAGATAAGGCTCTTGAAATGCCGTATCAGGATAATTTGCAAAGTCTTATGAATGAAGAAGAATACAGACAGCTTGTCGGAGCGGATTTATGGAGACGAATGGATTACATCCGCAGATGTGGCAATAATGTAGCACATGGGAATAAAAAACTCGGTAGAGATGAGGCTATGTTGTGTCTGGAGAATCTGTTCATTTTTCTTGATTATATCGCACACTGCTATACAGAAAATTCTACAGAACGCACTTTTGATAAAAATACGATTACTGCCAGAATGGAAAAAGCCAGAGAATCAAAAGTGGCAGCAAAAAATATAAGAGAAGAACTGGAAAAAGAACAGGAAAAGTCTGCAAGGCAGGAACTTGATTTAAAAAAATTAATTGCAGAAAATGCTTCATTGAGAGAAGAACTATCTGCACGAAGACAGGAACAGCAGCAGACTTATGTTCCAAAACCTCTTGATTTATCTGAGTATAAGACAAGAAAACTTTATATCGATTCCATGCTTACAGATGCGGGCTGGACAGAAGGCAAAGACTGGCTGAACGAAGTAGAACTTTCAGGAATGCCGAATAAATCAGAAACAGGATATGCAGATTATGTGCTTTATGATGATATGCATCGTCCGCTTGCAGTGATCGAAGCAAAGAGAACATGCGTGGATGTTTCGAAAGGCAGACAGCAGGCAAAGTTATATGCAGATTTATTAGAGAAGAAATATAAGAGAAGACCGGTGATCTTCCTTACCAATGGATTTGAAACGCACATTATTGACGGGCAGTATCCGGAAAGAAAATGTGCAACAATTTATTCCAAGCGTGATCTGGAAAAATGGTTTAATTTATTAACCATGAGAATCAGCCTTAAACACATTACAGTAGATAAGAGTATTGCAGACCGCTACTATCAGGAGGCAGCTATCAAGGCTGTTTGTAACAGTTTTGATGATAAAAACCATAGAAAAGCACTCTTGGTTATGGCTACAGGATCCGGCAAAACAAGAACTGTAATTGCACTGTGCAAGATACTTTTAGATACAGGATGGGTGAAAAATATCCTGTTTCTGGCAGATCGAAATTCACTTGTTACACAGGCAAAACGAAGTTTTGTGAATTTACTTCCAAACTTGTCATGTACGAACCTTGTGGAAGAAAAAGATAATTACAAGGCACATTGTGTATTTTCAACTTATCAGACAATGATAAACTGTATTGACACTGTGAATGATAAAGATGGAAAGCTTTTTACCTGCGGTCATTTTGATCTTGTGATATGTGATGAGGCACATCGGTCTATATATAATAAATACAAAGATATTTTTACCTATTTTGATGCACCACTTGTCGGATTGACGGCAACGCCAAAGGATGAAATCGACAAGAATACATATGATATATTTGAATTGGCATCAGGAGTACCTACTTATGGATACGATCTTGCACAGGCGGTAAAAGACGGTTATCTGGTAGATTATGTTTCTGTGGAATCAAAATATAAATTTATTGAGAATGGAATTGTATATGATGAACTGTCAGAAGAGGATAAGGAAGTATATGAGCAGACTTTTACAGATGAAAACCATAACATGCCGGAAGCAATAGAAGCATCTAAGTTAAATTCATGGGTTTTTAACAGAGATACGATAAAAGCAGTTTTAAATACATTGATGACCGATGGTATACGGATCGATTATGGTCAGAAGTTAGGGAAGACGGTTATATTTGCAAAGAACCATGATCATGCAGAAAAAATTTTGGAAGTATTCCATCAGGAATACCCACATCTCCCGGATTATGCGAAAGTAATTGATAATTATATGACCTATGCACAGAGTGCAATTGATGAATTTTCAGATGCAAAAAAGATGCCACAGATTGCAATTTCTGTCGATATGTTAGACACAGGAATTGATGTTCCGGAAGTTGTGAATCTCGTTTTTTTCAAAAAAGTTATGAGCAAGGCAAAATTCTGGCAGATGATCGGACGCGGAACAAGGCTTTGCCCGGGGCTGATCGACGGAGAAGATAAGCAGAAATTTTATATATTTGACTTCTGTGGAAATTTTGAGTTTTTCCGATTAAATAAAGGAAAAGCAACCGCTAATATGATTGCACTTCAGGGGGCAATTTTTGATCTGCAATTTGAAATTGCCTTTAAGCTTCAGAATATTGAATATCAGGAAAAACGTCTGATCGCATATAGAAATGCTCTGGTGAAGCACATGTGTGAAAAGGTACAGGAGATACCGAGGGATCATTTTGCAGTCCGCCAGCATTTAAAATACGTAGATTTATATTCCGAAGAGGCAAATTATCAGAAACTTACTTTTGAGGATACATTAATCGTGCGTGAAGAAGTTGCACCACTTATTTTACCGGAAGAAGATGAAGTGAATGCAGTACGCTTTGATGCACTTATGTATCACATTGAACTTGCATATCTTATGGGAAAAAAATATGCAAAAGCACGGAATGATCTGCTTAAGAAAGTGTCAGGAATTGCTGATGTGGCAAATATTCCTGAAATCCAGGCACAGACGGAGCTGATTCAAAATATTTTGCATACGGATTTTCTGGAACGTGCAGGGATGAATGAGTTTGAAGATATCCGGGAAAACCTTCGCGGATTAATAAAATACATTTCAAATCCTGAAATAAAAAAATATAATACTAATTTTTCAGACGAATTGCTATCAGTTGAGTGGAAAGAGTCAGAGCTTGAGAGCAACGAATTGGAAAATTATAAGAAAAAAGCTGAATATTATATCAGGCAGCATCAGGATCACCTTGTAATTGCAAAGTTAAAGAAAAATCAGCCGTTGACAGATACGGATGTGAAAGCGCTTGAAGAAATCCTTTGGCGTGAAATCGGAACAAAAAAAGATTATGAAGAGGAGTTTGGAACAAAACCACTGGGAGAATTTGTGCGAGAAATAGTTGGACTGGATATGAATGCGGCGAAAGCAGCTTTTTCCGAATATCTGACAAATACAAGTCTTGACAGCCGGCAAATTTATTTTGTCAATCAGATTGTGGAATACATCGTTCATAACGGAATGATGAAAGACTTTTCTGTACTTCGGGAAGCACCATTTACGGATCAGGGCAGTATTGTGGATATATTTACGGATCAGACAGTATGGATGGGAATCAAAAAGGTCATAGATAATATTAATGCGAATGCAGTGGCGTAAAAAATGGGAGGTGCGTTCTTGAACGAAAATGAAAATCATATTTATATCGCAATTGATTTAAAGTCGTTCTATGCCTCTGTTGAGTGCCGGGAAAGAGACCTTGATCCACTGACCACGAATCTTGTCGTGGCGGATGCAGAGCGGACAGAGAAAACAATCTGTCTGGCAGTTTCCCCTTCTTTAAAAGCATATGGGATTCCGGGACGAGCGAGGCTTTTTGAAGTGGTGCAGCGTGTGAAAGAGGTCAATCAGGAGAGGATGCAGAAGCTGCCGAAAAGAATGTTTGAGGGAAGCTCCTGTTTTTCAGACGAACTGAAGAAGCACCCGGAGCTTTCTGTTACTTACGTAACAGCAAAGCCACGAATGGCACTCTATATGAAATTCAGTACACAAATTTACAACATTTATCTGAGATATATCGCACCGGAAGATATGCATGTGTACTCTATAGATGAAGTGTTTATGGATGTGACGCATTATCTGAACACCTATCATATGACGGCGAAGGAATTGGCATCAAAGATGATCCTTGATGTGATGCAGGAGACAGGGATTACTGCAACAGCCGGAATCGGAACCAACCTTTATCTGTGTAAAGTCGCAATGGATATCGTGGCAAAACATGTCATGCCGGATGCACATGGAGTGAGGATCGCGGAACTTGATGAGATGTCTTACCGGAAATTATTGTGGAATCACAGACCATTGACGGACTTCTGGCGGGTAGGAAGTGGCTACCGGAAAAAGTTAGAAGCGGCCGGACTTTATACGATGGGCGATATTGCACGCTGTTCCATCGGCGGTGAGAGAGATTATTATAACGAAGAGCTTCTTTATAAAATGTTTGGCATTAATGCAGAGCTTCTGATCGATCATGCCTGGGGGTATGAGCCTGTCACAATTGCGGATATTAAGGGATATAAGCCGGAGACAAACAGTATCGGTTCCGGTCAGGTGCTTCATTGTCCGTATGATTTTAACCAGACAAAAATCATTGTCCGTGAGATGACCGATGCACTGGTGCTCGATCTTGTGGAGAAAAAGCTTGTGACAGACCAGCTTGTGCTTGATGTCGGGTATGATATTGAGAATCTGGCAGACCCGGAACGCAGGAAAAAATACCGTGGAGAGGTGAAAGCAGACCGGTATGGCAGAGTTGTGCCAAAGCATGCACATGGGACAGCAAATCTTAAGAAAAAGACATCTTCTACATCACAGATCATGGAAGCAGTATTAGAACTGTATGACCGGATTGTTGATGAGAATCTTTTGATTCGCCGGGTTTATGTTACAGCGAACCATGCCCTGGACGAGCAATCGATATCGGAAGAGACAGAATTTACACAGATGGATTTATTTACTGATTATCAGGCAGTGGCAGAGGAACAGGAAGCCGAACAGGAAAAACGCGAAAAAGAGCGAAGGCTGCAGGAGGCAATGCTTTCGGTTAAGAAAAAATATGGTAAAAATGCAATGCTAAAAGGAACAAACCTTCAGGAGGGGGCGACCATGCAGGAGCGAAATAATCAGATTGGAGGTCATCATGCATAAAAAAGAGTATGAGGATATCATTGGGCTTCCACATCACGTTTCCAAAGTACATCCGCAGATGTCAATTTATGACAGAGCGGCACAGTTCTCTCCGTTTGCAGCACTGACCGGGCATGAGGCGGCAATCCAGGAGACTGCAAGACTTACGGAAGAACAGGCAGAGCTGAATGAGGATAAGAAGGAGGAACTGAACGAAAAACTGCAGGAACTGATGGCACATGCAGAGGAACATCTGGCAGTGACAGTGACATATTTTAAGCCGGATAACAGAAAAGAGGGCGGTAAATATGAGACAGTGACAGGAACATTTAGAAAAATCCGTGATTATGATAAAATGTTCATTTTAGAAAATGGAACGGGCATTGCGTGTGACATGATTTATGAGTTGGAAGTGAACGGATTTTGGAAATAAATAGATTTTCTGCAACTTACCCCCCCTAAAACGCATCTTACCGCATCTCCTGTAGATTTTCAAAACAGATTATGTTATACCATGATCAGAGAGAAAAAGCTGTAAAGTTACTTTTGTCCAGCAATTCCGATTGAGATTTCACCTGTTTTAAGAAATTTAATAACTGTTATATTTTAT
>OGMM01000023.1_pt1 | contig 98091 bp, 143 predicted proteins | sample 1573221 | NCBI WGS metagenome assembly OGMM01 (sample SAMEA2581988, study PRJEB24529) | metagenome | biome: Human gut stool | place: China | collected 2011 | reverse complement strand
CAAAAAAGACTGGGAAGAGCTTCGTTCTAAATCCATCCAGCGTTTTGAGCTTGATAAGATTGTAGGAGGTAAGGATCCGTTTCACATGTGCGGATTTGATTACTCCTCCGAAGATTACTTCTTCATCATCACAAACAAACCGGAGAAATTCGATTTTCCTTTCGACGTGATAGAGATTAGTAACCTGGAATATTTGGAACTTACAAAACAGAAATGATATGGAAAACAAATTACCGAAATATATCAAAGGACAGTTTGTGGTAATGAGAAGTATAGAAGAGCTTCGAGCCATGAATTATAAAGACGATGTGCTTAATTTTGTCCGTCCACTTGCGGGACAGGTAGTTATTATAGATAATGTTTCTAAAGCAGCGAATTCTTATTTTTATACCGTACGAAAGTATAAGGAAAATCATTGTGTAATGGTACATGAAGATTTTATTTTGTGCGATGCAAACGGCCGGACGCAAAGAGAATCTCTTGAATGTCGCAATGAAATAGACAGTATAATAGCTCGTGATATTCATGTAGCGCAATTAGATACCAGCAAGTTCAATCCCAGCCCTATGGAAACATGGAAAGCCTTGTTTGCCAGTGTAGAATCTTTTCTCTCCGTTGCTTCTCCTGATATACAGGCATGGGCAGCCGGACAACTATATGGTTACTCTGAATGTCTGATGCAGCAGATAACTGAAACGCCTATAGAAGCTCCGGATACCGGGAAGGAAGATTTCAATGCTACAATTCTTGTATGTCTTGCAGATGATGTACTGGAATGTCCGAATGAATGTGGAGGAAAAGAATTTGCTACTGGTACATTTAAACTGAAAGATGGTGCTTATTTCAGTAAGTACAGGATAAAGTCGTCATGTGTAGTTTATACTTCAAAAAACATCGGATTAAGAAGTTATAACCATAAATCCGGACTTTTTTCTTTGGGATTTACAATTCGTCAGGAAGGATTTACTGAAGAAGATTTAAAGGATTTCCTGTTTAAATTTAAGGGAAGGAGAGTGGTTTTATTGTATAAGGAAGATGACAAAACATATTATAGCTGTATTTATACCAATGATATTACTTCTTCTTATGTGAATTTTCTTTTAGATGAATCTGGTCTGAAATATGTTAGCCTGATTGCAGAAAGAGTTTTTGCTTTAGAGATAAGATTAAAAGAAGAGGATTTGAATTTATCTGAATTATTAAAAGACTAATTCTATGAATAACCTGATACAAATACCTCCCATAACCAACCGATTGGGGCAGGGTTGGGAACAGCCGGATGCAGCCGAAATACTGGTGGACGATGAATATGCAGTAATGTCGAAGGAAGCTTTCGATAAACTAAAAGACTATACAGCTTCTCAACCTACAGCACTTTATAATGGGAAGATGTGGAAAGCATGTTATCGTACGAAAGACGGCCCGTTATGGGTGTTGCACTACTGTTTCAATGAGGATATGGAAAATAATCTGATAGATATCGCCGCACGTGATATTTTGATTTTGGAATAACACAGAAAGGAGAAAGACACATGTTCACATTGACACAAGCTACACCCACCGGCGGAGATTGTACCGCCGGTTACGATGTGAAATTCAGTAATGAATATACCGTAAGAGAGCTTATAGAAGAAGTTTTAAAGACGCATCCCGGAGAGTGGGGATATTTCGAGTTAAAGAATTTAGGAGTCAGAACGGATTATAAGCGTGGAAGACTGCTGAAACAGCATTTTGCCGATGAACTTCTGAACTCAAAGATAGTGAAAGCTTATGCTTCGGGCGGATGGTCACGTATGGATTATTACCTGACCATAGAGCTGAAAGACGAGCATCCGGATAAATCAGTAAAACCTACTGAAGTGAAAGGGTGTTTCCAGAATGGAAATAACCACCCGCAACCTTTGGAAACGCTGGTTCCTCTCCGGTATAGTGAGGAAAATCAGAAAGACCTTCAGATAGTAAAGCTGAAAAGGATTATCGAGGACTACAAGAAGTATGACGCACGAAGGAAGGAATATTACGCTAAATCTATGATTCGACTGGGGATGCTTGAATCCGCATTCGATGAATTGAAAGAGTGCGGTTCCTACAATTCGCTAAAGGCAAAAGTTTTGTCTCAAAGAATTGAGATTGCCAGGTTGCTTCGCATACAGGGAGTAAATGAACTGTACCACAAGATAGACCCGGACATGATTGATCACATAAAGTCTGTTTCTGAACTGATAATAGAGAATGAGGAGCTGAAGAAACGGGTCGATAGTTTGAACTACATTGTCAGCAAGCTGCTGAGAAAGGAGAATAATCAATGATAAACAAAAGAATGAAATCCCTTCTGCTTCCCCTTATCCTGGGGATGGCCGCGTCGGGGAATCCGAAAGAAGTGTTTGCTTCTTCGTTCCCTCAGAAGCCGAAATACAACCCCGATTATAAGCCGGAACAATCCCATCGTGAGTTGAAAGAGTTTTGTATCAAAGGTAAGAAAGTGATGGCCTATTCGCGCAAGGATGCGATAGTCCGGTTAAGACATAAGAAATAGAATGATGGAATGGACTAATTTAAGACAGTTTTTTGCAGACACATTATCAGAAAATTTAATTGCCGCCATGCTTATACAGTGGGCCATAGTGGGACTTTTCTATTTGTTCTGCTACATCGATAAGGTGAAGCCTTCTACTATGTGGTCGCGCTACATTGTGTTAGGTGTTGCTTTAGTGATTACTTTTTTGTTTGCTGGTATTTGTTTTGGATATGCTTCTATAGATATTTATCATTTTGTAAGGAGCTGGATTTTTTAATGTAGATGATTCATGAATAAGTTTTATTACCTACACATCGCTCCGATAATCTGCCGGATATTCGGCCATAAATGGGATGGGGAATGTTATTCATTTCTTGACGCTTATGACATCGGCATACGGCGTTTCAATCGCGGAAGGAAAGGCGGAAAACGGCGTCCTCAGATATACCGTAAACGTAGTAAGCAAACTTTTGAATATTGCAGCCGGTGTGGTGAAGTAATGACAAAAACAGAAAGGAGAAAACTACATAAATAATACCTATCCCTACACACCCGACAGCAAATAGTATTGTCCGAAGTGGAACAGAAGGCAGGCTTCGACAAACGATAACGGCACCACCTCTCCGCGTAAATCTTGCTTGCGTCTGCAGTACGAGCTACAAGGATGAAACAGTAGTAGCGGAAAATTGGACGAGCGGGAAATGGGGATCTAAAAACTAAAGAAGATGATTGAAGTTTTAGAATTTATATTTCAAGATTTTTGGCATTGGATTGGGACGGTGATACTCCTTTGCTGTACTCCTGTTCCGTTTAGCCGAAATGGATTCGAATTTAATATAGGTAAAAAACAATCTAAAGACGAGGAGGAGAAGAAGTGAGCAAACAAGTATTAGATATAGAACAAATGAAGCACTTGCAGGAGCTTGGGTTAGATACAAGCAAAGCAAGTATGTGTTATGTGGTAGACGACAGTAAAGCGTACAAGCCTATACTGTGTGTTTCTGGTAATGAAAGCGAGTATCTGGATGCGATTTCCTATTCCGTTCCTGCTTTTACGTTGCAGGATATAATAGATTTTTTTCCTGTAAACATAGACGGATATGTTTTGAGCATAGGTAAAAAAGGTGTAGCGTATAACAGATATGAGGATTTAGAAACTAAAGTCGGGAAAGGAGACCGTGAATTGATAGACGCTGCTTATAAAATGCTTTGCTGGTGCATTGAAAACAAGCATATAGATAAAAGACATTTAAGCCATGAAACGAAAGTATAAATACACCCTCATAGTGGAGTTGTTGGGATTCATCGGTTCATACATCATTTATGCCTGTTGCACCTGTAGACTTGATATTTGGAATTTACCGGAGAGTTTTTTTCGCATGTTCCTGGTTTCGACAATAGTCATGTGCCTGATTGGAGGGATACTGGTGAATTTAGTCGAAAATGAAATAGAAAAATAGTGATACAGATTAAATAGGAAAGGAGTTTAAAATGAAGATAACGCCAAAATTTGAATACGTGACAGGAAGCTTTGATACTGATAATGTCAAGATGCTTTGCCTGGCAAACGAGAACCATGGGAAAGTAGAATTATGTATAGAAGAAAATCCTAATGGATTTAATTTCCCGATATCAACTATAAAGCTACATAGCAGAGACCTTTATGTTGATTTCAAGGAAACGCTGGAAGATGCCAAATGTTTAGGAAAAGAAATAGCAAGAAGGTGGAATGAGTTTCCTTCTTGGCGTGACGTGTCGGACGAGAAATATCCTATAGACAAGGAAGTATTTTGTAGAATGAAATCGAATGGAGCGATTGTAAGTGGATATATCTATAAAGACAATGGCAAATACAAGGTGGCTACGTCTCCCAATTTTCATTTTGAAGATTACGGCGATTACGAATGCGATTTATATATGTTGATACCGGGAATGCCGGATAATGATACGACCAAAGAGGAGGAATAAACCATGACAGTACACAGAGTTGCAGCCAGTCTGCAAGGAATAAGGAAACATCTTTGGAAAAAGAATCTTCATAGGTTCTTTACGGTAAATGGCCGGTATCTTACCGACGACGAAGTGCGCAAAGTAGTGGACTACGGAATATCAAAGGGATATGACACGAATAAGGAATTTACGGACGAAGAGATTATTAATTTATTAGGCTGGAAAAATGAGAAAACAGGATTATGTATCGATAGAAGTGGCAAAGTTGCTTCAGGAGAAAGGATTCAGGGAGCCGTGCAAGGGAACTTATTTGATGGAGTTTAAAGACAGATACGATTTGTTTGTTTATGACAGAAAGAAGACTTTTAAATATTTGTCCCGCATTCCTTCAAAGGGAATACAGTTGCAGTATCTTGCGCCTACAATCTATGAAGCACGAGATTGGATCATGAAGAAATATAATATCGTACTGCTTGTGGACTGGAATGAAACATTCTCTTCCAGGAATGGATATAGTCCTCTTCACTTCGGATTCAAGATATATAAGAAATTGGAAGTTAGAGGATACTATGAAACGATGGAGCAAGCTTTAGATGCAGGAATATTGTATGTATTGGAAAATGAAGATTTATGGGAAAATTGAATTTTAGAGGAAACGGAGATACTACAAAAAATATTGCAACAGTTTTTAATCAATTATGTGAAGATCTGGAAAACTTAGGCGAAATGGATCAAAGTTATTGGGCTTTACATCTTCGAGGTAATAAAGCCACACTAAGAAGCCGTGCTAAACAGATAGTTATGAGGGCGAAATTGTTGCAGGAAGCGATAAATAGTTATACAGCCTAAACAAACATACTATGTTTAACGGAGAATTTAAAATCGGTGAGGTATTTCAGTGCGGACTTCTCAAACTGAAAGTAGTAGAAGCATCAAATCCCCTTCATGTACTGGATGCGACCTTGACGTTTTTGCTGATTGTTATGGCCATTTGTACAGTCTTGTGGGATTGTGCCGGGAAAGAAAAGATAATAAGAATGTCATCTTTAAAATTGTGGATGGAATATGACAATAGAAGAATTTAGTAAAACCGGATTTCATGCAGGAATGAAGGTGAGATACAAGTGCGAAATAAGAGATTTGGTTTCTGTAGATTTTGAAGAAAATCTTATCGGGATTGAATCTGGAGAAATAGAATGTGAAGAGTGCGGACATGTTGAGACAGGCATTCAATGGGTAAGATGTGAAAACTGTGATTTGATTTAGGAGGACTGACACATGATACTACACAGATTTTGTTCCCAGGAAGAATTTGACAGCTATAATCGTGGAGACCGGCTTGTAAACAATAAGGATCACAGCAAAACCCGCGGAAAGGCGACTACATCCGTCGGCTTTTGCTGGTTCACGGAAGACCCTGAGAAAGCCAAACACAGGCTGTCAGGAATTGTAGATTTCGATGTCTGCATTACGGTTGAAACAGATGCAAGCAATGTGAAGGAATCGAAAGGCCGTTATTGTGTAAACGGAAAACGAGGTGTTTACCTTACCGAATATTGCTGTACTACATACGATAACACCCGGTTCCGACTCGTGGAAGCAACGGACAAATATAAATCGTATGCTCCCAATTTCCGTGATTTGAAACGGATAATGCCGTGGATGTTTGTATAATATAAAAAACTAAGGAGAAAAGGAAATGATACAGAAAGTAGATATGTACGCATGTGTATGCGACAGATGTAGCAAAACACATGTAAACGAGAATTTAGGATATGTAGCTTGGACAGATGGAAGTCGGGCTTTTGAAGATGCAGAAGAAGCCGGTTGGACTGAAATAGACGGAAAATATTACTGCCCTGATTGCTATGAATATGACGAAGAAACAGACGAGTATAAACCAAAATCAAAGGAAGACTAAAAAAATGACACCAGAAGAATATATAAAATCAAAAAGACGTGAAGATTACCCAGGAGGACAGCTTTGTTATACTGTATCAGAAGAAACCGCCTTGGAAGCTGTGAGAATGGCAAGGGAAGAAAAGGATAATTCAGCAATTCAAAATACAGGAATATTTGGTCAGCAAGGTTGGATATGTCCTAAGTGCGGAAGAGTTTATTCTCCGTTCACTTCAATGTGTAGTTTTTGTTCAAATGACAACATTTTTAAAACAACTTGCATGACTAAGTGATATTATTATTTACGAATTATTAAAAACATTAAGGAGGACAAACAATGATAACAACACAATTCATCTTAAACGTAATATGGGCTTTGCTCGGAATAGCAATATTCATCTACTCATTTATCGCCATACGCGAACAGCGAAGAAAAACAAAGTTTGAATCCCTCATGCTTCACTTCCGCTACATCGAACAACTTACGAAGATGCGCGACATCTTCCGCAGCTACGGAATGAACCAGGCAGCCGATAACCTCGACAACGACATCAAGAAACTTATAAATGACCTGAAGATATGAGTGTCGTAAAACTCTCCGAAAGATGATAAAACTTTTTCGCGCAGACCAGCTTTTCCCGTCATCGTACGTGGTGGCGGTGAAAAGCCTGCATAAGACAGTATCCAAATGCCGCGAGCTGACCGGAAGCATCCTTCAGAAGCTTATCGATGATGGGTACATCCCGGAGGAGAAGAAAGAAGAAATGCTCTCCCTCTTCGACCGGGAAATGAACGAGTATTTACAGTTCAAGAAAATAGAAAAGAAACGTAAATGAATTTGAAGATATGAAAGAATTAAAAATGTATGGAGGTCAGAGCATAGGTGATGCCTACAGACTTATGAAAGATTATTCTCGCCGCACAGGTGAAGTTTGCTTTGTAAACTTTAATGATCAGATATTGTATTCTTATGATAGCTGGAATGCAATTTACATGAAGGTTACTCATAGGAACAGACGTGCATTTGAAAAGATGATGCGTGACAGTCAGAGAAAGATTAAAGAATCATTCAGACGTTATTTGGCATCTTTGCCGAAGTGGAGAAGAGAATTGAAAAGCAAGGCCCGTGGCGTGATAGATGATAAATATCTTGATAAATGGGACGAGTGCGTGAATATCAGGACGAAGGATTTGTATCGCGGATTTGAATTAAAGTGTGTTCTGGAACTTATACAAGAGCTGAATCGGGATATTCCAAAGAACGAGAGATTTGAAAACTGTAAAGCGATAATGTTTCGTCAGGACCATACGGGAGGAAGTGCATATATGACTCTTTCTTGTTTACGTGCTTTCCATGATTTAGGAGAAGAAGCTTCCTTATATCTTCGTTGAACTTAAAAGGATACCTTCATGAGTAAAAAGAATATTTGGTGCCGGATATTAGGTCACAGATACCAGATGGCGCTCGGTGGATATAGATGTGCAAGGTGTGGACATTTCAGGGAAGGGGCATGGGCTAAGATACCACCTCCACCCAAACCTCCGAAGCCAGTTGAAAAAAGAACAGATTATGAAGAGCTTTGGAAAAACTCAAGAAGCGTCACGGATATTTTTCAATCCATGCGCCTGGCATTGTGGGGGATGTCCACTGACACATGCGATGTGATGTATGTCGGCGGGAAATACATCATTCTCGACGAGCCCCCCTCTCTGCTTCCCGAACAGGAGAAAGTCGCGCAGCTCCGATGGTCACTGGCCCGACTCATTGCGCTCGTTCCGAAATGTATCATTACGCCGCGAGGAACATTTAATGACTATCTGTTCCACATTAGTGGAGATTTTATAGTTTATTCCCATGAGGAGAATGGAGAACACATAAGTAATCTGATATTTGTCCGGTGCAATGGAGATTATGTAAGTGGGATGATAAGTATCATAATCTGGCTTATTCAGAAAGGATTTATTGACAAAAAATATTTACGTGAAGATGCAGAAATAAAGTAAAATTTTGTTTTCCATGACTTGTTTCAGCACAGCCGAGAGCATTCTATGTTCTCGGCTGTGCTGATTTTTTATGCAGTTATCATCCGTTTTTACGCTCAAAGTGGTAAAGAATCTTTGTAAAAATCTTAAATTTTACTATAATCATTCTATCCCATGCTCAAAAACATAAGAATCTTTACAATATAGCGGTAAATTATAGATAACTTTGCCAAAAAATTAAAGAATCTATCCCATAATGGTAAAGAAAAGAAATCATTTTGAGCAAAAGAACAGATAGAATTTATGACGGAAGATAAAACAGAATATACAGGGACTTTCGTTGGTCTTACTGCTAAGATATATGTGGCAAAGGAAGATGGCGAGCTGGTGGAGATTAATACACAGAAAAATCCGATAGCCTTGTCGCCTTATGATGAAACGGATAAAGTGGGTCCGACTACTTCCGATAGCGATAGGATTGTCGATGAAGGATGCCGTTCACTAAAAGAGTATTCAATCACGTGCAGCGTTCGCTGTACGGAGATCAGGAAGCTTATGAAAATTCTGGGGATAAGTCGCGGAGGGAAACATAAAGTTCTGTCCAGTGCTCCGTATTACCGCCGTTTTGAAGGAGACTTTTTCCGCGTGATGAAATCCGTCGGCCGTCAGCATACAAAATTCAATAGGAATGTCCGTCCGAAAGGTACGCATTCTCACTTCAGGTTTTACAGATAGCACTAATTATATGGGAAAAGTCAAGAATAAATGTGTTGAATGTGAATTATATTATCGTTTGCGTGTAAATAATCCATATCATAAAACAGCATATTGTGAAGTCGGTTCAAAATCCGTTAATATGATATCTGATAAATCTATTGCTTGTGAGAATTTTAAGATGAGAAAATCGTTAGAAAGTCGTCTGAAAGAATAAAATCATGAAAGTATGAAAAAGAAATCAGATAAAAAAGAAAATGCACAATCGCTGAAGATGAAGATAGATAAGATTGCGCTGGAATACGGTTTCTATAAAGAGTCGAGCAATGCAGCAAATCTTTCGTCGAATTATCGTGACCCGGTGCTTCCGTTGCTAATTATATTCTATGCTACGACATGTACCATCGGGATAAGTTACTGTAAGCAACCTTTCAAATGGCATAAAGAATTAAAGGAGGAAAAGATAAAAGATGTGTTTGCTAATCCTTTGAATTATGTTTGATATAATCCTAATTATGTTTAATCAGCTTTGAAAATGGATAATTCTAAAGTAAAACAGCGAAAGAAAGTATGTACCAAATGCGGCAGGAAGTTATGGCTTCGTGACTTTTACCGGCGCATTGACGGAACGCTTGCTTCTGAATGCAAGGATTGTTACAGGGCGTACAAGCGTGAATATTACCGGCAGAACTTGAAGGTGGAAGACGGCACTTTCTATCATAAATCGTATGGCAGGATAATGGTACACAATGGACTTTCCACACGCATATTTTGGTCTCCTTCAATGATAAGCTACCTGCAAAAGCATTTCCCTACAACAAAGAATAAGGAACTGGCAGAAGAATTAGGAGTTTCTCCACGCACCATGATACGCAAGGCCCGTGAGATGGGTTTACAGAAAAACCCGCAATGGATTCAAGGTGTATGGGACGAACACAGGTTAATGGCACAGGCAGAGAACAAGCGAAAAGGTTATCCCGGAGCATTCAAACCTGGAAATGAGATAGGAAAAGAATACAGGTTTAAGAAAAAAGTCGTATAGAATATGAATTTAACCAGACCTTACAAGACCTGCCGCGTATGCGGATGCACCAAGCCGAAAGAGGATTTCGTGGAAGGAAGGAAAGTATGTCTCTCTTGCTTCTCCGAATACAATAAGCAGCTCTACAGAAAAAGACATGCAGACCGTTCGGATGGAGTAAGATACAGCAAGGAATCCCGACAGATAGTGGAATACCGTAACGGGCTACAGCGGAAATACTGGAATCCGCAGATGATAGCCGATTTCAGGAAATTGTTTCCCGTCACTACGAATGAAGAGCTTGCTTCTTTGTTCTGTGTGTCGAAAAGAACAATCAACCGTAAGGCTACGGAACTGGGGTTGAGAAAAGATGCGGAGTGGATGCGGAAGATGAGTCGTCACAACCTGTTTTTCGCATCGGTGAAGAATCGCTTAAACGGTTATTCACAACTGGTAAAGGCCCGTAAGGCACTGGAAATAAAGTATAACAATCCGAATTTTACAAGAATAGACAGAGTATGAATATAGAACTGAATACAATATATAACGAGGACTGTATGGAAGGTATGAAGCGTATTCCTGACGGATCGGTGGATTGCATTATTTGTGATTTGCCGTATGGAGTATTGAATAGAGGAAATGAACATGCGCAGTGGGACTGTCCTTTACCTATGGATCAACTTTGGGCTGAATATAAAAGAGTAACAAAGGACAATGCAGCTATAATTCTTTTTGCTCAAGGAATGTTTACTGCAGATTTAATGGTTAGCAACAGGAACATGTGGAGATATAATCTGATATGGGATAAAATGGGTAAAACGGGATTTTTGAACGCCAACAGAATGCCTCTCCGACAGCATGAAGATATATGTGTATTCTATAATTCTTTGCCGGTGTATAATCCACAAATGGAGAAATGTGAATTGCATAAAAGAAATCATGGACGTGGAAATCTTAAATCGCCTGTAACAAATAGTTGTTATGGTAAACATATAGAAGTAAAAACTATCGAAAGTGATGAAAAATTCCCTACTTCTATTATAAGTATATCAAAGGAACATAAAATAGGGCATTTTTTTCACCCCACCCAGAAACCCGTTTCCCTCCTGAAATACCTCGTCCTCACCTACTCTAACAAAGGCGACACAATTCTTGACAACTGTATTGGAAGTGGCACAACAGCCTTAGCTTGCATAGATACTGGGCGCAACTTCATCGGATTCGAGAAAGAAAAGAAATATTTCGACATAGCCATGAAGCGTATCGCTCAAATGAGACAACAACCAAAACTTGATTTTTAATAAAAACCAAAACATACAAAATGGAAAAGAAACAGACCGTTTATTTCCGGTTCCCTGCAGGAAGTGAGGGAGCGGAAAGCATGAAAAAACTCGTGGAAGCAATTACAACTTGTGAAGATAAGGCCGAAGAGCTGGCCCTGGAAATGGGAGTCACTGAATACTACCATGACAGCACGGCGGAATTCGGGGGCATTGGACTGATGAGCTTCGAACGCAAGCCGAAGTCGTCCGTTTTCAAGCAGGTGGATGTGATCAGCCATAAGGAGGGCGAATCGAAGTGTCAACTCGACAAGCTGTATCAGCTCAACGTGGACAGCGTAGATCTGGTGATGACCGAAGAAGAAACAGAAAAGCATCTGGGCCTTACGAATGTGCTTATCAGCTCCCAGCACTACACATGGTTGGAGATAAAGCACCGTCTTACCATTTCATCGGCTGCGCAGATGTGCGGTTACAAGCTGACCGGCGATAAGGAGCGCGACGACGAATATATCACCATGCAACTTGGAGGAAAGAAGTTCCGCATCGTGACTGTGCTGAAATCAAAGAGCCAGCAGGCAATAGAATGGTACAAGGCCGTGAACCGCCTCCCCACTCTCCCACCCTTCACCAGCAACCAATATGCCGGTGTACCCGTGGAAGGACGGCAGCCCGTGTATTTCTTCTTCAACATAGCGGGCGATTTCTTCTGCAAGGCTCCGGCGTACAGCAGCTTTTCGCACGAGATACTGACGGAATCGGCCTTCACGAGCATTTATGAAGGACTTAATACGAATAGAACATGAGACTACACATTGAAAAATCGGCGGGACTGTACCTCATTCCTTTCTACATAAGGCGGGGCGGTCCGGGTTATCGTGAAAAAATCATTTATTTTTTGAAGTGGCGAATTGCCGTTATTTGGAACAAGAAAGATGGACGCTAAGGAATTGAAACAGGTTTTGGAGCAGGACTTGTCGGTGCTTTCACCTCGTGAGAGAGCATACGCGCTGGCAGAAAAAATCAAAGTGTATCGTGAATATGGTATGAGAAACGTGGCGAAGGAAAAGGAGACCGACGTGGAGAAGGCTTTGCGCATGACACGCAATGTTTCCTTCCTCACCACGAAGGAAGAAAAGGAAATGTATGCGGGCGCTTTGCTGGCCGCAATCCGCTGGGGGCATAAGATTGACCGGATAAACAAGGCTTCGCAGAAGTCGGTAATTGAGCAGGCCGGTGGACAGAAGCCGGAGAAAAAAGCGGAGACGCAGGAAGAGCGAAGAGAACGCATACGCAAGAATTTTGAGAGATCTGTGAAACTACAAGATTTTTATAGGAGATATAATTAATGTACAGATTAGACAATCTAATAGAACAGTGGGCGACGGAGTTCAAGCTTGTCTCCCACAATCCCGAAGGCGGTGCAGACGGCAAACGGTTTTTCCGCATCGACTCCATATCGGACCTGAAACCCGTTATTCTGAGTCTGACGAAAATCAAGACTCCCGTAGTGGCATACAGCACGCAGATAGAAGGCTCGTCCAACGAGGGCGGAAACGGAACGTACTATCTGGCGAACATCTACATACTCGTTCCGCAGGAGAAAACCACAGCCCCCTACCGTGAGGACTTGAACGCGGCAAACGCCAAATATCTGGCAGTGGAGATAGCGGAAAAGCTGAAGGCATGGCTCATGGAGAAGAAGAAGAACGAAAAGCAATACCCGGAACTGAGAGGTCTAAACCTGAAAACGGCAGCTATGGGATCATTCCCCAAACATTTCAACAACTGGTGGCCGCTCCATATCCAAATGGATTATCTGAACGCCGATTACGTGTGCGTAAATCCCGAAGACTATCACCAGGACGAAGCCGGGGAGGGCGCACAGTCATGAAACGTCTGCCTCTTATAGTAGCCGCCTCCCTCCTCTGTGCTACCCTCTTCTTCGGATGCCGCACACAGCAGACCGGCACCACACGCATCATCACCCTTCGCGGCGACACTGTGATACGCAACCGTGTGGTACCCGTGGTATCGCCGGCAGACTCGGCCAGGATAAAAGCCCTCATGCGGTGCGACGAGAACGGACGTGTCCTCCTTGACTGGTACGAGCAGGAATGCAGCAAGAACGCGCGTCTGAAGTTCAAACTCGATTCGCTTGGCAAGCTGATGATAGACTTCGACGTTCTCCGCGATACGGTGTACATTCCCGTGGCAGACACAACCGTGAACCGCAGCAGCAGCGTGGAAGAAGTCAATACGGTGGAAGTGGAGCGAAAAATGCGCTGGTGGGAGAAATATCTTATAGGAGTCGGGATATTGGCGCATGGTGTGTTAATCGGCTTCGGAATCTTTAAACTAAGGAAATTGTGGATTTGATGAAAAAGACGAAAGTATATATCAGTCTGCCTATCTCAGGGCACGACATCGAGCAGGTGAAGAAACGCGCGGAGGAAGTGAAGCTGCGAATAGAGAACGACAGAGTGGAAGCCATTACCCCCTTCGACGTGTGCGACGAGAAAGACCGTCCATACTCCTACTACATGGGGCGCGACATCGAAGCCCTGATAGAGTGCGACGGCATCTATGTGTGCAACGGTTGGCACTCGTCGAAAGGCTGTCAGGCGGAAGTCCATGTAGCTGTGGTGTACGACAAGAAAATGGTGTTTGAGAGTAAAAGTAAGGTGTTTGTATGAAAATAGGTTTGCTTTCGGTTGACAGCAGTTATCCCAACCTCGCGCTTATGAAGATTTCCGCATATCATAAACAACGCGGCGATGAAGTGGAATGGTACTCTCCTTTCGAGCATTACGATAAGGTTTATGCAGCAAAGGTATTCAGTTTCACTCCCGATTACGGATATTACATCAATGCTGACGAGGTGGAGCGTGGCGGAACAGGCTACGACATACAGAAATGTCTGCCAAAGGAAATTGAAACCGTGCAGCCGGACTACAGCATATGTGGCTCGATAGAAAAGAATGTGGCATACGGATTTCTCACCCGCGGCTGTCCGAACCGCTGTAAATGGTGCGTCGTTCCTAAGAAAGAAGGTAAGATAGCTCCTTATATGGACGTGGAAGAAATAGCTATTGACGGCCGGAACAATCTTATTCTCATGGATAACAACGTGCTGGCAAGCGATTACGGTATCAGTCAGATAGAAAAGATAGTGAAGCTGAAATATCGGGTAGATTTCAATCAGGGACTTGATGCCCGTCTGGTCACTCCCGAAATAGCCAAACTCCTTTCAAAGGTGAAATGGATAAAGCGAATCCGTTTCGGTTGCGACACTCTCGGACAGATAGACGATTGTGAAAAAGCCATATCACTCCTGGAGAGAAACGGTTACAAAGGTGAATACTTTTTCTACTGCATTCTTCTGGACGATTTCGACGAAGCTTTCCGGCGCGTAAACCACTGGAAGCAGAGAGGCGGACGGTTCTATCCGCATTGCCAGCCATACCGCGACGTGAACAATCCTCACCAGATGATACCGCAATGGCAAAAGGATATGGCAAGCTGGGCAGACAAGAAGTGGATATTCAAGTCGTGCGAGTTTAAGGACTATGAGCCACGAAAAGGATTTAAGTGTAGTGCGTATTTTGAAAAGTAAGCTTTTATAAACTACAACTCCCCCCACCCTGATTGCAGGACTTGAACTCCTCGGTTTCCGTCGCAGCCTGATAGACGATTTCAAGGGAGAGATTACAGTGATAACCGACGGAGTTATCACTACAGCAGATAGAGATTTCCTGAAAAGGAATCCTGAATATGTGGAATTTTATCCGACGCAGGAATTAGATACAGTAAATCATGAGAACAAATGAAATCAGAAAAGCGGTGTTTCGCATTATCGAGAAATATACCGATATAAAAATAAAATCGGGCACCTTACTACGCGATGATGCCGGACTTGACAGCATGGAGCAGTTGGAAATATGCAATGATATAGAATCCGAGTTTAATTTAATCATTGAAGACAGTGAACTGTTTACCCCGAAAGTGGAGAATGCCACAGCAGGAGAAATCGTGGAAATGGTAATAGAGAAACTGAAAGAACAGGACGCGCAGCAGAAGGAAGCACCTGAAGAAGAAACGGAGGAGCAGACGGAAGAAACATCCGATAAAAATAATGAAACAGATACATCCGGTTTAAGACGTAGGCTCGCCTTAATGATAAACGCCCGTTCTATCCTGTATTTTAATAATATGATTACAGAATCAGAGAACGACCGCATACACTCAAAGATAATGCAGTTTGCCGAAAAGAGTAAAATTCAAATATCGCGTGCGCAAATAGATTCAGTGAATTTTACATACGACGATAATGCTAAAGACGAGGAGGAATAAATTATGTTTACACAATCATGTTTTATAAGGAAAAACTCTCCGGAGATTAGAGAAAAGCTTAAAGAGCTTGGATATCATGTGTACGATTTAGACATGAATAAGGATTCTCCGGCAGATTGGTGTACGGTTATTGAATCTGAAGCTGATTATGTAGGTATATGGTGTAAAGAACCTGCTAACAAAGAAAAGTTCCTTGATTGCGGAACTAATGAAGAGTTATTTCTTGCACTTGCAGCACTCAGGGATGATACCGATGCTTACCAGTGGTTTGTAAACGAAATCGGGAATGTTTGGTGGAGAACAGAGTTTGATTCTTTCCTGGAATGTTTCATTGAATCAAACGAAGATAGCGAATTAAAGTATGAAGATTTTCATAAAGCAACACCTGAAGAACTTATCAAACATTTCAAACATGGATAAAGAGAATAAAGATTTAAGATGCAAACTTGCTTTAATGATAAATACTCGATTTTTTTTGTATGAAAATAAAATGATTACTGAAGCTGAGAATGAACGTATTTGTAAAAGAATAAACAAGTTCTCAGAGAAACATAATGTCAAATTGTCCATAGGACAGATACACGGTGTTTCTTTCGTTTATGACGATAATACTAAATTTGAAGATGTGTTAACCAAACATTTTGGACATGGATAAAGAATACAAACGTGGTTTGCTTCGGAAGTTTTCTCCATACACGGAAGTAGATGAATTCTCAGACGAAAATGATGCTTTCGACTCTATAGTGTTAGGCTTATATCTATCATCAAGAACAAGACCTAAGCCGGAACAGGTAACAGAACAACAACTTGAAAAATTCTCAGAACAAATGAATGAAATGTCAGAAAAATACGGTAAAAGACCGATAGAAGAGGTACGGGAAATGTACCGTGGTCATATCAGAAGGATTTTAATTGGGTTAAATAATTTATATAATAATGGAGTTCTTTCAGATTCTGATTATCAGCAGGCTAAAGAAAGATTGAAAAAGGTAGCCGATGAATACAATATTGATAATTTTGAGAATCTGCCATACATAGAGGAAACACAAGATTTGATTCAAAAAGAGAATGAAGAAAAGACAGAAAGACTTGCAGAAATATTGAATGACTGCCTTGAAGAACACGGGCTCGCTCGTCTCTCTTCTGCTTCTCCCTCTCCCACCCTACCCGTTTATGTTTTGGAGTCCAAACCGGAATTTCCAGCAATGATTAATTGCAGTTTTAAAGACGGGAAAGCAAAACGTTGTGAGTGCAGAGCAAAAGAAAGAATGACGAAGAAACAGAATAAAAGATATTAATATGACAACAAACATTACAATCATAGCAGTAACCTTTCTCCTATGCTTCACATTCCTTGTGGCATACTTCGGCTACCTCATAATGAAAACTGAGATTTATAAAGTCCGCAGGTTGCTACGCATTATTGCCAGGCTAAGGAAGGAACTCTTAGAACTTAGAAAATTCTCTGATGAGACAATATATGAATGGGGTAAAGATATGGATAAAAGAAATAGTCAGTACGACGAACTTCTCGATAAATTTTATCAGTATGAATCCGCAAAACAAAACAACAATGAACTTTAAATCACTACCCACAACCAGCGAACAGCAGTCGCAAACGCTACTTAAAGCCGGACTGAATCCAAAGACTGCCGACTGTTACATAGAAGAAGACGGCCACACGATAATCGCGAGGGATGATTACAATTTGGAAATAGCATTAGATTATCGGAACCTCACTCCGTCGTGGAGTCTTTCCCGATTGTTGGATATGATGCCGTTTGAAGTTCCCGATCCTAAATCGGGATATAAACCACATCACCCTGAATTAATAAAGCGTCGTGAGGACTATGTTCTTTCGATAAGAAGATCTACAGCCGACTGTCTTGTAGGAACACATATCGAGGACAATCCGATAGAATGTGCAGTTTCTATGATAGGCTGGCTGATACGGAAAAATCATTTCAATAAAGAATATCTAAAAAAGAAATAACCATGCAAATACTCAAACAAATCTACCCTACCGCCCGTGTGCCGCACCGTTGCGACCTTTGTGGCGGTACTATCAATCCAGGAGAAACATACAAAAGGACTACCGTTTCGGAAGACGGCAGAGTGTCCGATTCTGTTACGCACATACATTGCAGCAATCTTATAGACAGGCTCGATATGGACGAATACTATGAGGGTGTTTTGATTGAGGATTACGAATGTATCGTTCAGGACTATGTTTCGGACAATCATCGTGATGATCCGCAATGGGATATAAAGGATTTGCCGAAATGTACAAGAATGATTTATGAAGAACTTTGTAAGGAGGAAAGTAAGGTATGAAAATAGCAGGATGTGTGTTCCGCCAGTCAGAAATTCAAATAAACAACGAGAACACTTTTGCAGCACGTTACAGGAAGAGAACTATATACGTTTCGTCTGAACATGGATTCGGAAAAGCAAAAGAGCCAGGAAAGACTCGATTTTATCAGGAAGTATATGGTGATGATGGTATTTACGATATGGAATGTTATAATGATTTCCACAATATCGAGGAAGCAATTATAGATACGTTAGAAGGTGCAGGTTTAGCAAAGAACAATTAAAAACGAAATAATTATGCGAAGAATCATACAAATAGATGAATCAGAATATAATCAGCTTGTAGATAAGGCAAACCTTAACGAAAAGCAGATTGAAGAAAAGGCCGTAGCGCTTTATGAGGAGAAAGGAGTAGCTAACGTAGATATAACCGTGAAAACGGACAGCGATTGTTATTCCTCCAGATACTTTAAATGCGGTAGCTTTGTGTGGTATAAGGATGAACGTTTCTTCATTTCTGAAAAGTTGAGAAACAATCTTAGAAAGTTTATTACAGAACTGGTGCAGTATAAAGTAAACCAGGATTACGAAAAGCCTGAAAGGCTTGCAGAGGATTATGAACGCAAGTTGAATTTCCTTAAAAATGTGCGATACATTTTTTACGCTGTAGCTTTATCCGGCTGGGCCGCATTTGTAACATTATTATGTATGAAGTAAATTGAAACAGTAGAATATGAAACAGATAAACGAAATTGACTTAAACTCTTACCGTGACAGAGTTTATCAGAATGCGGTAAACCATGGGTGGCATGAAGAAGAGAAAAGTATTGAGCATTGGCTTTGCATGGTAATGTCCGAACTGATGGAAGCGGTGGAAGCAGACAGGTTGGGGAAATATGCAGACCGAAACCAGTTTGAGAATTATATGAATCTGGTAGAGCGTTCAAACGACGAATTTGTATATGCTTTCAAATATGGAATAAAAGACTCGGTTGAAGATGAGCTTGCAGATGCTTGTATCAGGCTGTTTGATATGGCTGGAGTATATAATGCTGATTTTAATCTTCTCACTCCTACCGAATATGAAACTTCAAGATATTCAAAATTAACTTTCACGGAGTCTGTTTATAAGATGATTGAAAATCTTTGCCTTTTCCAATTTAATATAATAGGACACCTGGACGAAATCTTTACCTTCTGCCGTTCTCGCAATATAGACATTTTCTGGTTCATCGATCAGAAGATGAAATACAACGAATTCCGGCCATTTAAACACGGTGGAAAGAAATATTAATCAGTTAAAACATGTAAAGCAATCCGGTTTGATTTTTGTCAGACCGGAACCCGCTTTACAAGTCATTCTGGGAGCGAAAAATTTTCATTGCAATCACAGAAAATTTTTATTGCATTCGCAGAAAATTTTCATTGCAATGCCGGATTTACGTTTTCGCAACCTCATTTTTACGGCGTAAAATAAACGCTTTATTTTGACATTTAGAAACAATTTGTTTACATATATTTGCAATCATGAACACGACATTTGAAAAGTCAGCAAACAGTACCGACGAATGGTACACCCCGAAAGAAATACTCGATGAGCTGGGCCCTTTCGACCTCGACCCATGTGCGCCGGTAGTTCCACTGTGGCCAACGGCTGCCACCATGTATAATAAGAACGACGACGGACTTTCTAAGCCGTGGTTTGGCCGTGTATGGCTCAACCCTCCCTACTCCCGTCCGCTCATCGAGCAGTTTATCAACCGCATGGCGGAACACGGAAACGGCATCGCGCTTCTATTCAACCGGTGCGACAGCAAGATGTTTCAGGATGTGATTTTCAAGAAAGCATCCGCCATGAAGTTTTTGCGCCACAGAATAAAGTTCTACAGGTCAGATGGTTGTAGGGGGGGGTCGCCCGGATGTGGCAGTATTTTGATAGCTTTTGGCGATGAGAATGCAAATGTCATTCGTGATTGTAAGATAGAAGGTAAATTTGTATCACTTAAAGATTAATCGTTATGGATAAGGAAGAAGAAGAAAGACTGGAATACAAACAGTATATGCAGGTGGTTGACGCTTGTCGTGAATTATTCAAAAAGAAATTGCAGGATTACGGTGCTGCATGGCGCATTCTACGCCCGGCGTCCGTGACCGACCAGATATATATCAAAGTGGCTCGCATCCGTAGCCTGCAGCTCTCCGGCGAGAACCTGGTGGGCGATTCGATAGAAAGTGAGTTTATCGGTATCGTGAATTATGGTATTATCGGACTGATACAGTTTGAAGATGGGTTTTCTGAAAAGAATGATACGCCAATCGATTTGGCGGAGAAACTTTACGATAGTCACTTTGCAGAGTGCTTTAACGTAATGAAAAAGAAAAACCATGATTACGGCGAAGCATGGAGGAACATGCGTGTGGAGACTATCACAGATTTAATTTTGACAAAGGTGTTCCGAACAAAGCAGATTGAGGACCATGACGGGCATACTATCGCATCGGAGGGAATCCCTGCCAACTACATCGACATGGTGAATTATGCTATCTTTGCGTTGTGCCTGCTTCAGGAACGTCCGGTTTCAAGTACAGATAAATTAGATGGTGAGGAAATGCCAGATTTCTCTTTAATGCCAATTCCTCCAAGTGGGAAATATTATGCGGCAGAACGTAATCCTGAAGTAAATCCTTCCACTGAAACCAAGTAATAATTTTGTATCACTATGTTTGTAAATTGGAAAAGATACTATATCCTATGAAACTATTCAAAAAACTGAAAACCTTCTTCTCTGCTCCCCCCACCCCACTGTCAGAGGAAGCGCAGGCAGTAGAGTTTTTACGGAAGGAATCGGCACCGTACAGGGCGGTGCAGTTTGTCGACCGCATGGTCACTTCCGGAACCATATTCATCCGTCAGGAAGAGTCGGAAGTGTACATATCCACCAAATTAGTCTATCTGTATGCCGACAAGAAACTATGGACTAATTTTCTGAAATCTGTCGGACTTTGGTTTTGTTACCAGAAGTCGCGCGAAATGTGGAGCCGCAGGTTTGTCGATGCGGAGAATCAGGCCATCCGTGAATCCGGAAAGACACCGGAGGAACTGGGAGAAGCGGAAGTGCGTAGACTGAAATGGGAAGCTCGCCAGAAAGTAAAAGTAAGCGACCTGTCTGCCCCGGCTCCAGGAAAATATAATTTCCTGCTCGTGTCCGAACATGACGGTTCGCCCGTGCTGGTAGGAAGTTATCAGGACGGACAAGTCACGATGCGTAATTTTGACGAAGTGAAGGACCTGCTAAAAAAATAATGCTATGCCGGTACGTGGATATGTCAAACCGATTTCTGCAAGGCAGAAGTTGGAATTTATTATTCAAGAAGCGCTCGAAGCCATAGAAAATAACTTCGAAACGCAGGGTATTTTCCCCTATGAAGTGTATCCTGGATACAGGGAAATAAACGAGGAAGCCGGTACCGGATCATGGAAAAGTACCGGAAAAGGTATGCAGTCTTTCCGTGGCCAGATACTTGCCGACAAGGTATCCAATTCGCGCATAGATTTCTTCTACGACCGTCACCTTGATTTCGTGGATATGGGTGTGGGCAAAGGTCGTCCCATCGGGAAAGTGGAACGCCGTTTGAGCGCGGACTACAAAATCCGCTACATGGAGTGGAACGCGAAGGAAGGAAGTACGCAGCGTCCGGCCATTTCGATGGAGTTTCGTCACCAGACGCGAAGGATGCAACGTTACTGGGCAAACCGTTTCAAATTTGATGCTCAGTGCGTGCTTGTTTTTGGTATAGAAGGTACACTCGAAGGTAATGAACCCGAATATACTTAATTCACAGTTTGAAACTTTGGTAAACAAATTTAAAGATTACGAGGTAAGGGGATTTTCGGACGATTTTATGCCGGAATCCCCCTTCACCCCCAAAAAAGAAGGTTGTCCCCTACCCTTCCAGACAAAAAACGCAACTGCCGGACAACGAAAAACGCCTGTTTTGTCTGAAATTCACTTCGTTTTGTCCAGACTGATTTTCTGTAAACTACTATATATCAAAACAATAAGCCTAAAAATGGGGTTATTTTGTCCAATTGTCTGAAATTTCGGGTAAATTACTTATGTTTCAAAAATATTTTTCTGTTGTGCCGTGCGTTGTGCGTCCTAAATGTTTACAAATTATAAACAGGTGAGTAAGTGATTGCGTGAGTAAATGTATATACACCGAAGTGAATCTGTGATAAATCATCTGTTCACCCAGGTGTATGTGTACTTTCTCACTCAGGTGTGTTTGTGTTTTTCTACAAGTGATTTTGTGTGTAAGTGATTTTGCATTTGCGTGACTACGTGACAATGCACGCAGGTGAGTATGTGAGTGAAGATGTATAAATGTGTACGTGATTAATCATCTACGCATATATACATTTATGCATATAATAACTTACTCACTTACGCACTTACGCACGCGTTCACTTACACACCTGAGTGTGTGAACACATAAACATTTAAACATATAAACACATACACATATAAATGTAAATTCACTTAAATGATAAAGCACGTAATCACATGAGTGTTTATTCACATTATCACATGAACACCTAAATATTTTCTCACTTAATCACCTAAACACTTGCACATATTTTAAATTTTGCCTACATTTGCAGTGTCGAATTTAAACATATAAGAAAATGGCAAAAATTATTTCAGTGGTCAACTTCAAAGGGGGAGTGGCCAAATCAACCACAGCTTTTAATCTTGCGGCTGCACTTTGGATGTGCGGCAAACGTGTTTTGATAGTAGATGCAGATCCGCAGTATGAACTTACTACCCGTATCGGGTTTAATGAGCGCGATGCGGAGACTATGTATGAATGGATGCTGTCGGAGGGTACGAAGAATGAACTTCCGGCTCCTATATATAACAGGTATGCCGGAAACGATGATTTCTGTTTTATCCCATCAAGTTCAAAGGTCTCAAACATCGAGCAGGCTCTTGTCACTCAGCCCAACCGCTTCAAGTCTCCGTATATGATATTGAGAAATCTGCTGCATAAGTATTGCGAAGATTTCGATTATATCTTCCTGGACTGTCCACCGTCGCCGGGATTTATGAATAATCTGGCTCTTATCGCGAGTGATGAAATTATCGTGCCTGTGGAATGTGCCGGTGAGTCAATCGACGGACTTATCAAACTTGATATGACTATTCAGGACGTGAAGGAACAGGTGAATCCTGATTTGACGATAAAAGGCTACCTGCTTACCAAGTACGACGACCGTACAAAAATCACACGAAAAATCAGAGAGGAAATTTCGGAGGAGGGGTTACTCCTGAATACGAAAATCCGCTCGTCTATCAAGTTTAAGGAGGCGGGTATGTTCTATAAGAACATCTTTGAGTATGATCCGAACGGAAACGGCGCCGAGGATTATATGTCGCTGGCAGAGGAACTGTTTGATGTGAAAAGGCCGGACAACTGGAAGACTGTTTCGGCTGAGTGTTGGGAAAAGACTATTGGTTCGCAAACCGAGGACGAAGAATAAAGAAAGGAGGTTGATATGGTATCTTTTCAGAAAAGCAGAAGTGCGCAGACAGGCAAAGAGGGCTCTTTCCTGCAGAAGAGAAAAAAAGAACTTCAGGGAAATGGTTCTGGAATAGCCGATGATTTTTCCGCTCCATTGCATCAGCCGGAAGAAATGTATCAGTCTGAACAAGCATATAGTCAGACGATGGGAGAGGGGAGTGATAAAGTGCCGGTGGCGGTTCCGGAACAGACAGACGAAGGAACTGTGCCTGAAAATAAGAAGGAATCTCAAAAAACTTCCGAAAAGGTTGGGGAAGCAACGGAGAGTAAAAAGAAAAAGACCATCATCAGAAAGACCATCGCGATAGAGGAAGATGTATTCATGCAGCTTCAGCTATTAAAGGCTTATCACCGGCTGGACCATCAGGACGTGATAGCGGTGGCCGTGAAAGAATTTCTGAAGCGTCACACTGAGAACGGACGCATTAAGGAAGCCGACATAAAAAGCATCATGAAGATGGTAGACGAACTGAAAAAGTAAATCCACATCCTATTTTCAGTATATATCTTTGGCCTGCATACTTTAGGTGTGCAGGTTTTTTTGTATATTTGTGCCGTATTCGACACTTTTCCCCGTTCAGGGAAAAAGTTAGGGGACGCAAGCCGTTTCGCGCCCCCTTTTCTTTTTTATATATAGGATAGTTTACAAGCTGGTTCCGTGCGAATCCTGCTCTGACAGCACATCCGACGTGGCGTATTTCCTGGGAGAAGGACTTTTGAGCTGGTTTCTCAGTACGGCCACTTCTTCGCGCAGCCTTATTATCTCATCGCTTTGCTCCTTCAACCGCTTTTCGTACTTCGTTTCAATGGATTTTCTTTCCTGCTGCAGCGATTCCATGTTCTTCTTCGCCCATTTCTCGGCGGCCGCTTCACGTATGTCGCCTATGCGTTCCAGAAAGTCTTTCTCCATCTGGTTTATTTTGTTTTCATATCCTTCCTTAATCGCCCTCATCTGCTCCTCATATTTCATCACTTCGGCCACATTGATGGATTTTTCCGAAGGCAGGCTTTTAAGTGCTTCTGTGTGGTCCTTGTCGTCGGTGTAAAGCGGTGATACCGGCATACCGTTTTCGGTAATGAAATCTCCCAGAGGGATTTTGAATTCATTGCAGATTTTCAGCAGCTTGGAAATGTAAATGTCTTCGCCGTGCACCCAGCGTATTACGGTCGGTCGTGAAGTATTGGTCGATTCGGATAAAGTGCGCTGTGAAAAAGTCTTATTTTTTATATGCCTGGTAAGGCTTTTGTGATTGTATTCGTACATAAAACTTGAATTAAATGTTAAAGATTTAATCTCTCACAAAAAAATGGTATATAAACTTTACAAATGGTATAGATTATTTACTATCTTTGTTCAAATTTAAAAAATTTCCATCGAATGAGAAAATTGTATTTTGCAAAAATACTTAATGGTAGAGGGCACTCTAAGTCTTCCGACTTCTCCGTAAAGGAAAAGGAAAAACTGTTTTCATTCTTTGAAGGTTACGGCATGAAACGCGGAACGGTTTACAACCGTTTTTTCCGTGACGGGTTCAAGGAGTGGGAGCTGTGCGGAGTGGAGTTCTGCATTAAAGATTATTGCCACTCGAATGGGATTGAACCGCCTGCAGACATGAGAACTTTCTTCCGCGAAAGTGAGCGGAAAGAAATGTTTATCTCTTACATGAGCAAAATGGGCATGTCTCGCCCCACCGTGCGGAAGCGTTTTGCTGCATGGTCATTCAAGGAGTGGGAGCTGTCTGGCGTCAGAAACCTTATCGACCGTCTGCTGGCGGAGGAGGTGGACGATGCTTAAACCGTTTGAATCATCCCTACAGCCGGGTGGTGAAATCACGATACGGATAGTAGGAGAGAACACCTGCTTTATGTTCGATTCTACCGAAGGTTCCGATTTCATCGCGTCGCTGGTGGATGAAATGGAAAGGCGGCATCCTTCCGTGGTGCGTTCTGTGGAACAGAAGATCAGGCTTACCAACCGTTCGCTCTATGCCGTAATGATGAAGGATTTGAGGACTTACCGTCTGAACGTGGCGCGTGTCATTCTTTCCTGCTGTTTCGGTGAGAACGATGAGCATCCCGACTGGGACGGTAAGGAGTTCCGGTTTGAGTTCCCGCGCATGTGCCGTGATGCTGCCTATTGCGTATGGAACGGATATTCGGAGCGTAACAAGGACAGCTACAAGGTGATTTGCGGTGCGAAAGCGGAATACGGATTCACTCCGCAGGAAAGGAGAGTGGTGCTGAACATTCAGCGCGGAATTACGGATTTAGGAACCATTGCCGATGTGATGGGGCTCACGAAGGCAAGCATCTGGAAGTTCATGACTTCCATTTACCGGAAAACGGAAACCACTTCGCTTCCGGATCTGGTGTCAAAGATTAAGGGATTGAAATTGTAAATGCCATGCGTAAGTATAAGCTGATACCCAAAGAAAAATGCCGGCAGGCGTTCGACCTGTATAGGGAGCGCAACCGCTATTCGCCAGTCAGTCTGATCGCGTTTTGCGAAGCCTGTAAGATACCCTATTGGGTAATGCGCCGGTGGATGCGGAACAATAACGAAACGGTGCGCCAGGCGCGGACGGGTGTTCCTGCAAGGGATAAGGTGCGGATGCCCGACATGGGAATTGGTTTTTACTGCATTGACTGGGAAGACGGAAAGCCTTATCGGCTCATTTTCCGCATTCTTCCGTTTGAAATCGCCACTAAGATTGGCGAAATCATGCTTTCCATGAGGGTGTGCAGCTCGTGTGAGGTAAAGACAAAGACAGATTCCTACCGACGTGATTACGTGGCAGAACGGATTGAAATCAAAACCGAAGGATATACCGAAGGTTTTTCTGTTGAAAACTTGGAGAGGCTTTGCCGGGAGGTGGCTTTTGCCAGTGGATATGATTTGTACGAGCTCCCGGTGAACGATTTGATTAACCTGAAAGTCAAGACGGCTTTCAACAAAAGAAAAAGATATATATGAAAAAACTGAATGTGGTTGTGGATATTGAAACATTGTCTTTAAGGCCCGACGCGGCTATTATCAGTATTGCGGCGGTGCCGTTTGTTTTGGATAAGAAGTCGCTACAAGATAATAATAAATACGGGTACTACGGTGTTCCTGCTTTCGATGAAATGACGAAAGGTGTATCATGCCCTGAAGAATATGCTCATTTCTATGAAACAATCGACGCGACATCATGCGCCATGGCTGGAATGGCTTTCGATATGGAGACTGTCAAGTTCTGGTCCGAAATGCCCGATGCGGCAAAATCCGCCATCCTTGAAAAACCGCGCGTAAGCATCCGTCAGGCATTAGAGGATTTTGTGGCTTACCTGGATAATCTGAAAGGAATGAACCAGGCCGATGAGCTTGTTATCTGGACGCAGGGAAGTGACTTCGATATTCCGATACTGAAAAATGCCATGTACAAGGTGCTCGGACTTACTCCGGAAACGCTTCCGTGGAAGCACCGCAATATCCGCGACGCGCGTACTTTCATGATAGAATCGCTATCTTTGGTTTATCCCGACACTCCGGTGAACGAGCTTTACGGAAAACTTCTGCCATACGACGAACTGACGAAACACAACAGTCTGCACGATTGCATGTGGACGGCTCTGAACATTATCAACGAAAAACGTCGATTGTATGGAATGTTTACATCTGGTGACGGGGGAGAAAAAGCTTCTTCGGACTGATTATTTCCGCTTGAATCCGTGGTTCAAGAGAATGAGGGCAGATATGGGTGCGGCCGAGTTCGACGAATGTTACCGCGGAGTTTACAAGCTTATGAGCAAACTCTATTTCGAGAATTATTTCATCATCGAAAAGGTTTGCATCAAGAAACCTGAGTATCACGATATAGTCTTGGCCTGTTGCGATGTATATTGGCACATGGATTTGTTCGTCAATATGGATTACAACCGCGAAACGGACGCGATAACAGTCAGACGGCCTACGTTCCCGTTTCTGAAATGTACGGATCACTACTGGCCGCCCGACGTTTACAGCCGACTTATCCGACAACCGGGTTTATGGGGAATAAATCCTGAAGATGTATAACTTTCCATTATCTGAAAAAATGAGCGATTTATTAGAAACATTAGACAATATAGACTTGAATGCGGTGATGCAGTCACACGGCTTCCAGCCTGCAGCAAAGCAGGAGAAGGAGGACGCTGTGATGTATTTCTGCCCGTTCCACAAATCGGACAGGCAGCCGCATTTCCTTATAAGCAAAGGCTCGTCACGCGGAGGTCTGTACAATGCTCCGGCATGGCGCTGTCTTCGTGATGAACGCCGCAGCGGTTACGGAGCCATTGCGCTGGAAGCCGCACTTTCGGGTATGTCGGTCGAAGGTAACGACTTGCGCCAGGTGATGCAGAGCCTTTGCAAGATAGCCGGTATAGACGCCGACTGCCTGAATGACGAGAACCGCAACGGCATAGTTTCTTTTCCCGACGGATTTCCTGCCGAAGCTTCCGTGGAGCGCATGGAAGGTTTCACTCCATACGCATTGCAGCTTTTGGGGTGCCGCACAGAGAGAATGTATGAATATAAGAAGGGCGAGGGTAGGGCAGCACTGAAAGATGAAGAAGGGCAGCCCGTATATCGTTATTCTTTCGGACCGAAGTTTTCCGACAAGTACGCGAAAGACTCCAATTTCGACATCGAGCGTCTGCACACCGAAATGTGCTGCTGGCAGATTGCATCGTATATCACTCCCGGCAAAGGCAAGAGCAAAGGTACAAAGGTGACAGCCCATGAGCTTTATCCTATCTTCGCATTTATCTACACCACGAAGGGAGACAAGGAATACGGCATCATCTACGAACCTGAATACAGCGAGCCGGAGAGCGGAGTATGCGGCCGTCGTACAGTGTTCTACACCGGCGGACTGGCAGAAAAGGACGTGAATCTCACTCTTTGCGGCGACGCGGTTTGCATGGAAGTATTGAAAGGTATAACTATTCCCGATGCAGTGAAACGCGTGAATACCGGCGAGCCGCTACAGGAAGAGATAGAAACAAAGAACGATGACGGCGAAAAGGTGTACGAGCGTCTGCCGAAAGAAAAAGTTCGCGCCTATCATCTTATATACTGTAACTCCGCCCTCGATGCGCTTTGCTCGTACTTCCACCTGAATGCGGTGCGCGACTCCTACCGCGACGAACAACTTAAAGAAAGTTTCTTTCACGTATGCTGGAACGAGAAGCCCGATACTGAATACAGCGTTTACACCTACGCCATGCAGAAAAAGATAGCGAAAAATCTTTACGTTCTTCTTAATTTGAACAATGCCGGAAAGAATGCTTCATTCCGTATCGGCAAGAGATTTTCGGACGTGCGTCTGGCTTTTTTGCCGTATAACACCGAGAAGTACGTTATCTGCAAGGGCGGCGAGCTGAGGACCTGTGCCAGTGTGACCGATTTCTTCCGCACCTATCAGATGAATAAGGACGAAGCCATGAGTAGCGACTACGACCTGAACAAGTTTCACCTCCAGTCTCTCACTGCTGCCCTTCCTGTCAATCCGCTTATCTACGAGCCGAAGTACGACAAGAAAGGCACGCTCATGAGCTACAACTACCGTCTGGACGTGATGCGTCTGTGGCTTTTTATGGCTTCCGAAGGTTACTGCCGCGAGGTGGAAAAGGACTCTAAGGACACTATGGGCCGTATACTCCGCATAAGGGGCTGTTTCGTGAAGGAACTGGAGCCGCAGTCCGTCATCGTCGATGCGTCGGAGCACCTGAAGGAACTCGCCAAACGTCTGGCACGTCCGAATACCGACGACTACAATAAAATGACAAACGCTTTCGTCAATTCCCGGAGCATTACCAACATATCCATTTCCAACCTGCCTGTCATCAAGGTGGAATACAATCGCGGATATGGTCCGGAACTCGATCATTTCTTCTACCGCAACGGAGCTTTGCGTATCACTCCCGACATGATAGACTTCGTATCGTACAATGACATCGACTTTCATGTAGATGAAGCGCAGATACTCCCTTTCGATTTTGAAATGCCCTGCACCCGTGGTAACGAGCCTTTCTCCATTTATGAGAATCCCGAATATCGCGAGCGTCTGAAAACTCTGAACGAGCATAAGAAGGACACGAAGAACTATACCCAGTTTATGATTGAACAGGAGGAAGGAGAGCTCAATAAATGGGCGCAGCACAACCGATGGAAGTTTGATTTCAAGGGGCGCGAGGAAAAGGACTGGTGGAAACCGCTCCGCGTTATCCGCTGCTTTGCGAATGAAGAGTTTGAGAAAGAAGCCGAACTTCGTCGCGAGAGAAAGGAGTTTTCGGAAGAACAGCATAACGACCTGCAGAGCCGCATGGCCAACCTGATTTACTCCCTTGGCCGTCCGCTGTTCCGCTTCAAGGGCAACGGTCTGAACTTCATGCCCTACCTTACGGAAAACAACGTGACCAGCGAGGGTAGGAGTGAGGGAGGTTCCGGTAAGTCTGTTTTCGGCAATATCTTTATGGGTTGTGCCGGTAAGGTACTTTCGCTCGATGCCCGCAATTTCAAGCCGGACACTGATACATCGCTCTTCCTGGCAACCTACATACACCGCGTGCACCGTGTGGTACACTGGGAGGACTGGCCGCGCATTCCGATTGATCCGCTATTCAACTACGTCACCAGTGGTTTCGTATCGCGCGACTATCACAAGAAGGCCGTCCGCGTACCGCTTTCGGAAAGTCCCGGCATGATCGTATCGAGCAACTATCAGCAACGCTACGACAATGACTCCGCCGAAGGACGTACCGTACAGACAGGTTTCTCCCACTATTTCCACCGCGCCAACAGCCGCAAGAACCAGCGAGCTTCAATGATTAGCGCCATCATGCCGGAGCTCCGCGACACGCCCGAAGAAATGCCGACGGAGATACGCAACCAGATAGCCTACATTTGCGCTTTGGCCGTACAGTTCTGCATGAACGCCAAGGAACGCGTGCTTCCCCCAATGGACAACCTGAACACCCGAAGCCGTGTGGCCGCAATGGGTTCCAAGTTTGTGGAATGGGCAGAGGACTTTTTCGCCAAGCCATACGTTTATAACTGCCCTATCGACATAAAGACCATTCAGAGCGAATACATAGACCTCTGTGAAGCGTCCGAAAGTAAAAAGGATTTATTCTCCCTGAATGCCTTCCGCGACAAGATAAAGGAATATTGCAACGATATGGGTATAGACCCTCTGCCGGAAGTCTGTCTGAGTGGCGGTACCACCGGGAAGAAGTATCTCCGCGCAAAAGCTTGGGTACGCCAGACATATTTCGACGACGAAAAGATTTGGGGACCGGGAATGCGAAAGGATATAAGGGTACTGACGCAATCGCAAAGCTGCCTGTTCTTCTGCCGCAAAGGCCAGGAACCAAAGGATTACGAGGAAGTACGCCGTATCTGCCGCGACTATTCAGCACAGGAAGACCCGGAACCATATCTCGATCCTGACGGGAATCCCGTAACACTTACAGAAGAGGAGCAGACGAAATGGAATGATTATCTGACGATGAAACAGGGCGGCAAACGTTCTTATCAGAAGTCTGGAGAAGCGGCAAGCACAGCGTCAGGAAACGATGGGAATAAAGAAGTGAAGGATGATTTACCGTTTTAAATAAAATATAAGTATAACATTTAAACAGAAAGAATTATGAGTAATTTTAGTTTATCAGTAGATTTGTTGAAATTTATTGGCGCAGAAGTATGCAGCCTTGATTTTAAAGGACAGAAACGTAACTGTATCATCATCCCTGTGAATTGGAATGATATAGAAGTGAAATTAGATAACAATGGAAAGCCTGCAGCCGCACCGGTCTATATGAGAGGATGGGAGGCAAAGGAGTCTTACATTGAAGCCTGCAAGAAAAAGAACTCCGACAATAAGGATTTCGTGCCGCCTTCACATTTGCTCGAAGTAAACTGGCATGAGGATTTTATGAATCAGGCGGTAGAGACTGTATATAACCGAATGAAGGCCGACCCGCAGAATGCAAGTATCAGTGAAGAAGATTTGAGGAAGAAAGCGCTTTACGAGGTTAGAAACAAACTTCGCGTCGGCAATATGAAGATGTTGGCTAAACGTGAACAGCCCACACTCCAGGGCGATGCTGCCCCTCTGAATGCCGCTCCGCAGGAATTTTCTAAGGAGGTTGAAGTAGACGAGAAAGACGACCTTCCATTCTGATATAAGCCATTTTTCGTATATACTTTTTCATTTATCCCGCTCCGCGAATCCAGTATTCGGGGGCGGGATTTTTCGTTTTTCGTCGCGCGCACAATCCCCGTAACCCCTAAAAGAGAATGGTAGCAACCATAGCGGTTGCAGACAACGGACTTAATGTATAAAAGGGGCAGCAATGGAGAGTAAAAATGCTGACTTCGGAATTTTTTATTTTTGAAACCATTAAACTTTAGAGTAATATATAGACTTTTAGACAAAATATCAGACAAAACCTATTCAGAAATACTTATAAGGCACTTTTGATTTTGTCTGATTTTGTCTGTGATTGTTTTTCATTGTCTGAACTGGACAAAACAAGGCTAAAAACTGTATATTTTCTGCATAAATCAGTAAAAACGTGATTTCCGTGCCGTGCGAACGTCGGCTTTTCATTCTTTCGGTTTGTGCTGTCTTATCGTATTTTTTGTGATGGTTTTCCGGATATATTTTCTGCCACATAACATTAAAGAATCTATCCCGAAATGGCATAAAATATTTACCTTTGTGATGTGTGTTTTAATTATTTTAATATGAAAACGATTTTAAGTATCTTGACGGTCTCTAAAAGTGGATGCAGAAAAGTTCTGCACACTTCGTATGTCACTTCAGACTTGAATGCTTATCGTGCGGAGATTCTGGAACGCAATCCTGATTTGGAAAGAGTGTTTTTCATGTACGAAGAGCAAAACGTAGAGTAAACTCTAATGTTTAATGTTTTTTGTGAGAATTCTGACATTTTCGCAAAAAAGTATCTATCTTTGTATCGTAATCAATTTAAAATAACATGTACACACGTCTGGTGAAGAGTGTCGTGGTTGTTCTTTTGTTGACGCTATTCGCATGTAGTGAGAAAGAATCTCCTATCGACCTTAACAAATCGGACATTGTGGGTGAGTGGGAAACGGAATATTTTGAGTGCGCTCCTATGTATGGCCCGCTAAAGGCTGTATTTACGGATGAAGGCACTTTCCGTTTTGAGTATTACATGAGCTTCAATGAGGATGATGACCGGAGTCTGGTCAGGGAAACTGGTATGTATTCGGTTTCTGGAAACAAGTTGAAGTATCAAAGTGAATACGGTTACTCCGGTGAGGTTTCTATCGAAGCGTTTACCGGGCGCACAGCCATCTTCAATGTTTCGAACGGAGAAATCGGATTCTCCGCCAAAGCTTCCAAAAAGTAGCTTGGGTGTACAGGGAATCAAGTTGTCCGGCATGGTTTTTCCATGCCGGATTTTTTTTGTCACTTTACAAACTTCTTGATACATATCTTTGGTGTCATAAAAATATATTTTCATTATGGCACAGACAACTCTAACCTTCCAGCCGCAAATGGTTGACGGAAAACAGCGTTACGTTTGCGAAGAAACCGTAACAGCCGACTATGCGCTACATATAGAAAGGACCGGCGCCGGAAAACTTAACTTCTTTGTACGATCTACAGCCGACGGCAAATACTGTCCGTCGGACGTAAGCTCATTCCTGCAGAACCTCGCAAAAGAGGTGTTCGATTATGATTTCACTCACCTGGTGTACCCGAAGTACATCCGCATTGAGAGCGATACGGAGGTCACTTCTGCTACCCTCATTACAGCAGAGTAACGTATGAAAATCAATTTTATAGGAGTAAACAGATTGAAAACAGGGGGGCAGTATATCAATTTTGCAATTGAAAAATCCAAACCAGGAAAACCTGTTACTCCTCCTGAAGAAAAATACCTCGTACTCGACAAAGGAAAGCTCGATGTAAACAAATTAAAATAATATGCCATGGCAGATATTCAGAAATTAAATAAAACATTCACCAGAGAGCAGGTGTTGCAGTCTGATGAAATGAACACTATAACGAAGAAGATAGACGAACTCGTAGATGGAGTAAACTCTTCCTTGAAACAAGTACCTGAAGGCTACATAACAGAAGAAGAACTTGCGAAGAAAGGGTACGCTACCTCTCAGGATTTAAGCAATGCTATAGGAGATATAAACACAGTACTTGATGAAGTAAACGGGGAGGTGATATAATGGGAACGACAGCAGACAAACTAAACAAGTTAAAAGAAAGCAAAGCCGCCATAAAGGCAGCCATTGAAGCAAAGGGTGTAGAAAATGTAGGAGAAATCCTTTCCGAATACCCGGCTAAAATAGCAGCCATTCCGACAGGGGATGAATACGCCCTTGAATCGCAAATGCTGATACTGCCGGTACGTTCGACCATTATCACCACGAGTGAAGGAAAGACTGCAGCGATAGCCACAAACGACCATATCAAGATTGTAGATGCAGACCTGAAACATTACACAGTAAAAGAATGGAACGACCGAAGCGTGGCAAATGGCTTCGACAACGAACTCATTGCTCCTCCTGTAGGCTTTTCTCTGGAGTGTAACGGAGTCAGAACTATATTATACTGGCCGTGGATGGGAGAATACTATGCTACATCCGGCACTACAAGCAAGGTGTCAAACGCGATGCAACACTCCGTGTTTGAATACGACCAGATGACTGGAGCGCGCGAAGGTACAGATTATCACGGCACGGCAGATGAAAACCTTGGCACGCACGCCGCAGGAAGTCACTTCGCGGCGGATTGGAGCGTGTCCGTGACCGAAGACGACAAACTGGAACTCTATTGCGGCAATACCAAGCAACGCTGGATAATGGAAAAGAATTGCGGCAATGTAAATGCTATGATAGCGGATAATTACGCCGAACGTCTTGAAGCCATGTATGTACAGAATGAATGGCTTCGCCACAGGTTTGCCATCTGTAGCGGCATAGCATCTTCTGAAGCAGAAGGCACAATAACCAATGTGGAAATCCTAAATTCATCAGGCGTACAGGCTCAGGTAGGTGAAGATATGTTTTTCTTCGTAAACGGCCAGAACACAGGTTTGAAAGCAATGTACAATACAAATAATAAGTATTTAGTAAACAACGCATACTATTTCAAACCTGAATACGCTGAATGGCTGTACGAACAGCAGAAAACAAACGGTGTAAACATGAACGACACCGGAGTAAACTCCGTCGAACGACCTCTTCTTTCTCCGGGCGCAAAAGGAGCGGAAGCCATTACTGTTGATGGTTATTGGTATATCATCACCCCATACATAAGCAGACCGGGAAGTTCCAGTACAGATTACGACTGGAATATGGCTGACTCTCCCGCTGTGTATTACATCAAATCTCTTGAAAATAAATATATGGTTGGAGAGAAAGAGTTATACGCATACTGGACAAATAAAAGCATAATTTCAGGATTAATAAATTATCTTAATGTTTATGAAAAATGGGGTGTACCCAATGTCCTGGGCAGCAATGTCTGGAGCTGTGTCCGCTTAAATGGCTTCAGAGCCTGGTACGTGACCATGGGCTACGGCTACTTGCACATCAACGACCCGATCTACACCGGCAGTGTGGTGCCGGCCTCCGCTTTTTAGGAAAAGTGCCAGCCTGGATAGCTGTCGAAAGCGACTGTTACAAAAACAAGCACGCATCGCTCGAAGCAGCATCGTTTCATTCCAACCTGTCGCGTATTTATGAATTGATAAACAGAATAAACAACGGCTAATTTTAGAAAAATATGAAATATGGGAAATTAATCAATGATACTCTTGAGATTAAAGAGTTTGAAAACGGAATGGAGGTAGGCGGCAGCCTTACCGAGCAACAGATTATCGCACAAGGCTATAAGCCATACTGCGAAACGGAAAAGCCTGAAGAAGCAGACTTCTTCATCAACCGTGAACATGAAACCTGCATAGTTCAGGAGTGGGGAACGATAACCGAAGAATCCGGCATAAGCCGCGAGGCACTGCTGTTCTTTATCGAGAATACAGACAGCAACTCCGTTATCACACTCACGCTTCCGGCAAAAGACTATGCCTCAATCATCGAGGACGAAGAAATCCTGTCGGTACTGAAAAACAAACCATCAATCTCAATCGTGACATTATGATAAAATTTACAGAAAAAGAGATTTACAGTACAGAAGGCCTGTACATAAATCGTATCGGAACAAACATCTATTTCAAGCGTGCCAACCGCCTTCCTTCCGACATGGAGGAAATGTTCAAAGAAGTAAGCGATCTGCCCACCGACGAACTGGGAGCCGCAAAAGCCGCGAAGATATTCGAGATAGACAGCTACGACACTAGCGACGCGGTAAACAGCTTCACTCTCGACGGCGAATCCGTTTGGCTCGACAAGAACACCCGCGTAGGACTGATGAACTCCACCCGGATACAGAAGGCAGCCTCCATGATCACCACCAAACTCTGGTTCGGAGGTAAAAGCTACACCCTCGAATGCGACACAGCCATACAGATGCTCTCTGCCCTTGAACTGTACGCCCTGCAGTGTTACAACGTAACGGCACAACACAAGGCAAATGTGGAAGCCCTGCAAAGCGTGGAAGAAGTGGAAGCCTACGACCACACAACAGGATATCCTGAAAAACTTAATCTGAACACAAAATGATACTCATAATCTTATCAATGGGCGTCATCCTCACATACGTGGGGGTGATGGTTTACAAAACAAAGGAGATACCTTACTCCATTAGCGACACATACTATTCGTTGAAACATAAGCTGTGGTTCGGCTTTACCATGGCCGCAACCGCCCTCCTCCTCATGCCCGCCATCCTCTCTGCTACCCCCGAAAATTATCAGTTCACCGCATTTTTGATGTGCGGAGCGTTGCTGTTCGTGGGTGCGGCACCCAATTTCAAAGCCGGGATGGACCGGTCTGTACACATCGTCGCTACCACGATAGCTGCGCTCAACAGTCAGATATGGACAGCACTTACCTGCCCGTGGATGCTGCTTGTATGGATTGCGTGGGCATTATATATCGGTATACGCTTGAAACAAGTCTGGAATGGGGATTTATGGTACAGCTTCGTGCTATGCAAGCCGCTGTTCTGGGCGGAGGTGATAGCGTTCGGGATGGTTTATGGAACATTGTTTATAGCGGGAAATATATACTGAATATTTATTTTTATAATTATGAAAAAGAAACTTATCATTTTAGCAATCGCTATTGTTGTTATTGTAGGATTGCTTGCTTATTACCAGTACGTGCCTTTCTGGGCGAGTATTGTAAGTACAGGAGCATTTATCGCCGGCATGGTAGTCGGTTGGATGGCCAAAGTCTGGTCAGAGAAACACATCGTTTGACAGGATGATGTTTCATTTTAAGTTGAAGAGGAAAAGTTTTTGCTTTTCCTCTTTTTTTTTGTAGAGCTAACTATTAGTTTATACTCATTATTAGTGAGATTTGATTTTTAGATAGATTATTTTTTTATTTTTGCTCATGTAATCAATTTAAAATTATTATTATGAAAGCAATGTGTTTTTTCAGAGTGGCAATAATTTTGCTTCTCTTATCTCTGTCGTCCTGCAAGAAGGAGACTGATATTTACTTATCTATTGAAGATTTGGTTGGAACATGGAAGACAGATTATTTTGATAAGTCACCATTTTATGGCCCCATGGCAATAACATTCAGAGACGACTATACTTTAACTATTCATTACAAAAAGACTTTAGACGATGGGCCTATGTCTAATGTTTATGTTTTGAGTATGTTTGATATTGATGGTAACAAAATTAATTATTACGGTTCTGATGGAAATACATCCACTCTTTTGATAAAATCGTTTTCATGGAATACAATGAAATTCAGAATGTCTGATCACGAGATTAATTTAACTCTTGAAGCAGAAAAGATAGAATGATTTCTTGAAAAATTATCGTTAAATTATTTTGTTTAATTCCAGGAAAGAACTTCCTTTGCGTTAAATAAAAACCCGAATTTTAAATAATAAACAAAAGTTTACATGAAGCGGAAAGCCTAAAAATGAGGTTTTCCGCTTTATTATTGAAACAGTTAAATATTTTCCTTGAATTTCCTGTAAAGGCAGTATGTTGAAACAACAAACCAAACAAAAGCCGGGAAAGCGATAAGCGGATGCGAATCAACCATACAGACACCGGAAACTGAAGCCATTGCGTTTATGCCTGTTTTTGACAACATTATCCGTACCTCATGCTTCTCCAATTCGCACCACTCCAACATGTATTTGAGAAGTTTTCTTTTCATTCGTGTGCGGATTGGTGTTATGGTTTCCGTCTGAGCATTTTTAGGAACTGTTCCCACTCTTTCTACAGGTTGAATGTTGTTTAGTATTATAAGTGTATCGTTCTTTGCCATAGTCAAAGTTCTTTTGAAATTTTCATCATGTTTTCCATTATCTCTTCCAGAGTGTTGCTTGGAGCAACTTTATTTATTTCGTAAAGCTTGATTATTGAGTCAAGCAGGACAACCTTCTGCTCATTTGTTTTTGCTTGTGACCTTTGTAGAGCCGTTTGCTTGACGGATTTCGTTTTAGGTACAATGCTGTAGTCACTGCTGAACACTTTTTCAAAGATTTCCCTGTACAATTGAACCGGTTCAACCATTATTCTTTCAAAGGTTTTGATACTCATGTAGTATTTGCCTAAAGCATCCTTATGAGTTCTTTCGCTTCCCTTCTGAGTGTAATCTTTGTCATAAACAAAGATATTCGGCTGTCCGTTACGTCCAAGCAGCTTATCCATGACACGGCGCTTTGCGCTAAACCTCATACCCCAAACTTCATCTACCGGAACAGGAAATTTGTTGTTGTCGGCACATTTCATCTTTATTTCAAGAAAATACGCTTCAATCTCTTCGCGTGTGGATTCGGCAGTGAGGCGAAGCATTTCTTTTGATGTGGGCTTGTGTACAATGGCTTTCTGAGGTTTTTCGGCTACTTTGTGGAACACTTGGCGGTACACCTCAAACACGGCTCTGATTTTTCGGGCGATGAAGAATTCAAGGCATGAAACGGAGAGGTAGTATTTTTCTATCGGACGGCCTTTTCTTGATTTTTCCGCATTTCTGCGTAAAAATTGATTATCAGCACCTTGCGGTTGCGTTTCCGTAATATTCGCATCTTCTCCGAATACATCTTTTGTCCATTCTTTGTCCGAAGTGTTTGATTTTTTGATATTTTGGTCAAAAAATTGATATTCAGTTACTTGTGTATTTTTAATTCCGTTTTTAAAGCCTGTGTTTTTAGGCTGGAATGAATCTCGCTTGCCATTTTGGTCAAGCGAGTTTGATTTTGGTTTTTCGCTCTTTGTAATAAAATCTATGCTCTCAATAAAGTTGTTTTTTAAAGCCTTTACAGCCACACCTTTTTCAGCATACGCCAACATCCAAACATCATCAAGTTCCACCGGAAACTCTTTGTTCTCTCTCGTCAGTTTTAGGATTCCCTGAAAGTAACTCTTAATAGTTGCTTCGGGACAGTCCTTTGTCAGTTTCAAAATTTCTGTTGCCATTTTCACTCAATTTTTAAGTTTATATTCTGTTTAATTTGATTGTTGTCTTTCTGAAACATAGCAAGTAGACCAATAAATGATTCAAAGAAATATTTGTTTACCTCTATATTTCCGGTTGCATTGCTGATTGTTACTGTATTACCGCTTTCGCAAATTGAAACGCTTTCGGTCGTTCCTATTTCCGTGTCAATGATATAGTTTATTTCCTTTGTAATTTTCTTTGTTCCCATGATTCCTGATGCTTTTTTGTTATACATAATTCTTAACGTAGTTCATTGCCCTGTAGTGTTGTCCGTACATCTGAACATCCGGTCTGTAAGGCTCAAACACGAACTCTTTCACTCCATCAGGATGCACAGCCATTGCCTCTGCTCCGTCTTTATGGTACACTATCTTCACCACTGCCGCATTACTTAACTTTTCATGAATGCGCCTGCAGGCTTCCACCTGCTCTTTTCCGATTCTGGTCTTTTCCATAATTATATAAGTATTGGTTTAAAATTTTCTGTAACCATAGTCAACACGCCAGTCGTTTCTACCGAAAGTCACATTGCGGTATGCGCGCTCATTCTGTATGTCTTTTGCAGAACGAGTGAATGATACAGCTTTCCCCTCATTTGCTTCCCTTTCTTTCAAGGCTACCTTTGCGCGACGCCATGCTTCTTTCAATGCCTGGCTCATTGTGCACCATGAGTTTCTGAAAATGCGGTGAGCTGCTTTCATTATTTCTGACTTGTTGAATTTTGATTTCATATTTACTGCTACTTTATTATTATGGCGCAAATATATAGTAATAGTATATATAAAACAAAGCAGAAAATAAATAAATACTTTATATTAACATCTTTTATATATAGTAATACTTTACTTTATAGATAGATGGTTTATTTTTGCAGAAACATTTATAACCTATAACTTAATATGAAATATAGAATTAAAGAAATTTGTGACGAGAAGGGAATAAAAGTCAATTCCCTTACTGAAACGGTTGGTATTACATTACCAGCTCTTTACAATATCGTAAATGGAAAAATGTCGCCTAAAATGGAAACATTGGTAAAAATTGCCGAAGCCCTAAATGTACCTTTGTGGCAATTATTTGCTTCACCTGAAGAAGTCAGAAAAGAAACGGAGACAGCAGGAAATTATGTTTGCCCCAAATGTGGCGCAAAGTTAGAGATTGAGATAAAAGAAGTTTAATTTTAAAATTCAGTAGTTATGGGGGCTTTAATAGTTGCTTTTGTTATAGCTATTTTTATTGGAACATTTATTTATGCATGGAAAGAAGAAAAGGTTGAAGGAGAGGTTTCTTCCGAAGAGTTGTTGGAGAGAATAAAATGTTCTGACATTAAAAGAATAGATTTCAGGATAAGAGGTATTGCTTTTTTATCCGAAGAAAGCAGGCAAATGGTGTTTTCCTTGATGCCGACAGATACTTTATATTTAAGGCGAGAACCTTGGAATCCTGTAGATTCGAATGCTGTGGCGGTTTTCAGAGGTGATGAAAAGATTGGATATGTAGAAAAACCTATAAACAAGGTTATTCTTAAATATATATCAAGTGATTTTATGTATAATTGCTGTTTTGCATATAAGGAAAGGAATGATAAGGATTATATGGAATATTATTGTTCGTTTTTTATTGAATCAAAAGGGAGCAATGATAAATTGCCGTCAGGTGTTCTAAATCCTACAATGGATAATATTTTCACTAATCCAAAAATAGATTTTCCTTTTGGTAAAGAAAATTATGATTTTTATGCCGTTCCTGGAGAATGGATTTTCAGTGAATACCAATCTTATGGAAAGAAAAGCAAACTTGAGGTTAAAGAAGATCCTGATACAAGAGAATTATATGATGCAAATAAAGATTTAATGTCTGATTTTTTAAATAATTTATATCTTTTGAACGAGGAAACTACAACTGTAAATGACGTTATTAGAAAATATAGAGAATTATTTAAAAAAAGATATATGGAAGGTTGGATTAACAAGTATTTAGCTACTCATGATATATTTATAGATTAATTATTTAACAGTAAAAATATTAGACATGCAGAGATTTGACAATTTACTTGAAAAGTGGGCTACAACCTTTAAGGCCATATCTCACAATCCTGAAGGAGGAGCGGCAGGAAAACGTTTTTTCAGGATAGACGGACCGGAACATTTAAGTACAGTCCTGAACTCAATAGTAGGAGTTAAAACACCGATTGTGGGGTATATAACGCAAATAGCAGGAACGGCAATTGACAATAAGGACGGGCTTATGGAGTATATTCACAGGGTGTTTATCTTTTCATACGCCAGAGTTCAGAACAATTACAGGGACGACCTTGTGGCTACTGAAAGCAAGGTGGAAGCTGTGGAGATTGCCGAAAAGCTTATAGCTTATTTGCGCCAGTTGAAAAAACAGGACCCTGAGTACCGTGGCCTGAGTCTTGACGATACAGCCTTGATGGCATATCCGGTGAAATTTGGCAACTGGTATCCTGTTGAAGTAACTTTCTACCAGACGCAGAATTATAACATGTGTGTTAATCCTGAAGATTATTATTAAAATGGAAGAAGATAAAAAAATAATTCCTGTAAACAGAAAAGTTGCCTTCATTGTGTCCGATACACTGACGGCGTTAAAAGAAAATTTTGATACACAGCGTATCTATCCGTTTGAGGTTTATCCGGGTTACAAGGAGAAAAACGAAAAGGTAAAAAAAGGATGGAAAAGTACAGGGCGTGCTTATAGATCGTTCAGAGGCGAGATTTTAAGCTCCAAGATAGACGATGTTCATATCCGATTTACCTATATGTATTACATGAGGTTTGTCGATATGGGTGTGGGTAAAGGACGAAAAATCGGTGATGTAAATACCCAGCTTGATGCATCCAGAAAAGTCAGGTATGTCAAGATATGGAATGCGGCAAAAGGGGAAACGCATCGTCCGGCATTGATGATGGAGTATAAACGTCAGAGCAAAAGGCTTGAAAGCTATTGGGTTAACGCATTCGAAGATGCAGCTATGTTCACTATCATGCGAACGCTTGACGGAATGGAAATCAATATCGGAGAAGAGTGAGAAAGGAGGGCGGCGGCTCTCCTTTTTTTGTCTCTAAAGCCTTTATTGTGAGGGCTAAATTTGCCATAAACAATCATTCTTATTTATGGCAAAAAGCGACAGCAACAAGGTTGCACATATAGAACTTCTACTTAATGGTAATAAGGCACGAAATGTGCTTGAAGGATTACGTCGCGGTGCGGAATCCTTGAAAAAAGAACTGGAGGAACTGAAAGCGACAGGCCTTCCTGATGATGACAAGCGTGTCAAACAGTTGACCGCTGCATTAAAAGATGCCACGAGTGCGGTAAACGCGGCAGAACGTAATTTGCTTGACCTTGACAGTATTGTGAAAAATCTTAGCAGTCAAAGTCTGAAAAAACTTGAAGCTGCCGCAAGACAGCTAAAGAAACAAATGTCGCTTACGGCTGGAGATGACCCGAAGTTAAATGAACTCATAAAGCAGTATCAGACTATCAATGAACAGATTGATAATATCACTAATCGGTGGAAAAAGCAAAACACAGAACTTAATCAGACTGAGAAGGAGTTGCTTGATATCAAGAAGATAATAGACAGTCTTGATACGCAGAGCGTTGATGTTCTGGAAAAAGCCAAAAGTCAGATAAAGAAAGAATACACGAGTGTTTCGCCAACCGATCCTAAAATGAAGGAACTGGCGGCACAGTATAAAATCATTGATGAAAGAATAAGTGATATAAACAACGGGCTAAAGCGGCAAAACACAGAACTTGACAGTTCTGAAAAAGAATTGCTGGACATTAAGAAGATTGTAGATACTCTTGATACTCAAAGCCTGAAAATCTTGAATCAGGCAAAGACTCAAATAGAAAAAGACCTGAACGAGGCAATACCCGGTTCAGAACAAATGGCTGAATTGTCAGAGCAGTATAAGGTTATAAAAAACAGAATATCCGAAGTTTCTGATACCTGGAAAAAACAGGAAGAGGTAATTGAAGATGTAGAAGAAGAATTGCTTGATGTCAATAAGATTCTGAAAGAACTTAACAAGCAGGATTTGGCTACTCTTACCAAAGCCATGAAGCAGGTAAGGGATGAAATGGAACATACGGCTGCCAATTCTCCTAAAATGAAAGAATTGGCCAAGCTGTATCAAGCCCTTGATGACCAGGTATCGAAAATAACAGGTTCATGGAAGCGTCAGGACGGCGCTATTACGTCTGTGGTGCGCAGACTTGCCGCGTATGTGTCGGTGTATGGCGGATTTAATCTGGTTACAGACCGTTTGCGACAGATAGTTACTGGGAATCTGGAATTTTCCGATTCCCTTGCAGATATTCAGAAAACTACCGGACTTTCTGCCGACGGTGTAGCTGAATTAAGTTACCAGATAAGCAAGATTGATACCCGTACAAGTGTTCAGGCTCTTCATGAACTTGCATACGAAGCCGGAAAGCTTGGTATAGGTAGCGAAGGTGTGGAAGGTGTGGCAGGATTCGTTCGTGCAGCAGATAAGATTTCAGTTGCTTTGGGAGAAGAACTTGGAGGTTCGGAAGCGATTAAGGAACTGATGAAAATGAATGATGTGTTAGGCCTTACACAGAAAATGGGTATTGAAAAATCCCTTATGGCCACAGGTTCTGCAATCAATCTTTTAGGACAGACTTCTACTGCTAATGCAAGTTATATAGCTGATTTCGCAAAGAGACTTTCAGGTATTGCCACACAGGCCCATATAACAATGGATGAAATTCTGGCTTTTGGTGCGGCAGCAGACGCAACAGGTCAGGAGGTGGAAGTGGCGGCTACTGCAATGAACTTGTTTATCACACAGTTACAGACACACTATAAGACAGTTTCTCAGGCAGCCGGAGTAAATGAAGAAACAATAAAGAATCTTCTTGAAATGGGTAAGACTACCGAAGCTGTCATGATAGTTCTTAGAGGATTGTCAGAGAAAGGCGGTCTTTCACAGTTAGGGCCAATTATGAAAGATTTAGGTTCGGAAGGTGCGCGTATGTCTGGTGTGCTTGCCAACTTCGCAAGTAATCTTGATATGGTGGAACAGGCTTTAATGGTCTCAAAAAAAGGTTTTACAGAAGCTACTTCAGTAACCAACGAATATAACATCAAGAATGAAAATGCGGCGGCCATAATGGAGAAGATGGCTAATTCATGGGAGAAGATGTTTGTCAATTCCCAGAATACCGGACTTGTGAAAGATATGGCCGACAATTTCTATGAGCTTTCAAAATCCTTGCAGCAAAGCAGCGTGTGGATGAACTCTATATATGCTATATTATGGGGATTACAGAAACTCATATCCACACTCATTGCTTCCCTTCCTGTTTTGATAACGCTGTTTACTTTGAAGGGGCTTGTGGTGGGTATCGCTCGTCTTTCAGCCTTTATAAAAGAAGCCCGTGCGGCTGCTACTGCAATGACCGTGCTTAATTCAGCCATGAAAAGCAATGTCATAATTTCTGTTATCAGTCTTGTGGCCGGTCTTGCATTCAGTCTTGTAAATCTAAAACGTGAACTATCCGATGTAGAAAAATCTGCAAACGACCTTAGTGACAGCTTTCGCAAATTCAGTAAGGACAGTAACGCCGCAGGAATAGAAGCAAATACCCTTTTTGGACGATTGAAAAACCTGAAAGCAGGTACTGATGAACGTCGTGATTTGCTCATTAAGATTAATGAACTATATGGAAAATACATTCCCCATCTGCTTTCCGAAAAATCCACTCTTGAAGAAATTAAGGAAGCCCAGGATGCGGTAAACGCTTCGCTGGCACAATCCATAGCCTACCGTTCAAAGGAGTCGGCCATACAGCGAGTTGGTGAACAATATACAAGCAAGCTGGCCGACCAGATTAGTGATTTGCAGAATGTGTATAGTGCGGCTGGAGTAGGGAACTTAGGAGATATTGATGCACAGAAGTTAGCAGAACTTACGGCAAAGTATTATGATGCAGGGCTGAAATGGCGCTCGGCGCAAAAACAGATCTGGCAGGACATGTACGGGCAGAAAGGTATGTCACACAGTCTGGTTACTGAGAACAGTGTGTTTATCAATCGAATGGATGAAGCGCAGCGTGCTGTAAATAATTATGTGGCCCATTTCTACAACCAGCAGCAGGCAATAAAAAATATCAATAAAAAGTACGATCCGGTTATCGGTTCCTACAAGCCGAAGGAAGAAGAGGAAGGTCCGTATAAAATTACGGAGGCAGAAAAAGACTCTGAAGCCAAACGCCGACAACGTGAAGCATTGAAATATGCGCGCGATGAATACGATGCGGTTATGGCAGCTATCAAGGTGTATTACAGCCAGCAGCGTCAGGTTATCAATGACAGCTACCTGCAGCAGAAGATTACAACCGAACAGCGGGAAAAGGAACTTACTGACATTGAACTGAGAGAATTGAACACACGCATAGAGGCACGTAAGAAGCTTCATGGCGATGCCGATGAGAACTGGGCTACAGAACTTGGTTACATTTCGCAGAATGACATTGCAAAAACGGATTCTTCGCAAAAGGCTATTGTAAACCTCACCTCGAAAAACCTGGACGACATTCGCGAAAAACTGAAAAAGTTTGGTACCGGTGAAATGGATGGAATATGGTCTGAGCTGGAAAAAGATCTTTTGAAGATTCAGGAAATATCCATCGATTTGCAGAAGGAAATCGAGGACATTCTTCTGAAAAAAGATTATTCCGGGCAGGTGGAAAGAAACTATCAGGCACAGCTTGAAAAGCTCGGACTTTTCTTTACGCAATATGAAGAGATGGCGAAGGAAGGAATGGAGGGTGCTTCCGGAGAAATGCTTTTAGGCCTGAAAAAGCTGGCCAACCAGGCAGCAGGTGAAGGAATGAAGGCATTGCTCGATATAAGCAAACAGCTTTACACCATCGATATAAATACCGAAGAAGGACAGGCGGCTTTCCGTAAGATGTTGTCCGACCAGGCTATTTTCGGCGAAGAAATGGTAAATCTGGAAGGAGACCGTCTGAAGGCACTTTATTACAAGACCATTGAATACGGCGACGCTACCACTCAGGCCATAAAAAAGCAGCGCGAGGAGCAGTTGAAGATTGCAGCAGAAAGATTTGCTCCACGCCAGCGCGAGCTTGATAAAGAGGGAAAAGGTTATGAATGGGCTGTAAATTTCCGGAAAGCAGAGCATGACATTGGTCTGGCCACTCCAGGAATGGTGCTCGATACGGAAGTGGAAATGTATCGTCAACGACTGGAAGCCGCTCAGGAATATTACGATTATCTGGCCACGCATGGATACGATGTGGAAGAGCAGCGTATGGTAGTAGAACAGGCCGCTTCCGATTTGTCGGAAAAGATGGTGGAGCAGGTAAAAAACAGGTTGAGCACCTATAAAGACTATTTCGATGCCTTTGAGGAAATGGGAGAAAACTTTACCTTTGAGGGTGGAGAAGAAGGGCTTGAAGCGCGACAGGAAGCGTTTGAGAATTTCGTGAAGGAAATGGGAAATCTCACGAAAGAGCTCATCATGAACTGGGTGAAGGAGAAGATAGAACATGCGCTCATTCGTGCGGCGATGGTTGATACAGAGAAAGAATCGCAGGATGAAATGAGTGATGTGTCAAAGGAAGGTTTGGAAAGTGAGGGAGATATAGCGAAGAAAGCTGGTAAGAAAACTTTGAGCGAAATAGCAAAAGTTGGCTTGTCAAAGATTTCCTTGAAAAAGAAAGAAAACAAGGATGTGACAAATGTAGTTCAGGAAGGGCAGAATGCTGAACAGACCTTAGTTCAGGAAGGAGCCGGGGCCATTGCTAACGCTACAATGCAAATAGGTCAGCAGGTTGTGGCCGCCAAAAAAACGCAGGCTGCAGAGAATGTTTCTACTTCCGCTTCTGAAACAGCCGCAGAAGTTCCTCTTGGTATTGCCTCTGGTGCCGCAAAAACAATTGGAAACCTTGGATGGTGGGGTATTCCGCTTGTCGCAGTCATATCGGCTGTGCTTGGTGCTTTGCTGAATACGGCCATGAGTGCTGTATCTAATCTTTTCGGAGGCTCAGAAAAAACCACTCCTGCAACCACAGCCACAAAGCTCGTTACAGGTATGCTTACCTACGACAGCGGAAACGTACAGTCCGTGTCTGCAGGAAATGATACGGTAAGCGTGGCGGCAGACGATGGTCATACCTACAATGCCCATGTGGCTCCGGCTCTTCCTGCAGGAGTAGGAGTAGTAAACTCTCCTCTTGCTACCCTTGTCAACGGTAAGCCGTCCATTGTGGGCGAGCGAGGACCGGAGATAGTGATTGGTCGTGAAACCACGCGCGCCATCATGCAGTACCGTCCGGACTTGCTTCAGGGGCTTATCAGTTACGACAAGCGTTTCTCAAACGGAGGCGGAAGATACCGCGCGTATGACAGCGGAAACGTGCAGCTATTGTCTCCTTCCATGGCTGGAAGCAATACAGGGGTAACAAATGAGGAACTTGCAGGATTGCTTCGTGATGTCACGTCTGCCATATCGAAAAATGCGGAAGTAAACCAGGCGTTGACCAAACGGATGGGAAATATACGCGCGCAGATTGTACGCAAGGAAATGGTCGATGAAACAGTAGATGAGCTGTATTTCCGTAGAGAAAGAGGCAGTGATAAGAAAATAAATAAGATGTTTGGTAAAAAATAGTGTGTAATTTGTTAAAAGTAGAATATATATGAATTATGATGGAATATCTTAAATAATATATCGCATTTTGGATTAGATTCTTTATCTTTGGGGCAGAAACCTGAAAAAATTGTGACATGAACAGTTATCTTGATACACGTATCAGTGTATATAACGGCGTGACGGACAATGTGGGGGTTATCTGCCCTTTGCGTGCTTTTTTATTCTCGAAAAAGCATAAGAACGACGTGGAGAGAATACGTTCTCTATACGGAAGCGAAAAGTACAAGCAAGAGAAAAAGCATCTGCCGATGGCTGCTATAAGCGGTACGTTCAAAACAAGGACTTTAGGCGATCTTATAGAGCATACCGGACTGATATGTATAGATATTGATGCAAAGGACAATCCGAATCTTGACATGAATAAGGATGTAATGCCCATACTCACGCATCTTCCTTACGTGCTGTATGCCGGAAAGTCTGTGAGCGGAAACGGATATTTTGCAATCATACCGTTGCTTCATAAGGGGTTGCATCGTCAGCATTATTGCAGCTTGAAGCATGAGTTCCTGAAGATGGGTATCATTATAGACAAGGCCTGTGGCGACGTGACAAGAACCCGTTTTATTTCATACGATGATAATTTCTATCTGAACGAAGATGCCGAAGTGTATGACGGCATTGAATCGGAACAGGAATGTCATGTCAACAAGGTTTATAGTCAGACCACAAATATTGAAAGAACACCCGAAACCGGATTTACTGACTTGCAGAAAGTGGAGCTATGTGTACGATTGATTGAAGAAAGGCATATCGACATTACAGAAGGTTATGCCAACTGGGTATCGGTCGGTGCTTCTCTGGCCAGCCTTGGCGAGCAGGGACGCAGTTTCTACCACAGAGTCAGTAAACAGAATCCACAATACAAATATGGAGAAACGGAAAGGAAGTTTACAAATGTAATGACCACCATGAAAAGGTTTAATCTTGGTTATTTTTTTGAAGTGTGCTACCGGTATGGAATCACCTTCAGAGACGCTTTCAGACAAGTAACTAATGTATAACTTTAAAATTTGAACACAATGTTGAACGAAATTCAGTTGCAGAAATTAATTAACAAGGGTATTGAATTTGTCTCAGTATCGAAGGATGATAACGACAAGGGTTATGTAGTGAGCAAGCTCACATCGGAAGGATGGAACGTGAGTCCTGTTGTTACCGACCAGGAACTATCTGATGAATTGAACAAATACAAGTTCAGACCCGATGTGATTGTAGATATAGAAGATGAAATATCCAGTGTGATAAATTAAATTGACTTTCGATGGCACGCGTTTTTTTGAGAGTCCCCGATTACATAGGGGCATACGTAAGAAACCGTAAGCCGGGTACACGCATCCCCATAGGTGGGGATGTGTCTTTTCCTGAAAACAGTACGGTGTTCTTTCTCATCGCCGGAGCTTTGAGGGATAACCCGAACGGTGACTTTTTAGGTATTGATTGTTTTTCTGAAAACCAATTCCAGCATTTTCAGGATTTGGCAAAAGGAAGTTATCCCACCGATGAAGACATCATGAGCTTTACCGGCTCTGAAAGAAAGGTGAAGGAGAGAGGTGAATATATTTCCGTATCTTTGCCCAGAGAGATAGAAATAGGAGAACATCGAAAGGTGCCTTCTTCTTCATGGACATTATATCCTTCAAGTGTTCCTTCTATTAAGAAGGAACTGAACCGCATGTTTTGGAGGGATTTTTTTGTTTACATGGAAAAGGAAAAAGACTTTGCTCTGGCTCATGGCACGGAACGCACGGTGATGGAAGGAATTGAGCGGTTCATGGAGCGATACGATATTCCGAATCAGTCAGGAAACGGCATGAAGAAAAACCTGAAGCGTAACTATTACCGCAAGTTGGGCAGCACTTCATTTACCGAAGAGGAATACGTGGAGCACGCATAGGGATTTTGAAGGCTTATTTTTGTAAATATTAAACGGTTATTTATTTATGTAAAATTATAGTTAAACAAACGTCTGTTTTTGCCAATTTTTGTCACACGTATGTCACCACGCTTTATGCACGGGTTTTGTTAAATATTTTAATAGTAATACACACATTATTATACTATGCTTTGCGAACAGTTTAACGATATTGTAGAAATTTACCTGATACCCGAAAGTTCGGTCTCTCTTGCTACCCCTTTCCAGGTCGGTGCGCCCACTGTGGAAATTTCCGATTTTTCAGTGGCCGATGCCGAGCTCCGGAAAAACATCTGTTTTGCTCTTTCGGTTCCTGCCTTGTACGGCAAACCCACGTTCACTATGGAAATGGACGATCCTGCCGAAGTAAAGGTTACTTCGGAGAAAACCCGTGCGGGATTTCAGAAAAAAGTGTCCGTGACGGTGGAAATTTCCGATTATTCTCAGGAAGTGGAAGAAAAGATACCGGGAATAGAGAAAAAACCGCATCATCTTCTTATGTACCGTAGCGACGGAAGAAGAGTGTTCGTGCGGTGCTCTCCGTTTGCCTATCTCTGTTCAGTAGATGACACGAGCGATATAAAAACAATCCAGTTCGAGATAACCAACACGAACGGAATGCAGTTGGTTATTTAATCACATAAACCCTATATTATTAGTTGAGAGCCGCTTGTCTGTGAAGACAGGTGGCTTTTTTTATGTCACAAAGTGAGTGGCTGCGGTGCTTTTCTTTGTAGAAAAATAGTAAAGATTTTATGAAAGGAACATTGATTGAATTACTCAGAGAAAAGTATTTCCTGCTGGAGCCTGCATTTTTCACCGGAGCCCGCAACCGTGTTCTTTCCGATCCTACAGGCGCGTCGTTTGCGTCACAATCGAAGGACGGTTCCGTTCAGGGTATAATCAGGTTTCGTTCAGGGTCAGCGGTGGATTCCTTCAATTCGGGGAAAATCTGGATGGGGGATGCCGATTATATCAACCGTTATCGTGACCTCGATGATGACGACTGCATAGTGAATGTAGTGCGTCTGACTTCCGCTATGACTCGCGGAGGTGGCGAGTGTTCGTATGGCAGTCTTGAACTGCGCGACATCATCATGGAGGCTGCCGATGTTAACAAGTGTATCGGTCAGATAATCTACTGCCGTACTCCGGGAGGCGCGGCTTCCACTCTCCGCGATTTCCGCATGGCTATCGACTATGCCCACAGCAAAGGTCAGAAAGTGTATATGTTCTGCGACGGCGACATTGCCAGTGGTGGCGCATTCCTTTCCGCTATGTGCGACGGCGTGTATTTCATGAATCCTGACGACGAGATAGGTTCCATAGGTATGTACTCCGCATTCTTCACCATGAAGGACGGTGCAAAAAACAGCATCACTGACGAGGACTATCACGAGTATTACTGTACAAAGAGTCCAGAAAAGAACAAATGGTATCGTGATGCGGCAAACGGCGACATGGAGACAGTGGCAAAGGAAACGGAAGAGTTTCTGGATGAACTTCTTGCAGACCTGAAAGCAGACCGCCCGTCAATCCTCGACGAACAGATGAAGGGAGCCATGTACAAGATGCGCGATGTGGTAGGCTCGCTCGTGGACGGTCAAAGCACAATGGACGAACTCGCACAGATGATTTACAACGAATGGTATTCGAGAAACAATGCTTCGGCGACCGCCGGAGATAGGCAATCAAATAACAATCAAAAAAACATTATGAGCAAACAGTACATTCAAATCTCTGCGTTCATAGGCAACCCAGTTGCTCTTGGATGCGACAAGGATGGCGGTGTTTATCTCCAGGCTCACGAAGCAGATGCTTTGGAAGCAAAAATTCCTACGGTAGCCGGACGTGAAATGGAGCTCGCCAAACAGGTAATGGAACTGCAAGCCCAGCTTTCTGATGCTCAGAAACTTGCTGAAACAGTTACAGCAGAACGCAACGGATTGAAACAGCAGGTGGACGAATTGCAGAAACAGCTTGAAGGCGCGGTTCCGGGTGACGACGTTTCAGCATTGAAACAGGAACTTGAAGGAACAAAGGCTTCTCTTGCAACAGCGGAAACCGAGAATGCTTCTCTGAAAGAACAGCTTAACACCGTGAACGGCGAGCTTGAAGAAAGTCGTCAGGCAGTTGAAGACCTTAACGCTAAGGTAGCTGCATACGAGGCAGGACCGGGTAAAGGTCAGGGACAGGGTGAAGCTCCTAAGACTAACGGGTTGCAGCCAAAGACTCCGCATCTGGAGGCGGCACCGGAATGGAATGATGCTTTGAGCGTAGCTGAAAACCGTAAGAGGTTTGAGGAATACAAAAAGAAACTGCAAGTGCAGGCTTCCCAGATGTAATCAGGCATCAATCATCAACAAACACAACACAAAGTATTAACAACGAAAAACTCGTAAGATATGGCAGATACAGCTACATTTATCGGTTTGGAGGCACTTGAACAGATTTGTGTCAAGTATAAACCACAAGTAATTATGGGTGCGGCTCAGTTCCGCCCTGATGTATTTGAACGTATGAAAATCAAAGTCAGCACCGGACTTCGTTTCAAAGACGTTCAGAATGTAATGGTTCGCAAGGGTCATACCACACAGCGTAAGGTGGTAGGCAACGTAAAAGTCAGCACCCTTGGCTACATGGAAGAACGTGTTATGACAGGATTCCTTACTGTCAACATGTATAAGGACAACAAAGACAACTACATCGAAAAGCCTGTTACATCGGCAGATCCTGACAATGTAGGATATACTTATCCAATGTCAGAACTTGCTTTCCTTGCTGCTGTAGCAAACTACGGTGAGGATATTTTCGACTGTCTGTGGCATGGTGACGACGAAATAGAATACAGTGAGACTGACGAATTCGGAACGAACTACCTTCGTCTGTTCTGCGGTCTGGTAACATATCTTCGTCGTGACAAGGCAAGTGGTCGTATTTCAGTAACAAACGGCAACTATGCTGATTGCGACGGAATTACAGAGCCTGCCGATAATCAGGACGTAACAGCATACGCAAACTTCAAAGCATGGCGTATGAAATGGAAATCTTCATTGCGTAACGCTTCTGAAGTATTGGTTTACTGTACTGAAGAAACAGGTTCGGCAATTGCAGCCGGATATGGTAACAGCAAGAACAATAATTCAGGTGTTATCTATGCCGAAGATATGACTTTCAAGATTCCGGAATGGAGAAACATCACATTCTGCCCTGAGTCATCATTCGGTAAAGGTGATTTGCTTATCGCAACTACTCCTTACAACTTCGAGTATGGTGTAGATTCCAACGACTCTCGAAACTTCGTAAGTGTACGTGTAGGTTCAGATCAGGATCATGCTGATATCAGCTTCCAGATTCAGTCTATTCAGGGATCACGTGTAAACAACGTGAACGCTTCCAACTTCTGTATGAGTAACGGTAACCTTGAACCAAGTGACATTGCAGGCGACTTCCTTAAATCAACATTCGTGGTAGTATCAAGCAATGATACTGACGGTACTGTTCAGGTTAACAGTTCTTCTCCTGAAAACAACAAAGAGTACAAGGTTGGCACAGAACTTACATTGAAGGCTACTAACGCATCCGGTACATTCTCTCACTGGCTAATCAATGGTAAGAAATATACCACTGAGACAGTTAAGGTTACAGCCGAAGTCCGTCCGGGCTATGCTATCGCAATGTTCACTCCGGCAGATTAATCTGCCGGCATTGCCTGAAGCAAGACTTAATCATTTTATTGTATAACACTGAAAATTAGTATAATATGGCAGAAACTTGTCCTACACTTGAACACTTCAGAGAGGGCGAACAGTGTCTTGAAAACTTTGCCGGCCTCTCCCCAAAAATATATGTAGGTTTGAAGTCTGATTTGTCTGCTCCTATGACAGCCACAGGCGGAACTTATGCTACTCCTACATTTGCATCGACCAAAGGGCTTTACGAAATTGACTGTAAGGAAAATTCTGTAAATCTGAAAGGTTCCAGCCTTGGTAAGAGAAAAGGTTTCAAACAGACACTTACATTTACCATAGATGTAGTAAATCAGATTGCAGCAAAATTGGGACGTGCATTCAACAACCTCGATATTTTCTTCATCATCCCTGATGGAGACGTATATCAAATCGTTTACGACCCGAATAGAAAGGTAACTTTCGATACAGACGGTATCGCATCTGATACAGGTTCAGCACCGGAAGATGATCGTACAACTGTTTACACAGCTACACTTTCTCCGGTTAAGTACATGAACCAGTACGTGACAATTGACAATATTTCAACTTTGCTTGAAGGAAAGGAGGAGTAATACCCTATCTGACATTAGACCGCTCAAAGTTAGATAAATCAAAACTCTTATAGAGCGAAACAGCCGACATATTCATTTATGCCGGCTGTTTTTTGTCCCCGTGCGAGCGTGCGTGATGTGCATTTTTGTATCGGAAAATATGTTCAAAAAAAGTTGTAAACGTATGAATGATAGCAAATTATTTAAAGACATGACATTAGAAGAACAGGAAAAGTACCTGAAAGATTTTTCAAATTTTACTGTAGAAAAACTACCTCTTCTTTGCCAGTTGGGTGATGCCTGGACGGAAGCGAGAGTTAAATCTTTTGAGGACGGGCTTACGCTGCTCCAGGCTTTCTCTTACTGCCGTGACTTTGTGAAACAGGCTTTTTACTGGCGCGACTTCAACCGTCGCGTGAAGTCGTTTATGTACCTTATGGATAAAGTACGCAAGGAAATAAATGAAGGTCGCAGCATGAAAACAGCCGAAGGCAAAACCATAGTGGCACTGGAAGAAGACAAGAAGCCGGAGCGCGGCAGACCTTCAAAAGACAGAGCCGCAAAAGCGGAAACGCAAACTGAAACACAGCCCCCCTCTGCTTCTCCCGCACCACAACCTACCATGACTCTGCTACAGCAGATTGCATCGCAGGTGGCTGGCGTTGAACGCCTCAGTCTGAAAGAATTGTCGTGGTTGCTTACACCGGAACTTCAGGAAGAAGTGAAGAAGGTGCAGTTGCTTCGTGCCACAGCTACAGCAGAAAGTGAACAGGCAAAAGCTTTGGCAGAAAACAACGTAGCCGCAGAAATTATCAAACCTCATTCGGAGGCTACGGTAAAGGCCATGGAAATGATTCAAAGTATCTATAATAAAGTGGATTTGGAACTTGCGGAAGTGTATTATCGTCTTTCGGAAGACAATGATTTCGGCGGTTTCAAGGCTGCATGGGAAAAGAAAGGCGGTGCGTTCTCCGGTCTGCTGGAAATTCTTCTTCCTTATTACGAAAAAATGGGTGGAAAGGAATTTGGTGCTACACTGAAAACCAACGACCAGGTGAAAGCTGAAAAGGAAGCTCAGAGTAAGGAAGCTGCAGAAAGAGCACAGAAAATCCATACTGCAAGGACTTACATTCTCCGTGATGATCAGGCGTTGACTTCCGACAGACTGAAACGAATGAAGGAATATCTGGAAGAATGCCGTAAACTGGAATACGACAAGATAGTAGAACTTGAAAAGGCTGTAGAGATAGCGGAAAAGAAGATAGAGGATGAAATAGTCAGCCGTCCTGATTTGTTTGCTGCATTGAAGACTACAGATTCCACAGCCAAAACCGCATCGAAAACCGCTAAAAAGAAATAAGCCATGTATCTGGAACCATGTTGTATAGCTAAGGATTTGCCGAAGCTACTGAAGGAAAATACTTTCAGGGATAAGGCAGGCAGAACACGAAATGCGGTGTGCTTTCAGTCTGGTGGAGACTGGACGGTTACGGATCTGCTGAAATCCGTTACATGCCTTGCGGACAAAGGTCTTCTCATTCTGGCCATGCCGGATGTGGACGAGAATCTTTTGCGCACCGTGTCAACCTATCTTTCGAGGGACTGGTGCAAGGAATTGTTGCTCGTTACACGCGAGGGACAGGAAGAGCTTGTAAGGGAAAGTCTGGCAGGGCATTTGGAGAAAGTCACTTATTCGGTAAACAAAGGTCTGTACGAGGGATTTTTAGGCCTGTTCAACGGACTTAAATGTGTTGCTGTTAACGGACCTATGCTTTTGGATAAAAGTTTCTCTATCTGCCTGTATTCGGCCATGTACGGCGATGATCCCGACATTATATATTCCGCTACCGACGCATTCCGTCCGCTGTTGAGAATGAACAGTGTGATTAAGGGTAGTGGAGAACTGACCGAAACATTCCTGAACCATAAAACCGTATAACTATGGGAAGACCTGTAAGCGAAAAATACCTGGAGACATTGGGTAAGTTTGTTCTTAACGGTCTCCCTCTGAAGAATGCGGCAATGACATCGCAACAGAAGATGCGTACGCTTATCGTATATGAAGCTTATCAGGTGTTTGTACGCAACCGCCAGGTAAAGCCTATTACGCTGTGCAGAAACATCGCTCACCGTTTGTATGACACATATCTGCAGAAAGCCGAAACAGACGAGGAAGCGGCTGAAATGTGCCGTTCCTGTGGTATAGCACCGGGAAAGAAAAGGGATTTCTGTTCCCTTTCTTCCGATGTTCAGGCATTGAACTACATCGTGAATATGCTGGAGAATCCTACTCCGGCCATTGAACGGGCAAAGGTGGAGGACGCGAGCGACTGGCTTGTGCGTGAGGGCATGAAGATGGGTAACGCCAACTCTGTGGCGAAAGGTGCCGAACTGAAAATGCGTCTGTACAAGGACTTCGACGAGAAGGAGCAGGAATTCGACAAGACAGCACAGTCGGATATCAATATCTCAGGCGACGTGAGCATTATCAAGGCCGATCGTCAGAATTTCTCAATCGAAGAGAAGAAGAAACTCGCGAAACGCTTTGGTGGAAACATTCAGGAAGTGGAAGACCTTATCCAGAAGAGTAACGGAGAGTATGAGACTGCTCCGATGGAAACGCTTGAAGATGAAGATTTCTTTGTAATGAGTGAGGAGGAATAGGCATGGAAGTTCGCAATGTATATATGAATCACCTGCAGCAGCGTATCTATTACGCCGGAGCCAGGGATATACGTGCCGTATGTGCCCGACGATTCGGGAAGACCGACGGTATTATAGGCCCGCAGGTGAAGCGTGTGGTCGATTCCATGCCGCAAGGAGCAGGTATCTGGGCCGGAAACAGCCGGAAACAGCTTTTTACACGTACCGTTCCGGCCACAATCGCCGCCATCGAACGTTTCTGGGGACTTCGTGAAGGGGTACATTTCTGGTGGGGCAGACCGCCTGAGAAACTGGGTGTGCCGCGTCCTATCATCAAGCCGAAGGACTGGAGCCATGTAATTACGTTTTATAATGGTTTTGTGTGGCATCTTGTGTCTCTCGAAACAAGGGGGTCTGCCAACTCTATGACAGTGAACTACATAATCGTCGATGAAGCGAGATTTATAAAGAAGGAGAAGTATGACGCCGAAGTACAGCCCACGCTGTCAGGTATTACGCATCCGCTTGGTCATGAAGGTTTCACAGAGTATAATCCGTTCTATAAAGGCACTCTTATAGTGAGTGATGCCGGACTCTCACAGCGTGAGAACTGGATGGAAAAGGAAGAGGAGAAATGCGACCAGACGCTTGAATCGGGACCTTTCAAGGGAAAGACTTCGCGCCAGCTTCAGGTGGAGCTTGACGGATTTGCGGAGAAGGTGATACGTTATAATAACCTTATGTATAACGCAAAGAAAAACGGCAGGGAAATTCTTGTGTCCGACGAAAACAAGATTAAGGAAATAAAAGCCATAGCTGAATCGTGTTTCTCGCGTACAGGTCCTTTCAAGATACTTCCTGCTCCCGGAGTAACGAAACAGAATGTGGATATGCTGGTGAACTACAAGGTTATTCCCGCCGATGACGCGCGTCTGCTTTACTCGTACGAATACTTGATTACAAAGTTCGACCTTATGGAGATAAAGGCCATTAAGGACATGAAATCCTATAAGGAGCATATCCGTAAGCTACGCTGCAATACTTTCGCCTTTTATCGAGGCAGCACGCTCGATAATATAGACCTATTAGGACCTGACTATATCGCCAAGATGAAGCGTGACCTTCCGCCGGTGGTGTATGCTATTTCCATTCTTAATATGAAGAAACAGCACAGCAGCGACGGATTTTACTCCAAACTGGATATTGACAATCTGCATGGATATGTTCCTGAAGACTGTCCGGCTGTGGAGAAAAGTGTACGCCTGAAGATAGCGAGCCGCGAGATAGGTGGGCAGACCATAAACACAGACTACGAAACGCCGGACTTCGACGAACTGCAACGTGTGAAGAACTGTACGCTGGACGGCGACGTGGTACCGCATCTTCCGCTACATATAGCATTTGACTTCAACGCGAATATCAACTGGGTGGTGACTGGACAGGTGCGCCATGATCCGGTGGTAAACCGTGAGGCACTTATGGTACTTTCATCCATGTTCGTGAAAAATGAAAGAAAACTCGGTGAACTTGTCGATGATTGGAACAAGTATTATGCTCCGCACAAGGCTACATGCCGCGATGTGTATTTCTACTATGACTCGACCGCAAAGCATAAGGGATATGCGATAGCAAACCAACAGGACTTTAAGGATTTGATTATAGAGAAACTGAGAAAGGCGGGCTGGAACGTGATAGCCATAGACATGGGCCGCCCGATGGAACACCGTTTCAAGCACAAGGATATAAACGAAGCTCTGGCCGGTGTTACTTATCCTTTTATCCGCATAAACAAGGAAAACAACGAGGCTCTTATCGTGGCAATGGAGAATACCGGCGTGAGGGTAGGAAGAAACGGTTTCGAGAAAGACAAATCGAAAGAGAAATACGTCGAGACGGAAGTTGATCCTCTGGAGTTAAGAACAGACGGAACCGACGCTTTCGACTCCCTCTTTATCGGCGTGAAACACTTCCGCTATCAGATGGCTGGCGTGTGTATGCCCGTTATCGGCAATCTGTAAATGTCACTATCCCGTGTGTGCGTATATCTATTTTTGCTACAAAGAGAAACATTAGAAAACATGCCTAAGAACGTAGAAAAACTCAGCTACAATCTGATAAGGATGTATGCCGAAAACTTTGAATATACCGACAGGAACGGTATTCGGAAAAAGGGGTTCAATCCTTCGGCGGATGCGACCGACATAAAGCGTGTTCCGTTCTACATCAAATACATAACAAGGGACGGAGTAGTGGAAGAAGGTACGGTGGAATGTGTCTCCGTTGATACTTTCCGCAAGCAGCGCAAGATAAGATACGTTGAAAGCGGAGAAATCCGTGTGGTAAGGGATTACCTGGTAGTGGAAATTGACGGAGTGAAATTTAAAACGCTATAGTGGAAATGAAAAAGAACAACACAAGCACATACAGAGGCAGTACCCCGGATGTGGAGAAATTTCACGAGGAAGTGAGCAAGCTTATCAGTGAGGGGTATGTGGCCATGCCTATGAACGAAAGTTTAGGCAAAAAAAGCAACGCTCCGCAGTGGAGTGATACGGTAAACACTTTCCTTGAGCCTACAAAAGACGTGAACGGCGAGATTGTTCCGGGGCAGGTGTTCTCTTCTTCGTCGGTAGAGGTAGACGTGTCCGGCATAGGTACGGAAAACCTTGGGTATATGTCGTGGGGACCGTACAACAATCTGCCCAACCGTGTAGCTCTCCTTTCCTCCCTGCTTCCCTACACAGCCACAGGCAACCGCTTCAATACCGATGTGGCAGCCGGACTGGGACCACGCGCAAAGTACCGCTACACAATCACGGTAAACGACACACTGACTCCGAAAGAAGTGGATTACAATGATGCCGGCGAGCTTATCAAATCGAAGATTTACGCCAAGCAGAAGGAACTTCTGGACTTCTACGCATCATGTAAGGATAGAGGCATTACCCTGAAACGTCAGATGTCGGATTATGAAACGGTATCAAACAAAGAGCTGGAGCATTATAAGAAGGTGGAAGAAACTCTGATAGAGGAAATAGACCGCCTGAACAAGGATTACGAGATATGGGAAAAGACTTCGGAAGAAATCAAGGCGTTCATAGAAGAATCTTCTTTACAGAATGTCTGCATGAGCCTTTTCACAAGCATGACGCTGTTTGATATCTGTTATCCTGAAATACGTCTTTCTCAGGGTAAAAACGGAGAAAACGGCGCAACATGGAAGCCGAAGGTTACGAGCATCGGTTTTTATGACTCCGTGATTTGCCGTCTGGAAAGAATGGACGATAACAATAAAATCAACTACGTTTATGTTTCCAACCGCTTCTATGATACGGCCGTAAAAGACGTGAATGACCAGCTCGATATAAAGGCTGTTCCGGCTCTCGATCCTGTACGACCTTTGGCATCGCTCCGTGAAAAGATACGCGATTCAAGGCTGAACGCATATTTCGGCAAGAAACGTAACGGCAGGCCAGTAACGGAAAACAAGCCTACACGCTTTATTCTTCCTTCATATTATCCGGCTGCAGGCCGTCCGTATTACCCGCAACCTGCATGGTGGAGTATCTTCGGCGGTTCGATATATCAGTATGCGGCAAATATCATTTCCGACCGCGTACAGGCAAAGGAAAACTCGAATATGTGGGGCAAGGTGGTTTATGTACACACTGAATATCTCGGACAGCTTTATCATCAGATGAATATCAATGACGAAAACAAACGTGCTGAGATAAGAAATCAGTTATGGAACAGTGTAAACACTTTCCTCAAAGACCGCAGCCAGAACGGTTCCACTCTGCTTTCATTCTCATTTACCGGATCGGACGGAAAAGAACATGACGCATTCCGCATTGTCGATATTCCTGCCACAAGTAAGTCTGAAGCCGATGCACAGAAAACCGAATTGCAGGAGATAAGCAGTATCATCTTCTTCAGTATGCAGATCAATCCTGCTCTGATTGGTTCGGTACCGGGTTCTTCTTCATCATCGGGAGGAACATACCAAAGGGAATTATATCTGCTCAAACAGCTTAATATGAAGCCTACACAGCAGATAGTTCTGTCCGTGTTCGACGTGGTATCAAGATTCAACGAATGGGACAAGCACCTGGTATGGCGCATTCAGGAAAATTCTCTTACAACGCTTGACCGCAGCGCAACGGGACTGACGGAATCTCAATCTGCATAATCACTTTAAAACAGAACGCTTATGATAATAAATACTATAGAAGAAGTAAGGTTGTATCTTCCAAACCACAGGCTCGATGATATTCAGGGGTTGAAAGGTTTTATAGACAGTAGCGAGCGCGATTTCTTGGCTGATAAGCTGGGGACTGAACTTTATGATGCCGTATGCGAGAAATATAACGAAATTCTTCCTGAAGAACTTTTTCCGGAAAACTCGAAGTACTGGACGGAATGGCACAAGCTGATACGTGCTGCACAGCCTGTAGTGGTGTTCGATGCCCTTTATCGTAGTGCGGACCTGAATGTAATTTCTCTGAACGAAGCAGGAATGAATATCGCATCGAGCGACAATTACGAATCGGCAGGGGAGAAACTGATAGAAAAGTTCAAGTCGCGCTGTAATACAGAATCGCATCGTGCCGTTGACCGTATGCTGGTATTGCTCGAAACATGGGCGCAGGAAGTGGGATCTTTACCTGACGAACCGGAAGAGGAAGAAACCGAAATGCAGCAGATAGTACGCTTGTGGAAGAAAAGCAAATACTATTATCAGGACTCTTCTCTCTTTATCAGCACAGCCACACAGATGCAGCAGTATCTTGACATTTACGAAAGCCGCGAGAAGTTTGTTTCTCTCATTCCGCAGTTACGATACATTCAGTCCGTGCTGATAGAAGGGGAGATAGGAAGCAGTTTTGTAAGCTATCTTATAAAGGCACAAAAGGAAGGTAAGCTGAAGGAGCAGGAAAAGATTCTGGTAGAAAAGATATGCTGGTGGACAGCCTTTGCTGTTGAGTCACGCTCAAAGATGTTCAACCGTAGCGAAGCCACAGAGGACGCGATAAGGATGCGCCAGAATGCCATTGGATTTATCCAGCAGCGCTATGCCGATTTCAGTGAGAATATAGGTATAGACTCTCCGCTGTATGTGGCACCCGTAGAGGGAACCACAAGCGACACTCCGAAATGGGAAAACAATCGTCCTGGAAACAAGCTTTTCGTTACTCCGTCAATCGACACTAAACTCTAACGATGAAAAAGTCCGATACTCTAAGAATTGATTTGCACCTGCCACGCCACTGGGACGCGCTGACCACGCCACAGATGGAAGTCGTGGCAGATTGCATTATGCGTGAGATTGCGGCCGGTGGGAAAAGCGGTGCGTACAACCCGAAGAAGGTGAAGATGGATATCTTTCTTCGCCTGACCGGACTGGAGATAATAGAATCGGTAACAGACAGCCTTCCGCCCGAAGAGAGATACTTCATAGCTGTAAAGAAAAACGAAAGCGAAAACCGGATGAAACGTATCTACATGAAGCTTACGGGCAACAGCTACACCGCACCTTTCAAGGTCTATATCTGGCAGGTGAACCAATGGATTGATGAATGCCTGAAATGGCTGGACAATACATCAAACCGCACAGTCTTTCCTTATCCTATCTTCAAAAGCAAGGGCAGGATATTCCGCGGCCCGTCAAGACTGATGCAGAACTTCAACTGGAGGCAGTACCGCATTTCGTCCGATTATTACGACTACTACCTGTCAGAATCAAACTCATTGGTGAGATACGCAGCAAGAAAGGACTGTAATCCGCGAAAGTTAGCCGATATGCAGAAGACTGTCCGAAACGCACGAAACCTCCTCCTTGCTTCCCTGTTTTGTGAGGAAGTGGATGTACGCAATGCAGCCGGACTTCTGGAAAAGGACAATCCCTACATACTCGGACAGGAAGCGAAGAACAAAGATTGTTTTGAGAAGTTTACCGATATTCAAATGCAGGTGATACTTTTCTGGTGGATGGGAATGATGGATTATCTTCAGAGAAAGTTCCCGAAAGTATTCAAGAAAGGGAATCCCAAAAAACAGCAGCAGGTAAATCCATTTGAGGTTTACACCCGCATGATGACAAACCTGCAAAAGTATCTTAACGGAGCGAGTGAGGAACAGATTAATAATGCAACATACACAATAATGCTTGAAAATCTTAACGATATGATGGAAGAGCATGAGCGTATGGAAAGAAGAAAGGGGTAGAAGAATATGGAAAATAAGATAGTAATAGATATAAACGGAAAGTCTTTAAATCTTCCTTCTGATTTCAGTATTGATATAGAAGATGTAAATCCGTATTTCAATGACAACGAATCTTTTTCGTATGAAGTTCCTGTATCTATAGAAGAAAACAGGGAGGTTTTCAAAGATGTAGATAATGTACAAAGCGATAAGCGTCTGGTTGATTTGGAAAATTCATCCATGAGATTAAAAGTATGTGGAGTTCCTTTTCGTAGTGGAAAAATGCAGATTTCTGAAGATGCTGAGATATCCGGACAAATAAACATATCTTTAATCTCTACTTCTGCCACATTAAAAGATTTGATAGGGGAGAAGAATTGTCAGGATATACCTGTAAAGGATAAGATTCAGATTGGAGAGATGATTGGAGATATAAATCTTAAAGGTACATACGATTATAATTTCGCTTTTGTACTTTATAAAGAGCCTTATACTTATTTGTCTGAATCAGAAAAATTATCGGATGAAATAAATTATACATTAAATATTAACGCTTTAGGTTATTCTTTCCCCGGAATTTGCAAAGTAAAAGATAAAGAAACTGATTCCGGTTTTGAAACAGCAGTAAAGAAAGACGGTAAACCTGTTGTTGAAAAAAGTTTTATCAATGTAAGTGATGAATATCCGATTGCAAAATACTGCAATGCAAGGGTTTGTTATACGCATTACAAAAAGCCAAGTTCGGAAGATAGTAATCCTATTGTAAGCGATGAAGGAGATTTTGATCCTTATTACATACTTGAAGCAGACCGTATGCAAAGCGGTATTTGTTTTTATATCCTATATTTTCTGGATTGCCTTTTCAGTTCATTGGATATGAATTATGACAACAGCAATCTGTTGAATGTGGGAGATATGAAAAGATTGTGCTTTTTTACCACATATTGTAAATATGATCTTGAAAGAAAATATCCAGATAAACAGGAACCTGATTTTAAAAAAACTCGTGAAATATTAATGTGGCTTGATAGTCGGAACACGAAAGGTAAGCTGTCACATGAAACAAAATATTCTGAAGAAGTTGACAATATTGAGCTCGGTGGTAAAACATATAGTGTAGGAGATACATTGTCGCTTGGTTCTGTCATAAAAAAAATCGTAGTTCAAACATTCTCTAAAACGCTTGTTATGTCAGCAAGTGTAATGAACATGTATGCAAACTCCAGAAATTTCCCTGATGCGAGTGTGACATCTGTAATTGATTCCTTATGGGCATCATTTGGTATCCGTTTTTTGGTTGATTATGACAAGCGTACTGTAAAAGCCGTTTTCATAAGAGATTTGTTTCGTGATACATCAGAACCTATCACATTAAAATGTGAAATTATTGATACGCCGGTGAAATTAAATGAGAAAATAACCGGACTTCGTATGCGATATTCTGCTGAAAGCGACAACGATGAGAAAACATATAATATAAAATACGGCGTTAAGGATTATGATACGAATTTTGATTATGTAGATTACAGAAAGATTGATACATCTTTGGATTATCTTAGTATAATTAAAAAGCAGAACAGCTCTGATACTACATGTTACATTGATTTGAATACAGGGAATCGGTACAGATTGAAAGTAGATAAAGACGCAGAAGGATTTGATGACCTTAAACCGAGCGTTTTTGAAGTAGGAGCATTTACAGGTGTAGAAATAGGTGATTGCAGTGTAGAGAATCAGGATTACATAGAAGAGCTTATCAGTGATTTTAGTCCAATTATACCTAATGATGTAAATGGGAAAAGACAGAGAAATTCAAGTAGTAAGACAAATATACCTGTTTCGTTTACAGGAGAAAATGTGCCTGAAGAATTGAAAAATACTACTTTTAATGGATTGAATATAACAGATAGAGAACAGATATTGGCCATGTTTGTCGATGAAGAAATGCAGCATGAAAATACGACCATGGTCATACAAAACGCTGTTGGCACAAACTATTCTAATTTTTTCATTACCCAAACATTTGAAACAGATGAGTCTTACGATGTAACGAAAACTGAAAACGGAGAATCTCCTCTCCAGACAATTGACTGGGGGCTGGCTATCGGAGTGATGCGTGGAGGTGGTTCCGATGCTACTATACAGACTTACGACTGGAATTACGACGGACACGGTAACAGCAAGTGGCGCACCGTGGCCGGTAAATATGCCATGAGTAGTGACAGTATGGATAACTGGGGTTCGCAATATGACTATAACGGCACGCAGACAGGAATTGGCGACGATGAGCGTTTTTCTCTTAAAATCCGTTCGTACATCGAAAAAGACGGAAAGATTCTTTGTAACGAAGACCAGCGTGACGAAGAAGGAAACATCGAGACAAAAGTACGCACACGCGGACTTTACGACACATTCATGAGCGAATACGCACATTTCCTTCTTAACCGGAAGAAACTGCAGGTGAAATTCCGTTGCGAAGTGGCCGAGCTGGCCAACATCCAGTGGGGAAAACGTTACAACATCGGCGGATATATCGGCTGGATTAACAAGCTTTCTTACACCATTTCGGCAGAAGAAGGACTTGGTGTGGTAACGGCAGAACTTTATCAACTCTAAAAATCATTAATTATGGCACAAAAAATAGAAATCACATCCGGAAGCCCGCTTTGCGGCAGTCCGATCATCGTGGCAGTAACGGCCGACTCACCAGTAAGCCGCGCCACATTCCACCGGTTGAAACTTGTGGTAAAGGCAGCCTTGCAGACCAACCTCGATTATGAGGACTATGTGCTGAGCTGGCCGGCGTCCGACGGCGAAGTGATAGAGTTTGACATATCCAGCGCATTACGCAGTGAACTGAAAGAGCACAAGTATTCCGCACTTACCGCACAGGCAGCCATGCCCTACATAAAATACACCCTTCAGGCATACGACGAGTGGATGATCGACGGAATCATTTACGACGAGCAGAACGTACGCGACTACGGAGGCTATCTGTTTGCGCTTGATGGTGCTTTTACCGAAGTCGAACGCTATCTTTCCAACACTTCAAAAAACGTAACGAAGTTTTCCAGAAAGCCGGAATCAGGCGAAGTATGCAATTTGGGCGACATATATCTCTCTTCTGCTCCTCCTTCTGAGCCGATTTCATTTGCCACTCAGTTGGAAAGTGGCCCATTGGTAGAGGTATTCAATCTTCAGGAAAAAGGATTTAAAACTATTCATAACCGAAAGATATTCGTTGAAGAAAATCCGGACAGATGGCTATTCCAGTTCATTAACGGTCTGGGAGTCATAGAAACCGCTTCCTGCCTTTCGCTTGAATCTCTTCAGTATGAATTTAAGAACGAGCGTAATGTGTTGAACAGTTTCCGTCAGTTCAGACCCAGTGCCACGCGTAGCATGAGCCGATACACTTCAGGACAGGTTTACGAAATGTCTACCGGACCGGTCAACCGTGAATGGGCCGACTGGTGGTGTAACGAGTTCCTTTGTTGCCCTGCATCATGGGTACGTATCGAAGGCAGATGGTTCCCTTGTACCATCGAGCCGGAAGAAGAAGTAGAGATTTACGACCGTACCGAAGAATCCCTCATATCAATAACCTTCACCATGCGTCCCGACTTCTCCGGAGGGTTCCGTAACCTGCTTTGATTTTCGTCACTCCTTCGCTGCCGTGTATCATTAAGTTTGTGTCAAATAAAAGCTATTTTATACATGGCAGCCACAACACCAAACACACTATCCACTTCCGAATATTGGATGTCGCCCGATGCCCTAACGATAGAGTTAAATGCGCTTGACAATCCACAATACCTGCAGGTGTCACTTCTTGCGGGTTCTGTGATTACGGCATATCGTCAGGACGTGATAGATTACGATGCGTCACTCAATTACCGGAAGTGGACTCTTCAGGCTTACAACAATTTTTTCGACCGTACAGACCGCGCATACGTTTATGCCCAGCTCGAAAAAGAAGGAAACACTGCACTTATCATCTATTCTTACGATATACTTGAACTTACCGAAACTGTTACAAGCGATACTGAAGAAAGCCGTGAGGTTTATAACGTATATCTTGGGACTATTTCTTCATCTGTAAACTCCAACGGAGAAAGTATTCCGCGTATATGGGAAGATTCTTTCAAAACAGGTAGCTTTAGTACAGACAAGAACCGGAATGAAGAACAGCTTGGAGAATGGGCTAAGATGTTCCGGTTGAATAAGGTAACGGATATGATTGAGGTGCTAAAGGACATCACCTCTGCCGTAATACACAAACTGTACATCGGTGCCAGGAAAATCATGATAAACGATGTGCAGACAAGCTATGATAGTGAAAATGATTTACCTGCAAGTGATTCTATTATTCCTACTACAAAATTCCTTAAAGAAAGTACAGAAGAAAAGTTTCATCGGAAGGATAAGACGGATGAAAATCCATTTTGGCAAAGATTTTTAGGAGGAGCTTCTTTTGGTGAGTTTATTGATTCATTGATTGCTGGTAAAGGAGCTGGGATATTTGATAATGGAGAAGGACAATTTGAAAGTTTAAAAGTTCGTTCATCTTTAATCGTAAAAGAACTGATATATAACCGTTGGTTCGCTCAGGAAGGTAATGTGACATACTCCGAAGCCGGCACAATCGAACGGATTGAACTTCTTGAGGACGGCACGTATGACTTGTATCTTCGTCGCCGATGGGATAATGATATTACGGCATTCAAGGAACAGGACGTAAGTTACGGATCAGTAAATAATCTGAACTCTACAGGAGAGTATTATGACAGCTGGTTCCGCGTCCTTAGTGTGATGCAGGCGGAAAACAAACTGAATGTCATACTCTATCCGGATGAAGAGGTTCCTGGGGGTAAGAACTATCCTCCAGCTGTCAGTATGGTGATTACACGTCGTGGCAATGCGGTAGACGAAGAACGGCAAGGATTCTGGTATATATCCAGCTATGAAGGCTGTATTTGCATGCTGGATGGCGTAACAAAGCCCGTGCTGGAAGAATCTAATTACAGCATCATTATCGGAAAACTAAAGCGATTGGAACTGTTCGATAACCTCCCAATCAACTACCGACAGAGTTATGTGTATTGCCGTGGTATCGCTATCCAGGACTTGATGCGGATAGACTATCAGGGTGTGGTTGTTGTACAGCTTAACGACCGTGGGTTCTGGTCGCTGGAGGTTGCTCAGAGCGAGAATCCTTATACAGTTGGGAAAGAAACGGTCGATACGGTATGGCATTACGGCTGTCGCTGGAAATGCCTTGTCACCGGAACAACGGACGAACCTCGCTATGCCAGTACGGGATGGGCGATGATTGAAGGTAATCCTGAATTTACGATAGATATTGATAGCGAAAACGGTTGGCAGTTTGACGGGAGCCAGCTTCAGGAAGGAGTAGTCTTTACTACCTTAACTGTAACTGGACAGCTCTACAACCGTGACGTGACAGACAGCATACTTGATACGGACGTGTCCTGGACACGCGATACGGGCAATGTGTCTGAAGATAATGCCTGGGCTATCAAGAGAGCGGATGCTGGTAAGTCTCTTACGCTGACAGTAGACGATTTGGGGATTGAATTTGGCCGCACGAAGACTGTTTGCACGTTCAAGGCTCGCGCCTTATTACGTGACGGTCAGACATTCGAAGTTGCAGAGAATGAAATAACATTTTAAAGATATGATAACTACAAGAAAAAAAAGACTGGATGTGAATTATACCCCATTGCAATGCAGTGGGGATATAGAAACCGTGGGAAGTGTACCTGACCGACAGATATACTCCGCCGACACCAAGGAATATACCCCTGACTACACGCTGACTCCACTTGTGCTGTTTCCACGTTGCAATGCAACAGATCCGGACCAGTACACCAAGTCTGGAGTGGTAAACGCTTCTCTTACCAATATGAAGTGGTATGAGATACTGGGCACGAAGCGCACGCTGATTGATTCAGGTAATGCGAATTACGAGATAACCAACGAGGGTGATACCAAGGGGCAGATTAAAATTAAACGTAACTCTAGCGTTACAACACCACTGGCTCTTGAGTTTTACGCTGAATACGTAGACACGCGGACAAATCAGGTATTTCCCTTCAGAATGAGTACGGTAATACCTGTATCAGATGCTACACTTCCAAGTCCAGTCATGAAACTGGACAGCCCTTCCAGCGTAATATGGAATCCGCTTCGCAATCCACTGACACGTACAATCAAGGCATCTGTCTTTGTCGGAGGAAGCGATATCGCATCGGATAAGCAGAAGTGCAAATTTTTCTGGTACCGAAAACTGGACACCGGAGCATTGGAAGCCATTACAGATGGGAACGGAGATAATGACTGGGAAGTAGATAGTATAGACCACAATACGCTGACCATTAATCAGGATTATATTGGAGAGGAACAGACCTATGTCTGCAAGCTGGCCTATGCAGCAGACGGTAATCTTCCTGGATCACCATCGGACAATGCACCTGTAGTCAGTACCACCATCCGACGACGTATTCCTGATGTGGAAGCAGACTGGAAAGGAGTTCCTTCGCAGTTTCCAGGCGGTACCACCAAATTTACTCCGGAAGCGTTTGTGATGGACGGCATGGGTATTATCCCTAATGCGGATGAATGGCTCCGGTTTGTCTGGAACGTAAAATCACCTTATTCGCAGAGTTACAGCAGACAGGCTATCGGAGTAAAGCCGACAATCACATTCATTCCAGGAATGATGCTGGAACTGGAGGTACAGGATAGAGGGCCACAGGCAATACTGATAGATGATACGGATGGCACCGTACTGCAGGATGCTGATGGTAATGTTTTATTTGACAGAATTAATAACTAATACATACGACTATGGCATATTACGTAAAAGTGACAAAACAGGTGTCTGATAAGATGAATCTTACTGCAATACGCAATAAGACTGCGGATGGAAACGTGCTGCTGTGGCAGGCAGATTTAAATAGAATTGAAGGTGATACCATATTTGAACGCGCAGAGCGGATAGGCGGAAAGGCTATTACAGCTCAGGAAGCCAAGGCTGAAACAGACGGTACAGAAAATCCTTCCGAAGTATATACACCTGACGAATATAAGGAAGATACGCCTAGCGTCTTGCCGGAGATATCAAATGACACCGTATCTACTGAAGCAGAGGAAGGAGGTACATTATGAGTGAAGCAAGTGTATCACGGCAAGTAGTGTATGTGCGGAAAGGCAGCGTATATATGCCTTTCCTTCAGTCCAACATGGGAGACTTATATCAGGAGTACCAGGGTACAGCAGATAATCCGACAAATATCACGCCGGATTTCACTACGTTGACTCCGATGTTGAGTTACATCATCACCTCTTCTTTGGCCGCTGCCGGGATTGTGGTTCCTTCGTCGGTTAAGTGGTTTTTCAATGATACGGAACTTACGTTTGGAGGCAACAAACTTTCTACGAATACTTTTGGTGGCGAGACAGGTCATTTTGAAAACGTACCGTATTCTTCCGGAACACAAAATTATTTTGCACTGAAGATAAAGAAGAACCTGGTGAAGGCATCTGCAGGTGCTGCATGTAACATTAAAGCAGAAGCGACTATTGCAGTCGGTAATACCAGCGACAAGATACAGTGCGTGTACAGTATACCTGTTACTGTAGGTGTGGGCAACAGTAAGCGCGTTACCATCATGGCCGGTGACAACAAGTTCTTTACACTGACTGATAAGGGAGACTCCTGTATCCTCAAGGCTGTAGCGTGGATAGGTAGCGATGAACTCAATGCTGGTCAGACATACAAGTGGTACACGCTAAAGTCAGGTTCCTGGTCCGTGTTGGACGGGCAGACAAAACAAAGTTTGACCGTTACCAATGATATGGTAGATACCACCGGACAATTCAAGGTCGAAGTGTGCCAGAACGGAAACCTTATCGGGATGGATGTCCAGACGGTAGTAGATGCTTCTGACCCGTTCGACATTATTACCAACCCCAATCCAGAAAGCGAAACGATTGAGCAGGGAAGCGGTGGTACGGTAGTCTATACGCCACTATTCGTCAAACGTGGAAGTACAACCAAGTACAAGGAAATGAAGTTCTACTTCGTATTCACGGACAGTGCAGGTAATATTCTTAATCCCAGTACAGCTACTACGCCATCTGCAACCGGAACCGTAACTGAAGCTATGTGTGAACAGGCATCCGGTAACGTGGCTGTATCAATAACTACGGAGGAGTAGGTATGACATTAGCAAGCAAAACAACTGAGGTAAAATTTCTTCAAAAAGGCCCTCAAGGGAATAAAGGGGCTAAACTTCGTATGAGAGACTGGAAGGAAGGAGAGGAGTTCCTTGCTGGTGCAGAAGGAGAAGCATATTACGATGTTGTTAATTATTTTGACAAACTTTATTTGACTATTGTGTCTCATACTGCAAAATCAGGTGTTAATGACCCTATTACTTCAGTGTCACAGCAAAAAGGTTTTTGGGAATTAGCACAGGACTGGACATTTATTGCGACTAAACTTTTGCTTGCAGAGAAAATATCGGCCGAAGAAATTGATGCAGACGGACTTGTTGCGAAGAATGTGAATATAACTGGTAAGATATATGCAGAAGAAGGTGAACTTGGGAAAATAACAATAAAGGCTGATGCAGCAGATGATGGTTTGTTTTTAAAGGATGATACTTATGGTTCTGAAATGTCTCTAAAATCTAGGATGTTTATGAGCATCCCATATAATGTGTTTGCTGTTAATCCAGGAAGCGACCAGTCAAATGTATTGCTTTACGTAAAAAAACGTAGAGGTAATTCTTTAGACAGGGCTTTGTATGTAGATGGCGTTGCTGAAGTTTATGGCAGATTGGGCGTTGGTAGAGGTAAGGATACAGGATTTAATCAGTTCTATCCGGCGCTTGTCGCTGAGGGTATTAGCTGTTATGGTCAATTTTGCCTTCCGATTAAAACAGTGACTTCAACTTCTTCTTTAGACTCGACTTCCAGTTATGTGGTTTTGAATTTTTCTTCTTCCGGTGGATATATACGTCTACCTTCCACCAACCTGACAGATGGACAGACTATTATTATAAGGAATATAGGTTCTAATAATGTCACGGTGTATGGTAATATGAAAAATGAAAGCAATAGTAGTATTACACAATATACATTCAGAACTGGAGGGCGATTACACGTTCATACTTATTATCAGAATGGTAATTACTGGCTTGTAAACAATCTTAATTAAAACGATAATCATGAAACAAGTAGATTTTGGTAAAGTAAAAGTTCAGCTGACCTTTGAAGGTAATCCGGTTGAATTTAATATGCGTAAAGTAATAGGTAATATGATTCGTCAGAACACTAATGATATAGGGTTAGATGAGTTTGCCAGAAAGGTATATTTTTCAGATGGCCCGGTTGAAATTCCGGATGAATATATAAAGCCTATTTTGGGCATAGTAAAATTGAGTATGACAGTTCCAGCTCAAAAAGCATTAAATGAATTATTAACAAATGAATAAAATTTAAAATTATGATACAGAAAAAAACTTTAAAAGAAGCTATACAAAATCCGGAGATAATATCAGTTGTGGGAGAACTACTGCCTGTGGTTAGTGAATTGAAAAAGGGGTTAATGGATAAGGACAACTTTTATTACAGAGGTACAATCAGTCTAACATCCCCAGACACCATTCTTGATAAAATAAAATCAAACTTAAAAATGGGAATATATAGTGTAAGTGGTTACAATAGTGAAGAAACTTATACGGATTGGGGGGTGCTGTATATTAATAATAATGCAGGTATGTATATTACCAGAAATTCCAGAAAGGTTGTTTTTTTTGTCAAAACTGGTCCAGGATGGTATTACGGGGAAGTTTCACCGACAGCCTGGAGTTTTATAAGTTGATTAATTTAGTCTCCCACGGGCCCCTCGTGGGAGGACCCGCCAAATGAACCAGTTGGAATTAAGAATTTTGAGTCTTGAAAAGCTCACAAACGAGCAGGCAGTATATAATTCTCAGTTAAAAGAAGATTTAATTTCAAGTCAACAGAGCATAAAGGATTTGTACGGCAGAATTGAAGTATTAGAGAAAGCTGTATCAATGCCTTCCCATACAAAGACTCAAAAGGCCACAAAATCAGAAAAATAATTCGATTATCCGCATAAATACAAAATAAAACATGAATGTAAACGAAAAAGCTTTAGAGCTGAAAAGTAAGATAATGGATAGCGTTCAGATGTGGAGTGATGGGCTTATCGACAATTTTTTCGATACCCATCACCTTCCGAAAATCGCCGTGAAGTACATCAAGCGCGGACGCGACAACTTCATAGCCCAGCAGGACGAAGCTATCACGAAGAAGATTAACAACGCACTCCTTTTCGTGACCGACAAGGACGGAAACTACGACCTCGGAATGCTTTCGGACGATGTAATCTCCCTGCTCAGGGATATGCCCGAAACTCCGTTCGACTTCGGACTTACCGGAACCATCGGCGCTGGAGCCATACGCATCTACATCCCGGAGATACCGTTCGTATCAAGCGTTTTCGGCGACTTCGGCTCTGTAAAGATAACAGAAAGCGACCTCCTTATCCTGAAGGAAATGCTCTGCCAGCAGGACGGAATCGCATCGGCAGCAAGTCAAACCATTAAAAAATAACGATTATGGGATACACTTACAAGGAAATAATCCACGAAGCAAAGGAAGCCGGACTCTTCAATGAGAAGAAGGCATACGAAATTCTGTGCGACATGAGCGAAGGCATAGAAGAAATGGCTCTCACCAACAAGGAAGAAGCCTGGGCATTAAAGCGTCGCCACTACCAGATGCTTTTCGGACCGCACTACAACGAAGCGTTTGCCATCTGGCAGGTCGCTCAGATGTACCACAAGGACAGCAAGACCGGCATGGAAGTACGCGGCCAGCACTGGTCGCCCGAACAGGTCAAGCAGGTGTTCATGGGCGTGGCTTCCAAAAACAAGGCCCTGTCAGAATATAATTACTGGGATTTCTACGTCACCATTCACATGATGTGGCACGACAATATCTGCATGTACCGCACCTGGTGGCCCGAAGCCGACGAAGAAGTCCTTACCCAGAAAGTAGCCGAATCGGCAGTCAACTATCTGACCGACGACGACGGCGAAAAAGGTAAAATCTGGATGCGTTACGCTCCCATGTACCAGTAAAACTGTTTCAATTCCACATAACGATTGCAGGCTGGCATACCTCCGCTCCATGGTGAAAGCGCAAGGGGGTAATGCCAGCCTGCCCCTTTTTGTCCCTTCCCCTCCTTCTGCTCCTCCTATCTTTACAGAAAGAAACTGAAACGCAACCGGAAGGGAACCATTAACAAACACAAAACAACACGAAGAACATCATGGAATTATTGACAATCACAGGGGCAGAAGTACAGGGATTCTGGGGATTTCTGTCAGTAGTAATCGTTACACTCATTGGAGTCTATCAGATTCGGTTTCAGAAAATGACCGACATCAAGGTTGAAGAGTACAAAAAGGAGCTCACACGCAAGAGCAACCGCCGCAATGACAATACCTCAAAGGTGTGGGGCGAAATCCACCATCTTCTCGGACAGCTACGGGCCGATCGCGTGTACATCATCCAGACTTATCCGCTTGGCAGGAACGATTATGTTACCGTAGAGTTTGAAGTCACTACACACGGAGTGGCCTATATCAAGGAATCCATAAAAGACCTTCACATGAAGGATGTGCCGAAATTCTGTTCCGTCATTTCATCCACCGACTTTCTTTACGTAAAAAACCTGAATGATATGGAAGGAATGCGTGCCCGTGCGCTCTTCGCCACCAACGGCACCCGACAGATGTACATCCATCGACTGAAAGACAGCACGTACGACTGGATAGGAAGTCTCGTGTGCGACTACACCACCGACGACGTTCCCTCTGAAGAAGAAGCACGCAGCGCAATGGAGGTAGCCGCGCTCAACATTCAGTACATCCTTCCGGAAATACAACACGCAAAATAAGAACAGCCACACACACAAACACACATGAAAGCATTTTTCAGTTACATTGAATCGCTGTGCAAGGCCAACTCGATGGCCAGCTCCAAAAGCTTCACCCTCCTGCTTACAGCAGCCACCGGTTGCCTGGGAGTGATCTGCATCAGCATCGGCCTGCTGGTGGAATGGTTCACTGCAGGCTACATACGCACCAGCCTGTCCGAAATGAGCATGTACATCGCTTCACTGGGAGTTTTCGTAGGCAGCGGAGCAATATCAAAAATCAGCGGGGAAAAGAGAGAACGTAAAGAAAGGGAAGAAGTGCCTCCAGCAGCACCTTCTCCCGGACATAAAGACTAAAAAATTAAGTCATGGCAGACATCTACAAACTTGCACCTTTCATCCTGAAGTGGGAGGGAGGTTTCGTGAGCGACCCCGTAGACAAGGGAGGCGCGACAAACATGGGAGTAACAATCGGCACCTGGCGCAGCGTGGGATACGACAAAGACGGCGACGGCGACATTGACGTGGACGACCTTCGTCTTCTTACCAGAGAAGACGTGATAGAACGCGTACTCCGTCCGCATTACTGGAACCGCTGGCGTGCCGACGAGATACACAACCAGTCAGTAGCGAACATCCTCGTAGACTGGGTATGGGCATCGGGTGCACACGGCATCCGCCGTCCGCAGCGCATCCTCGGAGTGACAGCCGACGGCATAGTAGGGCCGAAAACCCTTGTCGCAGTCAACTCAATGGACCCTATGGAGCTGCATTTCCGCATCAAGAACGACCGCATCCGTTTTATCGACGAAATCTGTAAGGCCAACCCCTCGCAGGAACGCTTCCGCCGCGGATGGCTCAACCGTATCAATGAGCTCACATTCAAGCCCTGATTATCTTTTTTGAACACAAAAATCCCGAAAATTTCCATTTCCGGGATTTTTTGCGTTTTTCTGTAGAAAATTTCAGTTTTCCGCGAAAAAATTTCCATTCCCCTACAGAAATGAACGTCAGAAATCAATCTCATATTCCGGAATCCAGTCGCCCGGCTCCGAAAAAGTCACACCACCATCATAAGAGAAAATACGTCCTTTAGCCACCGTACAGCGGTTTTTCAGCAGCGGAATACCGCTCGCCATGCGGTCCTCCAGCACCTTTCCTTCCGCGTCGCGAGCCACTACCCGCAGCGACACCTCAAACTCATCCTCCTCGCAGAACGAAAACACCGAGAATTTAAGTCCTTTCTCCCCGACATATCCACCGTTCAAGTCCCATCCGATGCTGAAATCCTCCTTCTCCTCTGCTACTCCCAGTCCCGTAGCCATGTCCAGTGCCGCCATGTGTCCGCCTACCGTCAGTTCAATTCTGGCCACACCTTCAGGAATCGCATCCAGAATCATCAGCGTAAGCTTCGCCACCACGCGGTCCATTTGCAGCGTCAGCGTCTCATCCGTACCCTCGTCCACCTCCATAGGCACACATTTCAGAAAGGTTTCCGTCACCTTACCCGTCCGGAAAACACCCTTCGCTTCGTCCACCTGCCAGTCAGTCGAGCTGTGCCCCAAAAATCTCAGTTCGTGCAGTCCGTAGTCCATTGTCAGCGAAAAAGGCTCCTCCGCCGGACGGCATATTTTCTGCTTTGCCACGCCGTCCATGTAGTCCACACATAGCAGCGAGTCCGCATAATCAGCCATGTTCGCCCTCGAAGCCCTGCTTTTCATTCCATCCTCCGCCGTCCAGTCAGAAATACCGGCATCCAGCCCGAAAAACGGCATAAAAACCATTGTTTTCCGTGAATTTTCGTTCGAAATCTCCATTTCGGGCACATTTCCCGCCCGTTCGCAGCTTCCACACAATAGAGCAGAAGCCATTACCAACGCAATAAAATTTCTCATAAAAAAAGGTTTTGAAGTTAAATTCTACATAGAATAACTCCAAAACCTCAGAACGTTTCCATTTTTCAGCATTGAAAAAGCAACAAATATGCCGAAAAACACGTTTTAAACCCAAAATTTCCGTGCCGTGCAAAATATGCCGTTGGCAAAGATAACTTTCCAATCAATAAGTAGTAGTTAATTATTAGTTAAATATTTTTCGCCACAATGTTAACGCTGTACGAAAACCATATTAATTCACTGATTTTTAGGCGATGAACGGCACGGGAAAAGTGTCTTTCGCGCGGAAAACCCGTCGCCACGCTACGGGGCCGGCGGTCCGCACGGGGGCCGGTGGGGCTGGAAATATGCGGGTAGGGGGGCCCGGGGTGCGGTCCTGGTGTGCTGGTGTGTGGGTGCTTGGGTGTCCAGGTGGGCGGAGAAGGACCGGCGGCCGCCCCTTCTTGCTTCCCTGGTTGCATCGGGACGCGAAGGAAGACGACGAAGGCCGGCGGCCGTTCCTGATCCGTTGGCGGGTTGGCATGTTGGCGCGTGGGTGTGTAGGTGATTACGTGCGTGTATTGATTTCTGGCGTGTACAATATTTTTTTTGAAAATAAGTTGTATCTTATTTGCATACTTAGAATATATGTAGTATATTTGCATACAGATAAAACAAAACAAGTAATAACATTCTAAAGCTTACGATTATGAAGAAAGAAAAACTTTATCAGATTACAGGAACTACCAACAGTTGGATAGCTCAGCGCGATTTAAAGTTCAACGGTAAAACAAGAATTACCCTTGAAAAAGACTTGACATTAAAGGAAGCATATAATAAGCTGCTTGATATGTTTAACAATGATTACGAGGATGAAGGCTGGTACGCTGAGAATTGGGGTATAGCTGTTAACATATCCAATCGCAAAGCGTCGCCAACCTTCAGCGATGGCACACGCATGTACGAATACGATTCCAGATATTATAAGATTGAGGAACAGGAAGAAGAAGCCAATGAATAATCAGGACATAGGAGCAATGATAAAGGATATACGCACCCGCCGCGGCTTATCAATCCGCGCGCTGGGTGAGTTGTCCGGCGTTCAGTTTGCCAATATCGGCAAGCTGGAACGCGGAGAGTATAACCCATCGGTGAACATACTTAATAAGCTGTTATTAGCTTTAGACTGTGAACTGATAATTAGAGAGAACAAATAAAAATAATAAGATTATGACAACAGAAAACCGCTACCAGTACAGCGAAGACCGCTTGATAAAATTTGATACTTATTCCGATTCGTGGCCCGCAAGGCCTGAGGATTGCGCCTACCTTGTTGAAGACAATTCTAAATTAGATTTAGATTCCGATTCGTCCGAGGATGGCTCTATATCTTATTATCAGGGTGAAAAGGGAGCTCTTGTTATAGAACATGATTCAGACGGTACGGAAAATGCATATAAATCAGGTTTTTATTTAACTTCTTCTTTTCAGGAATACAAGGAAATGTATTCAGATTAATATAGTTTCTATATCCTGTTATCCATCCGATAACAGGATATTTTTTTCTATTACTATACCCCGCAAAAATAAATATCAAATTTTAAAATTTTTCTTTGCTTTTTCTTTGGTGAATAAAATAAAAGCCGTATATTTGTAATGCCAAACTCATATAGCCCGATACGTTATATATTTACGTATCAAACATATTTTTGAAACGAGTTAAAAAGATATTTAACGCTCCGTTTAAAGTTTCATTCATAACTTTGGTTATGTGGGTTTGGCGACCGAAACTTTATCGGAGCGTTTTTTATTGTTTAATTTCATAAAATGCCAAACCCTTATGAAAACAAAAATTTTTAACGGCCTTATAGTATTGGCCAGTCTTTACGTACTTAGTTACGTTGTTAACCTTATTTTTGTAGCAGCTAATTTGTCGGCCTTGTTCATCGGCCGCACTCCTTCACTCTCATTTGCTTCCCAACTGAATTTTGCCGCGTGGGGTTTTCCTCTTGCATTGGCTATCACTGGAGCGGTGTTCCTGATGGATGCCGGGTATATCTCATTCAATTCTTCAAAGAAATAAGTTTAATTTTTAATTGTATAAGCTATGGTAATTAATATAAACTATCATTATTTTTCAAATTACAGCGGTAAAAGTGATCTTGAAAAATTAGGTAACTATCAAGTAGGAGAGATAATAACAGATTGGGAAGGTGATACAGGATGTATCTTAATGATAATGAAAGACGGAAGTATAAGAACAGATTCTAACGGAATAGGTGATATTAGTAAGATTAAGAAGGTTAGAAGTAAAAAAAAGATATTGGAATACTTGCAAATCCTTCATAAATCCGATATGAATTTTATGTTGGAAAGACAAAAAAGAGAGCTTGGAATGATTGGATAAATAATTAATACTTACTATCATGAGAACAAATATAAGAACCACCGCCGAAAGTAACGCAGTTGTAAACCACTTTTTTCCTATTCATTGCATTGTAGTGAACCACGCAGCGCCCGCAGCCGTACAGGATGACGAACAGGCATTACTTTACGTATGGCGTGAGATAATGTGCGCCGGCCATCATTGGAACATTGATTTTCTTAACACCCCGCAGGGAAATGTGTACAGCCTTAACCCGTGTTTGCTGCATCATTATTTTGATAACAGCTTTATCAGCTTTGAGGAGCTGAAGAAATCGGCCTACGTGGACGAATACCAGAATATAACAGCTTTTCCGGACACAGGAAAGAATCTTGTTAATATGGTTAATCTTTGCAGTGTTTATCCTGCTTAATTCTTCACACTATAAATCTATATCTAACTATTTTTCCCAACTTTTTAATACTTACTATTATGACTTATTTCCAGAATATAACCAGCCTTTCAGAATTGAAAAAACAATACCGTGAACTTGTAAAGAACAACCACCCGGATAAGGGTGGCGATATAGCCGTAATGCAGGATATTAACAACGAGTTTGAGCAGTTGTACAACATTTGGAAAGACAGAAAAGAAACTGAAGATAATACAGGCTACGCCAACGACTACGAAGGTGCAACCGCTAAGCAGTACACGCAACACGTTTACGAGGAGTACGGCTGGACCGGCTCACGCCGTGACCGTTCGTACACACGTAAGGAACTGAAAGTAATTTTCGCTAAGTGGTTAAAAGAAACTTATAAGGGCTGTACATTCTCTATCAGTCTGAGCGGATATAATAGTATTTGCGTGCGGCTTCTCAAAGCTGATTTTAACCCGTTCAAGGGCGATGTGAAATTAAAATATAGCTTTTCGCGCTACAGTATAACCGATGATCCGGAACTGAATGACCGAGCAAAAGAGATGTTTAATAACATAGAATCTTATCTCATGTCATACAATTATGACCACTCAGATTTAATGACCGATTATTACGATGTAGGTTTTTATTTTGACATGGAAATAGGAAGCGGTAAAACTCCGTTCAAAGTAGAGATACCGAAAAACCGCCGCGCGTCTGGGGCTTGTTCCGCTGAATTCAAGTACAAGGAAGGGCCGGCACATCAGGCAATTAAAAAAGCGTTAGGCAAACAATACTTTGCCGATGTTGTAAATTATGGGTTAGTATTAGGTTCTGATTATATCTATAATGATAGCGTATTTTTTAGCGCAAATAATTATTCAGCGCCAAAAACTATGCGTAAAAAAATGGATAAACTTTTATCCGTTGGAATAGTTACAAAAGCTAAATACGGTTGTATTGTGTTCGTAGGTTATACTCCAGAAGTAGAAAAATCTTTAGCCGATGAAGACCGCGCAAAAGAAGAAGCGTATAAAAGATGGAAAGAAGAACAGGCCAAAGGAACAGCCGGAAAGTCTCACAAAGAAAATATATCCTATGGAGACGGAGAAAAATCACTGTTTTCTGACGGACAGGGAAGCGAAAAAATCGGCGAATTTGAACTTGTAAACTATTCGGAAAAAGCGTTTGCCGTTGTCGGCGACACACGCGAAATAAAGGATCTTTTAAAGGAAAACGGAGGCCGTTTTAATCCGGCGTTAACAGTTAACGGCGTGAAGTGTGCCGGCTGGATATTCAGCAAAAAGAGCCTTCAGGCCGTACGTCTGGCCCTGATAGGTTATACTGTCCAGGATATAACAGTAGATCAGGAACAGCCGGAACAGGAACAGGCGCAAACGATTGAGCCGGACAAAGAAAATACATCCTATGGAGACGGAGAAAAATCACTGATTTTTTTCAATGCTTTTGTATCTTTTTGGGATGCCGTTCAGGAAGTAATGAAAGAACAGCCGGAAGAAGAAAAACAGCCGGAGCCGGAAGATATTGCAAAAGTGCTGGAAGTATTCCCGGCTTTACTAGATGCCGTTTGTGAAATAATGAAAGCGGAGCCAGGCAAGGAGCCACGGAACAAGGAACGCGAACAGGGTACCAATGAAATATATAATTCCGTTTGCTCCTCCGCTATTCTTTCGGGTGATTATATCAAGGCACGCCAGGAAATAAAACAGGCTATAAGGCAATACCGTTTTACGTTGCCACAGCTCAAATATTTGATTTATATCCTGAATACTCACCCCGGCATAAAAAGGGAAAGCCACAGAAAGGCGGCATAAGCCGCCAGGCCTTGCGCCGGAGCGGTTTATATTCGAGCCTATGGACTCCGACAGAAATCACTGATTTTTTTACTTTATATTGAATCAATAAAAAAACATACACTACATTATGAAAACAAAAAGAATGACAAAAGAAGAAGGCCAACGTTGCAATATTAGCAGATTCCCAAATTTTCATAAATCCGGAAGTATAAAAGGCATGAAACGTTTGTACTATGGCAAAAATGCGCTTTTGGTACGTTGTGGCGATTATATATACAATGTCACATCAGAACCGGAAATATATCAGGCTGCCAGATAACAGCCTATGGAATCCGACAGAAATCACTGATTTTTTTAACTTAAAATATTAAAACTATGTTTCAGAATATCAAACCTATATCAGAAAAGTCTTATAAAGTTTTTTCATACCTGGCAGATGCAGCCAGAAACAGCAAAAACCATGCTATAAAAATAAAAAACTCAGAAACATATACCCCCGTTACAGTGGAAATAATTTTTTCTACTCCGGAGTATGAACACGTATCTATATGTCATTACGGCGAAATGAACGGCGATCTTATGGCCGATCCTGAAATGGTTTTCTTCCATGATAAAAAAGAAAATGTGGCTTATCCAGGTTATTACCTGAACCATTATGCCGGTATAGAACAAACATCTTTGCAATATGATGATTATGGTAAGCCGGTAGGCGTTAGAAGGGCTATGCAGCGCGGTCAGGCCGATTTTGCAAACATGTGGATGAAAAATATCGACGAACAGCAAGCTTTGGCCCTTATAGGATAATAAACCTATGGCCCCATGGAAAAATCACTCTATGGGGCTTGACAGAAATCACTGATTTTTTTCTAACTTTGCAAACATGAATAAAGACTTTTACATATCGACAGAAAAAGGCGTTGAATGCGTTGTTCAATCTGCTTCCCCTCAGTACATCTTCCAGATTATCCGCACGACGGACGACGCGAAGTTCCGCGCTCTTATGGAAGACTCCACACAGTTATGCCTGCAGGTGCATCCAGATCATAACATTGCCATCCGGACGGCAGGTAATAAGGTGTATATAGCCATGACATCCGCCAACGTGGAACTTATATATAAAGAGCTTCAGGAAGTCAAGAGACAGGCTGCTGAATGGCTGTGTGAATACTACGGCATTAAATAGTAGAATATTTTTAAAAATAATTGTAGTTTTATTTTGCTGCATCAAAATAAAACCTTATCTTTGTCACAGAATTAAGAAACAAACCATTAAAAGTGGGGGCAACACTATAAACACCGCGGAAAATCATGAAAAATCAAGTAGTCATTACCGTATTCACAAAAAAAGCTGAATACGAGCATCCGGAAGAATACAGAAGTTATGCAGGTGATACCGTATATCAGTGTATGGAAGACATATACTACGATTATGAAATTGTAATGAAGTACGGTGTCTCAGCGTCCGACATTGCAGACCGTACGGAAATACTGGTAGAAAATACCGGCGATGCTTTCCGATATAATCCTCAAACCTGGGAGCACATCGAAAACATGAATCTCGATCCACAGCTCCCTCTGCTTCCCCTTATGAAGAAATCTTTTCTTCCCGCTCTGTTCCTGAGCAACAACACAGACCGCCCGGAAGAAGAACAACGCCCGCGCCGTCTGAAGGGTTTTACCTTCGCCATTACCGGTACTTTGAGTACAAAGAGAAAGAACGCCGTGGCTTATATCCTGGCCAACGGCGGCGATTATCTGCCGCGTGTGACAAAGAATGTAGATTTCCTGATAGTTGGAGAGGATGCCGGCGACACGAAGACAGAACTTTGTGAGCGTTATGGAATACGGGAAATTTCCGAGTGTGATCTTAGAACTATGGCAGAAGGTAAGGCCGCATAATTTGATGATATAAAACATATTTTTCCATATAAAATAATTGTGTTTTTATTTTGCAAAAACAAAATAAAACCTTATCTTTGTATCAGTGTTAAGGAACAAACATTATTTACTTTTTACCGTGGTGGCAACACGTCAATTCAGCATTATTTATATGACTAAAAATCTCAACGTATGGTGTACATTATTTCATGAAAGTGAATGTAAAATTTACATACAAGATGAAGATGGTGAAACACTTTCTGAATATCTACATGTCCAAGGAAATCCAATTTCTGTAAAAGAAGTATATAAAAAAACAGGAGAGATAAAAGGTTCTTATAAAGGGATCTGTGAATCTGTGAAAGAGATTAAAGAAAGAGAAAAAGAGTTTATGAAAAGAAATAAAGAGGATTTTGCGCGATATTACGGTAGAAGAGAAGCGGATAAATACTTTAAATAAAATATTCATTTATAACCGTGGTGGCAACACGTCAATTCAGCAGACACATTATGTTACTTTACGTCGAAAAAAAATCTTCACAGGAACAAATTTATCAGTTTGCAAAAGAAGTAGGTGCAAAATGGATTGTAGTCAATTCAGATCATTATAAGGGAAACAATAAAGGGTATTACCAGGATGTAGAATCTTTCCGTAGTTCAACGGTATTCCACTGGAATTTAAAACCGGAAGATCGCGGTGCCATTTCTGTATATGTTACGGATATTGATATACCGGCTGCAGTGTCTAAGAGGATAGAATTACAGCGGGAAATAGTCAGACTTGATTACGATTTTCAGTTATTTATGAAAAAGATTGAGACTGATTATCCTTTGCAGAAAATAGATAAAAGATGGGGAGTAAATAACCCTAAAAGGCTGGAAATTGAGGAACTTAGAGATAAACGTAGAGAGGCGATAAAGAATGCTTGTGAAGAGCATGACAAAAATGTAGCTCATATCAAGTCAGAAATGATTTCCACTAATTTCGTTTCTTCCACATTTATAGAATTATCCTTATAATTTTTTATAAGCCTATGTACTTTCAGAAAAATCACTGTTTTTATTAAACTTCATAAAATCAATTATCATGAAACGTATTGTAAACATATTAAATATTAATCAGGCTGTATGCCGTTCCAGAGAAGACAATACAATAGTATCTTCTCTGGAAGATGAAAAATTATCTATAGCATTTATCGAGTCTTATCTAAATGGTAATATATGGGGAGTGTATTATCAAGAAGATAACCTGGTATATGAAACAAAAGACGGTGATATTTATTTCATGTCAGAAGATTGTGTGAAACTATCAGACGACGAACAATTACTTTTTGATACCAGCGATTTCGGCTGGAAAGTAAATCCGCAAAACTGGGTGTATCTTATAGGTACTGATAGTGTTGAAAAATTGGATTTGGAAGAAAATTCGGCCGATTCTGATAGCGATGTATGTTACTATCAGGGAGAGTCTGGAGCCATGGTGACTGAAAAAGATAGTGACGGGACTGAGAATCCACTAAAATCAGGATGGTATCCGTGCTCCAGTTACAATGAATATGTTGAATCTTATAATTAATTTGCTACAATGAAAAAATTCAAAATATCACAAGACCAGATACATTATCAGGACGATAAAGTATTATTATCATTTGCAGTTGACAAAGGTGTACCGGGATATAATTCGCGTGAAAACAAGTTTTCTGAGCCGTTTGTGGCCGATATAGATGGCCGCATGTATCTTATACGGCCCGAAAATGTAACATCGTCCTCAGACGGTAAATTCTTCCTTATGGAAGCCGTAATGCCCGACCGCACCATGAACGACGCGGAAATCATTGGATGGAAACTGAAATGCGCCCGCCAGGACGCCGGGATTACATGCGATGAACTGGCCGATCGTGCCGGCGTGCGGCGTAACACAGTTGAACTCATTGAAAAAGGTTGTTTCAACGCGAAAATCAATCTCATTTGCAGCCTGGCAGAAGCTATGGGAATGGAAGTAACACTCACCCCTATGGAGTGACGGAAAAATCACTCTATGGCACCTCAGAAAAATCACTGTTTTATCGTCTAAATGTAAATAAACAAACGTAAGGCATACGGAAAAAACTGTATTAAATGGGTATTAAATATAAATTAAAAGCGCGACGGAGTACGCCGCGCTAGGATACTAAAAGTGTGAAGCAATTCACAAATGAAAACCTACTGATAGTAGATTTTCGTTTTAATCCACAAGGGAAAATCCCTTGACGGCACAAAGATAGTATTTATCTTATATCCAAAAAATATTCATCATAATTTCTATACCTGTTTTATGAACTGAATTATTATTTTAAAAGAAAAATCAATGAAAACACAAATAGAGAAACTTAGACAACTTTCAGATAAAAAGAAAGGTGTAGTAATGAATCAATATGTAGATGATTTATTACGCAATGGAAAAGCATATACTGTACGGAGCCGGTATAGTGGACGTTACTACCATAAAAAGAGTTATACTGAAGAACTGGATAAACTTCTTACAGAGCATGGCATAAGCCATGAAATAGGAAACGACGCCCCTCGCGGTGGAATGAATGGTGAGTTTGTATCACTTAAAGGTACTGTGTTAAAGTATGTATTAGACCGCAAAAAGGAAAGAGAGGAATTCTGGAAAGCAGAACAAGATGGCAAGGATAAACAAAGGAAATTGGCTTATGAAAGATATAAACAGGAATGCGAAAAAACTTATAAGTTCTGCGTGGAGAATAATATAGAAATTGATTTTTCTTACTTTACTGAAAAAGATAATGAAAGGTTTTTCCATCTTGATTATGACGATATAAAGAAGGAAAAATTAGGATATAAAATATCTATTCCTAAACGCTTTTACGGTATAGCATCGAGGTCTTCAGGTGTACATTCGAATGAAGGATTTCGTAGATACGTTAAAGAAAAACTGTTGTCTTCGGGTTTATCGCATGAAGGGTGCAAGATTACTAAAGTTTACGACTGTGGCGTTGGCGATGGTTAATTTATACCACCTATGGAGTTTCAGAAATATCACTGTTTTGTTTTTTAATTATACTATTTATGGACGAAAGATTTATAATTACACGATTTACTGACGATACAAACCGCTGGGCGTTGGAAGACACTGAGTTTGGAGTGTTGTATGAATATGTTGGCGCAGACCTTAACCCTGTAAATATCCTTACAGAAAAGAAAGGATTTTTCGACGGCAAGAAAGGACATCAGCGGATGGTTAATTTAGGAGTGGACGCTATCCAGTTCATCATAAAGAATCATGAGAAGATTTTCAGACTGGCCGAAATAGAAGAAGATGATATTGATGAATATCCGCAAATGGCGACAGAACTGAACTGAGTTATCCCGAATAAATCCGTTTCTCTTTATTATATTCAACCCTATGGACCTATAAAAATATCACTGTTTTTTATGCAAGTATTCGTAACATCTACATCGTGTATCGAGACCGCCTCACAGCTCGACAAGAAAAGACTTAACAAACAGATTATAGAAGCCGGACAAATCCTTAAAGCCATAAGAGGGGAGGGGAAAGGCTGGCACCATCATCCTGCTACCCTGATGTATTCACACCACACGGCATGGCTGGAGCTTTACCGTCTTTGCCTGCAGGCCTACATGTCCGGCAACACTCAGGAGGCAGAAGCATACAGCCGACAGGCAGACGCGATACGTCCGCCCTTCCTGACAGACAGCCTTTGCGAGCAGCACAGAAAACGCCTGTTCACCAAAGCTCCGGAGCTATATCCTTTATTCCAGGCGTACGGCACGAGCCGCGAGAACTGGTATATTGTAGATGGCAGATTATTGAGATATATCGACGGCAAACTTATAAAGAAGCCTATGGAAAATGCCGGAAATCACTGATTTTTTTATTTATAATCGTGTCGGCAAAAAAAGATTGTAGTGAATACTGATTATAATAGAAGTAACAATTAAAAATGTAGATATTATGGGAAAATACGATTTCGATGATTCAATATATGACTATGAAGAAGAATTGTTTTATAACATTCGTTACTCAGACGATGTGACATTGATAGAAAATGTATCACATCTGCGTCATCACATAAACTGTCATGGCTTTAGTGAAAAATTATATGAGTATCTGAATATGGATTACGAACAAATCTGTCAAGTGGTGGAATGCGCCAAAGGATCTATTTCTGTGGCAAGTCTGAGAAAAGATTTTAATGGCGTTATGGCTCCATTGATTGAGGAAAAACAGCGTAAAGAGGAAGCAATGGCAAAGAATGAAAAACTCATTGCCTGCCTGAAGGACAAAAGAAAAACTATGTGTGGAATAGGGACAAGAAAGCTGAAACTGTTCCTTAACAAACTGATAAAGCAAGGTGACACAACAGCAGCTTTATATAGGACAGTACTGGAAGCAGAAGACTTTAATATTAAAGCAAAAGATACCCGTCTTGATTACAAGGAAAAAGTTTACGAAAAAAAGCATGAAGAAATACACAAACTGATAGAATTATGCCGTGAATATGGAGTCACGTTCGGGAAACAGTTGTCCGATGTCAGAGATACACGATATGTGGTTTATTTTGAACTGCCAAATATGGAACAAATCAGTTTTCATACGGATTTGATTGATGCCGGTAAGATACCCGACTATACGAAGGAGTGGGACGGCAAGCGATGTTCCACCCTCGGAAAGATTGAGAATGCCATTAATTTCAGATACAGAGATAGGATTGAAGAAGTCTATAAATAAATCTGAACCTATATTTATCAGGAATTATAATAATTGTTTCAATCTTATTGAGAAAACGATTAATGCACAGGCTTACAGAGTAGCCTATGGAACTTGACATAAATCACTGATTTTTTTTAAATATTGGAATTATGGAAGAATTAGACAGACAGATAATTGAAATGTACCGTGCAGGCATAAAGGTGTCCGAAATTTGTCGTACATTGGGCACACACACCCAGAAAGTATATAAGGTGCTCCGAGAAAACAATATCTCGAAGAACGGACGCCGACTGACTCCGGAAGTTATTCAGGAAATTGCAGAAAAGCTTCGTCAGGATGTGCCATCTACAAAGCTGGCCGAACAGTACGGATGCTCCGTCTGGACCATACACAAGATTATGCGCGAAAACAACATACCTATGCAGGTGGGCCGTCCGTGGCATCGCCGCAAAGACAAGCAGGCAGCATCCGCGCCATCTGCTCCCATCCCTGAGTCCTTACAAGCTCCCGAAATGCCTGATTCGCTTCGCGCACTGGTCATGGCACCTGAAAACCGTACGTACTTTGCCTGTTTCCACAAAAACAAAAAAGAAGTGTCTTCTGCAGCCGAAGCGGTAGCCTTTCTGTATTCCGTCATGTCACGCCGTTTCACGCTGTCGTCCGACGACGTGACTCGCATAGAGCAGACATTTGCCCAGCTACAGGCATTCGACAAACCGCGCCAGACGCTTGTATGCCCGCTCAGCATAAATGAAAATCTCCGTTTTAAGATTATGCTGGCACCGGAAGTGAACGCGCAGTACAGCGCATTCCAGAAGGGACGCGACGAGAGTGTGGTGAGATTGAAAAAGACAGACTGGCGGGCTTTTAATCCGGGCATGTACGGCATCTGTATTCCGGTAGGCGTGTATTCTGAGAATGGCGATGCGGTGAAGTATTACGACTTTAAGGGAGCGGTTCAGGCCGAATGCAAGGAGCAGGCATACGATCGTGCGCTGGATAAGTTGAAGGCAGAAACCGGTGAAGATCGTTTCAACAGCCTGAAAGTTCCTGGCAAGTACAGCGACAAGGTAAAATTCACTTTCAAGCCTATGGACTGACAAAAATATCACCCTATGGAGTTTTTGAGAAATCACTGATTTTTTTGAAACATTCATTCCATTAAAATGAAAAAGAACAGATTGTTTGAAGAGCGTAAAAGAAAAGTGTCCGCAAAAGCCAAAGAATTGGTCGATTCAGCTTTTAAACGAATTGATGAAGAGCATGAACTTTTAAAGGACAAAAATCTGCCTAAAGAGGATTTATTTCAATCAATATCTAAAACAACAAACATGAAAAAAGAATTCACATTAGAACAACTCGTAACGATACGCGACGTGTTTGCCGACATGTGCGACAAGCAGATTGAACGCGGAAAAAGAGATTTGGCAGAAGAATATCTGGACATTGTGAATGTAGTTCAAGCCAAAACAGGATGCGACGAATACGAAAGTCTGGAAGATTTTCAACTTGACGAGAGTGGAACTTACGGCTATGCGGAAAAGAGAGAGCTGGACGACCTGGAAGAAGTGGCAGTGGACGAAATGATAGCTTTCGCAAAGTCTTCTGACGAGCAGCCATGGGAAATACTGAAAGCGAGAGTAAACAATTATCTGGAGGATGTTTCGGCAAACACAGGCATGACCCGTAAGGACACAATAGACCGTAGAACCATTTGCATAAACAGGCTAATTATTCATTGTATCCATGCCTGCACCAGCGAAGAATTGAAGCGTCTGGACGGGATAGTAAAAGAACTTGCAGAGAATTTTTAGCCTATGGGCTCGGAGAAATATCACTCTATGGCATTTGCCAGAAATCACTGATTTTCCCACCTATGATTACGGTAAAAATATTTTACACTAAAATCACGCAAAAAAGTCGCTACGAAAACAAAAAATTTCTACCGCGGTAGCAAAAAAACGCCTTCGTAGTCACATAAAAAATAAGCATACAGTCCGGTAGTTCTGTATGCTTATTTTTTATTCAGATGTCGGTTTAAGTCAACTCTCCACCTCCACCGTCTTCACCACCGCCAGACTCTCCGCCGCCACCGGGTGATGTCGGTTCCGTGTCGGCTTCTTCGTAAGACACGACCGACAGATTACCGATAAATTCACGAAGTTTCTTTCCCGGTTGGAAAAGTATATGTTTGCGTTTTATGGAGTCCACTGTGGCTGTATCTGCCGTGTCCTGGCTTGCTGCGCTGAAAGTTGGTTTGAAGATACCGAAATCGCCAAGCCTTACGCCGTGACCTTGTTTCATAAACGTAATACTTACTTCAATAAGAGCTTCTATAGCTGCATAGACTTCACCGTTATTAAGACGTGATTGTTTAGCGACTTCCTGAAGAATGTCCTCATAGCTGACTGTGTGGTTTCGCTGTGCGGTAGCCACATACTTTTCTGCTTTAGTCTTGTCGAAAGCAAAAACTCTTTTCTTTACTTTGTAACCTAATGGCATAATTTTAAGGTTTAGTTTTTGTGTTTTGTATTGTGCTGCATCTACCGGAATGCGCCATAAAGATAAAAACAATTATCGGAAATGCAAATTTTCGGGGATAAAAAAAGCTGCTGCATTTATAGGTGCAACAGCTTTTATCAGAGGATATGTAATTATTTTTGAACTATCTCATACTTAATCTTCGCCTTCTCGCCAAATGCAGCTTCCGAAGCCTGTTCCAGCAGGGGCTTGAAGTTTTCCTGAATATATGTGTAGAAGAATGCGGTAGGCACTTTAATCGTGACTGTACCGCAGCCCGTTCCGCCGTAATCGAGAAAGCGTAGCCAGGTGTTATATTCCGTCACGGTGCAGTTGTTCTGAATCACGTCCATGAAGATTTGCCATGCCTGGAGTTCCTTTTCCGTAGGCTGCGGGGTGGGGGATGCTTCCTTCTCCTCCTGCTGCCCTTTCTGTTCCGGTGGTTCCGGGTGAGCTTCTGGCGTGCGGCTGGTGATGAAGTTCTTCAGCGAGGTGATGACGTATGCCTTTACTGAGCGCGGCTTGTATCGCTTCACCATATCGCCCAGTTCGAGCACATATTTGCGGAAGTCGTTCACCAGCTCGTCGGGAAGCATATCCGACAGGCCTTTCACGTCGGTATCGGTCAGCTTGTATTCGGTGCGAAGGAGCGTCCATGCGTCGGCAGGCTGGTTGATGCGCTTGCGCTGCTGACGGAGTTCTTCGCCCAGTCCTGAAAGCTTTATCTGGAACTGCAGGTTTTCGGGGTTTCCCCGCTTTGCGCCATTCTTGTATAGCGGCTTGTAATCAAAAGTAAAGTCCACGAGGTTGTATTCAGAAAGTTCGTCCAGATCTTCCTTTATCGGGTCGAGCACAGTGGAACAGAAACGTGAAAATTTGGGGTAAATGTCCTTATCCACCTTCACCTTGTTTCCGTTCTTGTCAGTTTCGGTCACTTCCTCTATCAGTCCGAGGTACTTTTTAAGCTCTACAAGGTTGACTGATTTACTGCCTATATCCTTCCATCGGGTGAGGTAGATGTAGATGGAAGGGGTGCGCTTGCGCCGGCATATACGGGTGATGTGGCGAAGATGGTTCATGTATCCCAGTCCGTTTCCGAGGTCGCAAAGGTATCTCAGGGTATTAAGCGACATCTGGACTTCCACATAGTTTTCGCGCCGTGTGGTGCTTTTCTTGTATTTGTATGTGCCTCCGATTTTCTCTTTTTCGGGAATACTGATTTCGGTGAACACATTTGCGAACACGCGCCTTAGCTGACCTGTTTCGGCATCCCGGCGTATGTAAGTGACGGACATGTTTTTCAGATTCCCGCACGTTTCCTGAAGGATATGATACGCGTCCGGCTTTACACCTATCGATGCGGTATCTACGCGCAGAGTGACTATCTTGTTTTCGGTCTGTTTATTGTCTTTCGACTTATCCAGGCACTCCGCAAGGTCGTTTTCTTCTGGCATTCCGAGTTCAGGGAAAAGTACGAGCTGACGCCCGGCATTTCCTTTTTTCAGGTATTGGTTGAACTGGTCCTGCAGGGAGTTCATGAGTTCTATCATGATGCTTCGCTCCGTGAGGGTGAAGTCGCCTCCTATCGTGGCGTAAAGATACGGCTGCTTGATAAATTCACAGTCTTTCAGCTCGCTTACAAGCTGGCTTTTCGGCAGAATATCTTTCTGTTTTTTCATGGGAAAAAGTTTTATATTCGATTCGACACTTTATCTGACCTAAGTATTACTGAGGTCAGCTTTTCACTTCGCGTATTTCGAAGTGTCTCTCTCCGCTGGTGAAGGTGGATACCACGCGCGAGGTATCGTCTTCTATCAGACTGATGAATGACACGCCGAGCACCTGGGCCACTTTCTCCATAAACTCGGTGGTGCAGCTCAGGTGTCCGTTCATGCGCTGTGAGAGCGCCACCGGAGTCATTCCGAGTTCCTGGGCAAGTTCTATCTGCGACATGCCTTTTTCTTTCAGAATTTCCTTTATTCTTAATTTCATGATGAATGTGTTTTGTTTCCGGCAAAGGTAGAAATAATTTCTAAATAATGAAATATTATTCTGGCATATTTCTATAAATCGAAATTATAAGAAAATATATAGTTGTAGTAATTTGTACCTTCAGGCTGAAAAGTTGTAGTAAATTGTACTAAATGTTGGGGTAATTTGTACAATAAGTTGTAGTAATTTGTACCAAATGTTGTAGTAAATTGTCCCTATAGTTGTAGTAATTTGTACCGAAGCGTTTTTAATTTGCTGATTTTCAATTATTATTGCATCGTTATATATCTATATCTTATCATTTCATATTTAAGCAGAACGAAAGGTATTTATTCTATAAATAATAATCTTTCCTCTTTTCCATATACTATGATGGATATATGATATAGAGAGTTTGTGACGGTTGAATTTCAGAAGGTTACAAATGCGTTTGTACAAATTACTACAACATTTGGTACAAAACGCTCAAACATTAGGGGCAAAACGGTGCAACATTACGGCCAAAATGATACAGCATTAGGGACAAAAAGTTCCAACTATACGGTCACAAAAATAGCAGCCCCGATTCACATCGGAGCTGCATTTCCGCCGGTCGCATCCGGCATACTGTAATCAATCTAAAATTCAAGTTTTATGCTAATACTCAATTCAGAGTGCATTATCTGTAGTCTACGCAAATAATCGGCTCTCCTGCTACCCCCGTTATCATACGGAAACCCTGGGCTCCCAGGAGCTCCAGGTAGTTTACCAGCGGGTCGCCAAGCGGACGAGGGTAAGCCTGAAAATACGACCGCAGCCGCGCTTCATCGAAAATCTCGTCGGCATCGGCTTCGTTGTCGGTATATCTGTATGACTTCACAAATGCTTCCACCTTGTGATAGGAAACGAAGTCGAGCACGCTGGGGCCCGATTGGGTTTCGGCCTGAGACGGTTCCGAATCGTACTCGTCGCGATCGTATTTTCGTTTAGACTTTCCCATTTTTCTAAAGCATTTTACTTATGTTGAAGAAATTCTATTGCGTTGCAAATATAGGATATTTTCTTTATCTAAATGCTAAAAACGACAATAAATCTCCTTTATGTTTAAAAATATATACCAAAACGGTAAACATTTATGAATACTTTTATATATTTGTGCGCATGAAGGCATCCGTGAGGATATCCAATTCGACTCATTAGTTGGTGAATCGTATTCTTTATTTAGGTAACAATTCTTCTGCCACGGGAAACCGTGGCAGTTTTCCGGGTATTAATGATTTGATAATTCTCATTTTCATTACTTGCTGCGCCTTTTGTGAAAAATGTGCGGCGGTCTTTTTTTATAGTAGCTATACGAGGGAAAGAACCGAAAGATTCTTTCCCTTTTTTGTGAAAAAACGGCTCAAATGGTATATTAACTTTTTGTAATGCCCAAAAACATAAAAAATAATATACCATTTTGGTATAGATTCTTTATCTTTGTAGCAAAATTTAAAATATTAATACCGGGTATGTAATGGAAAACGTTATTACAAATGCTTATGGAACAGGTAATTTATTGTCCAGAAGCAATCTCATGAAAGGCTGTACTTCTTACAGCGCAACGAGTATCGAAAACTGTTCGGGCGACTTTGCCCGTATGCTGCATCCCGCATCCGTCGGTAATCTGGTCACGGTCAGCAATCCGTACGACAAATTTTCTACGCAGGAACGTGAGGCGATGGCCCACACCTGGCACTTTCATCTTATCTCTGCCGAATGCACCTTTGCAGAATATCTGTATAACTATGTGCGCGAACTGGAGCAGATGATGGACGCTCACGGTTTGCTGAAGTTCAACGCCAAGCGTCTGGTGAATGAACTGAAGGATACCGTACAGAGTATGCAGGTGCTCGTAAGGGGACACGGACGCGCACAGATCAAGCTTTTCTGTGTTCCTATCTTCGCCCCGATGGCCGACGAGTATTACAACATCGGCGGAGACCTGACAAGCCGTATCGTGCTGCGCATCCGCAAGCGCATTGACGAGGAAGTGACCCGTATGTTCTACTGCACGAAGAATATGCTGAACCGTACCGGTTGCCCGTATGCCGACGTGCTGAACCACCTGCAGATGATTATGTTCGTGGTGACTACCGATATAGAGTTTTCCGACGTGGTGAGAGACCGCGCAAGAAAGTTGCTCGACGGTACCGGAAAGGAGATTCAGTACACCATGTCGAACCACAACGCGCGCATCGTGAAGGCCGCACGCCAGCTCATCCTCCAGCTATACAATGAAACGAAGTATCCTTTCCACAAGGAGGATATGGAAAACGTGCGTACGCTGGCCCGCGTGATTCAGGAAAGGCTGGTGGGCGAACGTACCCGCGATGCGATGGACGAAGAAATATGGGGTGTGCGCGGCGACTTTACGCTCTTCGTGCTTCTCCGTCTGGCCATGCGCCTGCAAGGTCAGGGCGAGCCGGTGAGCCGCAAGGAGCTGAAGCATCTGCTGTTCCGCCTGGGCACGAAAGAGAATGTGCGGGCCTTTGTGAAGGAACTGCGGGCAACCGCTATTCCCGAAGGTGAGGACATGATAGACCGCCTGGAGGGGTTTGACATTCCGGAAAGCAGTGACACCCTGATGCAGCAGTTTTTCCGCCTGTGTCTGGAAGACAAGTCGATGTACCGGCCTTTCAGCTCGGACGAGGAAGTGAAGATGCGAAATATTCGTCAGATGGTGTACTACAGCAAGGACTCCACTATCAGCGATTCTATGCTACGCTACATCTTCATCATGAAGGGAGGAGTGAAGAAGCGGGTGGAAGAGTTTCTTTCCGCCGCCGGTACCGAAGTGATGCGCAAGACGCTGCGCAAGCTGAAAAAGATGAAGGTGGCCGACCTGCAAGGACGAAAGGGCCGTTACTACTTTGATTTCTTTAAGGGTATAGACGAGCTGCGTAAGGAGCGCGGACTGAGCGACAAGGGCATGATGCAGGCCATGGGTTTAGGAAAGACGAAATATTACGGCATGAAGAAAGTCACCTCCATGCGCTATACGCGTGGTGATGAAATAAGCCGTCTGATTCGTGACCTTTCCACTTTCATGAAGGTGGATGCCGCCTATTACCTGTATCTGTGCATCCGTGAGACGGACAACGAGCTGGTTTCCGAGCAGACGGTGGAATACGTGCTTCGACGCGGCATTGTGGTGTATCTCACGAATAATGAAATCATGGCCGAAATGGATTCTGGAGAAGAGTATCAATTGGAAGGATAAACAATATATAAAATGAATTTGACAGAGAAAATAGAGTATTCAATTAATCTATTGAAAAAGAGTGAGAAAATGGCTCTTAAAATAGACCCTGAAAACGGCTTTTATTTGGCGTTTTCGGGTGGGAAAGACTCACAGGTATTATACCATTTAGCCGTAATGGGGGGGGGTGAAATTTAAAGCCCACATGAACCTTACAAGCGTAGATCCACCGGAGGTTATCAGGTTCGTAAAACAGCATTATCCTGATGTGGAACTGATAAAGCCGAAAATGAGTATCTATGATATGGCGAAGAAGAAAGGCTGTCTTCCTACTCAGAAAGTCAGATGGTGCTGTGAGGAATTTAAGGAAATGTCTGGGGCCGGCAAGGTTACGTTAATCGGAATAAGACGAGAGGAAAGTGCAAGAAGATCGAAGCGTAATGAGGTAGAAATGAATAATTATAAATTCAGCGGAAGCTTCGGTCAGTGGAGCGAACATCGCGAGAATATGGTGACTTGCGTGGGAGGAAAAGATAAGATAATTGTCAGTCCGATACTCTACTGGACGAGCCGCGACGTTTGGGAGTTTCTTAATTCAAACTACATACCTCATTGCAGTCTTTACGATAAAGGGTATAAAAGAATAGGTTGCATACTCTGTCCAATGTCAAATTATAAACAAAAGATTAGAGAGATAAGAGATTATCCGCATGTTAAAAGAAATTGGATAAAAGCTATAGAGTGGATGATGGAAAATAAATGGACTGAAAAACGTTTAACGGAAGATGCGGAAATGGCTTTCAACTGGTGGATAAGCGGGAAATCTTTCAAACAGTTTTATGCGGATGAATATCTGCAACAGAAGATAGATTTTGAGAACGTAAAATGATTTACTATGAACTATAGAAAAGAAACTGAACTTGGGCCGGATGCCATTCAGAAATGGTGTGAGGAATTGGACAGAAAGCCTAAGATGGAAATGAGCGAAGAAGATACAAAAATCTTTGTAGGAATAAAGCTTAGAGAAGATAAGATAAACAATGATTTGTATTGTAAGACAATGCTTGCGATGTCTCTTGTACATAATAGAATAAAACAGTTTCACACATTCACAGCCAACAATGCTGTGCTGATGTTTCTGGGCTGCATGATTGATCGTCCTGGTATCGCAGTGGAATACTGTAACTATATGCAGTACAAATGCTGGCAGCACGGAATCAAACACGTTGATATGGATTCATTCAGCAGATATATTTTCCCCATGGGATTTTTCAGCGAAGAAACTCTTCATGAAATGTGGGAGAAACAGAAAATCATTCCTAAAGACGGCGGAGGTTTGGCAAATATGCTCGATCATCCGGAATTTATGGAAAGTATCAGAGAGATTAAAGAGAAGTGAGTATGGGAAAGGTTGTATTCGCAAAAACATCATGCAAGTCAGCTTCGGCAAAGCTTATTGACGACAGACTGGAGAAGGCTTTTGATGATCATATTTATATCGCTTACGATGCCCTGTATAATGATTACGGGGTGACAGGTGATTTGTCTGACGGATTATTTGCTGATAAACATGAATTTCAGCTTGATCCGGACGAAGCCGACATGAGCCTTTGGGAGAATATCCGCGATGACTGGTATATTCCGAAAGAAGATGCAGCAGATGAGAATCTTCGAAAGATATGGAAAGATATTAATGAACTTTTCCCGAAGAAGTCAGAAATAGCAGAAATGCTGAAGTTGCCAGCCGGAACGGAAGTATTGGAATACGTTTCAAACCGGAAAGGTTTTGATGTGTTCGTATTCTACTTTAATTGCGAGTATAAACCGGAACTTCTGCCCGATGATTTGGAAGAGATTTCCGACAAGGAATACGAAAGACTTTCGGGCGGAATTATTGAATTTCTTAAACGATAAATAGTTATGGACAGATATTACAAAACAGCAAAGGATTCTGAAACTGGGAAGAAGCTTTCGGAATTGGTAGAAAGATATAACGATTTTGAAGTCAAGAAAAAGGAGTTTGCTGAGAAGTACGGAATAAAAGGATTTTACAGTTATGAAATGTATTTAGCCCATGTAGGTGATGTAGTGTTTAAAGACAGTTCGCATGTAGATAAAAACAACTGGAAGAAAGGCTGTGCTTCAAACGCCTACCTGCCTAAGCAGAACCCGAAAGACAGGCAGCTCAAAAAAGACTGGGAAGAGCTTCGTTCTAAATCCATCCAGCGTTTTGAGCTTGAT
>OGMM01000010.1_pt1 | contig 124222 bp, 108 predicted proteins | sample 1573221 | NCBI WGS metagenome assembly OGMM01 (sample SAMEA2581988, study PRJEB24529) | metagenome | biome: Human gut stool | place: China | collected 2011 | reverse complement strand
TACCTTTGGTATCATGAAAAACGACCGGTGGTACAAAAGAATTGTCCGAAGAGGAATAAAATCTGTATTGCTTGAAGTATTTCTCGTTTCTATCGGACACAATCTTTATAAATATCACAACAAACAGAAAAAAGTTGCAGCTGCCGCATAAGATTTCATAATATCATTCTTATGGGGTAAGGGGAACTATACCCTTTTTTATGTAATATAGCTATTATTATAACTATAAGCAAAAGGACGAATGAAAAAACTCTCGTTTTTTCACACGCCCATTTTCGTTAGAGAGTTTTTTCAAACAAAAAAATAATACATAATAAAATGAATTTATTGAAGAAGCATAATATTTTTCGTATAATCAAAGATACATCAGGGATACATTTTTGGCAAGTATTGGAACTGGAGGCATATTATAAATGCTAAATATTTATTTTGGTGAAATGGAAGAAGCAATTTATAATCCGGCTGTTTATTTTAAAAATACTTATCAGGATAGCTGGATTACAAACGAGCGTTCAAAAGCGATGATAAAAGATGTAGATAAATCCACGGTAATTGCACCAAGAATCATTGAAAGTCCGGTGTTGGGAGCAATTACCCCGAGAGAGTTATCTGGTGGGGTGAAAACACTTATATTGATCGATCAGGTGCCGGATAAAGTGTTTAATGCATCAACATGTGGCGATAATTGTGCGCATTGGCTTTTGAAAATGGGAATGGAAAAAAATATTACAGTTAATTTACGACATCTGATGGATTTTGGTGAGAAGGAGTTTACAATCCATATTCTAAATACAGATGAGATCGTTCATAATATGGAAGAGCTTGTTGTGATTGCTGGAATGTTTGTACGATAGGAGGAGCAGAGGATGAAAGGAAGCTATAAGATTATTGTACAGAATTCCAATGTGCGTTATGAATTTGAGATTCGCAGAAATATAACCATTATCAAAGGTGATAGTGCGACAGGAAAAACAACCCTTGTAGAAATGATCGGAGAATTTTATGAAAATGGGCTGTCAAGTGGCATAGAATTGTTTTGCAAAAAAACGTGTTCGGTACTCGCAGGTCGCAATTGGAAGTCTGCACTGGAAACAATGCATGAAGAAATTATATTTATTGATGAGGGAAATTCATTTGTTTATACTACAGAATTTGCAAAAGCAGTTCAGAAGTCAGATAATTATTATGTCATTGTTACAAGAGAGGGACTTGCAAATCTTCCATATAGTGTCGAGGAAATTTACGGTATTCGTGAATCAGGCAAATATGCAGCATTGAAACAGACATATAATGAGTTATATCATATTTACGGATTAACAGATTTTCACGAAAAAATAAAGCCAACGAAAGTTGTTGTAGAAGATTCAAATGCAGGGTTTGATTTTTTTAAAGGTTTATCAGAAAATAAGGAATATAATGTTATATCGGCAAATGGAAAATCAAATATTTTTGGAAAAATCTTACAAAATATCAGCGAAAAAATGATTCTCGTGATTGCAGATGGAGCAGCATTTGGCGCAGAGATGGATCGGATGGTAAAACTTCTGAAAGGAAAGAAAAACATTATATTATTTTTGCCGGAATCATTTGAATGGCTAATTTTGAAATCTGATGTGTTGGACAATCGGGAAGTAAGAACAATTCTTGAGAAACCAGAACAATATATAGACAGTAAGAAGTTTTTTAGCTGGGAACGATATTTTACAGCACTGCTTATAGAAAAAACACATGACAGTTATCTGCAATATACAAAGAAAAAAATAAATCGAGTATATTTACAGGAAAACGAAAAGAAAAAGATATGTGACCAGATAGAAAAAATAGAACTATAGATTTTGAAAAAAGAGCAACAAAGGAGAACAACAATGAAAAAGACAACTGTAGTTTTTGATTTAGACGGAACATTATTAGATACTTTACAGGATCTTGCAAATGCAGTCAATTATGCACTGGAACAGCAGGGAATGCCAAAGCGTACATTAGAGGAAGTGCGTCAATTTGTAGGAAATGGCGTGCGCCTGCTAATGATCCGGGCGGTGCCGGATGGGGAGAGCAATCCATTATTTGAGGAAACCTTTGCGCTTTTTAAAGAATATTACGGCAAACATTGCAATGATAATACAAAGCCGTATGCAGGCGTTGTAGAACTGATCGAGACGTTAAAGGAAAAAGGCTATGCAGTAGCAATCGTATCGAATAAGATTGATTTTGCAGTCAAAGAATTAAACGACCTTTATTTTAAAGGAATCGTTCCTGTAGCAATCGGCGAAAAAGAGGGCATCCGCAGAAAACCGGCTCCGGATACGGTTTTTGAGGCATTGAAAGAATTAGGAAAAACGAAAGAAGAAGCGGTTTACGTTGGTGATTCTGACGTTGATATCGAGACAGCAAAAAATGCAGGCATGCCTTGTGTCTCGGTTCTCTGGGGATTCCGTGACAAAGAGTTTTTAGCAGAGCACGGAGCAGAATACTACGCTGAGACGGCAGAGGATGCACTAAGATATATAAAAGAGATGAAATAGCATCAGGGCAATTCTGTACGCAAACGTTAGAGTAAAAATCACCCGGCAATTGCAAGATATATCCCCCCGGGGAGCTTGCAGGACCGGACATTCCTAAAGTAAAATAGTCGGCATGGAGATGATAGCACCCTGACAGGTGGCAGATCTTACAAAAAGAAAACGGAGATTAGGAATGAAAAAGAGAATTTTTGCAATGCTGATGGCAGCAGCAATGATGCTTTCCATGGCAGCCTGTGGAAACGGCGCAGAAGAAAAGAAAACAGAAAATTCCGCTGGAACCGAAGCACAGGCAGCGGACGGAGCTTCGACACTTGTATATGGAAGTAATGATTACACGCGTATCAATCCGGCAATGGATGAGCATGGTGAGATCAATATTCTGATTTTCAGCGGACTGACATCACATGATGGTGAGAATCAGGTTGCTCCGGGGCTTGCAAAGAGCTGGGACTACGATGAAGATACTTTAACTTACACATTCCATTTAGAGGAGAATGTGAAGTGGCATGATGGGGAACCGTTTACAGCAGATGATGTAAAATTCACGATCGAAGCAATCATGGATCCTGATAACGGTTCAGAAAATGCACCAAACTATGAAGACGTAACAGCAATTGACGTGATCGACGATCATACGATCGCATTTACGCTTTCAGCACCGAACGTAGCTTTTCTTGACTATATGACAATGGCAATTCTGCCAAAGCATTTGCTGGAAGGCGAAGATATGCAGGAGTCAGATTTCTTCCGCCATCCGATTGGTACCGGTCCATACAAATTAGACAGCTGGGATGCTGGACAGGCGATCACACTTGTGAAGAATGAGGATTATTTCAAGGGTGTGCCAAATATCGACAAGATCATTTTTAAGATCGTACCGGATGATAATGCAAAAGCGATCCAGATGCAGTCCGGAGAACTGGATCTTGCATTGCTGACACCAAAGGATGCGAAGACCTTTGCAGATCAGGATGGTTATACATGCTATGATATGAAGACATCGGATTATCGCGGAATCCTTTACAATTTTAATAATGATTACTGGACAGCCAATAAAGACATTATTCCTGCCATCAATTATGCAATTGACAGACAGGCGATCATTGATGCGGTTCTCCTCGGACAGGGAATGACTGCATACGGACCATTGCAGCGTAATATTTATAACAATGAGAATGTAGAACATTATGATTACGATCCGGAAAAATCAAAAGAAATCATGGAGTCTGTCGGATGTACGATGGGTGAAGACGGATTCTACTACAGAGACGGCGAAAAGATTGGTTTCGTTATAAGTGTCGGAGCAGGTGACCAGGTAAGACTCGATATCGCCCAGGCAGCAGCACAGCAGTTAAAAGAAGTTGGTATTGACGGTACGGTAGAAGTTCCGACAGAGGTTGACTGGGGCGGACAGATGGCGTATCTGATCGGCTGGGGAAGTCCTTTTGATGCAGATGACCATACTTACAAAGTATTCGGTACAGATAAGGGCGCTAACTACAGTTCTTATTCCAATGCACTGGTAGACCAGTATCTGATTGAGGCAAGAGAGTCTGCAGATCCTGCGGTGCGTGCAGAGGCATATGACAAGTTTCAGGAAGAGCTGGCAAAAGATCCGGCATTTACCTTTATCTGTTATATTGATGCAAATTATGTGGCAAATTCTTCTATTCAGGGAATCTCAGCAGACACTGTTATGGGACATCACGGTGTCGGAATTTTCTGGAATGTTGCAGACTGGACGATCGGGAACTAGGAAATAACTGCCGGAGGCAGCAGAAGGAATTCACTATGGAAGAACAGAGCAGAACATATATATTGGAAGCTTCAGATTTATCGGTCAGTTTTGAAACGGACGCCGGTGAAGTACAGGCAGTCAGAGATGTAAGCCTCTCCCTGAAAGAGGGAGAGGTTCTTGCGATTGTGGGAGAGTCCGGCTGTGGGAAAAGCGTCCTGTGTAAAAGTCTGATGAAAATGCTTCCGGAGAATGCCAGAATAAAATCAGGAAAAATTCTGGCAAATGGAATCGATATTACCGGGTACAAAGAGCGTGACATGGCGAAATTGCGTGGAACGCTTTTTTCCATGGTATTTCAGGATCCGATGACAGCATTAAATCCGACGATGACAATTGGCAGACAGATAGAAGAAGCAATTAAAATACACAATCCTCATATAAAGCGTGATGCATTAGAAAAGCGTGTCATAGAGCTGATGGGATTAGTCGGTATCGATCAGGCAGACGAGCGGAGGAATTTATACCCGTATCATTTTTCGGGCGGCATGAGACAGCGCAGTGTGTTAGCAATCGCACTGGCAGGAAATCCGTCTATCCTGATCGCAGATGAGCCGACAACAGCGTTAGATGTGACGATACAGGCACAGATTTTGGATCTGTTCCGCGATATCCAGAAGAAAATGCATACCTCAACTATTTTTGTGACGCATGATCTGGGCGTTGTCGCAAGAGTTGCGGATCGGGTGGCTGTCATGTATGCAAGGAAAATCGTGGAACTTGGAACAACAGAGGACATTTTTTATGATGCAAGGCATCCATATACATGGGGGCTTATGCAGGCACTTCCGGCGTATGCAAAAGGGAAAGAGATGCTGCATGCGATCCCGGGAATGCCGCCGGTCTTGATCGATCCTCCCAGGGGGGATGCGTTTGCATGCAGAAATGAATATGCACTTGCAATTGATTATGAAAAAGAACCGCCAATGTTTAGAATATCGGACACACACTATGCGGCAACCTGGCTGCTGGATGAGAGAGCACCTGAAATAAAACCGCCTTCGACCGTATGCAGTTCCTTTTTGGCAGAAGGAGATCAGAGAGAAGGATGTGAAGGAACAGCGGAGCGTAAAAAGACTTCTGTGGTGGAAGAATGTCAGAATGATGCAGAAAACAGGGAAACTTTAGTGGCTGTAAATCATCTCACGAAAAGTTTTTCCATTGGAAAAAGAAATGTGCATAAAGCTGTAGATGATGTGAGCTTCCGGATTTATAAGGGAGAAGTTTTTGGACTGGTAGGTGAATCCGGTTCGGGAAAATCAACTGTGGCAAATTGCGTGATGAATTTATGTAAACCAGATAGCGGAGAGATTTTATACAAGGAAATTGATACCTGCCGCGGTAAGGAGTTCCGGAAAAATAAAAAAATGCTTCAGTGTGAGCGGCAGATTATTTTTCAGGACTCCACTTCCAGTTTGAATCCTCGTATGAAAGTGAAGGATATTCTGTCAGAGCCCTTCCGGATACAGCACATCACACCGAAAAGAGGAACACTTTCAGCGGAGGCAGCATTTCAGCTGAAGTATGTTGGATTGGATAATTCCTATCTGGAAAAATATCCTTCGGAGCTCTCAGGCGGACAAAGGCAGCGTGTTGCAATTGCGCGTGCAGTAGCGATGGAACCGGAACTGCTGGTCGCAGATGAACCGATCGCATCCTTAGACGTATCCATTCAGGCACAGATCGTGAATCTGTTCCGGCATTTGCAGAAGGAACACGGGTTTTCGTTTCTGTTTATTGCACACGATCTTTCCATGGTACGTTTTTTGTGTGACCGGGTAGGTGTGATGCATGACGGCAAATTAGTGGAAGTAGGAAATGTGGAGGATATTTTCAGACATCCGAAGCACCCATATACGAAGGCATTGATCGAGTCCATCCCAATTCCGGATCCGCGCATGGAACGGCAAAGAGCGGGAGAAAAAGAAAATGAGTAAAAAAGAGATCAGTATCTATATTTTAAAAAAAATATTGCTGTTTCTGGCAAGCATTTTTTTGTTGTCAGTGATTGTATTTTATATTTCCAGACTGGCACCGGGAGATCCGCTTGTCTCTTACTATGGGGAAAGAGTGGAAAAAATGAGTCCCGAGGAACATGACTGGGCGATGGAGAAGCTGGGACTGAACGAGTCTGTTTCCGTTCAGTATGTAAAATGGCTTTCGAATGCATTTCGTGGAGAATTCGGCATCTCCTATAAATACAAAATGGATGTGCTGGAAGTGATTTCCGGAAGAGTCGGAAATACAATGCTGCTGGGCGGGATAGGCTTTGTGCTTATTTTTACACTGGCGTTGTTATTGGGAATTTTGTGTGCATGGCACGAAGAAAAATGGCTGGATAAAATCATATGCCAGATCGGAACGGTCATAAGCTGTATACCGGAGTTCTGGTTTTCACTGGTACTGATCCTTTTCTTTGCAGTTGAGCTTCATATATTGCCAAGCTCCGGCGCCTACACGATCGGAAAAGAGAAAGATACTGCTGACAGGATACAGCATCTCATATTGCCGGTCACAGTTGTAGTGCTGGGACATCTATGGTACTACGCTTATATGATCCGCAATAAGATCTTAGAGGAAGTGCGGGCAGATTATGTGCTGCTGGCAAAATCGAAGGGACTTACAAAAAACAGCATTCTTTTCCGCCATTGTCTCCGCAATATTATTCCGAGTTATCTGAGTATTATGGCAATCTCGGTGCCTCATATTTTAGGAGGAACCTATATTGTTGAGACGGTATTCTCTTATCCGGGGCTTGGAACACTAGCTTATGAGAGTGCCAGATATAAAGATTATAATTTACTGATGGTTTTATGTATTCTTACAGGTATTGTCGTGGTTGTCTGCAACATGATCGCCCAGACGATAAATGAGAGGATCGATCCGAGAATACGTCAGTAATAGAAAGGAACCGATGATGGATACAGATTTTCAGATCGTGGGAATTAGAAATACAGAGGATCAGGCTGTTAGCAGGCATAAAAAATGGTATCAGGGAAAACCTCTGATATCAGCACTGCTGCTTGCGGTCATTCTGTCAGGCTGCCTGTGCTGTCATCTGATCATGACAAAAGATCCCGGCTATATGGATCTGGCACATTACAATGAAGCACCGGGAGGAGAGTTTCTCTTTGGGACAGATACGATGGGGAGAGATATTTTTTCCATGATCTGGTATGGGGGACGGATATCACTATTGATCGGAGTACTTGCAACGCTTATCTCTACGGTACTTGCTATTGTCTTTGGTTCAGTCAGCGGATGTGCACCGGAATGGGTGGATTCACTGCTAATGCGCTTTACAGAGATTTTCTTAAGTATCCCGAATCTGCTGCTGGTTATTTTATTGCAGGCAGTCTTAGGAAAAGCCAGCATTTTCAGTATTTCATTTATTATCGGGATCACAAGCTGGCCAGGTATTGCCAAAGTGGTGCGCACAGAAGTAAAACAGATCCGAAACAGCGGGTATGTCATCGCAGCAAGATGTATGGGAGGAAGCTTTTGGCATGTCTTGTGGAAACACCTGACTCCCAATTTTGCTTCATCGATCATGTTTATGGTTGTCATGAATATTAGAAGCGCGATCATTGCAGAGTCAACCTTAAGCTTCATGGGAATCGGGTTGCCGTTAGAGCAGATTTCGTGGGGAAGCATGCTTTCAAATGCAGACAAAGCACTGATGACAAAGTCATGGTGGATCATCCTCATACCGGGTCTTTTCCTTACAGCCACGCTCATGTGCATGACAAATCTTGGAAATTATTTGAGAAAAGCTGTCAACCGGAAGGAAAGTTATCTGTAACTGTGTCAGTGCATACATGACTTTACAGTTGACAAGACAGTTGTAAAGTGATACTTTAAACAAGAATCTTAAAACCATGGTAATGAGAAATTTTGTCGTGATAAGGCAGAAAAATCTGAGAAAAGAGTGGATGATGGAATGGAAGTAATGCCTCACTTAAAACTGCGCGATGACCTCGGCATTCAGTATGCGATCCTTCCTGGAGACCCGGCAAGGGTGGAGCGGATCGCTGAACAGTTAGAGGACGTGGAGGAGTTAGAATTTAACAGGGAATATAAAAGCATTGCAGGAACTTACAGGGGAATCCGCATGCTTGCAGTTTCTACGGGGATCGGCGGTCCTTCGACTGGAATTGCTGTGGAAGAGCTGGCGCGTATCGGCGTGACGCATGCGATCCGTATCGGAAGCTGCGGTGCATTACAAAAAGAGATCAGATTAGGGGATCTGATCTTAGTGCAGGGTGCGGTGAGAGATGAAGGAACTTCCAGAACGTACATAGATTCCATTTATCCGGCAATCCCGGATTTTGAACTGATGAATGCCTGTGTAGAGGCAGCAGAGGAGGAGCAGATTCCGGCGCATGTCGGAATGGCACGGAGTCATGACAGTTTTTACACGGACAGAGAGGACGAGATCGACGCACTGTGGGCCGGCAGAGGAGTGCTTGGCTGTGATATGGAGACAGCGGCGCTGTTTGTGATCGGAAAACTCCGGGGTGTGAAGACAGCCTCTGTCTTAAATACGGTGGTGGAATACGAGGATAACCTTGAAGATAACATTAACAACTATACGGATGGAGTGAATGCAACCGTACAGGGAGAAAAAAACGAGATTCATGTAGCATTGGAGGCACTGCACAGGTGCTCCGGAAAATGAGGAGGACAACGTTATGAAGAACATTTTTAAAACAAAATTAAACACAGCAAGTCTGGTGTTGATCCCGGCGTGTATCGGTATCAATTACCTCGGAAAATTATTTGCTTCCGTATTAAAACTGCCGTTATGGTTAGATTCCATCGGAACCTGTATCGGTGGCGCACTCGGCGGACCGATCATTGGTGCAATCTGTGGAGCAGCCAACAACCTGATCTATGGTTTTACAACCGGTGATTCCATTACATTAGTGTATGCCCTCACAAGTCTTGGCATCGGTCTTGTCGTTGGTATTATGGCACGTCTCGGCAAAATGGAAAAAGTAAACGGTGCGTTACTGACTTCTTTAGCCGGCGGTCTTGCAGCAGTATTGATCTCCACTCCGTTAAACGTTATTTTCTGGGGTGGTACAACAGGAAATGTCTGGGGCGATGCAGTATTCGCAGCAACACAGGCAGCAAATCTCCCGGTTGTATTAGGTTCTTTCTTAGATGAAGTTGTTGTGGATGTTCCGGATAAGATCATTACGGTATTGATCGTGTTTGCGATTTTAAAAGGACTTCCGAAAAAACTTACTGCTCTTTATGATGTGAACGACAGTGTGGAGAGCTTAGACTAAGAAGTGAAAACATATTCTGATGGAGTGATTTAGATGAAAAGTATCAGCCTTTATGTGGATAAAGATACCTATTTGACCAGAATGCATCCATTTACAAAACTGTGTTATATCCTGACAGCGGTCGCTGCATCGCTGATCACAGGAAAGTTATGGGCATTCGCTATATTCATTGGAATCAGTCTTGTAATGCTTATCAGTGGAAAAATCATGAAAAAGGTTTTTCCACTGATTGCTTTTTCATTTACAATTCTGATCACCATATTTTTGATCCATGGTTTATTTAATCATGAAAATGCAAATTTAATGTTTCAGTTAGGACCGTTAAAGTTCTATCGGGAAGGAATGATGTATGCGCTTCGCATCAGCTGTAACGTCTTAAATATGCTGCTGGCATTTGCGGTGTTTGTACTCACAACAAAACCGGCAGAGCTGGTAGAGGATCTGGAGCAGGCCGGATTTTCACCGAAGATCGGATATGTCATCAGTTCTGTTTTTCAGATCGTACCGCAGATGAGCGGCACGATGAATACAATCATGGATGCACAGCGGAGCCGTGGGCTTGAGACGGAGGGAAATCTGATCACCAGGGCAAAATCTTTTCTTCCGTTAATTTCGCCGGTTGTCATGAGCTCGCTCATCAACACAAGAGAGCGTGCAATCGCACTGGAAATCCGGGGCTTTGAGGCTGGGCAGAAAAAGACCTATCTCAGGGAAGGAAAAATGAAAACTTCCGACCGCGTGTTATGTCTGGTGATGGCTGTGGTGATTGCAGGGGCTATTGTGGTGAGAATTGTGTTTTAATTTGTTATGTCGCAGAAGAATGTATGGAAAAAGGAAGAATTATGGCATATATAAAGGTTGAAAATTTAAAATACCGCTATCCAAATACAACAAAGCTTGCGTTAGATGGGCTGGATTTTGAAATAGAAAAAGGTTCTTTTGTCGGGATCATCGGGGAGAACGGAGCCGGAAAAAGTACGCTCTGTCAGGCGTTCAACGGTCTTGTTCCGGGATTTTTCAAAGGGGCTTATGGAGGAAAAGTTCTGATCGAGGACATTGAAGTGGCAAAAACGACTGTTTCAAAGCTGTGTCAGAAAGTAGGTCTGGTATTCCAGAATCCGTTCAACCAGCTCTCCGGTGCAAAAGAAACTGTTTTTGAGGAAATTGCATTTGGTCTGCAGAACTTCGGCGTGCCAAAAGAAGAGATGATAAGCCGTGTGGATGAAGTGATGGAACTGCTGGATATTGCGGCTTACAGGGACAGAAATCCGTTTGATCTGTCCGGTGGTCAGATGCAGAGGGTTGCGCTGGCAGGTATCCTTGCGATGAAACCGGAAGTGATCGTGTTAGACGAGCCTACCTCACAGCTTGATCCGGCGGGAAGCGAGGAAGTTTTTGCGGCGGTCGATAAGCTCGCAAAATCAGGGATCACCATCATTATGGTGGAGCAGAAGCTGGAAAAACTGGCAGAATACTGTGATAAGATTTTGCTGCTGCATCAGGGAAAGCAGATCGCATTCGATACGCCGGAACAGATTTTTTCCAGAGCGGATCTGCAGAGTTATGGGGTGAATCCACCGGCCTATACAAGAATCTGTCAGGCTTTTGGCGTAAAGAAAGAGAATGGATGTTATCCGGCTTCACTTAAGGATGCGCTGGCGTTAAAAGATTTATTTCCAGGGGAGGAAGCATTCTGCCCGGAAAAAATATTATTAGACAATAATAAAGATATGAAAAATAAGAACGGGCAGATTGAAGATTCTGTAACTACAGATGAAAGCATGAAACTGACTATAAGTTGTAAGAAAAATGTTTTTGACATCGAACATCTGGAATTTCAATATCTCGAAAATGTTCCGGTTCTGCAGGACATAAACCTTACAATTGACCACAGACCAACTGCGATCATCGGTCAGAACGGCGCAGGAAAAACGACTCTTGTAAAGCTGTTAAAAGGTCTGTTAAAGCCGGTGGGCGGCAGCATCTACTACGGTGGATGCGACATGGCAGAAAAGACCGTTGCAATGTTGGCAGGGGAGATCGGTTACGTATTCCAGAATCCGGACGACCAGATTTTCAAATATCATGTGATCGATGAAGTCATGTTCGGACCGCAGAATATTGGAATGACAAAAGAGCAGGCAAAGGAAAAAGCTGTTGCAGCATTAAAGCTGGTCGGACTGGAACAGCTTGCAGACGAAAATCCTTATGATCTGGAATTGTCAGAGCGCAAACTGGTTGCGATCGCTTCCGTTCTTGCGATGGATACAAAAGTGCTCATTCTGGATGAACCGACGATCGCGCAGGACTGGAAGGGCAGAAAGATCATTCAGAAAATGATCCGGGATCTGAGCAGTCAGGGAAAAACGGTGATTGCGATTTTACACGATATGGATTTTGTGGCAGAGAGTTTCGAGCGTGTGATCGTTATGGCGCACGGAAAAGTGCTCGCAGATGGCACAAAAGAGGAAGTGTTTGCACAGAAGGATGTTTTGGAGCAGGCAAGGATCGACCAGCCGTATCTGACAAAACTGTGCCAGCAGCTGGGGTATAAGAACTTGTATTTTTCATTGAAAGATTAGGAAGAAGTGAAATTATAAGAAAAAGGATATTTGATACAATTAGTGTCATGGAGTAAAAAATATTTTGGATATTTTATAATTAAAAAAGAAAATTGGAGGTTTACATAATGAGAAACTTATTAGTAGTGGTAGATATGCAGAATGATTTTATCGATGGCTCACTCGGAACAAAAGAGGCAGTGGCTATCGTGGATAACGTAATCGCAGAGATTGCAAAGTATGACACCAAAGACATTTTTGCAACAAGGGATACACACCCGGAAAATTATTTAGAGACTCAGGAAGGAAAAAATCTTCCGGTTGTGCACTGCGTGAAGGGAACAGACGGATGGCAGATCAATGAGAAAGTGAAAACTGCATTAAAAGACGCAGTAGTGATCGACAAGCCAACGTTCGGTTCAAAAATTCTTGCGGAAGAGATTACAAAAATCGCAGAGAAAGAAGATATCACCGTTACATTGGTCGGACTTTGCACCGACATCTGTGTTGTCTCCAATGCAATTTTAATTAAGGCATATCTGCCGGAGATCCCGGTCAAAGTCATTGCTTCCTGCTGCGCAGGTGTCACACCGGAAAGCCATGAAGCAGCATTGGCTACAATGAGAATGTGTCAGGTGCAGGTGGAGTAAATTCTTGGAGAGTCAAGGCAATAATCGCAATGTTATAGAAAATATATGCAATGTACACTGAAAAAGTTCAATGCTAAAATCCACTTAAAATCATGATTTGAAAATGTTAAACAATGTTTTTAGGAGGAATTACAATGAACGAAGCAACGAAATATAACCGTGCGAAAACATGGCAGATCGCATTGTTTGCATTAAATATGATGTCAACAAATATGTATCTGTTTTTAATGATGTATGTATCTTACTATGCAAATGGAATTTTAGGAATGTCTGTAGTATTTGTATCTACACTGGCAACTTCTATGCGAATTTTTGATGGATTTACAGATCCGATCATTGGATGGCTGATCGATCATTCCAATGGACGTTTTGGAAAATTCCGCCCATTCCTTGTTGTCGGCAATGCGCTTCTTGCATTAAGCATGATCTTATTATATAAGACCACGCATTTAGTTCCGGAAACACTCCGGATCCCATATTTTATTGTTGTGTATGCACTTTACATTATTGGTTATACCGTTCAGGGAACAGTCACAACTTCTGCACAGACTTTACTTACAAACGATCCAAAACAGAGACCGATTTACGGTTTCTTTACAGGCTTTTTTATGCTGTTCTTACAGACCGGAATTACAATGCTTGTTTCCAATTACCTTGTTCCGAAATATGGCGGAATGACACTTGAATTCTTCAGTGAGATCATTGTCTGGGTAATTGCAATTGCTTTTGTATTAATGATCTGCTCACTGATTGCCATTGCGCCAAAAGATAAACCGGAATACTACAACAGCATGGTAAAAAATAAAGAAGAAAAAGTCAGCTTCAAAACTTATTGGGAAGTATTAAAACACAACAGAGCACTTCAGATGTTAGTTATTTCCGAGTCTACAGATAAACTCGCAACAAGTATTGCAGGAAATTCCATCGTAGGTGTTATGCTTTATGGAATTATTATTGGTGACTATGCAGTAATGGGAAGATTGTCTGCTATCACAATGATTCCAAACATTATTTTACTTGTAATAGGTATTATGGGAGCAAGACATTCCGGACAGAAAAAGACGTATGTAGCGACTGTATATGGATGTATTGCTGTTCAGCTCGCAATTACACTGCTTCTGATTTTTGGTGATCCAACCAAGATTGATCTGAAGTCCTTTGGATTTATGAATATTGCATTTGTAGTTCTTATTATTGCATTGAATGGAATTCGTAATATCGGAAGTAATATGATGATTCCAATGATGGCAGACTGCACCGATTATGAAGTGTATAGAAGTGGACATTATGTGCCGGGACTAATTGCAACCGTATACTCCTTTATTGATAAACTTATTTCATCATTTGCAACTACAGTTGTTGGAGCATTTGTAGCTGTCATAGGATATAAAAATTCAGTGCCACAGGTGGGAGATGCAAGCACACCTGAAATTCTGATGGTCACAATTTTATTATTCTGTGGCATGCCGATTTTGGGATGGATTGCTTCTATTATTGCAATGAAGTTCTATCCATTGACTGGTGAAAAAATGAAGGAGATTGAGGACAGCATTGCTGAAACACAGCAGAAAAATGCTGTAAAGGCATAATTGTGAGAGACGAAAATAAAAATATAATCCCATTGTGGGGACCATATTCGAAAAAGTATATGGGTATTTCAAGAATTATGAAGGAGAGTGCTGTTCCAGGAGCAAGATTTGATTTTGTGATCCATCCGACCTATGCGAACAGCAATGTACCGGCTCCAAACGTTACAATCCCATCTGAGTATCATCCGTGGGATTGTGATAGTAATGGAAAATATTATAGATATCGCTATGAGCTTCTTTGGAAAGATCAGTTATATGCAGACGTAGATTTCTTTGAGATTGAGGAGGAAACCTGGGGAATCCGGGTTTCCTTCCATAATAATACGGATAAAAACCAGAATTGCCTTATCAATTATTTTGCCGCAGAGGAATATCCGAAAAGCAGAGTATACACGAAAAAAGTACCGGAAAAAAGTGATGCGTGGAATGCTGTCGATTATGAAAATTTGGAGTTTGGAAAAGCAGTTCCATGGGAACACCTGAATCTGGATGCCATGAAAAAGGGAGAGATTCCGGTCGATGGATTTACGGATGACAATGGATTGGGAATGTCCTACTATGCACTCTTTATGCGTTATCTTGGCTTGAAAGCGTTTGGTGGCAATCAGGGCGACAAAGTTTCTTATCAGGTAAAATTAAAGGAATCGTATCAGGACGCAGTGTTAGCGATAAGATATCGTACATTGCAGGATGAGGGAGATGTAATTTTTCAAAGCAATGTTGGAACAATCCATTTTGCGGCAACAAAAGAGAGTGGAATCTGCTATGTTCCAATCGGAAAGATTTCAGATAAAGAGTTCATCTTTAAAATGGAAGCTTTCAGCGAACAGAGTAATGGAATAATGCTTGATTTTTTATGTGTTTGTGAAAAATCAGACAAAAAGGAAGTCGGAATAACAGAAGAGGCTCGTAATGTAATCCCAAAAGTTGAGTACGAGAATGATCATATAAAATATCAGTACAACTATAAGGAAAATCCAATATATCTTAGCATTTTAAGCAAGCGTGTCAGAAGCAGAAAATTGTATTCGGGCTGTATTGAGGATGCATTAGTATCACGCCTTGCAAATTCAGATGCTACTTATGATAATCTGACGAGAAGTTTTTCGGGTGCATTTCAGGATAAACATTCGGATGAAGGCTTTTATCATATTAATGTTGCAGAAGCGTTATTTGCTCCCGGAAAAAGTGTCAGAACGGAATATGCACACATCAGTACAAAAGAACGTAATTATTCAAAAGCTGAATTAGAAATTTTCTGGAAACAATGCAGAAGCATTGTAAAAAAAGAAAATTGTGCCAATGAAGAGGGAAATCCATTTGAATTTACAGGACGGATGATGAAATCTGCATTATATAGTAATATTGTGTATCCAATCAGGCGGCATGGTGAATACATTGCGCATTATACACCGGGAAAAAGATGGGACAGTCTGTATACGTGGGATTCCGGATTTATTGGACTTGGAATGTTAGATTATTCCTCAAAACTTGCAGAATATGTAATGGACACTTACTTATCCGAACCAGATAATACAGATTTCGCATTTGTGGCACATGGTTCACTTGTCCCAACACAGTTTTATTTGTATTACGAGATATTAAATCGGGCGGATGCAAAAGAACGGGAAAATTTGAAGAAATACTATCCGATGTTTTTACGTTACTATCGTTATATGGCTGGCAGGACGGAAGGATCCACAATGTCAAGACTTGGAAATGGTCTTCTGACGGTATATGACTATTTTTACAATGCAAGTGGAATGGACGATTATCCGCCGCAGGTGGAGTTACATCGAAAGAATATGGAACAGGTAGTATCACCGGTCTGCAGTAATGTACATTTTATCCGTATTGCAAAATTTATGAAACAGATTTCAATGGCATTTGGATATGAGGAGAATCTGCCGGAATTTGAGCAGGATATGGAACGTGTAAAGAACGCATTGCTGGCATATGCATGGGATGAAGAGAGCGGATATTTTGGCTATGCTGTGCAGGGGCAGGATGGAGTCCATATTTTGCGGACTGAGGCAGGAGAAAATTATAACAAGGGAGTAGATGGTGTTACGCCGTTGATTGCGGGAATTTGCTCAAAAGAGCAGGAAAAACAGTTGTTAAAGCACCTGAAATCTCCAGAGGAACTGTGGTCCCCAGTTGGAATTTCTACGGTTGATATGTCTGCCAGCTATTATTACGACAACGGCTATTGGAACGGAAGTGTCTGGTGCCCGTATCAGTATTTCTTATGGAAAGCAATGCTTGATATAGGAGAGGGACAATTTGCATTTGATATTGCACACAGAGGACTGAATTCCTGGAAGCAGGAGATTGAATTCAGTTATAATACATTTGAAATGATACAGATTGAAACGGAACGTGGTGGTTGGTTTCACCAGTTTAGCGGACTTTCTACTCCAATTTCTATATGGTATAATGCGTACTACAAGAGAGGAACTTTAACAACCGGATATGATACCTGGATTGAAAAGAAAGAAATTTCTGAGGATGTGGATCATGCAGAAATTATATACAGTACCACAGGAACACATACAGGCGTGCTTCTGATTGTCATGAATTCGCTATATCACTATGATGTTGAAATAGATGGTAAAAAGGCAGAATTTATAGAACGCGAAAAAGGTGTCATTGAGATTACGTTAAACAGAAAAGAAGGCGTTATAATAATATACAGAGATGAAAAATAATGAACTATATGATGAATACTTAGGGTATCAATCCATGACCAGTTCCAGCATGGAAGTGCATCGTTTTTGTACCACAGCGATACAAAATGCAGGAGTGGAACTGCATGATTTTTTTGAAATCTACTGTGTATTAGACGGAAACATAACATTTACAGTCGATGGTAAAAAAATTGAATTAGAGAAAGAAGATATTGTGCTGCTTCCTCCTATGACAGAACATCAGGAAATGATTTCAGAGAGGGAAGCAGACAGAGTGATCCTTTGGCTGAATCCATGGTATCTGAACCGCATTTCAAGCAGGAAAACTAATCTGAACCAGTGTTTTGTTTCGGCAGAGAAGAAAGGATATCTGCTCCGGGAAGATCCGGCAATGCGGAAAAAAATCATAAATATGCTTTTGGAATTACGCTATGAAATGCATGAGAAAGAATTTGGCCATGACATTATGTGTGATTCGCTGATAGAACATCTGCTTATCTTACTGGAGAGACATATAAATCTGAATACAATGGCAGGAAATGCGAATATCCAGCAGGTGATCCGGTATATCAATTTACATTATACAGAGAATCTGACACTGGATTTTTTGTGTAACCGTTTTTATATCAGCAAGTTTTATTTGTCCAGAAGTTTTGAAAATGCAACAGGAAAGAGCATATATCAGTATGTTCTGGAAAAGCGGATGATCATGGCAAGGCAATTATTGATCAGTGGGGAAAAACCAACGGATATTTTTTCATTATGTGGTTTTGGACAGTACAGTAACTTTTACCGTGCTTTTAAAAAATATTATCATATGTCGCCAATGACATTTTTAAAGAAAATGAATTATGAAGAAAAGAATGAATGAGCCTGAGAAAGAGGAATAAATGAGAGAAATTTTTAACTTAAACGAAAAATGGGCATTTAGCAAGGAAGCGATAAAGCCTCCGGTTGCTATGCCACAAAATTGGTATTGGGTGAATCTGCCTCATACCTGGAATGCGATTGACGGACAGGATGGTGGAAACGATTACTACCGTGGAACCTGTTTTTATGCGAAAGAAGTCCAGAAAGAGGAACTTCCGGAGGGAGAACAGTATTATCTGGAATTTCTGGGAGTGAATGCATCTGCTGATGTTTATGTGAATGGAAATCACCTTGATCATCACGATGGTGGATACTCAACCTGGCGGGTGAATATGACGGACGCACTTACAGATGGAAAGAATCTGATCGTGGTTGCCGTGGACAATAGTGCAAATGACAGGGTATACCCACAGAAAGCGGATTTTACTTTTTATGGTGGAATGTACAGGGATGTAAATATCATTGCTGTAAATAAGTCTCATTTTGATCTGGACTATTATGGTGGAAATGGATTGAAAGTGACACCAGAGGTAGCAGACAAAAATGCAAAAATTGCCGTGGAAGTATTTTTAAGCGGGGAAAAAGCAGGTCAGCAGCTGGTATATCAGATTACAGATGCTGAAGGTGTTCTTGCAGCAGAAACCAAAACAGGGATTTCGGATAAACAGGTCAATCTGGAAATAACAGATGTACATCTTTGGAATGGACGCAAAGATCCATATTTGTATACAGCGACTGTACGCTTAATGGAAGACGGCGTATGCATAGATAGTGTCAGTACACGATTTGGATGCCGTACCTTCACAATTGATCCTGATAAGGGATTTTTCTTAAATGGGAATAGCTATCCACTGCGTGGTGTGTCCAGACATCAGGACCGGGCAGGAAATGGAAATGCGCTTCTTCCGGAACATCACAGAGAAGATATTGATTTAATCTGTGAAATGGGTGCTACAACGATCCGGCTGGCACATTATCAGCATGCACAATATTTCTATGATCTGTGTGATGAAAAGGGGCTTGTATTATGGGCAGAAATTCCGTATATTTCCCAGCACATGAAAAACGGACGTGAAAATACGATCAGTCAGATGAAGGAGCTGATTGTTCAGAATTACAACCATCCAAGTATTGTCGTATGGGGATTATCCAATGAAATTACGATGTCAGGTGAAGCAGACGAAGACCTTATGGAAAACCATCACATATTAAATGACCTTGCACATGAGATGGATCCTACAAGGCTGACAACTATGGCGGTAGTTTCGATGTGTGACATGCATAATCCGTATATTCAGATCCCGGATGTAGTTTCTTATAATCATTATTTTGGATGGTATGGTGGAGACACTTCGATGAATGGTCCGTGGATGGATGAATTCCACAAAGAGTTTCCAAAGATCCCGATCGGCATGAGTGAATATGGATGTGAAGCACTGAATTGGCATACCTCAGATCCGAAGCAGGGAGATTATACAGAGGAATATCAGGCACATTATCATGAGGAATTGATCAAACAATTGTATACAAGACCATATATCTGGGCAACGCACGTATGGAATATGTTTGATTTCGCAGCAGATGCCAGAAACGAAGGCGGTGAAAATGGCATGAACCATAAAGGGCTGGTGACATTTGACCGCAAATATAAGAAAGATGCCTTTTATGCATATAAAGCATGGCTGTCGGACGAACCATTCGTTCATATTTGTGGAAAACGTTACGTTGACCGTGTTGAGAATGTGACAAAAGTCACCGTATATTCGAACCAGAAGACAGTGGAACTTTTTGCAAATGGGGAGAGTCTTGGCAAAAAAGAAGCTTCTGATCATTTCTTTTACTTTGAAGTACCGAATCATGGTGAGACAAAGCTTCTAGCAGTGGCAGGCGAATGCCGGGATGAAAGCTTTATCAAAAAAGTTGAGAAGTTTAATGAAGCGTACCGTCTGACAGAAAAAGGTGCTGTTTTAAATTGGTTTGATATCACGGCACCGGATGGTTTCTTCTCGTTAAATGATACGGTGGGCGATATTATGTCGAATGAGGATGGAAATAAAGTCATGCAGGAATTGTTTCAGAGCTTTGGACAGGCAAAGGCACAAGGCGGTGGAATGAACAGTGGCATGATGAAGATGCTGAGTGGATTCACAGTACTCCGAATGATCAATATGATGGGACTTACCAGTCAGATGACAAGCCAGCCCGGAGAAGCAGAGAAAACAAACGAAGTGAGTAAAGAACAATTGCTTGCAATAAATGACAGACTGAATCAGATCAGGAAATAAAATTTCTATTATAATGATAATGGATGGAAAGTAAATAAGCACAAATTTTGTCAGAAATGAATCAATCCCTGACGGACTTGAGTATGAGCATATCAGAAACAGCCCGCCGGGGATTTTTTCTGTTATAGGAAAATGGATAAAGTGACAGCAAAATGCGCAGAATCAATTTGCACAATATCATAAAAATGAATAAAATGTGCAAGATAATCTTGCACATAACAAATTAAAATGATAATACGTGCAGTGTGGAGGTGCACAATAAAGAAACTCTACAAAAACAACTCAATCACAAACACAACCGCACAGCATGCCACAGACACCTGAAACAGACTTGCACCAAACCATGCTGCTAGGATACCGACGACGAGTGCAACGGCACCGGCTACAGTGCTCTGTGTTGCTTCGACAATCGCAGGAAATGTCATGACAGCCAGCGTCACATATGGAACGTAATATAAAAAGGATTGGATAAACTGGTTTTTGATCGGTTTGCGGATCAGCGTCAAAGGTAAAACACGGATGGCATAAGATACAAGAGCCATCACGGCGATATAAATAAAATTATTATGTGTCATAGAAAACCTCACTTGCGGAAGCGTATTCATTATGCTTCCGTTTTCCTTGGAAACAAAATTGCAGCAGCGGAAGAAATCACAACGGTTAAAATAATCGTTCTTGTACCGCTTGACATGGAAGAAACAACCGGGAGATAAGAACCGGCAAAGCTAAGTGCAAAGCTGATGGCGACAAGCGCAGCGACCACTTTATCTTTTCTTGCAGGAGGTATAATGATCGCAAGGAACATTCCGTAAAGTGCGACACTCAGGGCGCTAACCACCCGAAGCGGCAATACATTGCCAGCCATAATTCCGAGTGCGGTACCGACCGACCAGGCGGGCGCAGCCAGCACGATCGCTCCATACGTATAGAAAGGATTCAGATAGCCGGGGCGCGCAATGGTGATCCCAAACAATTCATCCGTCACATCATAGGCGATGATCAGCCGGTGAAAAAAAGGTGTTCCGGGTGCAAAACGCTGGGTGAGCGCACAACTCATCAGCAGATAGCGTGCATTGGAGATCAGTGTGATAATTGCGACTTCCAGATAGGTTGCATTTGCAGCGATCAGCGTAAATGCGGCGTACTCACCGGCAGAAGCATTGTTCAGTAAACTTGCAAGAAATCCCTGAAAGGCGGTTAAACCGGCATTTCTTGCGGCAATTCCAAGAGAAAACGATACCGCCAGATAGCCTAAAGCAATCGGAATACCGTCACGCATTCCCTCACAGAAAATTTTTCGGTTAAAAGCGTATACAGGACGCTCGTTGGTCATTTTTTTTGTTTCACTCATCTGTAAAACCTCGAATTTTTATGGTAAAAAGTAATAAATTTTGATAGCTGATTTTGGTTAAAATCACGGCTAACGTGTATTATAGCAATTATAAACAAATTAGTAAATGATAAAAAGTAAGCAAAAATTGGTATAAAAGATTAAATAATGTCAACCGGAATGATGAAAATGAGGTTTGCATTGCCTATAGTGAAATGATAAGATGGGATAAATAGCATGTATAAACAGGAGAGAAAACGATGGAATTATGGGATATTTATGATGCAGATAAAAAGCCGACAGGACGCACAATGAAGCGCAACGACTGGTGTTTAAAGGATGGCGAATATCATCTGACGGTGCTCGGTGTTGTGGCAAGACCTGATCAAACGTTTCTTATCACAAAGCGCGTCATGACAAAGGCATGGGCACCGGGCTGGTGGGAAGTATCCGGCGGCGCAGCACAGGCTGGCGAGGAGTCTTACGAGGCAGTCCTTCGCGAAGTGAAAGAGGAGACAGGACTGGATGCCGGAAATGCCGAGGGCGGCTATTTATTTACCTATAAGAGAGAAAATCCGGGTGAGGGTGACAATTATTTTGTGGACGTTTACCGTTTTGTCATGGATATTGACGACAAAGACCTGCATCTTCAGACAGAGGAAACAGATGGCTACATGTTTGCAACGCCAGACCAGATCAGGGAGTTTGCAGAGCAGGGGATCTTCTTACATTACGACAGCATTAAGCAGGCGTTTGAAATGTGATTGCGTGAGCAGAAGAAAACATCAAAGATATAGTTTTGCAGATGGAATACTGAATGGAAAAGAGGCAGGGAAACTATGACAACGATTCGAGTTGCAACAGAGGCGGATGCAGAGGAGATTCTTGCAATCTACGCAAAATATATTGAGCAGACAGCGATCACGTTTGAATATGTTGTGCCGTCCATAGAGGAGTTCCGTGGCAGGATCAGGCATACATTGGAGCGATTTCCATATCTGGCAGCGGAAAAGGATGGAAAAATCGCAGGCTATGCCTATGTCAGTCCGTTCAAAGAGAGAGCGGCATATGACTGGTCAGTGGAGACATCCATTTATGTAGATATGGAGCAGAAACGCAGCGGAATCGGCAGAAGGCTTTATGAAGAGCTGGAAAATATTTTGAAGCAGCAGGGTATTTTAAATGTCAATGCCTGTATTGCTTATCCACAGGCGGAAGATGAATATCTGACGAAGGACAGCGTGCTGTTTCATGAAAAACTGGGTTATACGATGGTCGGAACTTTCCATCAGTGCGGTTATAAGTTCCACCGCTGGTATGACATGGTCTGGATGGAAAAATTCATCGGAGAGCATAGGGAAAATCAGCCGGATATCATTCCGTTTCCGAAGTTGAAGTTGGAAAAGTAGTCCACGGTGGACTAGATTTTAGAAAGGAAAGTGATATGGAGAATATGACTTCTATTCAGAAGAAACAAAAATTGATTGGAAAATATTTAAATATTGGAAATGCCGGGTTTCGTTCTATCAGAAATAGTGAATACGTTGATAAATCTGGTTTGATTGATTTTATGAATCGTTGTCTGAATACACCGCAAAAATTAATCTGTGTCAGCAGACCAAGACGGTTTGGAAAGTCATTTGCCACCAAAATGCTGTGTGCTTATTATAGCCGGGGATGTGATTCCAGAGACCTTTTTGCAGATTTGAAGATTGCAGAAGCAGCGTCATTTGAACAGAATCTGAATCAATATGATGTGATTTATCTCGATATCACGCTGTTTTTGTCAACTTTAAAGCAGAGTGATATGTTGGTAGCCCAGATAGAGCAGGAGATTATAGATGATCTTGCACAGTCTTATCCGGAAATAGCAGTGGAGCACAGATTGGTAGATTCTCTGTGTAAAATGAACCAGATTACGGGACGCAAATTAATATTGATTATTGATGAGTGGGATGCCATGTTCCGTGAGTGTAAAGGGGCAGATGAAATTCTGGATAATTACATTTTACTGCTCCGTTCCCTTTTCAAGAGCAGTCTGACAGATCAACTTTTTGCAGGCGTTTACATGACGGGTATTCTTCCAATAAAAAAATACGGACATGAATCTGCGGTCAGTGATTTTTATGAGTATTCCATGGTTGAGCCTAGACCATTGCAGGAATATATCGGTTTTACAACGGAGGAAGTAAAAAGTTTATGTCAAAAATATGACAAAGATTATACCATTATGCAGGAATGGTATGATGGTTATACCGTTGGAGGTGTTCACGTTTATAATCCGAAATCGGTGATGGAATCAATTTTGAGAGATAAATATAGCAGCTATTGGACTAAGACGGAAACATATGAGGCACTTCGCAATTATATTGACATGAATTTTGATGGCTTGAAAGATACTGTGGTTGATATGCTTGGCGGCGAAAAATGTGAAGTGGATACGGGATCTTTTCAGAATGATATGACTTCTATGAAAAGCAGGGACGATGTGCTTACTTTATTGATCCATCTCGGATATCTTGCTTATGATGAGGACACACGATGTGTTTCTATACCGAATGTGGAAATCAGGGAAGAGTTTATCCGTGCAATAAAAAATGGAAATCGTACTGAACTGATGAAGGCAGTACTGCGTTCAGATTCAATATTGCAGGCTACTTGGGAAAAAGATGGAAGAAAAGTAGCTGAAATCGTGAACGAGATTCACAATGAGGATACTGCATCAGTGTTTTATAATAATGAGCAGGCTTTACGCAGTGTGATTAAGATGGCTTATCTAAGCAGCATGGATTATTATTCTAAAATGGAAGAAATTCCGGCGGGAAAAGGTGTGGCAGATATTCTTTTCTTTCCGAAAGCAGGAAGCCAGAAACCAGCACTCATTGTTGAACTAAAATGGAATCAGTCCGAACAGAAAGCACTTAATCAGATATTGGATAAAAAGTATACAAGTGTACTCAAAGGTTATCAGGGAGACGTCCTGTTGGTAGGAATTAACTATAATGAAAAATCGAAAGAACACGGGTGTGTGATTCAGGAGATGAAATAAGCACCGGGCAGCAATACCGTCATCCGATATTGCTGCCCATCTTTTTATTTTCAGGTAATCAATTCTTTTCTTTTCATATAATAATCATAGAAGATGAAATCCATATATCCCCATTTTACAATATAATTCCGATATTGTTTTTTATTTAATACAATTAATACTATAATTCCTATTGACATAGTAGGATAAAAGAACTATGATAAGCACTATAAATTTTGAAAGAGGAGGGGAACATCTTGAACTGGGAGTTTATTCTAAAATATTTACCGATGTACGAGAAAGCCGCCTGGTTGACGCTTCGCATTGGACTCCTCGGAATTGTTTTTGCAATTATCGTTGGATTTGTCTGTTCGACGATCCAGTATTATAAAGTGCCGGTACTTCGCCAGATCGTGGCGGTGTACATAGAACTCAGCAGAAATACACCATTGCTGGTACAGTTATTCTTTATTTACTATGGACTTCCGAAGATCGGAATCCAGACAAATGCGGAGGCATGTGGTGTTGCCGGACTTGCATTTTTAGGTGGAAGTTACATGGCAGAGGCTTTTCGAAGCGGATTGGAAGCAATCGAACCGATTCAGACGGAGAGTGCGTACAGTCTTGGGATGAACCGTTGCCAGACCATGCGGTACATCATTTTACCACAGGCAATGTCCATCAGTGTTCCGGCATTTGTGGCAAATGTGATTTTCCTTTTGAAGGAAACGAGTGTGTTCAGTGCGATCAGCCTGATGGATCTGATGTTTACTGCAAAAGACCTGATCGGTCTTTATTACAAGACAACAGAGAGTTTATTCCTGCTTGTGGTTTTCTATCTGATCCTATTATTGCCGATTTCCATTTTGGGCAGTCTGCTGGAAAGGAGGCTGCGTTATGCCGGATTTGGGGCTTGAGGTTTTATTAAAAGGAAGCAATATGCTGCGGCTGCTTCAGGGACTCTGGGTAGCACTCCGTATCAGTCTGATCGCAGTTGTGATCAGTATTCCGTCAGGTTTATTGTTTGGCGTGCTGATGACAAGAAAAAATGTAGTGCTCAAGGCAATTTTCAGAGTGTATCTGGAATTTATCCGCATTATGCCGCAGTTGGTATTACTTTTCCTGTTTTACTTTAGTACGACGAGAACTTTTGGCTGGAATTTGTCGGGAGAGACAGCGTCCATCATCGTGTTTGTCCTGTGGGGAACCGCAGAGATGAGCGACCTTGTGCGGGGGGCACTGATCTCCATCCCAAAACATCAGTACGAGAGCAGTGCGGCGCTGGGACTTACCAAAATGCAGACTTATCTCTACGTTATCATTCCACAGGCCGTCAGGAGACTGATCCCGCTGTCCATCAACCTGATCACACGAATGATCAAGACGACCAGCCTGATCTTAATGATCGGTGTTGTCGAGGTGTTGAAGGTGGCACAGCAGATTATCGAGGCAAACCGGATGTCCAGCCCGAATGCAGCGTTTGGAATTTATCTGACCGTATTTTTATTGTATTTTATCGCATGCTGGCCAATCAGTATGCTTGCAAAATATCTGGAAAGGAAATGGAGGTGATCTTTCTTGGAACAGACATTGTTATCTATAGAACATTTGAAAAAAAGTTATGATGATAACCTGATTCTGGATGATATCGATCTGGAAGTACATCAGGGAGAGGTCATCGTCCTTGTCGGTCCGAGCGGCTGTGGAAAAAGTACGATGCTTCGATGTATCAACGCTCTGGAACCAATTCAGGGCGGCGAGATCAAATTAAATGGTGAAAAAATTGATCCGAAGAACAAAAACATCGCAGAGCTTCGTCAGAAGATCGGAATGGTATTCCAGAGTTATGAATTATTTCCGCATTTGACGGTGCTTGACAACATTTTACTGGCACCAATGAAAGTACAGAAGCGGAAAAAAGAGGAAGCCGAAAAGGAAGCAATGGCGCTTTTAGAGCGGGTTGGTCTTGCTGAGAAAGCGAAAAGCTATCCGAGGCAGCTTTCCGGTGGACAGAAACAGCGTGTCGCGATCGTGAGAGCACTTTGTATGCACCCGGAAATTTTACTTTTCGATGAAGTGACCGCGGCGCTGGATCCGGAGATGGTAAGAGAGGTTTTGGATGTAATGTTAGACCTTGCTTCCCAGGGGCGCACAATGATGATCGTCACACATGAGATGCAGTTCGCAAAAGCAGTGGCAGACCGTGTGATATTTTTAAATGGCGGAAAGATCGTGGAGGAGGGAACTCCGGAAGAGTTCTTCGAACATCCAAAGACCGACCGCGCAAAACAGTTTTTGAATACGTTTGAATTTCATGAGGCAAAGACTCATGTGAAATAGCAAGAAGAAAAGGAGCATCTATTATGAAGAAATGGAACAGGATTTTGGCAGCAGTATTAACACTTTCACTTACGGCAGGTCTGACCGCATGCGGCGGCAGCACAAGTGATGCAACCGCAAATAATGCAAGTGCGGCAGACGAGGGAACAGTATCCAATGGAAGCAGCGAAGTTTACCGTACTTTGGATGAAATCAAAGAGAGCGGTACGATCAATATCGGCGTTTTCTCCGACAAAAATCCATTTGGATATGTAGATGAAAATGGTGAGTATCAGGGATACGATATTTATTTTGCAAACAGACTTGGTGAGGATCTTGGAGTGGATGTGAACTTCGTATCCACAGAGGCGGCAAACAGAATCGAATATTTACAGACGGGAAAAGTGGATATCATCCTTGCAAACTTTACCGTGACTGACGAGCGTGCGGAGGAAGTTGACTTTGCACTTCCTTATATGAATGTGGCGCTTGGCGTGGTATCCCCTGACAGTAAAGTGATCGAGAGCCTTGATGACTGGGATTCCAATGACCAGATGATCGTTATCTCAGGAACAACGGCAGAGACTTACATGATCGACAACTACCCGGATATCCCATTACAGAAATATGATTCCTATGCAACTGCGAAGAATGCACTGGAAAATGGAAGCGGTGCTGCATGGGTAAACGATAACACCGAGGTTATCGCATATGCACTTCAGAACACCGGTTACACGGTAGGGATTCCTTCCCTTGGAAGTAATGATACGATTGCTCCGGCAGTTTCTAAAGGAAATACAACCTTGCTTGACTGGATCAATGACGAAATTAAGACTTTAGGTGAGGAACAGTTCTTCCATGCTGATTATGAAGCTACTTTAGTAGACACATATGGCAGCGACTATGAGGAAAGTCTTGTTGTAGAAGGCGGAGTGACAAAATAAATTTAAATACACAGACTGCTGTGCCGTGACGATGAAAAATCGTGCGGTGCAGCAGTTTTTTAATGTAAATAAAAATGAAGATTGAGAATGCAAAATCTATATAGTAAGATAGAAAAAATGACAGTGTTCTTGGAGGAAAAAAATAATGTTAAATATCGCAATCTGCGATGATGATGATCTGATTGCACATCAAATTGAAAGTGTCTTACATAATATTGGTGACGAGGAAAATGTGAAAATAGATACCGATGTTTTCTATAGTGGAAATGATCTGGTAAGAGAAATATCTTCAGGGAAAAAGTTTGACCTGATATATATGGATATTCAGATGGAAAATGGAGATGGAATCACTGCGGCGAAAAACATTCGTAAAAAAGATGAAGATGTGATGATTATTTTTATTTCCAGCTATGACAGATACGTCATGGAATTATTTCACTTAGATGTGTTTTCCTTTATCAGAAAACCGATAGACCGGGATTCGTTCGTACAGATATTTTTAGAAGCAAACCAGAGAATTTGCAGTAGAAATCATTTCTTTTCGTTTAAATATAAAAGTCAGGAATACAAAGTTTTGTGCAAAGAGATTCTATATTTTGAAAGCAAAGCAAGACAAATAAATATACATGTCAGAGATGGAAATAAATATGTGTTTAATGGAAAATTATCAGAGGTAGAAAAAGGACTTAGCAGTGGAAAAGTAACATTTCTAAGGATTCATCAGTCTTATCTTGTCAATTATCTTTTGATCAAATCAAGATCAAAATCTAATGTAACATTGATAAACGGAGAAGTGTTGCCGATTAGTGAAGACCGGCAGAAAGAATTTAGTAAAGAATATGGCAGACTGTTAAGAGGTGAAATCTATGTGTAATGTGGGAAATATAATCTTAAATTCTGTTTTGACATTCGCAAGTGTCTGGATAGTAAGAAAATTTTTAGATACATTTTATGAAAAGAAGCGTTGGAATGTATTATCTGTAAGTGTATGGTCCATATATATTATTTTTCAAGGATATGTCCAGTTTCACAGTGGTGATGCGTCAACTTTAACTACGATTGTAAATGTGTTGCTGTGTATCATGATTTCAGCAATTTCCTATTATGGTTTTGGAAAAAATAATATATTTTTACTTACGTTCTTTTGGGCAGTATGGGCATTGGTAGAAATGATTATTTTTTTCTTTTTAAATTTATTTTGTCTCGAACAAAGAGATTTTAATATGATAGGAAGTATTATATCAAAAATAATCATGCTGATAGGAACATACATTTTGTCTTTTGTATGGAAGAAAAGGGAAAACAGCCTGATTCCGGTAAAATATTATATCGTCTTTTTCTTTGTATCAATCGGCAGTATTTACATTGCAGCAGCGGTGTTCTTTTCAGAAAATAATACAGTGACTGCTATGATAGTTTTCAGCATATTATTACTGTTTAATATGATTATCCTTGAGGTTTATTCAAAAATTACGGAAAAAATTATGCTCGAAAAGGAAAAAACGGTATATGAGCAGCAAATTCATATGATGACTAATAATACAAAAGAACAAAAAAAGTTAATGGAAGATTTTCACAGAGAACGCCATGATCTGATAAATAAATTAATTGTATTAAAAAACGAAATAGAGCATGGAGAGAAAGAAAATGTCATTCGTGAAATCGACAAAATAATCGAGAATAATCATACAGAAAGTTATATTTCTGACAGTGGAAATCAGGTGATAGATGCACTGCTCAACACCAAATATTCGATTGCCAAAGAGAATGGAATACAGTTTCTTTTAAAAATTTTTATACCGGAAGAACTGCCGGTAAATCAGTGTGATCTGGGGGTAGTATTAGGAAATGCGCTCGATAATGCGATAGAAGCCACAGAAAAATGCACTGGAAATAACAAGGATATTGAAATAGCAATGGGAATCAAAAAGCAGTCATTGGTTCTTGTCATAAAAAATCCGTATGAAGGATATTTGAAACAGGACAAATCAGGAAAATTAATTTCAACCAAAAATGATTTCCGCAGACATGGATATGGTATAAGCTCCATTCAAAAAGTTGCGGACAAATATGGTGGAGATGTAATAATCGAGACGCAGGATGGAAAATTTGTTCTGACAGTTATGATGAATATAGGGGATTTTTAACAGTTAGATACGTAAATTTGACAGATAATAAAATGAAAGAAAAAAAGTTTTATAATCATTAGAGTATTATGAAGTAGACGAAGGAGAAATACATAATGAAAAAAACAGAAAAAAGAATAGTATTGGCAAATGCTATGTCAAGTATAGCAAAATTTTCAATAAGAGAAGCAGCTAATAGCAGATGTGCATTTGTTTTTCATCAACCTAAACAACCATGTGACTTAAAAAAATATAGAAAATTTTAGATATGTACACTATTGCTGAAAAGTTAACAGATTATGTTATTCAGAACGGTAACATAAAGGACGAGGAACGAAGTATATATGTATATGGTTTTCAAGTTGCTTTGGAGCAGACTGTATGTTATGTAATTTGTTTTTTGGGAACATTATTTTTAAAGGCAATACCAGAAGGTATTATATTTTTTATTGTATTTGTACCATTACGGTCATATGCTGGTGGATTGCATTTAAATAGATATTGGTCATGCCTTTTGCTATCGTGTATAACATTTTTTAGTATCATAACATTAAGTAAATATCTATGGTTTCCAGCTTATTTGGAAATGATATGCTTAATATTTTTGGAAATAGTAATCTTAAAATTATATCCAGTTGAAAATATAAATAGGAATGTGGATATATATGAAAATGAGCAATTCAAAAAAAGGTTAAAAATTTTTTTGATGATAAATATTATTATAGGAATAGTTTTTGCTATCACAAAAAAATATATATACTTGAATACGGTATTTTATACAATATGGTTGATAATTATTACTATGGTAATTGGAAAGTATAAAAATGTTTTAAAGGCATTGTAAAAGTTAGATTTATGAGATATGGGTTTGGTATAAAATGCTTAATACATGGGGATTATTATGAAGAGTTGTGACAAATTAATGTGTTCCAATATTCTTGAGCATATTACATACAATGATATGACATTGTTTGATGGTATATCAAATAATTTAAGATTTTTTGAATATGCAAATCAAAAAATTTATTTTCCAGATGGAAGAGGATATATTGATTTTACAGAGTTGCTTCGTAAAATGGAAATTTCATATGAATTTTTAAATGTAAAACAACTTAGTGGTGAAACTGACATCAGAGATGTTTTAGTGCTTCTACCAAAAGAATTATTAGATTCTATAGATATTATAAAACCTAAAGCAACAGGAATTTATATTGTTTATTCTGCTTTTGCGGTAAAAAAAATAACAAAAGATAGCATTACACTTGGAATAAGTGATTATAAATTCAAATATGAGAAAACATTGCGGTTATCACAACTGGAAAAATTAGTGGAACTACCATCAAAGCCATTATCTTACGTGGTAAAAATTATTAAAATTGATAAAAGCAAAAAACTTGATAGGAAATTGCAACTTAAGTCATTAAAGAGAAATCTGATTGATTTTTCTATAGACAGAACAGAAGAGAATGAAGGAACTATATGCATAAAAGGAGCACAGTTTTACGATGAAATGTCTGAAGTCTTAAAAGGATTCAGTCTTGATAAAATTAAAAAAGAAAATAAGATTAAATTTTTTATATTTGCAGGTGCACTTAATGCTGGTGGAGAGGCGTTTTATAGGTATGATTTCTTGCAAAGTTTATTATCAAAAGGTATTGAGGGAAAACGAAGGGAAATAGATTATGCTATTGACAGACTGAAAGCAGCAATAAAAATGTGGTATGAATTAGCTAGAAAACTTAGATTTGTTCAAAAAAGTGAAGATACTAAGATTGATGAAATTTTTATGGTGAATTTACTAGATGAAATAAAAAAATCAGAGTTAGAGGCAATAAATATACTCTTACAAAATTATGAGATTTTGGAGGAAATACTATGTTGTGGAAAATAAAGGATGAGATTTGGTTTGATAGTGAGAAATTATTTATTATTAAAGGGAAAGAAAATTATTTGAACTATATTTCAAAATATAAAGAATATTCAGAGATAAGTACAAAGAGCATGAGAAACAAATATCCAACAATAGTTTTTCTTTCAACAACTACCTGTAATTTAAGTTGTAAATATTGTTTTGCGGATTCTGGAACGTATGGGGCGAATTCGGATACACGATTTTTTGGAGTGGATGAATATATATATGTATATGAGTCCGCTTTAAAACAATATGGTGGTGTTAATGCAATTAGTTTTTTTGGTGGAGAACCAATGTTAAATTTAAATGAAATAGAAAAGTTTGTGATTTATTTACATGAACATTATAAAAAAATCCCAATTATGGCTATTTCAAGCAATGGAACAATAATGAACGATCATATAAAAGAATTTTTAGAAAAATATAAAATTCATTTTGGAACAAGTTTGGACGGACCAAAACAATATAATGATTTGAATAGGGTTAGCAGTGTGATTGACAGTGTATATGATACTGTTGAAAACACGTTACTTAGTATAAAGGATTTACGTATTAAAAAAGGTCTTCAGATGACCATAAGTAAGGAGCATGTCATAAATTACAAACGTGGAGAAATTGTTTCGTGGATAAAAGATCTTGAGCGATTAGGAGTAGATACCTTTGAGTTAGTACCGGTTACGAGCGATAATGCAGATTATAAAATTGATTTAAAGGACGATTTGATACATAAAAATTTTATTCAATTATGTAATGATTATGCGGATTATTGTTTAAGTATGTTAATAAAAAATGAGCAACCGAAAGCTGTTTCAAAAATATTTATAAGTTTGATTTTACATATAATAAAACGGGTTTACCAAGAAGATTGCAGTGCAGGTTTTTCATTTTGCGTTTCTCCTGACTTATTTGGATATCCATGTCATGTTTGTGCAAGTGATAAAAAATTCGGTATAAAATTTGACGAGAATTTCAAATCAGAAGTACAAAAAAATTTGAATTTTCAGAATGTAAAAAATGTAGAGAAGAAAAAAATATCTGAATGTAATAGTTGTATGGCTAAAAACGTGTGTTCATATGTATGCAAGGGGCTGAGTGCTAACAATAATTATAATTTGCCAGAGGAAAGGTGCTTAATGATGGAGATATTTTTGAAAAAGGTAATTATTTTTTTGGCAGAATCTTATCAATTACATCGTAAAGCTATTAAAAACAATATAATTACGTTAAACTGCGGTGGTATTAATGTATAAATTGAAAGATGGATTTTCTTGTGTTCGAAATAAAACATTAACAGGAGAAAAAATTATAGTTGGAATAAAAGATACCAATTCTTATATTTTAATAAAAAAAGATTATGAAGAGGCCTTTTATTCGCTTGTGAACAAACTAACTAGTGGAAAAGAGATAGAAAGCTTAAATAGTAAAGAAAGAAATTTATATGATGTTTTTATAAAAAAAGGTTTTTTTCAGGATGAAAAGTTTAAGGCTGGATCTTTTAATGAGTATAATTTTTTTGTAAAAAAAATATATGAAAAAAAAATAGAAAATAAATTAAATATAAAGAATAATGATTGTAAAAAAAAGATTTTTGTTATGTCTTATATATGTACATTTCTAATTGGTATGATATTTTTGTGTGAAAATTATATCACATTTATGAATATTAGATTAAATATAAAGTTATTTACAGCGATGGATCTAATAGTATGTATCTTTGGATTTCCTGTGATTTTAGATATTATGCATGAATTTGGACACTATTTTACGGCGAAAATGATTGGCATACAAGTTGACAAAGTGACCATAGGTTTTTTTGTAACATGGCCGACTGTTTTTTTACAATATAAAGGGCTTAATTTGCATAAAACTTGGGAAAAAGTTTGTGTTGCATCAGGAGGCATAGTAATTCATCTTATAAATATAGTGTTTGGTACTATAATTTATTCACTCGGTATTGAACATGTAGTACTATGCGTTTGGATTATTGCAAATATGGGAATGGTAATTGGCAATTTAATGTTTTTAGGACCGACAGATGGCTATTTTATTTTGACATCCTTGTTAGGCATATATAATTTTAGATATATTGGTTATAAGACATTATGTTATTGTATATACAAAAAAGGAAATAGACCAGATTCTTATGGTGTTTTCTGTGGTGGATTACTAACAGTTTTATGGTGCATTTCATTTGCTGGGATATACTTATCATGTAGATATTACGCAGAGGTATTTAATATTAGATTATTATATGTTGATATTTGCTCCTTTATATGGACTTTATTATTAATAATTAGGTTTATTTTAAAAATCAGAAAAATAAATTAGTTATCATACATATTGTGTTTGATAAAATTTATGAGGAAGGAGGACTTATATATGAAAAGTAGTATGGAGTATGAAGCAGTTGAGAAATACGAGAATATGCCTGATGCTGTATCTAGCGAAGTTGTGAAATTTGATTCTTTTGAAGAAATTGAAGATATCGTAACAGCAACTGCAAAAGGCACATTAGTATGTTGCTTCTAACATCAGGAAAATAAAAGGAGCTTCATGGTATAATCCTGTGATTACATAATGCAAAAACAGATACAATGATGCTCCTTACATCCATTTTAAAATAATCGATTGGATAATTCGAATTTATGGTAAATAGTCTTATGTTTGGAACGAAGATTGGAAGATTATTAAAAAATAGTGGAAAAAAAGAAAGAATACAATTCTGGTTTGCTTCAATGGTGACTGTGACAGCAACTTTATTGTATACCATGTTTGCTTTTGGACTGAGTGATATAACCAATGACAGCTTAAGCAAAAATGACGTACAGCAGTTACAGGGCGTGTTGTCCTCTGTAATTTTGATATCAATTATTGCAGTTATGTTTTTTCAATGGATATTGGCAACACAGCTGCAAAATTTATTTAATATTAGAAAACACTTTACAGAAGCATTATTATTGATGGGAACACCGCATAAAAAAATCGTAAAGATATATGTTTCAGAATTGGTACAGGTTCATGTATCGGCAACTTTGATCGGATGTGTTATTGGAAGCATCATTTATATTGTTGTTGCAAATGTCTTGCAGATTGAAGAGCGATATGTTCCGGTTCAGATATATCTTATTTGTGTTTTGATCGGAATACTATTGAATTCTTATACAATTGGAAGCAATTTATATAAATTGCTCCGGGGGAATATTGTAGAAAAGATCAGGAACGGAAATGATTATATAAAAACAAATAAAATAAACGTTAAAGGAGTATTAGTCAGAATTTGCATAGCAGCTATTTTGGTAATTCTTATGCAATACATCAGTGTGACGTCTACAGTGCGGCAGATTGTGGAACTTTCAAAGATTTGTAATATTCTGGCAGGTATGATTCTGTTTGATCCGATTGCAAGAGGAGTATATCAGCTCCTTTATTATATGACCAAATTTATGAAAAGTAAGGATGCTTTTCTGTCTGTCGTAATGTCCAAAAGTTATTTTAGAAAAGTAAAAATTACATGTATGTTTTTGATTTTAAGTTGTACACTTTTTGTTGGTTTGCATTCGCTGTTTCGTATGGTTCGTGTATCTGGGGAAAATATTGTTGATAAAAATATAGGTTATGCGTATGTTTTAGATAAAAAAGATATAGAAGTTAATGATAGAGAATCGGATTCAGATACATATTATGGACTAAAAATAAAATCAAAAACCGAAAGTGGAAGTAATGTATTTGTAAGTGGAATTGATAGTTTATATGTAAATCATTTTGAAAAAATTAATGTTGTAAAAGGAAGTGAGGAGGGGCTGAACAAGGTTCTTAATGAGAATGCCAATTCTATTTTAATGCCTGAGATTTTTGCAGCATCAAGTGATATTGGAAAGACAATAAAAATAAACATGGAAGGAAAAATGTATGATTTTATTGTTGCAGGTCTTTATTATTCCAATGATTTTAGTGAGTTAAATTGCTTTGTCAATATAAATTATTTGAAAGATACATTACATATTGGAAGCAATGAACATAATATAGTTTTTTTCAATGAAGGAAATAGCGTTTCTGATAAGAATTTACTTACAAAAGCAGATATTATGAGGAAGAGCAGAGAAAGAGCGGTAAGCGGAACCGAGATAGTGGAAGCAATCACATATCTGCTGATAACATGTGCTGTGATTTCACTGTTTATTTATTATTCGTTCATTGCAAAAAGCAATGAAAAAGATATCCTGAGATTTCAGGCAATGGGAGTGCCATATTTGCAAATTATTAAAATCTATATTTGGAATGCAGTTTTTCCAATTATAATTTCTGGTATATTTTTACTTCCAATCACTAAAAAATTTACATATATATGTTTGTATGTAATGTTATCACCGTATTATTTTGTTGGAGTGAAGGACAGCGGAATATATTCTGAAATAGTTCTATTATTGTTATTTTCGCTAATATCAATAGCAGTTCAAATGTTTTATATTCTGAGATTAAAAGATAGAAAGAATTTTATTGAGGAACTTAGAAATCCTAGAATGTAGCACAAGGAGAAGTAATGAAGAAAGAAATAATTAGAATTAATAATCTGAGTTACAAAGTCAAAGATGGTGATGAAGAAAAAATGTTGCTAAATAATATTAGCATCTCATTTGAGATACCGGAGATTATTACTATATCAGGACCATCAGGTTCCGGAAAAACAACATTTTTATATGCAATTTCAGGGATGTTAGACAATTTAAAGGGTGAAATATACATAGAAGAAAAAAATATTTTAGCTTGCACAAAAAAAGAAAGAGAAAAAATACGCTTAAATGATATTAGCATTATTTTTCAAAATTTAAATTTATTTTCATTTATGAATGTTGAAGATAATATATTGCTTCCTTATTATATCAAGGAGCGAACGGTGAATGAGAAAACATGTCAATTAATGAATGAATATCTAACTATTATGAATTTAGCGGGAATAAATAAACGAGATATTCACTCATTATCAGGTGGAGAGCAACAGAGAGTGGCGATTGTCAGATCCATATTAGATTCAACAAAAATAATTTTGTGTGATGAACCAACTGCAAGTCTGGATAGGAAAAATACAGAAATATTCATGAAGACACTTGTGGATATTACGCAAAAAAGAAATGTGGCAGTTATGATCGTAACGCATGATGAAAACGTTGTGAAATATGGTACGGCAAAATATTATATGGAAGATGGAAAAATAAGAAAATATGAGTAGTGATTGCATGAAAAATGAATTTTTCAATATCATAGACATTATGGAAGCAGCCAACAAAGAATACTCGGAAAATAATGTAATTAAAACTGCAACTGAAAATATAACTTATAGTCAATTATATACTTCTATTTGTTTGTTTTCTGACTTTTTAAGAAAAATGTGTGGGAATAGAGTAAAAATAGCTTTAGTTGCGCCTAATGGATATATATGGATTAAAGGCTTTTTTTCAATTATTAATTCTGACAATGTAGCAATTCCAATTGATCATGGTTTGAATTATGAGAAATTGATAGAAATTTTAAAGGAATTTCATATAAGAGTTATATTAAATTATATATGTCTTTTTGACTATCTTTTTATATCTTCTTAAATGTCCGCAAAGCCTTATTTTATAGGCTCTACGGGCATTTTGCTTTTGTGGTAAACCTCGCATATCTAGGTCTATCTTCTTATATTTTCTCTATCAATCGTTGTTAAAATCGTGGTAAATACTTTTATGCGATTAGACGCTGAACCTCTGATTTTGCGGTATCTATGGACGCATGAGCGTACCAATTCATTGTGATACTAATGTTTGAATGCCCCATGATATACTGTAAATCTTTTGGGTTCATGTTCTTGCTTGCCAGCCTTGTGCAGAACGTATGGCGTAGCGTATGCGGTGTGATATGTGGCAAGGGATTGTCTTTGTGGTGCTTGTTGTATTTCTTTACCATACGGACAAATAAGGCGTTGTATTCAATCGCAACTTTTGGCTTGCCCTTATGATTGACAAATAGGAAATTGCCCTGTCCGTCTATCACAAATGGTTCTGCCTTTGGGCGTTTCTTCATAACCCGTTGAAATGCCTGTATCGTTTCTCTGCTTAATGGTACTTGCCTTATTCCGCTTTTCGTCTTAGGCGTTTCAATATAATAGCCTTGTTCCTTGCTCTTTAGTAACTGGTGGTCGATAATCACAACTTCATTCTTGAAATCAATATCGGCTACTGTCAGACCGCACAGTTCCGAGATACGAAGTCCTGTTTTTAACAGTATCAGCACATCATCATAATGCTTGTGATACACATTGTCCGTCTTAATAAATGACAATAAGGCTTGTTCCTGTTCCTCTGTCAATGCGACTTTCTCTTTGGTATCATTTTCTAGGACTTCATTTAACTTGAAATCAAAAGGGTTCTTCCTTACGCAATCGTCTTGTATAGCGATATAGAATGACGCTTTTAACGAGCGTTTATGGTTGTTAATGGTATTGTAGGAAAAGCCTTTGTCTTTCATGCGTAACGCCCATTCTTTAGCGTCAGAGGGCTTGATTGTATCAATGCTCCTAGCACCTAACTTATCCTCTTTTAATAACCGCATGAGTTGTTCCCGTTGTTTCATTGTGCTTTTCTTCACATTTGCCCTCTGTGCGTTCTGTTTGGCATAGAGTTGGCAGAGCGTCATTTTCTTGCCTGTGCTGTCGATACCGTCCTCAATATCCCGTCTTATCTGCTGTTCCAGTTCTCGAAGTGAGGGTTTTTCCCGTTTTCCCTTTGGTGTCGGGTCTGTGGGTGTCAATCTCCAAGCATACACATATTTTGTGTTTCCAAATGCGTCTACATATTTATATAAGTATTTTCCGTCTGTTCGTTGGCTCTCTCCAGTATGCAGGATACGACCTTTGTTATCCCGTCTTTTTTCTTTCATGGTGTCTGCTCCTTTCCTTGTTGGAAAGAGCCTTGATATGACTTGTGTTCATCATAACACATACAAGGCTCATTTGCACTAAATAGCGTCCAATTTGTCAATAACCTGTTCAAACTGTCGGCGTTTAATCTGTATGCGGTTGCCATTCATAATGAGCCAGCCAGCGTCCTTGTTTTCCTCTGCCAAGCGTCTTAACTTGTTTTCTCCGATACGGAAATACCTTGACGCTTCTTCAATGGTAAGGGTGTATTTTTCCCATACGGGAATATCGTTGTTGTTCATCAGATACCCCCTTTCCCATGTTTCGTGTCATACTGGATATAGGGGATAAGGTCGGTGCGGTTTATCCTCTGTAAATGGGCGGTTAATTTACTGGAAAGGGAATTGCTGTATCTTGCCTTATCAAGCATAGTTCCCACTTTTTCCAGTCCACCTAATGCGTCATGTTCTTCCAAGAAGTAAAAACTTTTGACAGCGGAAATCACGCCACCCTCTGTGAGCCATTGCTGTGTTTCTTCAAGGGAATTTTGCTGTTTTGGTACTTGCAGTTTCAAGACTTCCACAGCCCCTAAAAAGCGTTCCCAAAACCGACAAGTTTTCCACCTGCTCTTATTACTTTCGTTTCTGTTTGGTACGACAAAGCGTAGGTTGTTTGCCAGCAGTCCGAAAGCCAGTTCCCCAAGTTCCAGCGGTCTGCCCTTGAATGTCATGGCAAAAGCATGAGCCTTATCATCACGCAGTTGCATTTCTGTCCGTTTCCAACTGCCGACTTCCTCAAGCGTCTTATTATGTTTTGAACAGACTTCCTTATCCTTATCATAAAAGAGGTAGGACAATCCCGATTTACCAGCACCGATATAAACAGTCTTTGCGGTGTCGAAATCATCAAACTTGCTTTCATCAAAGTGGTAGCCCTCACTATTCGAGATAAATTCCTCTTTTTCGCATTTCTTCTTTATCTGCTCTATGGTAAAAAATGGCTTTTCGTTTTTATCGTCAATGGCAATATCAAGCCTTGTGAAGTGGAAATTATCCAGTCCGTATCTTCGCTCACAGCGTCGGAACATATCCCCAAAAGTATAATTCCTACTGTCGAGAATACGGAAAATATCATCACAACCTCTGCCAGTCATAACAAGATAACAGCCTAGCCCCTGTGGGTTGTCCTCTGTCTTTCTTGCGTCCCCCGATACATAAATATCTCCAATCTGCCAGCGTGCTTGATACGTCTTGAATTTAACGCTTGCCGGATAGACATTAAAAATATCAGTTGGTAAACCTAAAATGTGCATGATTACATCTTCAGCGGTTACAGTATCAAATACAATGCTGATGTAATCAATCTTAACGGATAAATTTTTGTGTGTAGTTATAGTGCATTTCTCCTTTCGTATGCCCCGTTTTTTTTTGCGGGGTAAAAATTGTGTTTTTTCCTTTATTTATCACAGTTTCTAGGTACTATGACATGTATACGCAGGGCGGTGTTACATATACGCCCTTTACGAACGCCGAAAGGCGTTCCCTTTCCAAAAGGAACTGTCTGTCCGAACACGTCTGGGGGACGTGCCCCGTCCAGCCAGCCCCTTTTGGAAACCACTATTTTCGGTCTGACAGTCCATGCTTATTCATGCTATCAAAGCGAAAATATATCTTCTCTATGCTTACTCAAGCGTGTGATTGACCCTAGCGTGCTTAATCACTCCATCTGATACGATAATAACGCCATTAGAATTACTTGTCAAGAAATTTTTGTTGACTTTTGGATATATATTAAGTATGATATGCTTATAAATGCCAAGAGAAGCAACGAAAGGAGCGGTTATACTAAGTTATGGAGCATTATGAAAAGAAAATCAGTTTCTTAGGAGAAAACATACAGACCATAAGAAAACACAGAGGAATGAAACAACAGGAACTTGCGGACAAAATCGGTATCAATATGCAGAGCCTTTCCAAGATTGAACGTGGTGTGAATTATCCTACCTTTGATACATTAGAGAAGATAATGGACGTGCTGGGTGTAACGCCCAATGAATTATTGTCGGGAGAATGGAAGTATATCGACCATACCGAGCCATATATTATGGATATTATCAAACGGGAACAAGACTTCAATGTTTCTTTAGATTATCTGTCTGAAAATGAATTTTTCGATAATGAAAACGAATACAGATTTTACATGGAAACCATATTGATTAGATACATCAGTAATTATCTTTCTAATGAGGTTGTAGAAATTGAAGAACTTATGGAAATCAAACAGTTGATACAACGACAAAAAATAGAACGCATGATGAAAGTGCATAAGGAAATGAGAGGGTTAGACCGATACAGAGAACAGCCGAAAGAATACAAATATCACAACCCTTATGATGACTGGATATTCCGTCAACTTGCAGATATAGATAACAGAAAAAACATTCCTAATACTTCTCCACAAGTAGACTTTAACGAGGGAAATTATGAAGATTATCTAAAGGCGAAATGGAACAGAGGTCTTTAATTTCCTCTTGCATGGAAGATACAGCAAACAAAAAGCCCCGTAAAGAGTGCAAAGCACCACCAATGGTGGCAAGGCTCTTGACAGGGCTTTTTCTTTTCTGTGATTGGTAATCAAGAGGAAGAAAGGAAAAATGTGTATGTTCAACGCAGAAAATATTTAAAGGGTATGCTGATTTTTATTGTGGCGGATATATGGAACTGTTATAATATGGATAACAAAATTATATTAGCATAGACATTAAGTGTTGCAAGGAGGTATTATTTTATGAATGAGAAAAAACAAAAAATTGTTAAGAATATGCTGAATGTTTCTATGGCTGTTTTTGTTCTCTATATAGTTCTAGGGTTGGTTATTTGTTTACAACCCAAAATTTTCTTAAAGTCCATGCTCGGATATGGGGAAATAATATTAGAAAATAGCGTTCTTAATTTTTACCAAATTGGAGAATTTATTGTAATCGGAATTGTATTTATCTTATTGTGGTTTCTTTCAAAGAAGAAGATATTTGAACATTCAAGCAAGTCTACTATTTTAGGTGTCTTGAATACGATTATGGCAGTTTCAGTATGTGTTGTAATACCATTTATTATTACACTTTTATCACATTCATATGGTTATGCTGTCATTTTCCCACAGTCTGAAACAGAATATGCGTTTTTTACGGGCATATCAGAGCTTGTAAATTATGTTGAACCGTTATCTTTTATTCCAGTTGCAATATTTTTATGTGCTTATGTAGTATATTGGATAGAAGTGACTTGTAACAAAAAAACAGGAGAATAATATTGCTTTACAATTTATCAAAAAGTATGAAGCAATATGTCACTAAGCAATTATCAAAATAAGTAAAGAAGGTTTGGCAAATGGTAAATAGTAAAAATTTAACAATCGTAACCATATCAACCATTTTATTTGGACTGCTTTCAAAGTGGTTGGTAGGTGTGCCTTATATGGCGTGGGGGTATTTTGATAAATTATTTATAGCATCTTTTATTTTGTGGATGCTTTATAGCACTATGTTGTATTTAGCTATTAAAATAGAAAATGAAAATTATTTAAAACTTGGATTTACTGGAGTTGTGTTCGGTTTAATTTCAGCATGTTTAAAAATGGGGCTGGACGCTATTATAGAACACTTTACGAAATTTTCAGGAAATTTGATTGTTACAGCATTTATGATGGAAATGGGAATCCTTATTTTTGGAAGTGCTATTATTTTTGTTTTATATGTCTGTGTTGCGAAGAAAAAAATTTTGTGGAATAAATCTATGAAAAATTGTACTTTGGGATTAGGAGGAATTGCGGGTATATATTTTGCTGTAATCATTTATTACCTATGGCAGTTAAGACATTGGATGGAGAAGTTTGCAGATTTTGATATTATAAAAGAGATTGGAGAAGAACAAGGACTGCTAAATTTGTCAACAAAATATGCTCAGGAATCAACTGTGGTGGGAATGATTGTATATGTCCTCTTTTTTATAGTTTTATGGATCGCTTTAAAAAAGAATACAGAAAACAAAGAGTTTGATGATAACTTTTAAAAGTTGTAAATTCTATATCATATAATAAAATGCTATTTTGTTAGTATATGAGTAGGCGTTCTTTGATTTGGGATGATGAAGTATAATGTTAGCAAAAAATTCCAGTTTGACAACTTCATATCCATTATACAAAGCAGTTGGTCTTAGGATTGACTGCTTTTTTAAAAGACACCATTTAGGTATAATGATGTCTTTTGAGTGTTATTTTATAGGTCATATCAAGGCTTATTCAATCGTGGTAAATTCGTGGTAAAATGAATGTTTTCCTATACGTCAAAATGCTTGAAAGTATTGTATTTATGCGGATAATCAAAAATCAGATATAAAATTTATATTAATAGATCCGTCTATTGTTGATGAAGAAATAATTAGAAAGATTAAGTTGGAGGGCATTTATGTAATAAATGCTCAGAATTTTGTGGCAGAAGATTTAAGATTGGCAGAAAATGATAGAATTGAGGAGCGAGAGTGTTCTGCTATATACTTTACATCGGGAACAACTGGGAAATATAAAGCTGTTATGATTAGCCAGAGAAATTTGATACAAAATTGCATTAGTATAGATAGTATTCTAAGGTTCAAAAGAGAATGTGTTTTATTGAATGTACTACCATTTCATCATTCATTTGCTATTATGTGTGATGTTATATATGCAATGTATTTGGGAGCAACTATTTGTATTTCAGATTTAAAAAATTTTGAACAAAATTTGGTGGCATATTCACCAGACTACCTATTTGTAGTTCCACTTATTGCAGAAAATATATTAAAATATTTGAAAATAAAACAAAGAGAGAACTCTGATTGCATTAATATAAAAAATATGGTTGTAGGGAGAAGATTAAAAAATATTATTTGTGGAGGCTCTATTATAAGACAAGGTTTGAGAAAAGAGTTATATGATTTTGGAATAGAATTGATAAAAGGCTATGGAATTACGGAATGTTCTCCTGTAATATCAATAGAAGCTTGGAATGAAGATGAGGATGATCTGACAGTGGGAATTCCTTTAAAATGCAATACTGTTAAGGTGGTTGATCATGAAATATTAGTAAAAGGTGATAATGTAACAAGAGGATATTATTTGAATCAGAATGATAATGAAACAGCCTTTTTAGATGGCTGGTTTAAAACAGGAGATTTAGGATTTGTTGGGGATAATAATAAATTGTATATAAATGGAAGAAAGAAGAATTTGGTTATACTCGAAAACGGAAATAATATTTCAGTAGAGACAATTGAATCAGAAATTACAAACAAAGGAATTGAGATTGATTTTATCGTGTTTGAAGAAATAGATGAAAAAGGTGAACATTATCTTGCACTGCTCATAGAAAAAGGTGCGTTGCCTTTTGAAGATAATATTGAAAAATTTTTAAGGTGGATTAATACACAAAATGAGTTTAAAATAAAAAAATTATATGAACTGGATGGAAATTTTGTTAAGACAGCTACTCAAAAGATAAAAAGGAAAGAAAATATTGAACAATATGTAAGGAGTATTCTGATTAATAGAATCTCAGAAATATTAGAGGTTTTCTTGTATCAGAAAAAAAAGATATATCAAGATATGGATTTGTATACTGATTTAGGATTGGATTCGATGGAATTGTTAAGGCTTACACTCAGTATAGAAAAAAAATTTAATATTGAAATTAAACTAGAGGAAATAAAGAAATTTGGAACTATTAAAGATATGATAGATTATTTGATCGAAGAACATGTGCATATAGATGACATTGTTGTTCAATGGAAGATAAACTGAAATATTCAATTTTTTTGAACAAGTAGACACACTCAATATTATCAGACGGAGAACAATAGAGAGTTGCGATTGCCAGATCCATATTAGATTCAACAAAAAAATTTTATATAATGAATCAACTGCCAGCCTGATAGAAAAACATGTATTTTTGTATGTGGAAAGGTTTAGGAAGAGATGAAAATACCGAAATTCAAAGTTCAAATGAAAGTTATATTGATGATTACAACCACTATTATATGTGTTTTTTTGATTCGGTTATTATTAATGGGTGGTCTGGTAAAACTGCTTTCATTTGATAGCCAGAGAACTGAAGTATATAAAGATACAGATATCACGCATTACCAGTGGTACATTGGAAAGAATGCTAAGAAAGAATATGCTGATAAATGGGGAATGGATGAAAGCATTTTTCCAGAAAGTATTACAGATAACATGGATGTACTGGATTATAAAATGGTTTACTATAATCCGTGGGACGCACAGTATTTAAGTTATCTGGTCGTCGAATATGATGATAAGAGTTATGAGGAAGAGATACAGAGATTGGAGCAATATGATTCAAAAGAATATAAAGGATATTTTGGAACGAGAGGTTTTCGGGATAAGTACCGTCTTTTGGCAATAGAGGTTGATCCGGATCATGGATTGATATATGCGCTGGAAGAAGAAAATAATCAGATTATTTATGTGGAATTGATTTTCTGTAATTATTTTTATGATATAGATTATCAAGATGAAATCGACATACAATATTTACCAATTGGATTTGATGCGACACCGGATAATGAATATCGTCAAAAGAGGCTGAAGCGATAGAGGACAGCCTTGTTGGAGAAGATGGAATAACAGAATAAACTAAACACAGACTGCTGTGCCGTGACGACGTAAAATCGTGCGGTGCAGCAGTTTTTTGTTCACAAAACATTGACGGAACCCCACAAAGAAGGTAATATTTTACCGAAAGAAAACTTGATAATTGTAAGGAAAATCATAGAGAAAGGTCATAGCATGGGCATTACAATAGAAGAATTAAAAAAACTTGATAAAAACACTTATCAGATCATTGATATCCGGGACGAGAACGAGGTCGCCCACGGAGCGATACCGGGGGCGGTAGCGACACCGGCAGATTCTATCGAAGGAAATGAGAACATTGATTTTTCAAAAAAATTAGTGATCTGCTGCAGCCGTGGACGTTTCAGCGTGGAAGTTGCCGAAGGACTGGAAGAGAAAGGAATGGATGCGGTAAGTCTGGAAGGCGGATATATTGCATGGCTTCTGGATGCGATGAAGCAGGAGGAAGAGGTAGATATCTGCAAGGATGTGGAACTTTCTATCCGTAAAAAGTTCCGTAAAAGCATCTGGTGCAAATTCACAAAAGCAATAAATCAGTATGAGCTTGTCAAACCGGGAGACCGCATTGCGGTCTGTATTTCCGGTGGAAAAGATTCCATGCTTATGGCAAAGCTTTTTCAGGAATTAAAAATTCACAATAAATTTGATTTTGAAGTGAAGTTTTTGGTTATGGATCCGGGATACAGTCCGGCAAATCGAAAAGTGATCGAGGAAAACGCCAGAAAACTCAATATTCCAATCACAATTTTTGAATCGGATATTTTTGATTCTGTATACAATATTGAAAAATCACCGTGCTATCTGTGTGCACGGATGAGACGCGGACATTTATATCATTTTGCACAGGAGCTTGGATGCAATAAAATCGCACTCGGACATCATTATGATGATGTGATCGAGACGATCCTCATGGGTATGCTTTACGGAGCACAGATCCAGACGATGATGCCAAAACTTCACAGCACCAATTTTGAGGGAATGGAACTGATCCGTCCGCTTTATCTTGTGCGTGAGGACGATATCAAGGCGTGGCGTGACTATAATGGACTTCATTTTATCCAGTGTGCATGCAAGTTTACAGACACCTGTACCACCTGCAATAACGAGGAAAATCGTTCGAAACGTGTGGAGATCAAGGAACTGATCAAAAAATTAAAAGAAGTCAATCAGTACGTGGAAGGCAATATTTTCAAGAGTGTGGAAAATGTGAATCTGGAAACGGTTGTCGCCTATAAAAAGGACGGCGTAAAACATCATTTTCTCGATGACTATGATACAAAAAAGTAAGCAGAAGAAATCTATTAGCAAAAAATGAAAAAATATTGATTTTGGCTAATAGAGAAAAGATGATTTGAAAAGAAATGAAGAGGTTGTGATAGTCTCTTCATTTTTTTGGTACAAATTCGATTTTTAAAGTCATATCCATTGCATCTGCCAGACGTTTTAAGGTCAAAATGGATGGATTGGCGTTACCACGTTCCAGTTTGCTGATATCGCTCTGATAGATTCCCGTTTTTTCGGAGAGTTGTTTTTGTGTCAGCATGGCATATTCTCTTGCTCTTGCAAGGCTGGAAGCAAGTGCGAGGGATGGGTCAACAGATTCAATACGAATAAATACACCATCTTCCCAGATCGTTTCAGAATCTAAGTCCAGATCATCACTCCAGGACACACCATAGCCGCCGGTATCTGCATGAACTTTCGATGCGAGGGATGGATCATTGATAATTTCCTGAAATTGTGGAAGAATGGAAAGCATTTTCCGCAGGTCATATTGAATTACTTCACCACCTATAAAAATTGCCTGAAGAATATTCTGATCAATCATCGATACACTTTGCACTCTGTGAGCCATAGGATGCACCTCCTTCGAATTTTAATGATGTAAAGTTTTGTGTTCTTTTTGGCGCAGGTACATTTTTATTATTATTCCAAAGAAACGTGCAATGACGGGCATATAATTCCTTCTTTCATATTTTTTATATATTATATAGGATATATCCTATATAATCAAGATGTTTTACAAATTTTTAATATTCATTTTAGAAAAAATAGGGTATGATGTACACAGGAATTTTAGACAGAGAAAAGAATAATTCTCTGATTTTTCCACATAATAACTCCAAAGTGAAATAACAGCATTGGAGGAAAAATATTAAATGAAAGCCACAGGGATTGTACGCAGAATAGATGATCTGGGAAGAATTGTAGTTCCGAAAGAAATTCGGAGAACCTTAAGGATCCGGGAGGGCGATCCTTTGGAAATATTTACCGATCGGGAGGGCGAGATCATTCTGAAAAAGTATTCGCCAATCGGGGAGCTGAGCCAGTTTGCGGGAGAGTATGCGGAAAGTCTGGCACAGACAACCGGACATCTGGTATTGATCACGGACTGCGACCATGTTGTGACGGCATCCGGTAACGGCAAGAAAGAATATGAGGGCAAGCCGATCAGCAAACAGCTGGAAGACGCCATCAGCGAACGGAAAAATTTTCTCGCAAGCAGAAATGATGCGGAGTTTGTCAAGGTGACATTAGATGATGCCGGAGAATTCGGACAGCAGGCGCTCAGCACGATCATCTGTGAGGGGGATGCGATCGGAGCCGTTATTTTATATGAAAAAGACGAGAAATCCAGAATGACAGAGACGGAGAGCAAGCTTGCGATCGCAGCAGCTGGTTTCCTGGGAAAACAGATGGAACAATAGAAGCCGCTGGAATGATTACGGAAAATGAGGACAAAGCATGAAGTTTATGCATATTTCAGACGTGCATCTCGGTGTAAAACCGGATGCAGGAAAAGCATGGAGTGAAAAAAGAGCACAGGATATCTGGGATTCTTTTGCGGAAATGATCGAGATCGCGGCAGAAGAATCCCCGGATTTTTTGCTGATTTCAGGTGATCTTTTTCACAAACAGCCATTGAAAAGAGAATTGAAGGAAGTCTGTGGTCTGTTTGCACGCATACCGCAGACAAAAGTGCTTCTTATGGCAGGAAACCACGATTACATACAGCAAAATTCTTTTTACAGGACATGTGAGTGGCCGGAAAATGTCTGTTTCTTCCCGCGCGAGGAAGTAATGTGTTTTGATTTCCCGGAGCAGAATACGACGGTTTATGGTCTGAGCTATTGGCATCGTGAGATCCGGCAGGCTTTGTATGATGAGGTTTTTCCGAAAAATACGGACAGAATTAATATTCTGCTCGCACATGGAGGCGATGAGCGGCATATTCCTTTTTCGGTGGAAAAGATTCTTCGGCATGGATTTGATTATATTGCAGCGGGACACATTCACAAAGGTGGGCAGCTTGTGCAGGGCAGGGCGGTCATGGCGGGCGCACTGGAGCCGACAGACTGTAATGATACCGGTGTGCACGGATACTGGATGGGGAACATCGACAAAACACATTGCGATGTCTCTTTTTATCCGGTGCGAAAGTGTGAGTACTGCCACGAAGCGGTGGAGGTGACGCCGGGGACGACCGGATATGATGTCATGCGGCAGATAAAAGCACTGTTGGCAGAACGTCCGGCTTATCAGTATTTTCAGATTTGTTTACAGGGATACAAAGATCCGGACGTGATATTCGATCTTAATAAATTGTCGCATCTGGAACGGATCGTGGATGTGACAGAGCAGCTTCGACCGGATTATGACTATGATAAACTGCTGGCTGAACATGAAAATTCCCTGTTGGGAGCTTACATTGCAGCCATGCAGAAAAAAAGGCAGGATCCGGTTGCAGCGAAAGCGTTGGAATACGGCGTTAGCGCATTGTTGGGGCATGAGATATGCAGATAAAGGAAGCAGACATTTTTCAGTTTGGAAAGCTACAGAACAAAAACATATCCTTTAAACCGGGGATGAATGTCATATATGGAAAAAATGAGGCGGGAAAATCGACATTGCACAGCTTTTTATGTGCGATGCTTTTTGGCATGGAAAAAGGAAGGGGCAGGAGTTCTGTCACAGACGCCTACAGTCAGTATGAACCGTGGCATGCACCGTCGTTTTATGCGGGTGCACTAAAGTTTACGGTTGGACAGCAGAAGTTTTATCTGGAGCGCAATTTTTATTCCAAAGAGAAAACCGATTATCTGAGGAATGAGCTGGATGGGGAGGAACTGTCGGTCGGCTTTGGGGATCTGACCATGCTTTTGGGTGGTGTCAGCAAAGACAGTTATGCCAGTACCTACGATATCACGCAGACGGGAGCTGCCACCGGAAACCAGATGGTGAAAATCCTTGCAGAGTATCTTGCACAGGCATCGGATGGTTCCGACAGCAGCGTGACGGTTGCGGAGGCAGCTGCTTCGCTCAATGCCAGAAAACGGGAATTGCAGCAGGAGCAGAGAAGGGCAGACGAGGAGCGGGAGGCGCGTCTTAAGGAGCTTCGATTGGAGAAGGAATTGCTTGAACAGGAATGTGAAGGGATACGTGAGTCCATAGAAAAGTATGAAGCGATGCAAAGGGAGTTTGGAACTGGAAGCAGCATGGAGAATATAAGCAGAAATTCCAGAGAGAATCAGGAATATGAAGCGCATTATGCAGATGATGAGAGTGGAATGCATGCCAGGTACCATGAGCAGACCGGCAGTACGGAAGATTGGCAGCCAGAAAAAACCGGCTATATCCTATCCTTCTTCGCAATCCTGATCGCAATAATATTATTCGGTTTTAAGGTTTACATAACACAAGCCCTTTTCTGGACAGGTGAACTTGCAACTCTTGCAATCGCATTATTTTCTGCAATCCGGCAGTACAAAAAGAATCAAAACCGTGCCAAACTCCAAACGGCATCCATGCAGGCGGAGCAGTTAAGAAAACTGCGTGAGCAGGAAGCGATGGAGGCACAGATGCAGCAAAAGAAACGGCTGGCGGATCAGATGCTTACTGAGTGGAAAGATTCTCTGCGGGAAAAGGAAAACCGTCTTTTTAATCTGGAGGAAGAGATCACAAGACAGAGTGTGCAGAGCTGGGCAGAGCACCAAAGAGCGGAAGATATTCAGGCATTGGAGCTTGCGGCGCAGGAGATCACAAGGATTTCCCAATCTTTTTATGAGGATATGCAGGATGAACTGAATGCGGAGATTTCCAGATATGTGTCCTTATTTACCGCAGGAGCTTATGACAGTGTAAGGCTCGATGAGCAGGGGCAGCTGCAGATTCTGACAGAGGGAAGGGAAGTCAGACCAGAGCTATTAAGCCGTGGCACGTTGGAGCAGATTTATCTGGCGCTGCGCCTTGCGGTGGGAAATGTTGTGACGAAGGAAGAACCGCTTCCAATCTTATTGGATGAAGCGTTTGCCATGTATGATGACGATCGTCTGGCGCAAACCTTGCAGACACTTTCGACCTTACAAAACCAGATATTCCTTTTTACCTGCCAGAAACGCGAAGTGGAAATGCTAAGGAAAATGAATTTGGATTACAACCTGATTGAGATGTAAGCGTAGCATTAAAGATAACATGAAAAAAGCCGATATTTAATTCATGACAACAGAGTGTTCGCGGAACGTGCATTCTATTGTTTATAAAAATTTTCGGACAATTCAACAATTATCTGCATAGAAACGTTTTTACAGGGGGAATGAGTTTATGTCAATTGCAATCAGGGCAAACCAGAGTGGAGTGGATCATGCAGTGGCACAGAAAGCTGCTGAGAAAAAAGGACATCAGGATGTCGTAAAATCCGTCAACGCAGGCGGTTTTCTGCGTAAAAATGACACACAGAGCCAGATCGAGGCGCGCAGAAACAATGCGAAAAAACAGGCATTAAAAGTGGTCAGTGATGCATGGAAAAGTGACAATAAATCCGCTGGCAGCATTGCGGATATGGAGGGGTTAAAGCAGTCCAAAGTATCCGAGATGAATGAGATTCGTGCCAAAATGAAAGATATCGAGAATACCAAAAAATCTTTGCAGGAAGAGTATGGTGTGGCAGACGGATCGCAGGAACAGAAAGATTTAGAGCTTTTGGAAAAGTACCAGAATAATATGAACGGTTCTTCCTATGACCAGTTTTCAGACGAAGAGATCTCCAGATTGAAGGAACTGCAGAATGCACCGCTCACAGAGTACCAGAAGAAAGTTCTGAACTTAAACAGCATGAAAGGGCAGGTCAGCGTGGAGGCAGACCGCAAACAGTTTGAGGTCAATGCGCTCACTGCATCTATTTCGGATGCCACGTTAGAGCAGTTAAAGTCCAGAGATATGGAAAAAGCATCGGATGCCGCAGATGAGATTATGGATTCTGCCAATAAAGAGATCCTCGGAATGCTAATTGAGGAAGGCAAAAACAATGCCGATGAGAAGGTCGAGGAAGAGAAAGAGAAGGCAGAGGAAGCGGCAGACAAGAAGGAAGAACAGGATAAGCAGATCGAAGAGGCACAAGAGAAGCGCAAAAATCAGGAAGAGATCATCGAGGGACAGCAGAATGCCGATCAGCTCGAACAGGATGTTTCCATGCAGAAACAGAATATAAGTAAAATGGATGAGGCACAGAAAAACATCCAGAAGATTCTCAAAGAGAAGAATCTCGTGAACGAGGATCTGAAAGGAATCGAGATCGACCTGAATTTTTAAAGGATAAATGATATCTTTGAAGCTATGAAATCGTTACGACAGATCATGCATATCTATGGAGAAATCTGGAAAGATTAATGTTAGAAAAAGCAGATTTTATCAGAAAAACAATGACAGAGCCAGAAAGGAGTGCATGATGTCAAAAACAAAGAAAAAGAAAAAACACCGGCTATTCTGGCACTTTTTCCGCATACAGCTTGTGCTTCTGGTGCTGGTGCTAACAGCGGCTGCCTACTATTTTTACGGCGGTTACGGGAAACAGGTTGAGGAATTAAGGCAGGAGGCAGTGCGGCTTGTCAGACAGTCGGATGTGGATACTTTTAAGGCAAATCAGACCAGCATTGTCTATGCATCGGATGGAAGCGTGATCTCCACCCTGAAAGGGGAAAAAGATTCCTATTACGTTTCCATTGAGGAGATGCCGGTGGATGCAGTGACTGCCATTGTCAGTATCGAAGATAAAAAGTTTTTCAGGCATCATGGAATTGATTACCGTGCATTGCTCCGTGCAGTAAAGGCGATGGTACAAAATGGTGAAGTGAAACAGGGTGGAAGTACGATCACCATGCAGCTGGCCCGGAATATTTTTCTGTCACAGGAAAAGACGTGGCAGCGAAAAGTGGAAGAGATGTATATTGCAACGGAACTCGAAAACAAATATTCCAAGGATCAGATTTTGGAGTTCTATTTAAATAATATTTATTTTGGAAATGGATATTACGGGATCCAGTCTGCGGCGAGAGGATATTTCGACCGTGATGTGGAAAGCCTCTCTCTGTCCCAAATTGCTTTTTTGTGTGCAATACCGAATAACCCGACGCTCTATGATCCGGTGACAAACAAAGACAATACCGTTTCCAGACGTGACCGTATTTTGAAAAATATGCTCGATGACGGCAAAATCTCACAGATGGATTACGCACAGGCGGTGGCGGAGCAGATCACATTGAACCGTCCACAGGCACTTGCAAAAAATGATTACGTTGAGACATACACCTACTACTGTGCGACAAGGGCGCTGATGGAGCAGCAGGGGTTTGTTTTCCATGAGGATTTTAAGACAGATGAGGAGCAGCAGGCATATGAGGACACTTACAGTGCGCTCTATAGTGAATGTCAGAAAAAACTTTATACCGGCGGATACCGCATTTATACCTCCATTGACCTGTCGTTGCAGGACGAATTGCAGCAGTCGGTGAATGACACGCTTTCCGGCTATACCGGGGTAAATGACGAGGGTGTTTATGAACTGCAGGCGTCTGCGGTCTGTATTGATAATGACAACGGATATGTGCGTGCGATCGTGGGCGGGCGAAGTCAGGAATTTCCGGGTTATACCTTAAACCGTGCCTATCAGAGTTTCAGGCAGCCGGGTAGTGCGATAAAACCGCTGACCGTGTATACACCAAGTTTTGAGCAGAACTATACGCCGGACACGATCGTGGTTGATGAGCCGATCGAGGATGGCCCAAGGAATGCTAACGGCACATATCTTGGAGAGATTACGATCCGCACTGCGGTGGAAAAATCCGTCAATACGATCGCGTGGAAGTTGTATGACCAGCTCACACCGGATAAGGGATTGTCTTATCTTAAGGCAATGAATTTTTCCAGGATCAGTCCGTCTGATTACAGGCTTGCAACGGCACTGGGCGGTTTCACGAACGGTGTCTCTGCGTTAGAGATGGCATCCGGTTTTGCAGCAATCGAGAATGACGGATATTACCGCACACCAACCTGTATCGTGAAGATCGAGGATGGAAATGGAACAGTTTTATATGATTCGGGGCAGAAACCGGTTTTGATCTATAAGAAAAATGCGGCGCGCATGATGACAGATGTTTTAAAAGGCGTCATCACGAACGGAACCGGAAAAGGACTTGACCTTGGAGATATGCCATGTGCGGGCAAGACAGGAACGACAAACGATCAGAAAGACGGATGGTTTGTCGGCTATACGAGATATTATACTACAAGTGTCTGGGTAGGCTATGACATGCCAAAAAAATTGCAGGGATTAATGGGAAACACTTATCCGGGAAAAATATGGCAGTCATTTATGAATAAGGCGCATGAGGGGCTGGAGCCGCTTGAATTTCTGCCGTATGCAAGAATTTCGGATGATCTGCTCCAGCAGCAGGAGAGCGGGAACGGACAGCCTGAAGAAAATCCGGCTGAGGAAACGCCGGAAGAAGAGACACCGGTTGGAGAGATACCGGATGAGGAGACATCAGTCGAAGAAACATCGGTTGACGCTGAAAATTAAAATCTAAAAATAATGCACTATTTTATAAATCTGGTCACTCAAAAAGGATGTAAAAAATAAAGCAAAATATGCCATAGAATACAATTGACAGATAAAAATGGAAACGTTATCATAAAGATAATGCAAGCGAAACTATGGTGGGTACATAGACGCAGAAAATATAGGGAAATCAGGGAGAAAAATCATGAAGAAATACGCATTTGGAGTTGATATCGGGGGTACAACCTGTAAGATCGGATTTTTTGACACAAACGGAACACTGTTAGACAAATGGGAAATTAAGACCAATACAGAAAATAATGGTGAGTCGATCCTTTCCGATGTCGCAAAGGCAGTGGACAACAAGCTGGCACAGGAAGCAATCAGCAAGGATGATATGCAGGGAATCGGAATCGGAGTTCCGGGACCGGTTGACAGCCAGGGCGTGGTACACCGCTGTGTAAATCTTGGCTGGGGCGTGGTAAACGTTGCAGAAGAGTTAGGCAACCTTACCGGATTAAAAATCAAAGTCGGAAATGATGCAAACGTTGCCGCTTTAGGTGAAATGTGGCAGGGTGGAGCAAAGGGCTCTAAGGATGTCATTATGGTAACACTTGGAACTGGTGTCGGCGGTGGAATCATCGTAGACGGAAAGGTAGTTGCAGGATTTAACGGAGCCGGCGGAGAGATCGGACATATCACCGTGAACAATGATGAGATCGAAGCTTGTAACTGTGGACAGTATGGATGTTTAGAGCAGTATACTTCCGCGACAGGAATCGTTCGTCTCGCAAAGAGAAAACTTGCAAAATCCTCAGAGGAGACAAGCATCCGTGAAATTCCAAACCTGACTGCAAAGGATGTCTTTGACGCAGCAAAAACAGGAGATGCAATCGCAATTGGACTAGTAGATGAAGTATGTGAGATCCTAGGTTCCACACTTTCTAACATCGCATGTGTGGTAAACCCGGAGATCATCGTGATCGGCGGTGGAGTTTCCAAAGCGGGCGATATCTTATTGGATAACATTAAAAAACACTTTGTTGAGACAGCATTCATGGCATGCCGTGATACGAAGTTTGCATTGGCAGGACTTGGCAATGATGCCGGTATGTACGGATGCGTAGAGATGTTACTGGATTAATAAAATGAGCAGTAAATTTGTTGCCTGCCTTGGAAAAGGCGGGCAGAGAGATATGGCGGAGTCATTTGCCAGACGTGCAGGTGCCTCGCTTTTTGACAAGCCGGGGGAGGAACTGACGGTTCTTTTTGATGCAAAAGGAGTTTCTCTCATCGGATATGGTTTAAGCTATCAGGGCGATTTTGAGGGTATGCTGCACAGAGTGAGTGACGGCAGACTTGCGCATGAAATGCTGGTGCGCGCAGCTAAAACAACGCAGACAAATGTAAAGGGAATTGATGCGACTGCCGGAATGGGGGAGGATGCTTTCCTGCTTGCTGCCTGTGGGTATGAGATGACGTTATATGAACAGAACCCGGTTGTGGCAGTTCTGTTAAAAGATGCGCTCCGCAGAGCAAAGAAACACCCAAAGTTGAAAGATATTGCTGCCAGAATGCAGCTTGTGGAGGGCAACAGTATAGACGAGTTAAAAAGCCGTGTGGATGACATTGATCTGATCTATCTTGATCCGATGTTTCCGGGCAGACAAAAATCGGGACTGATCAATAAAAAACTGCAATTGATCCAGAAACTTGAACCTCCGTGTTCGGATGAGGTCGAATTGTTTGAGACGGCGATTCAGGCAAAGCCTTCCAAGATCATTGTAAAACGCCCGCTGAAAAGCCCATTTCTTGCTGGGAAAAATCCAACCTATGAATTAAAAGGAAAAGCAATACGGTATGACTGCTATGCATTGTAAACCGGAGTTTAACGGACGTAGTGTCGCAGATTCCGTAGTGCTTTTATAGGTTGTGAAGGGCAGATATAAGCGTCCTCTCACAAGTCAGAATTTTATATGTAATGAAAAAGAAAAACGGTGCAGACAAATATGATTTCCTTCGTGAGCCATGGAGATAAGACTCTTTAGAGGCTTATCGGAATGTCCGGCGAACAGGAACATCATACTTGTCTGTACCGTTTTTCTTTTTCATTACATATAAAATTCCGACTTGTGAGAGGACGCTTATATCTGCCCCTTCACACCCTGCGAAAGCACCACAAAATCTGCTGCTCCACGGTAAGTGAAACTCCGGTTATTAAAACTAAGTCTTGTGAAAGAAAACAGAAACTATTATAATATTTGATAGGAGCAACGAAATATTGCAGCGCAGAGGGAGAAGGGTGAAATATGTTTGAACTGATATTTATTATTATTGTGATCGCAGTGATCGTGTCAAAGGTAAAGGCACAGAATCAGGGAGCAAATCGAAACAATACTACCTATATAAATGGAAAACCGGTAAAGAATAACCGCCAACAAGTTTATGGAGCCGGGCAGATGAACCGTCAGCCACAGAACTATAGTGCAGGACAGTCAAGCCGTCAGGCACAGCCGTACAGAGGGGCACAGTCAAATCGACAGGCACAGCCATACAGACCACAGCCGTCCGGACGTCCGGTGCAAAATCCTTGGTCACAGACGAATAGAGGAACGGCGCAGTCACGTCCACAGAAAAATCAGGATATTTTAAGCCGTGCAAAACAGAATGTGCAGGAAAATGATGAGGATCTATTAAAAGAGGCAGACAGAATGCAGCATGCGGCTGCAAGAGGAGCGGCAGATACACCGATACTGACACCGAGTGGAAAAGTTGCAATGCAGAGAGTACAGCCTGTCGGACAGCAGATTGGAGCAGGTTTTGATGAGGACTGTGATATCATGCAGAAATTGAACGATCTCATGATCATGGGCTACAGTGGTAATCTGGAATTTGACAGGGATTTTATTGCAGAAGGCGTGGATATGTTGAACAGCTATCAGGAATTTGGAAATAATTTATAGATTTCTGATCATGCAGTTCATTGAAAAAAGTGGTTTACATAATTTGTGGCAGAAAAGAGGAAAACAGCGTGCGGCAATTACCAAAAAACGGAGAATTTTACCGGCATTTTAAAAATAAATTATATCAGATCATTGCAGTGGCAAAGCATTCTGAGACGGGTGAGCAGCTTGTGATTTATCAGGCACTCTACGGAGATTTTGGTGTGTATGCAAGACCATTGGAAATGTTTATGAGTGAGGTTGACCACGAAAAATATCCGGATGTGGCACAGAAATACCGGTTTGAGCGGGTTGAGTTATCCTCGGATGTGCCGGCAGAAGCACAAAAGGAAACAAGTGTGCAGAGTGAATACGAGGGCGGTATCAATCCAAAGGTTCTGGAATTTCTGGATTCCGAAGACTTTGATGAGCGCTATAATATTCTGGTTGCACTGCGGGATGAGATCGATGACCAGATAATCAATACGCTGGCGGTTGCATTGGATGTTGTGATCCCGGAAGGTGACATTGACGATCGCTATGATCAGCTGAAGATGTGCCTTCGAACGAGACAGCGGTACGAGAGTAACCGTCTGAGATAAAAGAGGCAGCACGGTGTCGTTACAATGTCATGAAAAAAGCATTTAGAAAAACAGTGCGCCTAGCGTTTGCTGAGCGTACTGTTATGATATCTGGAGGAAAATGTGACATCCTCCCCAAACCATGCAGGTGGGACGAAATGTTCTGCCTCTTCTTTTGTCTCGAATTCTACTTCGGCAAGCCGTAAAGGCGCAAGTTCCCCTTCAAAGACATCAAGTTCAATGGTCAGCTTATCGGTAAGTGGAATCAGGTATCTGCGCTTTTGGATGAGTATTCCATCAATTTTTTCTTTTAAGTGGGCAAACGCTTCTGCGTTTAACGGAAGATTATATTCCTCGCGGCACATCAGTCCCGCACCTTTGTAAGTCAATGTATATTTGTCATTTGATTTTCGGATGCGGACAACGGGATCTGTATTCAGATAACCCTGTTCAATGTGTTTACATTCGTATTGTTCTATATTTTCCGGGAGCCGGTCAATTAAATATTTGCGTTCGATTTCCATGAAGAGTTCCTTTCGTTATGATAAGTTTTATAGATAATTGCGAAACTCATAACAACTAAAATTGAATTGTGAAAAATTGACAAAAGACATGAAAGACATTGGGGAGCCGCCGGCACTTAGAAGCCTGATACAACGTTAAGTTGTGTCAGGCTTCTTAGTACCGCTGCGAGCGACACGTAGCGAGAGCGTGTCTTGAATGTTTTTGTTAATTTTGAACAATTGAAAGAAGATTATGGGGAGTTTCGCAATTGCCTAGGATAAGTTTTAGTAATGGCTGTATTTATGATATGCCAATTGTCTGCATTTTGCAATGCGCAAGTGATATTGACGTGGAGAGAGCATCCTTTTATAATAAATGAGAACAGATCATGTTTAGAAATCACAGAAATAACGTTCTGTGGTTTGGCAGCAGAAGATTATTTTCTGCGAAAAAGATAGTTTTGACACAGACAAAATGGAGGATAAACGGCATGAAAAAAGTTGGTATTTTTATGGCAGACGGATGTGAAGAGATTGAGGGACTGACAGTTGTTGATATTGTGCGCAGGGCAAAGTTAGAGATGACAACCATTTCTATCACAGATAAAAAAGAAGTGACCAGTTCCCATAATGTCACATTTTTGACAGACGCACTTGCATCAGAAGTTGATTTTGACGGATTTGATGCAATCGTTCTACCGGGAGGAATGCCTGGGACATTGAATCTTGGAGCAAGCGACATGGTCAATAAAGTGATTAAAAAGTTTGCAGGCGAGGGAAAAATTGTTGCAGCAATCTGTGCAGCACCGAGTGTTTTAGGGGCAGCAGGATTGTTGGAAGGAAGACATGCTACCTGCCATCCGGGATTTGAGGAAAAACTGACCGGTGCGATCACGAGTGAGGATGCAGTTGTTGTGGACGGAAACATTATCACAAGTCGTGGAATGGGAACAGCAATCGATTTTGGATTAGCAATCGTGGATTGCCTGACAGATTTTGATGAGGAAGTCGTAGAGCATGTGAAAAAAGGAATTGTCTATCGCAATTTTGAAGAAGTATAATCCTGATACAGAATATGCAAAAAGGGTTTTGCAAAAAATAATTCATGACAATAGAATGTTCGCAGAGCGCGTATTCTATTGTTTTCAGATTTACATAATGATGCACAAAAAAGCCACCGCAGATCTTGGGCAGATACCTAAGATGTGCAGTGGTTTTTTCCTAATGGCTAGTTTTTCATCTGTTCTTCCTGCTTCATGATCATTTTTTTGACCATTTCACCACCAATGCTTCCAGCCTGTGCAGAAGTTAAGTCACCATTGTAACCTTCTTTTAAAGGTACTCCAATTTCACTTGCAACTTCCTGTTTGAAACGGTTCATGGCCTCTTTTGCCTGTGGTACAGCCATTTTACTGGTGTTAGAACCTGAATTAGATCCGCTCATGGTTTCACCTCCATATTTTTTCCTTGTGTTATTTTAGGAGTGCAGCAGCGTCAGTTTTTCTGATAAATCAGAAGTAAGCCGCTGTTGTTTGTCCTAATTCTATTATTGACAGCATCTGAAAAAATATGTTGGAAATATCTGGAGATTTTGTGTTAATTGTGTTGACAATTTAAAAACTTTATGATTTACTAAGTTAGTAAGCTAAATTGCATGAGAATCATAGTGGCACATTTGGTGGCGTTTACAGATGCAAAATAAGAAGAAAGAGAGGTAAGGATATGATTCAGTTTACAACAAATAACACAACATTACAAAATCATAGTAAGAATTACCTCGGTAAACTTTTTTAAGCAGCAGTTCACTGCTATGGGAATGAGAGATATGTCCGTGGTGTAATTCGCCACGGACTTTTTATGTTTTAAGACAGATCAGCGGATAAATGCGCTTCGTGGTGAAGATACTGCGGAGCGCTTTTTGTTTACCGGGGATTCGCAAAACAAGGGAGGATAAATACGGCACAGCTTGCTGGGCATTGCTCCTGCATGGGCAGTCGCATTTTTCCTTCGGAAAAACAAGGGAGGTAAAATCCTCTCCTCACCATGGGGTTCGGATTTTGCTTCGCAAAACTAGGAGGATTTATGAGAAAGTTAAGCAGTTATATCGGGCGTTACTGGTATGGGTATGTGTTTGCCGTTGCAAGCATGGTCACTGCCATTGCGTTAGATATGTTATATCCGAAGATCACACAGCAGATTGTGGATGACGTTATTTTAGGCGGGCAGATGGAGATTCTGACGAAGCTGTTGGCCGGAATCGTGCTTGTAGGAATTGGAAGAAGTATTTTTGGTTATTGTAAGGAGTTTACGTTTGATTTTCTGTCCTCGAAAATCGGGGCAGAGATGCGGAAAGATTTATTTAACCACATTCAGACCTTGTCCATGCGGTATTTTGACGATACCAATACAGGAGAATTGATGGCGAGAGTCAAAGATGATGTGGATAAAATACAGAATGCGTTAGGCTATGTGGGAATGTTGCTGATCGAGGTGACAATCCATGTGGTATTTGTTTTATACTGCATGTTTTCCCTGAATTGGAAAATGGCATTTCTGCCGGTTGCAGTCATGCTCTGCTGTGCTGTGGTGGCAATTATCATGGAGCGTAAATTGGATAAAGTTTATGAGGATATCAGCGAGGAAAATGCGGTGCTGACCACTGTTGCAGAGGAAAATCTGGCAGGTGTGCGCACGGTAAAAGCGTTTGCAAGGGAAGATTATGAGATCAAAAAATTTTTGTCCCACAATGAACGCTATTACAATCTGAACATCACACAGTCCAAAGTGCTGGTGCGGTATTATCCGCTGTTTCAGTTTGTCGGAAAAGTGCTTCCGGTGGCAATTACCATTCTTGGAGGAATTTCTGTGATGAATGGAAATATGTCATTAGGTGCGCTGGTCGCATATGTGGAATACAGCAGAAACTGTACCTGGCCAATGGAAATGATGGGATGGCTGACAAACGACCTGTCTTCCGCAGTCGCATCATATAAAAAAATCAAAAAGATATATGAGGTGAAACCGGAAATTGAGGATAGCCGGAATGTTGTAACGTTAGATCATGTCAGCGGAAATGTTGAGTTTGATCATGTTTCCTTCAAGCTGGATGGAAAACAGATTTTATCAGACATCAGTTTTTCGGTAAAAGAGGGAAAGACGCTCGGAATTATGGGGGCGACAGGCTCCGGAAAATCATCGATCATCAACATGCTGCATCGTTTTTATGACACAACGGAAGGCTCCGTCAGACTCGACGGTGTGGATATCAGAAAAATATCTTTAAGACAGCTAAGAAGAAGCGTTGCCGTTGTTTTACAGGATGTGTTCCTGTTCTCGGATACCATTGAAGAAAATATTAAAATGGGTAACCGCAGCACGATGCAGATGGACGAGATAAAGAGTGCCGCAGCGAGTGCGCAGGCAAGCAGTTTTATTGAAAAAATGGATGAACAGTATGAGACCGTTATCGGTGAGCGCGGTGTAGGACTTTCCGGTGGACAGAAACAGCGGATCAGTATTGCACGCGCATTGTCAAAACACAGCCCGATTCTTGTCATGGACGATTCCACTTCAGCTCTTGATATGGAGACCGAGCATGAGATCCAGAAGACATTAAACAGTCTGAAAGACACGACGAAGATCATCATTGCACACCGCATTTCAGCGGTCTGCCACGCAGATGAGATCATTTATCTGCAGGATGGCAGGATCGCAGAGCACGGCACACATGAGGAGCTTCTGGCAAAGAAAGGACTGTATTATGACACTTATATGGCACAGTACGGCGGTTATCTGGCATCTTAAAAAGTATGTCATGCAGAAGCTGGAAATAAAAATATAAAATGACACATATAGCGAAGGCAGGGCTTCGCTGGAATTTTGACCTGATTTCAATATAACACAGAAGGAGGCTACCATGGCAGTCAATTCATTTCGTGAAGACGAATATATGGAAAACACCGACAAAAAGAAGATTTTAAGCCGGCTGCTTTCCTATTTATTAGATTATAAATTAGCGATTGCCGGCGTTTTGGTCTGTATGGGGATTACCGTAGGAATCTCACTGGTAAACCCATTGCTGATCGAAGAGGCGATCGATCATTACATAGCGCAGTCAGATTTTAAAGGACTGATCGCACTTGGAATTTTTGCGCTCGCACTGAACGTTCTTTTTATCATTCTCGTAAAAGTAAGAATGTACAGTATGTCCGTGATTTCCAATAAAATATTATTAAAGATCCGACAGGATTTATATGAGCATATCCAGACGTTATCTTTCTCGTTTTTTGACAGCAGACCGACCGGAAAAATTCTTGCAAGAATCATCGGAGATGTCAATTCACTGAAAGATGTCCTGACGAATATGGTCACGACTCTGATCCCGGAATTTATCACCGTCATCGGTGTTGTCGTGATCATGATGATAAAAGACTGGCGTCTGGCGCTGGCATCCTTAAGCACGATCCCAATCATGATCGTCGGTATTTTTTTGGTGCAGAAAATATCTCATAAGAGATGGCAGATTTACCGTAAAAAATCATCCAACTTAAATGCCTATGTGCATGAGGACATTGCAGGGATGAATGTAGTGCAGAGTTTTGGTGCGGAGGACGAGACAAAAGAAATTTTTGAAAACCTGACGGATGAACACCGCAATGCGTTTGTGGATGCAGTGATTTTTGCAGATATGTTCGGACCGGTCATTGACTTCTGCTGGGGAATCGGAGCGATGATGCTATATCTGGTCGGCATCCGTTTCCTTGGGTTTGAAAAAGTATCCGTCGGACTTTTAGTGGCGTTCGGAAGCTATATTAACATGTTCTGGAACCCTATCATGAATCTGAGTAACTTTTACAATAATCTGGTCACAAACCTGACAGCGGCAGAGAGGATTTTTGATATTCTGGATACCGAACCGGACATCACAGATGCAAAAGATGTGAAAGAACTGCCGGAAGTAAAGGGTGAAGTCACATTTTCACATGTTGGATTCACCTATGACCGGGGAACACCGGCGGAGACGAAGGTGTTAGAGGATGTCAATTTTGTCGTGAAACCGGGTGAGACGATCGCACTTGTCGGACCGACAGGCGCAGGAAAAACAACGATCGTCAATCTGATCAGCCGTTTTTATGATATTGAGCAGGGAAAAATCCTGATCGACGGATATGACCTGACGAAAGTATCCATGAACAGCCTGCGCAGACAGATGGGCGTCATGACACAGGATAATTTCATTTTCCACGGAACAGTGAAGGACAACATTTTATATGGAAAACTGGATGCCACCGACGAAGAGGTGATCGCAGCAGCGAAGGCTGTCAACGCACATGATTTTATCATGAAAATGGAAAAAGGCTATGACACTGAACTGAAAGAGCACGGAGCAGGACTTTCCATCGGACAGCGCCAGCTGATCGCATTTGCAAGAACAATGGTTTCCATGCCAAAAATCCTGATCTTAGATGAGGCAACTTCAAGCATTGACACGCACACCGAGATTTTAGTGCAGAGAGGGATCGAGGCGCTGCTTGCCGGAAGAACGAGTTTTGTCATTGCACACCGTCTGTCGACCATCCAGAATGCAGACCGTATTTTTGTGATTGACAAGGGCGGTATTTTAGAGCAGGGAAGCCCGGCGGAACTGATGGAGAAAAAAGGAGCTTATTATAAGCTTTATATGGCGCAGTTTGCAGAGCTGGGTTAAGAGTATGGAATAATATCAGGAGCAGAAAAATGAGTAAATTGTATTTTGTACGACATGGCGAAAGCGAATGGAATGTAGCAGACAAAATTTGCGGAAGAACAGATATTCCGCTCACGAAGAGAGGTCATGAACAGGCGGTGGAAACTGGGAAAAAGATCGTGGCAGATGGCATCAAAGCAGATGAAATTTTATATTCTCCACTGCTTCGGGCGGCAGACACTGCAAAACATATCAGCGAAATGACAGGAATCCCGGCACATATGGAACCGAGACTGATCGAGCAGAATTTTGGCGTGTGGGAGGGGACTTCACCGCGCAATGCGCCGGAATTTTTAAAGGCAAAGAAAGATTTTTTGAACCGCTATGGCAATGGAGAATCCATGTTTGAACTGGCACAGCGCATTTATAATCTGCTGGATGAGCTAAAGGAGCAGCAGGATAAGACCTACATACTGGTGGCGCACAATGGAATTGCACGGGTGGTGCAGTCATATTTTAAGGACATGACAAATGAGGAGTATGCGGCATTCGGAGTGCAAAATTGCAGCGTGACAGAATTCTCGTTTGAGGAAAAAAAGGGAACATGCAAATGAAAATAGTGCTGGCAGCAGTTGGATTTTATGAGCGGGACATAGAATATAATAGAAATAAAATTATAAAATGTCTGAAAGAAAACAGTGGAAAAGTGGATCTGATTTTATTTGGAGAAACTTTTTTACAGGGGTTTGAGGCCTTGGACTGGAAGTATGAAACGGATCAGCATATGGCATTATCTGTCTCTGACAGCAATATTCAGACGATACAGAAAGCAGCGGAGGAGAATGCACTGGCAGTGTCTTTTGGGTTCCTTGAGAAAGCGGGGAATAAAATTTACAGCAGTCAGCTTACCATCGGTGCAGATGGAAATATTTTAAATCTGTTTCGCAGGGTGTCAAAAGGCTGGAGGGAATCTTTTACGGATGAACATTATGCAGAAGGAGATATGTTTACAAAATTTGAATATCTGGGAAATACATTTTCAATTGGTCTTTGCGGCGATCTGTGGGATGAGAAAAATGTCATGCAGATAAAGAAACTTCGTGCGGATGTGGTACTCTGGCCTGTATACACAGATTTTTCGGCGAAAGAATGGAACAAGGAAATGAAGTATGAGTATGCCGCGCAGAGTAAGAAAATTGGAAGGCAGGTTTTACTTGTAAATTCAGTGTGTCTCAGTGGAAATGAAGAAGAATTGGCAAAAGGCGGTGCCGTCTGTTTTTTGGATGGGCAGATAAAAGAAGAACTTCCGGCAGGGAAAGAAGGCGTGCTGATGGTACAGGTTTGATGAATAGTTGTTACATTTTTAGATGTTTGTAACTTATCTTTTCTAAATTCTTTTGCTACAATAGGAAGTAGAAAATGTGAAAAAAATAACATACAAGGGGAAAAGGGTATGTATGTTAATGGATTTCCGTTTTCGAAAACTTATTAACAACAGATTGAAAAAAGGAGAAGAGTTATTATGGCAAACAGAATTATGTTAAACGAAACATCTTATCACGGAGCAGGTGCGATTGAAGAGATCGCAAATGAAGCAAAGGCACATGATTTCAAAAAAGCTTTTGTATGTTCCGATCCAGATCTGATCAAATTTGGTGTGACAAAGAAAGTGACAGATGTTCTTGATAAAAATGGTCTTGCTTATGAAATTTATTCTGATATCAAAGCAAACCCAACCATTGAAAACGTACAGCATGGTGTAGAGGCATTCAAAAAATCCGGTGCAGATTATCTTATCGCAATTGGCGGAGGGTCTTCCATGGATACTTCCAAAGCAATCGGAATTATCATTGCAAATCCGGAGTTTGAAGATGTAAGAAGTCTCGAAGGCGTTGCTCCTACAAAGAAACCTTGTGTACCGATCATCGCAGTACCAACAACAGCAGGTACAGCAGCAGAAGTTACCATCAACTATGTTATTACAGATGTTGAGAGAAAGAGAAAATTTGTCTGCGTAGATCCACATGATATGCCGATTATTGCAATTGTTGATCCAGATATGATGTCTTCCATGCCTAAGGGATTAACAGCATCTACCGGTATGGATGCTTTGACACATGCCATTGAAGGATATACAACAAAAGCTGCATGGGAAATGACAGATATGTTCCACTTAAAAGCCATTGAAATCATTTCCAGATCGTTAAGAAGTGCAGTTGCCAATGAAAAAGAAGGCCGTGAAGGCATGGCCCTTGGACAGTATATTGCAGGAATGGGATTCTCAAATGTAGGACTTGGAATTGCTCATTCCATGGCGCATACTTTGGGTGCAGTTTATGATACACCACACGGAGTTGCATGTGCGATGATGCTTCCAATTGTTATGGAGTATAATGCAGATTGCACAGGTGAAAAATATCGTGAGATTGCCCGTGCAATGGGAGTAAAAGGTGTGGATGATATGTCTGTGGAAGAGTACCGTAAAGCAGCAGTAGATGCTGTACAGAAATTATCTATTGATGTTGGTATTCCAACAAAACTGGAAGCTTTGAAAGAAGAAGATTTAGATTTCCTTGCTGAGTCTGCACATGCAGATGCATGCGCACCAGGTAATCCGAAAGATGCAAGTGTAGAGGACTTAAAAGCATTGTTCCGTAAATTAATGTAAAACCGGAGTTTAACGTATGAACTGCCGCTTGTAGGTGGTGTTACGGATTTCCTAAGGTTATGTCGTATTGCATGCCAACAAAGTGCATAGAAATATAAAAAATAGAACTGTTTGTTTTCAGGAGCGCTTCCGCTTGTTGTCGCTGGCAGCGGTACTAAGAAAGCATCCATCGTGATTTCAAAATCCAATTACATTGGCTTTTGAAATCGCAATGTCTGCTTTCTAAGGACCGGCCGCTCCCAAAATCCTGAAAACAAATCAGTTCTATTTTTTATTAAGCCAAGGCTGTGTAGCATGCAATATTCAGGTTGTGGAAATCCGTCAATCCAGGTTACGAGCGGCAGAACCCAAAGATGAAACTCCGGGAGGAGTGCCCCTTATCATCGACGAATCACAAGACATTGAAAATGACTGCATTTAGTCGACACCTCCTTTATAGGCACTCATCCAATAACCGTGAGTTCCATAACGTAAATTGCAGATTCTGTGGTGCAATTCATAACGTTGATTGGGTATGTATAAGCGTCCTCTCACAAGTCTTTCGTAACGTAAATGAAAGAAAAACGCTATAAACAAATATTATTTTCTTCGTGAGCTATGGAGCTGGGATTCTAAAACTTAAAAACAAATCGAAAGAGTAAATGCAGCACTAACCCCGTGCATGAAAGCAACACCCCAATCTTTACAGGCTTTGTAGATGTTTTCTTTAATTGTATGCTTCCAAGAATAATTCCCACCAATGATGAAACAAATGGTAATAAAATCATTATAGCTGCAACCCAGATAAACTTCCAACCATTTTCCACCATCCCAAACAAGCCTCTATGCGCAAGAATAGGAATTACAGGTAATATCACATCTGCCTTCGATTCTACCCTCAATCCTGCCGGCATTCCTGCCCTCGATCCTGCCTTCGATGATGCCCTGTTCCCTTGATTCACGCAGGGCGTCCGCAAACAATTCTTTTAATGCTTCACACATATTCGATCCCTCCTTCAGTTTGATCTCACTTCCATCTTCCGGTCTTGTTCCAGCTTGCGGATGTTACACATTATATAGTTTTATCCAGAAGTATCTTATAAATTGCCTCTACATTATAATCAGGTGCACACTGTCCGATCACATCATAGATTTGTTTGATTAACGTTTGGGGTTCTTCCAGCATATCTGCTGTTTCTTTTACAGAGCAGCCTTTTTTATATTTTTTAATTACTATTTCTATGACTTTTGAAGCTTCGCCTTCGCGTTTTCCAACATTCCTGCCCTCCATAATTCCTTCTTCCCTCGATTCGCGCAGATCATCCGCAAATAATTCACGTAATGCTTCACACATTTTTCGTTCCTCCTTTAATTCCTGCCAGTTTGCGCGCATGATCGTTTTTCGACTGTTATCTGCCGATCTCTTTGCAATTTCTGAAGCATGGTTCTTGGATAATGGTAACATACAAAAGTAATTGTCAGCTCTGCTGCCGGTATGAAGTCTACTGTCTCCGTGTCGGCTTTATAAATACAGGCGTATGCGTACACCTTGTAAAAATCGTCAATGTTAAGGTCATCTTCCGGCGATTTGTATTCTACAACATTGTACTGTCGGAAAATTCTCCCAATATTCTTCTGGATTTTTACATGTCTTTCATTTTTGACTAACACATCGATCTGCATTGGTTTCTTCGACAGCAGATGTTCAGAATCAAATTCTAAATACTTTGTTTCTTCTCCAAGTTCAATCTGCAATGCCGCATCAAATGCAGGATGCCATTGGATTTTCTCATCGTTTGTGTTCAATCATTTTCCCCTTTATGATAATAGAATGTGTGGTATTTTTCAATGCACGTAAAAGATTTTTTCATAAAAATGCAACGGTGCTAACTGTAATAATTAAGATTAAAATTTTTATGCATTGAATTGTTCATCAAAATGGAATCTCCTGCCGAACCGGCACTGAATTTTGAGATCATACCCGTAACCATATATCAGGTTTTGGATCTGCAGACAGAAACGTTGTAAGAATGATCACGATTACGAAAGTTTCATAATCGTAACTGTTATTTGTCTGCGACTTTGATGTAGGCTTAGTATAAAGTAATCTTGGAATTGTGTCAATAAAATCCGTCAATCCAGAATACGAGCAGCAGAACCCAATATAGGCACTCATCCCATAACGTAAATTGGCAGATTCTGTGGTGCGGTTCACAGCATAAATTGGGCATGTATAAGCGTCCTCTCACAAGTCATTCACAGCGTAAATGAAAGAAAAACGGTGCAGACAAATATGATTTCCTTCGTGAGCCATGGAGCTGGGATTCTAAAAATTTCGTGAAGCTCTGCTTCACAAAATTTTTGCTCAGAAGCCCAGCGGAATGCCCGGCGAACAGGAACATCATATTTCGTCTGTACCGTTTTTCTTTTCATAAACCTATAAAATCACGACTTGTGAAAGGACGCTTATATCTGCCCTTCAAGCCCTAAGAAAGCACCACAGAATCTGCGACACTACGTCCGTTAAACTCCGGTTAAATTGTTTCCAGATCATATTCGTTGGTGCCGAGTCCGATTTTGACTGCGTGCTCAATACAACTCTTCCACTCGGTATCCGGATGTGTCATATGGAAGTGATCATGATCACATTCCTCATGATGCTCATGTGCATGCGCAATATTCTTTCCAAGAACACTGCTCTCTACCGGTGTTGCCTGATTGCAGAGATCCGCACATGCCTGATCCAAAGCTACCGGATCAAAAGAAGCTAACATCCCAATGTTCGGAAGAATCGGAATATCATTCTCTGGATGACAGTCACAGTTTGGTGATACGTCACAGATCAGTGAAACATGGAAACATGGTCTGTTCTGACAGACTGCGAGACTGTACTCTGCCATTTTGTAATTCAGCATTGCAACAGAGTCCGCATAATCTGCTGAAATTGCATCCTTTGGACAGACTGCAAGACATCTTCCGCAGCCAACACATTTATCATGATCAATTTTTGCTTTGTGATCTGTGATGACCGGCGCTCCGTGTGCACAGATTCTGCCGCAGGCTCCACAACCTATACATGCTTCGGTTGCGACACTTGGTTTTCCTTCGCAATGCTGCTCCATTTTTCCTGCTCTCGAGCCACATCCCATACCGATATTTTTAATTGTTCCGCCAAAACCTGCCGTCTCATGTCCCTTGAAATGTGTCAGGGAAATAAATACATCTGCATCCATGATCGCAGAACCGATCTTTGCCTCTTTCACATACTCACCGTTGACTGGCACAAGTGTTTCATCTGTTCCCTTTAAACCATCTGCGATCAGCACATGACATCCGGTCTGATATGGGGAAAACCCATTCACATAAGCGGTTTCCAGATGATCCAATGCATTCTTTCTGCTTCCAACATAAAGTGTATTACAATCTGTTAAAAATGGTTTTCCACCAAGTTCCTTTACATAGTCTGCTACCACTCTTGCATAGTTCGGACGTAAGAACGCAAGATTTCCATATTCTCCAAAATGAATTTTAACCGCTGCATACTTATCCTTAAAATCAATGTTTTCAAATCCGGCAGTTTTCATAAGACGATGAAGTTTCTGAAGCAGATTTTCATTGCCTGTTGCCTTAAAAGATGTAAAATATACTTTCGATTTCTCCATAATTCCTCCTTGGTTTTGCTTTTACTGCTTTTCTATATGATAACCCCTGACCCCCGGTTGAAGTCAAGATTTTTCTCAAGTTATCGCGGCAGTCGCCAAAATCTCATGCAAGCAAAGACTTTGGCTCGTTGCCCGCATAAACACAGACTCCCGGTGTGGATTCCTGCTAAAAATCCACACCGGGAGTCTGTATTTACCGCCCTGATTGCTGTATTCCCGAAACATTGCTCTCTTCTAAAATCATCTGTCATTTAGTCCAGCAGATTCTGCATACTCTCAAGACCGATCAGCAGAGTAGAACTGTTATGTAACAGTGCCGATGTGGTCGGCTGGATCACCCCTGTCACACCAAGTACAATGAGCAGGGAGTTAAATCCTACGATTCTGCGGTAATTCTTTTTGATTCGCTCCATCAGACTGTCACTCAATAATTTTAAGGTGACGATCTGGTACAGATCATCTGAGCTTACCGTGATATCTGCGATCTCTCTTGCAATCTCAGCTCCGTCGCTGATGGCAATTCCGACATTGGCTGCAGACAATGCAGGGGAATCGTTGATACCGTCACCGATCATGATGACTTTTCTTCCGGCTGCCTTTTCTCTCTCCACAAAGCTTGCCTTATCTTCCGGCAGTACTTCCGAATAATATTCATCCACGCCGACACGCTTTGCGATCGCCGCTGCAGTACGCTCACTGTCTCCTGTCATCATGACAACCTTGGACAAACCTGCCCGTTTTAATGACTGAACAACTGCCGAGGCTTCCTCACGCAGAGGATCTTCGATACAGATGACTGCTGCAAGTTTTCCTTCAATTGCAAGATACAGATGAGAGTATTCCTTCGGCAGTGCGTCAAATTTTGCCTGTTCTCCTTCCGAAATCACACAATTTTCATCTTCAAATACAAAATGTGCACTTCCGATCACGGCACGTTTCTCATTGATTGTCGAAGCAATTCCATGTGCAACAATGTACTCTACTTTGCTATGCATCTCCTCATGTTCGAGGTTTTTCTGTGTTGCTGCATCCACAACAGCTTTTGCCATGGAATGAGGAAAATGCTCCTCTAAGCATGCTGCAATACGGAGCAGTTCGTCCGTGCTTTCTCCGTTAAATGATACGACATCTACAACCGTTGGTTTTGCCTTGGTAAGCGTTCCCGTCTTATCGAATACAATGGTATCTGCCTCCGCAACCGCCTCTAAATATTTACCACCTTTTACTGTGACATTGTAAAGACTTGCCTCACGGATCGCAGATAAAACAGAGATCGGCATTGCAAGTTTTAAGGCACAACTGTAATCCACCATAAGAATGGACAGTGCCTTTGTCACATTTCTTGTGAGCAGATAAGTTAAAATCGTACCGCCAAGACTGTAAGGCACCAATTTATCTGCCAGATGCTCTGCTTTGCTCTCTGCACCGGATTTTAACTTTTCAGAATCCTCGATCATTTTTACGATCTTCTCAAAACGGCTGGAACCTCCAACCTCTTTTACAAGAATGGTAAGTTCGCCCTCTTCCACAACGGTTCCTGCGTAAGCCGTGCTCTCTACGGTCTTTCTCACCGGGACAGACTCGCCTGTTAAGGAAGCCTGATTTACCATCGCCTCTCCCTCAGCAACAACACCGTCAAATGGAATGATATTTCCCATATGAACAACCACTTTGTCTCCGGCTTTGATCTGGGAAGTCGAAACTAACACTTCCTGTCCACCGCTTACTAACCATACTTTTCCCACATTTAAGGACATGGTTCTCGCCAGATCATCCACAGATTTTTTATGTGTCCACTCTTCCAATAATTCACCAATTCCAAGCATAAACATAATGGAACCTGCGGTATTAAAATCACTTCTAAGAACTGAAACACCGATGGCAGTTGCATCTAAAACCGGAACTTCGATTTTTCCTGCTGCAAGTGTTGTTAGTCCTTTCCAGATATATTTTACGGAGCGGAGTGAAGTGAGACAGATACGGATCGGATAAGGAAGGATCCAGCGTCTTGCGTAATGGAACACAATCTTACCAATTAATTTTTCCTGGTAGGTATTGTTTAACTCCCTTCCCGAATTCTCGATCAGACCTTCCGGTACTTCCACATCCTCGTAGTGGAAACCACGGAGTAATTCGATGATCGTCTGTCTGTCACCTACATAAGAGATCACTGCGTCGCAGGTTCTGTCGTAGACTTTTGCAAATGTTACTTCTTTCTGGCTGTGTAAAAAATAAAGAAGTGTATCTGCCTGTGCATAACTCATGCGGTTCTGTACTGCGTGGATACGCATTCTTCCTTTTGCCTCGTGCTTTATCATAAATTTCATTATTCTTACATCCTTCCAGTTATGCGGTCTGTACTTACCAGACCACATATGTCAATCTGTTTCCTCTTACTTAAGGAAGAGGCTGCCACACGTTTCCTGTGCGACAGCCTCTTTACGAATCCACCTCTTATGCTTCTGCTGGCTCGGAAGCTTCTTCTACAGCTTCCTCTGCTTTCTCTGCGTCCTCAACAACTGCTGCCTCTTTTGCTGCTGCACGTTCTTCATTGATCGTCTTTGCATCTTCATAGATGTCACCAGCATTCTCCTGAACAGTTGTCACTGTTTTCATTACACAGTCCTTAGCTCTTAAAACCGCTGCTGTACACTGTGTATATACTTTCTTCGCATCATCACTGGCTAAAATCTTAACACCAGCTGTTCCAAATAATGTACCTCCTGCAAATAATGCAATTTTCTTCCAATCTACCATGATAAAATCCTCCTTTTTGTATTTCATGAAAGCAGTTTTCTTCTTCCGCTGTCTTCATTCGTATTATGATTTTTTCATAAAACACAATGTTTTCCTATGTTTCGTACCGATTATAATTCGCTTTATATCAGTTACACAAGCCTAACGTATTTTATTGATAAATTTTATCATGTTCTGTTTTTATCTGTCAATGATCACACGGTCTCTGCCTCTCTCCTTTGCGAGATAAAGTTTTTCATCCGCCTGCCGGTAAACGTCCGAAACATCCATACCGTCTGCAAACTGTTCCACACCACAGCTGAATGTAAATGCCCGGTTCTTTTTCTGTTTTCCAAACAGTCTGTAGTCTGCGCTCATTTTCGCCAGCATATGGCGAATCTCCTCCTCCGTCACATCCGGCAGGATCAGCATAAACTCTTCTCCACCAAACCTCACTGCGATTCCATCTGCTATCAGATTACGTTCCAGTATCCTCGCAAATTCAATGAGCACTTCATCTCCAAAAGCATGTCCGTATTCATCATTGACCTTCTTAAAAAAATCCAGATCGATCAGTGCCGCATAAACGTCTTTCTTCCCTTTCTGTACCAGCCGCTCAAGATAGCGGTTCAGATATCTCCGGTTATATAACCCGGTCAGCGCATCATGATCTGCCGCCTGTTCCAGCTGTCTGCTGAGACTTGTGAGTTCTTCCGCCTGCTTTTTCTGCTGCACATTTAAAAGGATCGTGATCGTAAACACACTGATAAGTACGATCATCAACGAGCAGATCGTAGAATTCAACTCACTCTCAGCCGTTACCTGTTCCACATCCACCGGATGATAATATGCAAGGATGACCGCTGACATATCCACCAGAAAAGCGAGACATCCGAAGATCACTGCCGCAGTTGTTGGAAGAAAGGTTGCAATTGCCACCATGGCGAGCACCATATACACGATCGTTCCTGTCTGGTAAATGTAATAAAGTATCGGGAACTCGAAAAAAGTGATCAGTGTAATGATGACATAGGCTGCACGCTTCACATGTCTTGAACGGATGCCCCAGAATGTCATTCCAAATATGACCAATGTACACAGGGCACAAAAAATTGTCGGCGCACTGAGTCCATAAATATACACATTTCCAACAAATCCAAACAGATTTCCAATACTTCCTGCTGCTCCCAGCACATAAAACTGTCTCAGTCCAACATTGACAGATGGATCAAATAAGCGGTTCATAACCGTTCCTCTCTCACTTCCAGCCTGATTTTCGGATCAAAGCTGTTTTTCTTCATTTTACCATAATATTCTTAAAAGACAAGAAAAGTTGTTTTTCATGGAAAAATATATTTTCTATTGTCTGGCTCACCTTTTTGCGGTAAAATAATCTCGGATTTTTCATATGGTAAAGTACAAACAGGAAAATCCCACAGGTACTTTAGTCAGAAGAAGGAAGGAGGAAAAAGATAGCATGCGGTCTGTCAGACAAAAATATATCAGTCTCATACTCATCCTCTCTATGTTTTTCCTCGGAATGTGCTGTGGCAGCACACAGGCAGATTCTTCTCTGATGTATGGAATTCTCCATCACACAGACAGTGTTTTTGTAAATTCCGGTGTTGATGAATTACCGGAGCAGCTTTCCAACGATACCACGGAGCGTATGCTCTCAGCCAATGCATATCTTCGTCAGGAAGGCAGACGCATAAACACACGCACAAACCGAGCGGTCAACTGTCTGTTTCTTATTGTGGAACTTCTTTCACAATTGTTTCCCGTCATTTTTGCATGCAGCGTTTTAAGTCAGACTTATCACGCACCGGGCAATCATGTCATCGTTCGTTATATCCACAAGAAGGATGGCAAGAAAAATAATGAAACCATATAATTCCTACTGATTTACCGCATATTTTATCCGCGGTCTTATTTTGGTACGCAAAAATCCCATTTACAGGATATCTGCGCCCCAAATGCGCAGGTATCAGAAAGGTATGATTCTTATGGTTGAACATATTTTATTTGCAGTTTTAACGGCTGCTGTCATCGGTGCTGCTATTTTTATGTGGTGGTTTGAAAATCACGATGAAAAAACAGATTCTGGAAATGAAAAAGAAGGGAACTAAGTTATTATGAATATCGGATTAATTATTTTTGCAATTATTGGATCAATTATTGGTCTTGCCTCTACATTTTACATTGTGATCTCCATGTTTTGGATTCTTGGTGTTAAGATTGTGCGCAGGATCAAACATGGCACTCCACTGTATGATTAATATCATATAAAAACGCTCCGCAGGATGCTGTACTCCTGCGGAGCGTTTTATTCTTCGTTATTCAAGCGGCAAACCGCGTCCGGTCCAGCTATCATTTTTCCCCGGAAAAGACCGGAATACGCTTCTTACCAGAATATCCAGTAAATCAGCCCCAGTACCCAGCTTGAAACCATCCCATATAAGATCACAGGTCCGGCGATCGTAAAAATCTTACATCCAATCCCAAAAACCTGCCCTTCTTTTTGAAACTCGATTGCCGGAGCCGCCACACCGTTTGCAAATCCGGTGATCGGCACAAGTGCACCTGCGCCGCCCCAGTTGGCAATTGACGGATAAATGTTAAATCCCGTGAGGATCACACTGAGCAGAATTAACAGCATGCTGCACCAGCCACCGGAGGTGTCCTTGTCCAGTCCATAATTTTCACACGTATTTAAAATAAACTGCCCGATGCAGCAAATGATCCCACCGGTAAAAAAAGCCTTTACCATATTAAAGATCAGATTGTGCGTCGGTGTCACCTGTTTCACATAATCGTTATATGCCTGATCGCGCTCTCTCGTATCCTTGCTGTGCACGGTCTGATTCAGTTTCTTTATCTGCTCTGTCTCTTTATCTGCCATTTTCTGTGCCTCCTGTATCCACATATTTTATGTTCCTGTTTTTTGTCCGGCATAAATCCTCTCTCTTATCTTGCCTTTTTTACTGTAAAATATGCATAACACAGGTTCTGTAATTCCATGAACCGGCCAATATTTTTTCTTACTTTCAAAGAATAAGTATCTCTTATTTTTTTTCTTTGTTTAATATAAGTAATTCTAATGGAATGAGATCACATTATGCATTGAATCACTTATTTTTTGTAGTATAATGTTGATAGAATCTGTCGGCATACACTGTTCCAGGAAAACGCTGCGGATCGACCACTAATGAAGTAAATGGAGTATGCCATGAAAAAATATATTTGTCTTTTTCTTTCAACCTTGATGTTTCTTACTGTTTTTTCCCCTGTCAACTGCTATGCCCGCGATGGTAAAAAAGTCATCCGGGTAGGTTTTTACACAATGGATAATTATCAGGAGTGTGATGAGAACGGAAACTACAGCGGTTATTTTGTGGACTATCTCCGGGAGATCAGTCAGTATACCGGATGGGAATATGAATTTATCCAGATGAATTATTCGGCATGCCTGAAATCCTTAAATGACAGGAATATCGACCTTGTCTGCGGTGTGGACTATTCTTCTTTCCGGACAAGCACTCTTGACTTTTCTGCACAACCAGCGGTCACAACCCATTACGAATTGTATGCGCTGAAGGATAACGATACCTATTACTATAGCGACTATGCGGATTTCGATGGAATGAGCATTGGCGTTCTTGCAAGCTGTAAACAATTAGATGCTCTGGATGACTATGCGGATGCACACCATTTTTCCTTTGAGAAACAATACTTCGAAAACACAGCACAGCTGGAAAAAGCGCTTGAAGACAACACTGTGGATGCCATTTATGCTACAAGTGTTTCCCACCCTTCTGAAAAAAAGATCCTTGCAAGCCTTCCTTCTTTCCCACTTTATTTTGTGACTTTTAAGGGAAATCCGATCATGGAATACTTAAACTATGCCCAGGCTGTGATCTTAGACGTCAATCCCAACTTTGATCACGACCTCTACACCACTTACCAGCAGGATATCCGGAATTACCGCTGCGAATTTACCCGGGATGAGTTAGACTATCTTGCCACAGCGCCGGAGATTACAGTGACCTGTGACCCTTCGAATGCACCAATTGAAGGTTACAATGAAAATACACAGACCGCTTCCGGCATTGCTGCGGATGTTCTCGATCTTGTCAGCCAGTATACCGGCCTGCATTTCCGGTATATAAAGTCTGACAGTTTCTCCGATGCCCTGTCGAAGCTTCGGTCACATGAGATCAATATGCTTACGGCACTGGCACACGATTATTCATGGGCTGAGCAGAATCATGCACTTCTGACAACCCCTTATCTGAACTCGTCCATTGTGGTTGTACGGAATAGCAAACCACAGAGCCATGAGAGGGATATCGTTGCACTGCCGAACAGCTTCAATCTCACAAATTCCATTCTGGACAATCCGGAATATGATACCGAGGATGTGGTTTACTATGATACGATCGAGGAATGTTTTCAGGCTGTGCTGTCCGGCAGTGCAGACTGTACTTATGCCGACAACTATAGTGCCAACTATCTGCTCTCGCAGGTAAAATACCGTAATTTGTCCTCCACAACGCTCACTGCCATGACAGAGGCTGCTTCCTTTGGTCTGTCTGACCAGTGCGATCCAAGACTGCTCAGCATTATCAATAAGGGACTGGCGTGTATTTCCTCTGAACAGCTGGATTCCATTGTTCTTCAGAACTGCAGTTATAGGGAGGATCCGTCCCTCTTTACCCTTGTTTATGCTTATCCGCGCATTTCCATTCCGATTATTCTGGCAGTCAGTATGGCACTGCTCTCGCTGCTGCTGGGTATTCTGCTGGTTCATAGCCGGAAAACAAAAGAGATCAGGGTCATGTCGGAGACAGATGCCCTCACCGGTCTTTATAACCGGAGGGCTGCCGAAGATCATATTTCAAGACAAATGCAGGAAGATGGCAGAAATCCTGACTGTGTACGTCCACTGATCAGTATCGATCTGGACAAATTCAAACAGGTGAATGATACTTATGGACATTTAGAAGGGGATGCTCTCTTAATTGCGGTTGCAGACACGCTCCGCACATCTGTCCGCAGTTATGACATTGTAGGACGCATCGGTGGCGATGAATTTGTTGTGTACCTCTCAAATGTCACAGACAGACAAAATGCCATGGCAGTTGCAGAAAAACTGTGTCAGGTCATCCGCGGACTCTCCACCATGAAAAAAGAATGGAGCAATATTTCTGCGAGCATTGGAATCTCATTTGCCGATCATCCAGATATTAAGATGGAAGAACTCTATATTTCGGCTGATAAAGCTATGTACTCCGCCAAAGGAAACGGAAGAGACCAGTATCAGACCCTCTGATGTCCCAGCAGGATGTCACTGTGGAATATTGACACTCCACAGATACTGTTCTCCCTTTCCCCATAAAAGCAGTTCCTTCATCTGCCCGTCATATAGTTCATCCGGACGGAATTCTTTTAAAATATGGATCAGATAAGTCTCTTTTTCATCCTTGGGGCTGATCTGATCTAACTTTTTGTCTAATAGTTCCCGAAGTTCCAGCGGTTTTATATCATCTGGAATCTCAAATCCCCCGATTTTTCCGGCAACCCCTGCTCCGTAATAAAATTCATAATTTCCAAGCATTACTGCTTTCTGCATATTACATTTTAAGATCACGCTCTGGCGTGCGATGGATGTGACCATATCCGTCATTCTCTCTTTCGTCTTGTGCAGACATACTCCCACTGCTTTGGGCTGTGTCTGACTGTTCTTATTTTTTATCTTATGCCATAATCACGTTTTCGTCAAATACCATGCTGACCATATAACAATGTCTCTGTGCTGTCCTTCTGACAAATGCCTGTGAAAATGTTTTCTCCAGACTGTCCTTTCTGCATCAGGGCGGTGTCATGTGATGTCCAAAATACCAGAACGCTCCTGCACATTTTCCAAATGCCATAAACAGCATGATCCAGGAAAGTCCTTCTTTTATCTGGAATCTTCTGAAGATGATCGGGAACGTATTTAAGATTTCTGCCAGTGCCACTGCAATACATCCCACAAAAATACCTGCACAGAAACCATATACATACAAGAGCCAGTGCCCGACCGGAAGGCTGATATCTGTAAATACCGACATAATTGTGCCAAAAATCCCACCAAGCACGATCATATTTTCAAAAAGAATGGTATTTTCCGCCCGGTTGCATTTTGCAATCATTCTTGGCACGACACCGATGACTATGATAAATGCAAAGGTTCCCGCTGCCACTCCGACACCGGAGGCAAGTCCGATAAATCCGAGAAATAAATGTTTAATCCACATCAACACTGTGTCCTCTTCTCTCTGCGTTATTGATGAAAGCGGTATCCAGATCTGTCTCATATTTCCGCATCTCGATCTGGATTGGTGTCGGATCATGCGTGATTTTCTTGTGTCCCACATGGTTGAAAAACACAATAATCCCAACAGCAAGTCCAATACTGTAGCAGATTTCCAGTTCGGTGATGCCATTCGATTCCATTCCCGTGATCTGCTGATAAAACTTTGCAAAAACATCTGTCACACCTACGTCATTGTTAAAAGCCATGATCGTAAAAGCAGCCCCAAAGAAAATCAGGATACATAAGATCACTGTCTTCAGACAATTCATCCACACCGGTTTTTCCGGGGACTTCACATACTCTACGATAAAGTCTGATTCTCCCTCATTGCTGATGTCCAGATTCGGGTAGTCCTCATGGATCAGTTCGATCACTTTTAATACGGAAAACACGACAAGCGTATTCTTTTTCTTCTTATCATCCTCTGCCCGGAAGGAATATAACTTCTTCTGCCTGATCTGGCGCAGTGCCGCCTGATCCGTGCACTCCATCTTTGCCACATCACCGAGTGTCACACGGCGGTCTGTCACGACAATATTCTTTCCAATCTTTAAATAAAGCGTATTGCCTGCACTCATGCGTAGTTCCTGCTTTCCTCTGAAATAACTTCCTGTACGAGCATCCCATCCTTTGGCTCTCCTGCCTCTTTCTCGTTTGTCATATAATAAAACGCTGTTCCTGCCAGCAGTGCAAGCACAAGAAGCATAAGACAGATCCGATACTTTTTACAATTCATAATAATTTCGTCCTTTCTGTTTGATAAATGCGTCAGCTATTTTTTTTCAGTATGCACACCGATCATTCCTGCATACTATATTGCATTACTATGCTTCTTATTATGTATGTGATTGCTTTAAAATATACATACTATCTTTGATTTATTTCATTGCATTTTCCCCTAAAACATGATACCTTTTCATAGGACTACAACGTTTATTCAGGATAATTGCAAAACTCTTAGATAACGTAAATTAAATTGTGAAAAATCAACAAAAGACATGAAAGACATTGGGGAGCGGTCGGTACTTAGAAATCAGATTCTGTGTTTCATTCTGATTTATCAGAAATGAAATGCAGGATATGAGTTCTTAGTACCGCTACCAGCGACACATAGCGAGAGCGTGTCTTGAATGTTTTTGTTGATTTTGAACAATTTAACTAACTTAAGAGGAGTTTTGCAATTATCCGATACACTGATAAAAGAGGATAATTATGGCAGTAACGAAAGAAATTCTGACTCTGGCTGTCGAAACCGGAGATGCACTGCTTCGAAATGGCGCGGAAGTTTACCGCGTGGAAGATACGGTGCTTCATATTTTAAAAGCATATGAGATTACAGACTGTGATGTCTATGTACTTTCCAATGGAATTTTTGCCAGTGCAAATGAAAATAAAGAAGATGCCTGCAGCATGATCCGTCATGTACCGCTCGGCTCTACCCATCTCGGAAGGATTGCTGCGTTAAATCAGCTTTCCAGAGAGATCTGTTCCCATGAATGTTCCCTGCGGGATGCCTGGGTGCGTTTAGAAGAATGTAAATCCATTCCAAAAAATAAAAACTGGGTGGAGATATTTTTCTGTGGAGTTGGCAGTGCCGGTTTCTGCTATCTGTTCGGAGGAACTGCCTTAGATTCTTTTGTTGCATTTTTTATCGGACTCGTGTTACAGATTTTCCTGATCGCTTCCGACAGGCATCTGGAATCCAAATTTATCACTAATATTTTAGGAAGCGGCATTGTCACTTTTTTAAGTCTGATCGTGCTCTCCGCAGGGATACCGATCCTGCAGGATAAGGTTGTCATTGGAGATATTATGCCGCTCGTACCGGGAATCGCACTGACAACGTCCATCCGTGACTTTTTCAACGGAGACTATTTATCCGGTGCGATCCATATGATCGATGCGATCTTAACTGCTTTTAGTATTGCCGTTGGCGTGGGCGCTGTTATCACGCTCTACCAGCTTGTCACAGGAGGTGCATTACTTCGATGATCATTCAGTTTCTTGTCAGCTTAGCTGCGACACTCTCTTTTGCTGTATTATTTTCTGCTGAAAAAAAACAGTTGTTTTTCTGCGGTCTGACAGGTGCCCTCGGCTGGATCGTCTACCTGATCTGCTTACAGAATCACACAGATAATGCCATTGCAAACCTGATCGCCACCTTTGCACTGACACTGGTTGCACGGATTCTTTCGGCAGTGCGCAGAACTCCGGTCACGGTGTTCCTGCTCACCGGGATCTTCCCATTAGTTCCGGGTGCCGGAATCTACTATACCTCCTATTACTTTATCATGGGAGATATGAGCCGGTTCTCACAGTACGGAATCAGTACCGTGAAAGTTGCCGGTTCGATCGTGCTTGGCATTATCTTCGGTTTTGCGCTTCCACAGAGCCTCTTTAACAGGCTTTCAAAGCTTGTGCATAAAGATTAACGTTTTATATTTTTTATTGCTGCCCGGCGATCTTTGCCGCCAGATCCTCCAGATATTCCCAGCGCTCCATTTTCTCTTCGAGCAGTTGTTCTGTCTGCTCTTTTTCTTTTGTGATCTCATTCAATTTCACAAAATCACTGCTGAATTTTAAAGTCTGCGCATCCAGTTCTTCTATTTTCTGTTCCAGTGCGGCGATATCGTCTTCAATCGTCTCATATTCTTTCTGTTCTTTATAACTGAATTTCAGTTTCCGCTCCCGCTTCCAGGTGTCCATGGAAGATGTCTGGTTTTCTTTTTCCACAGGATCCGCAGAAGCTGTCGTATCGTTCTTCACATCCAAGATATGTCCGGCAGGCACTTTTCCTTCCTCTGCCAATCGGTTTACATAATCTGTGTACCCACCTTCATACTGACAGATCTTTCCATCTTCCTCGAAGGCAAAAATACGGTTTACGACACGGTCTAAAAAGTAGCGGTCATGGGAGACGGTGATCACGATTCCATCATAATTGTCAAGGTAATCTTCCAGTATCGTGAGTGTCCGGATATCAAGATCGTTTGTCGGCTCATCTAAAATCAGGACATTCGGTGCCTCCATAAGCACGCGCAACAGGTTCAATCTGCGCTTCTCTCCACCGGAAAGTTTTCCGATCGGACTGTACTGCTGCGAAGATGGGAATAAAAAGCGCTCTAACATATTGGACGCTGACACAAGACCGTCTTTCGTCCTGACAAACTCCGCTGTATTTTTAATATAATCGATTACTTTCTCATTTGGATCCATGTAGGCAATTCCAGCATCTTTTGTGTTCTCAATCTCCTGCGTATAATATCCGATTTTGATTGTCTGCCCGATGGTTACAGTTCCTTCATCCGGCTGGATTCTCTGATCAATGATCTTCATTAGGGTTGTCTTACCGCTTCCATTTGCCCCGACAAACCCGATCCGGTCATTTTTCAGGAAAATATAAGTAAAATCACGGATCAGTACTCTCGAATCATAGCTTTTGGAAATATGCGAAAGTTCTACCGTTGTCTTTCCCATGCGGGAACTGATCGAGCTGATCTCCACACTTCCATCTGTCTGCGGTGCATCCTGATCCTTCAGTTTCTCATAGCGCTGGATCCTGCCCTTCTGTTTGGTAGTACGTGCCTTTGCACCGCGGCGGATCCATTCTAATTCTTTCCGCAGGATATTCTGGCGTTTCCGCTCGCCCGCCTGCTGCATCTCCTCACGCTCTGCCTTGAGTTCTAAATACCCGGAATAATTTGCATCATAACTGTAGATGGCACCTTTATCCACCTCCACGATCCGGCTGCAGACACTGTCTAAAAAGTAACGGTCATGCGTTACCATAATAAGTGCTCCACGCCACTTTTTCAGGAAATCTTCCAGCCAGTCTGCCATAGCGGAATCCAGATGGTTGGTCGGCTCATCTAAGATCAGCACATCGCACGGCACTAAAAGTGCTGCCACAAGGGCAAGACGCTTGCGCTGTCCCCCGGAGAGTTCTCCTGCCTTCTGCTCAAAATCCGTAATGCCAAGCTTTGTCATCATCGCCTTTGCATCACTCTCTAAATTCCAGTGATCCATATGTTCTGCATGATTTCCTGCATTTTGATCCTGCCCTGATGTTCCTCCGACAAAATTCTGACTACTCTGGGCTAACACCGTATCGATCACTGACAATTCCGGGTCAAATGCCGGATTTTGCGGCAGATAACGCACCACAATATGGTTTGCACGGATCACCTGTCCTTCATCCGGTTCTTCGATGCCCGCTGCAATTTTTAACAGAGTTGATTTTCCGGTTCCGTTGATACCGATCACACCCACTTTTTCTCTTTCCTGCAAATAGAAAGACGCTTTCTCAAACAGCTTCCTCTCTGTATATGTCTTCGTGATATCTGTTACACTGATAATATTCATAAAACTTATCTTTTACCTTCCATAATCTTCCGGCGCCGAATTGAAGTTGCGGATATACCGCAGACATTCCATTTCCGGCAATGGTTTTCCATAATAATACCCCTGGATATATTCCACGCCAAGGCGCTCCATCTCCTCACTCTGCTCTAACTTTTCCACTCCCTCGACAACCATTTGGATACCAAGCTTCTGCATCGTCCTGATCTCATTTTCAATGACAATTCTGGCTGTCTCATTATTAAAATATGCCAATGTCATGTCTCTGTCCATCTTCACTTCCCGGAATGGAAACCGCATAAGATAAGAGCAGTTTGCATTTCCGGTTCCATAATCATCCATCGCAAAAGAGATCCCTGCATCTCCCAATTCTTTCATATGATGTTCCATAAGCGCCGGTGCATTGATCGCAGTGCTCTCCGTCAGTTCCAGCACGATCATGGAGGTTGGGATATGGTACTTCTGCAGGATCGGCAGAATGGCCTCTTTCAGATTCTGCTGCATACACTGTGCCACCGAAATATTGATCTGGATCGAGTGGATTCCAAGAGACATATTCGATAATACATGTTTAGATAAAAACTTACAGCACTCTTCTAACACGATCTCGCCGATACGTATGATGTCACCGTTTTTTTCTGCGATCGGGATAAATTCAGCCGGTGGAATATATCCAAGTTCCCCGTCAAACAGACGTGCCAATGCTTCGAGGGAAACAATTCTTTTTTCCTTAAGCGAATAGATCGGCTGGTAGTACACCTGAATGGAACGCTCACGGAGTGCGCTCTCTAAGATCATTTCAATCTGATTCTGTCTGTAATATCCCTCGATCATCTGCGCATCCGTCTCGATCACAGGCTCTTTCCGCACATTGCCGGAAGCAACAGACGACAGGTAACTTCTGATTCCGAAAAATTCCGGGATTGTCGTAAAGTCCTTCGGATAATGCATGATCATAACGGTGTGATCCAGCAGAATATGGTTTTCTTCTATCTTCCATTCCTCAGAAAAACGCCCCTCAACAGACTTTACCATCTCCTGATACCGGTCTTTGTCTGTCATGACCACAAAGGTATCCGCATCACTGCGGAATACGTGAAACTTACCACCCAGATGGAAAAAATACTGTCCCAGCTCCGCCATGAGCATATTGCAGTTTTCTGCCCCAAACAGCATTCCCATCTGCTGATACTGGCGGATTCTGATAATAATGACCGTTCCTTCATGATTCCGCATCAGTTCGTCCTTCAGCTGCAGCTCCAATGCCGCCTCATTTCCGATTCCTGTCACGGTATCTAAATAATCGTTTGGATTCTGCATCGACAGATAGATCATTATGACGATCACCGAATTTCCAAGGCTGGTCAGCAGTATCTCCCGATGGTAATACTGCACCCAAATGGCAATCAATGCCGCTGCGGTATAAAAATAGATGATGTATTTCTCCCTCACATTAATGATCTTCCGCCTTGCAATCGACATAACAAGATTCAATACAAAAAACAGCATGATATAAAAATATCCGAAATTTGCTCCTCTGCCCTGATGATACACTCCATCCTGAAAATAGTAGTAAAACCCGATGAACGGTGTTAAGAGCAGAAAAATAAAAAAGAATGCCGCAGGGATCATTGCAGCTGAAACTGCCCACTTTTTCTGTCTCTGGTCCAGTTCACTGATCACAACCATATACTTATAGATCATCAAAGAGCTTAAGCCTTCAAACGAAAAAAAGACAAACGCAAGTATCTCGTTCACGATCTGCGGAACGACTCCAGCGTTTGCCAGTCCTATCGATGATAAAATATTAAACGCACTCTCTCCGATACATACGATCAAAAGTGCACGGAATACCCTTGTCTTTTCAGTCGGAAACTGCCACACTACCATAAAATGTACGAATATTAATAACATAAATAATAGTGAAGCCGCTTCAAAACTGTAATTATACTGCATCCGTATCTTCCTCCTGCGCTGCACGTGCCTCGATGATCGCCTCATTCAGCTGCAGCATCTTAGCATCCAGCATAGAGACGATCTCCGAACATTCCCTTAAGTCTCTGCTGATATATTGTGGTGCATTTCCCTCGAACTTATAATAAATCTTGTGCTCTAAACTTGCCCAGAAATCCATTGCCATCGTCCGTATCTGGATCTCAACCTTGGTATCAACCACCCGGTCAGACAAAAAAATCGGTACGGTCACTAACATATGATAGCTCTTATAACCGCTCTCCTTCGGATGCTTGATATAATCCTTCACGGATACCACCGTCAGATCATTCTGCTTACCGATCATCTCCGCAAGCTTGTAAATATCGGACGTAAATGAACAAACAATGCGGATTCCTGCGATATCGTTGATATAGTCCACCATATTGTCAATGGAACTCTCGTATCCATATCGTTTCAGCTTCTTGACAATACTCTCCGGTGATTTGATTCTGGACTTAATATATTCAATCGGGTTGTACTGGTGTACCTGCTGAAATTCATCATTTAAGATCTCAACTTTGGTACTGACCTCCTTCAACGCTGACCGGTATAAAAAAATAATTGTATTCCAACTATCTACCCCTTCACTTAAGGTAAATGGTCTATCCATAATATTCCTCCAACAATATATTCCCCGTGCATGAAAAAAACTTTTATCCATCAACACTCATGCTCCCTTAAGTATACCATACTTTTCTATGATATGGGGAGTTATTTCAAAACTTTACTGTTTTTTCTATTCCTTTTTCTATTCCTGAAGGTATCCTTTCTCACGCAGCTTCTCACCGATGACCTGTAGCATCGGTTCCGTGTCTGCCTCCACTGTGTGCCAGTGTTTTCCACCGGTCAGCACATTTAACGGCTGGCTTTTGCTCTTTCTGATGCGCTCCATAAATTCATCCACATCCATGCGGTTGCAGAGCATCAGATCCACCGTGATCTGACCATAGATGTCATGCTCCACCACAGCGTCTAACACCTTTCCGCCGTAATCTACGATCGTGTATAATTCATCCTGCATCTGCTCTGTCGTGTGCTGCACACAAAAGCTTCTCTTTGGCTTCTGCGGACCTTTTCCCGGATTGTAAAGGAAATAACCTTTGTTTGTGCTTAAAATATTCTTATTGGTAGCACGCAAAAGAGCAATATCCTGCACGATCACCTGACGGCTCACGCCGAATTTTTTTGCAAGGTCTGAACCACTGACCGGTTCTTTTTGGTTTGACATTATTTCAATGATTTTTTCCCGTCTGATATCCCCTTCTATCACGGCAACGCTCCTCCTACATCTCCTATACACATATCTATTCCGTTAATCTTCTTCGAATGCATGCATTTCTTCCATCCAGCTTCTTCCGTTAATCTTCCTCGATCACATGCATCTCCAGAAAATCAAAATCGATCGACTCAATGAAACTGTCCTGGGTAAATCTTGTCTTTGCATGGCGTTTGAATTCAGCAACATTGACATCGAGCCAGATTGGTTTTCCAAGATCAAATGCATAGCACACTTCATCGATTGCCCTGAAAATTTTATGGGTACGTGTATCATCCGATTCGTCTGTGATGGTTGTATCCCGAAGCAGATGATTGTCTTTCATCATTTTAAACCAGATTCTCATTCTTCCACTTTCCTAATATTACTCATTCTATCCTGCGACATACTTCTTATCCGCCGCTGCCGGTTTGTCTCATACATCAAAAGCGATGCTGAAATGGCAGCATTTAAAGATTCCACCTGTCCACACATTGGAATTTTAATATAAGTATCCGCAAGATCAGCGATTTCATCCGACAGACCGTTTCCCTCATTTCCGATCATAAAGGCAGTGGCTCCTGTATAGTCCGGCTCATCGTACTGCATCTTTCCTTTCAGATGGGCAGCATACGTTTTTACCCCTGCATTTTTCAGTTCACAGATGGTCTCTGCCAGATCTCTGGTCACAAAAAATGGCATGCGGTAAATACTTCCCATCGTTGAACGGATTGTTTTCGGATTGAAAAGATCGACGGTTGTATGATTCATGACCACACCGCTGATTCCTGCGCCCTCTCCGGTGCGCAGCATCGTCCCAAGATTTCCCGGGTCCTGGATGCTCTCTAAAATCAGAAGATGCGTGTCTGCCCCTTTTAACAGTTCTTCCAGACGATACTGTGGCTTTCTGACCAGACAGAGAATCCCCTGCGGTGTCTGCGTATCTGATACCGCTTTGAATACAGAATCTGATACGATCTCATAGGTATAGCCTGCAAGCATTTTATCATTCTCTGCAAAAAAACTCTCCGACACATACACCTGTTTTAACCACTCTTCCGGAACTTCCTGAAACATTTTCCGTCCCTCTACGACAAAGAGTTCCTGTTCGTTTCTCGCTTTTGCCTTTTTCATCAGAAGCATCAGATTCTTCATCTGCTGATTGCTTGTACTTGTGATCATACTTTTCTCCAAACAAATCTTTTTCTTATATGTCATAAAAACTCCACGAACCAAAATCCGTGGAGTTTTAAATTCTTTCCTGTATTTCGTAATGATTCCAAATTAGATGGATAAGTTCTTAGCGATCTGATATTCGTACTCTGGAATCTCTTTCTTCATTGCAAGAGCCTCATCAATATCAAAATCAACAAAAGCGCCATGACGATATCCAACGACACGGTTTGTCTTTCCCTCACACAGAAGGTCTACTGCAAGTGCTCCCATGGTTGAAGCATATACACGGTCTTTTGCTGTCGGAGAACCACCACGCTGCATATGTCCTAAGATGGTAGCACGTGTCTCAATACCGGTAGCTGCCTCAATACGTTTTGCCATGCTTGCAGAATGTCCGATACCCTCGGCATTTACGATGATATGATGTTTCTTGCCATGTTTACGTTTTTCGATGATGTTGTTTACTAACTTCTGCTCGTCGTAATCATATTTTTCCGGTAACAGGATATCCTCTGCTCCGTTTGCGATACCACACCATAAAGCGATGTATCCGGCGCCACGTCCCATAACCTCGATGATAGAACATCTCTCATGGGAAGTAGAGGTATCACGTACTTTATCAATTGCCTCCATTGCTGTATTGACAGCGGTATCAAATCCGATGGTGTACTCAGTACATGCGATATCTAAGTCGATGGTTCCCGGAAGACCGATCGTATTGATTCCAAGTGCTGCCAACTTCTGGGCACCCTTGAAAGATCCGTCACCACCGATTACGATGATTCCATCGATACCATGTTTCTTACAGATCTCAGCACCTTTCTGCTGACCTTCCGGTGTTGTAAACTCCATACAACGTGCTGTCTGTAAAATCGTACCACCACGCTCTATAATATCAGATACGTCCTTTGCTTCCATATCTACGATTTCTTCCTGAAGAAGTCCTGCGTATCCTCTCTTAATTCCTTTTACCTTTAATCCTTTTACAATTGCCTCTCTTACAACTGCACGAATTGCTGCGTTCATTCCAGGTGCATCTCCACCACTGGTAAGTACACCGATTGTCTTGATCTCTTTTGCCATTTTATAAGTTCCCTCCTAAAAATAAATATACCCATTGAATATCTGTTTACCCATTTACAGATATTTATTTATCTAATCTACACTATTTTAATATCTTTACGCTCTCTTTTCAATGCTCTTTTCTACAACTTTTACATTATTTTCACCCAGAAAGTTCGTCAAATTGTTCACAATCTCCTGATTCACGCAAATATTGTAGTTATTTGGCAGTCGTTTCATTGCTTTTATGGATGAAATGTAAATGACAACCGAATCTCTTCCATCCGAATCATGAAGCTTTCCATAAAGTTCCTGCTCCTTCGCCTCAAACTCTTCCTTCGTGGAAAACTGAAGCCAGAGTTCCCTTTTTACACTGTCAAAAGAAGTGATCTGCTCACAGATGATCTTTCCATTTTTATCTTCCTCTACATTGGCACGTCCGGTAATAAATACCTTCTCATCCTCATTTAATAAGGAGCTGTACTTTTCGTAGCTGTTCGGGAACACAATCACCTCCACAGTTCCGACAAGGTCTTCTAATGTGAGAAATGCCATGACTTTATTGTTTTTCGTGTACTTGATCGTCTTTTCTGTGATCATTCCGCCGACTGTGACTTTCTGGTTATCCTTTACCTTCACCTCATTTGTCTCTTCATCCAGGACAAAATCCGTTGTGACCGCCGAAATATTCTTGCGCCAGCGTTCCTCATATTCCTCCAGCGGATGTCCCGTCAGATAAATGCCGAGCACCTCTTTTTCAAAACCAAGCTTGATTTCCTTACTGTATTCCTCAAGCTGCGGAAGACGGATCTCATAGTCCTGTTTTTCTTCCTCCGGCACAAGATCAAAGAGTGTCATCTGACCGGACATACTCTTTTTCTTCTCCGAGGCAAGGTTGTCCATGATTGTGGAAAAAACAGTGATCATCTGCTGTCTGTTTCCGTCAAGGCCGTCTAACGCCCCCGCTTTGATCAGGTTTTCCACCGCACGTTTGTTGACTTCCCGGCAGGAAACACGCTCCAAAAAGCTTTGCAGTGTCTTATAAGTTCCATTCTCCTCACGCTCCTGCATGATCAGATCCACGACCGGTCTTCCGATGCTCTTGATTGCATACAGACCATAGCGGATGTTATCTCCAACTGCGGTAAAGACACCTTCCCCTTCATTTACGTCCGGTGGAAGCACTTTGATTCCCATCTGGCGGCAGGTAAAAATATACTCGGAAACTTTTCTGGTATTATCGATCACAGATGTCATCAGCGCTGCCATAAATTCTACCGGATAGTAATATTTAAAATACGCTGTCTGGTAGGAAACCACTGCATAAGCCGCTGCATGTGATTTATTAAATGCATATTTTGCAAAATCCACCATGGAATCGTAGATCTTATTCGCTGCCTGCTCGCTGATACCGTTTGCAATACAGCCTTTGATTCCCTGTTCCTCGTTGCCGTAAACAAAGTTCTGACGCTCTGCATCAATGACATACTGTTTCTTTTTACTCATGGCACGACGGATATTGTCCGCCTGTCCCATCGTGTATCCGGCAAGTTCCTGCACGATCTGCATCACCTGCTCCTGATAAACGATACAGCCATAGGTCGGCTCTAAGATCGGTTCTAATTCTTTGCATTCGTAAGTAATACTGTCGCGCTCATTTTTTCCTTTGATATACTTTGGAATAAAGTCCATTGGTCCAGGACGGTAAAGGGAAATTCCGGCGATGACATCCTCTAAGCTCTGCGGTTTTAACTCCTTCATGAAGTTTTTCATTCCGGCACTTTCAAGCTGGAACACACCCTCGGTTCTTCCGGTTCCGATGTAGTCTAATACTTTTTTATCATTGTAGTCGATAAGAACTGCATCCGGATTAGTATGATCATTATAATCAATGTGATTGACATCGATTTTGATTCCATGGTTCTTATATACGAGATCTGCGGCATCCTTGATGACCGTCAACGTTCTAAGGCCAAGGAAGTCCATTTTCAAAAGTCCAAGTTCCTCGATGGTCGTCATGATAAACTGTGTCGTGATTGTTCCGTCGGACGCCCTCGACAGTGGAACATACTCATCCATCGCTTTCTGTGAGATCACAACGCCCGCTGCATGCATAGAAGTATGCCGTGGCAGTCCCTCTAAACGTTTTGACATATCGATCAGTGTACGTACATTCTCGTCCGATTCATACATGCCGCGGAGCTCCGGATTCATCTGCAGTGCTTTTTCAATCGTAATATTCAGTTCATTTGGGATCATCTTTGCAATGGTATCACAAAAACTGTATGGCAGATCCATCACCCGCCCCACATCACGGATCACACCTTTTGCTGCCAGCGTACCGAATGTCACGATCTGCGAAACACAATCCTTGCCATATTTTTTCACGACATAATCGATCACTTCGCTTCGTCTCTCATAACAGAAATCGATATCGATATCGGGCATGGTAACTCGCTCCGGATTTAAGAAACGCTCAAACAGCAGATTATACTTGATCGGATCAATGTTCGTGATACCTGTGGTATAAGAAACAAGGCTTCCTGCGGCACTTCCACGCCCCGGGCCTACCGGAATCCCATGGGTTCTCGCATAATTGATAAAATCCCATACGATCAAAAAATAATCAACATATCCCATTTTCCAGATGACATTAAGCTCATAATCAAGCTTCGGAAGCAGTTCCTCATGGCGGTCCGGGTAACGCTTTACCAGTCCCTCATGACACAGCTTATTCAGATAAGTCCATGAGTCGTAACCTTCCGGCACCTCGAAATGTGGCAGTTTTGTCACACCGAACTCAATCTCCACATGACAGCGGTCTGCGATCTTTTGTGTGTTGTCGATTGCCTGACTTGCAAAGGAAAAAAGCTTCCGCATCTCTTCCTCTGACTTCACATAATACTGGCCGCCCTCGTAGCGCATACGGTTCTCATCAGACAATTTCTTTCCGGTCTGGATACAGAGCAGGATATCGTGTGCCTCCGCATCTTCCGCGTAGGTGTAATGTACGTCGTTTGTCGCAACCAGTTCAATGCCTGTCTCCTGGCTCATCCGCACAAGCTGTGGATTGACCATCTGCTGCTCCGGGATTCCATGATCCTGTAATTCCAGGAAAAAGTTTCCTTTTCCAAAGCAGTTTTCATACTTTTCGGCAACTTTTTTTGCCTCATCATAAAGTCCTTTTACAAGATAGCGCTGTACCTCTCCCGCAAGGCACGCACTCAGCGCAATGATTCCACTGTGATACTGCTGTAATACTTCCATATCCACACGGGGTTTGTAATAATACCCATCCACAAACCCTTTGGATACAATTTTCATCAGGTTCTGATAGCCCTCATTATTCTCAGCTAACAGCACCAGATGGTAATAACGATCCTCCCCATACGCTGCCTCTCTGTCAAATCGGGAGTTCGGTGCCACGTACACCTCACAGCCAAGGATTGGGTTGATACCTGCTGCCTTCGCAGCCTTGTAAAAGTCAATGACACCAAACATCACTCCATGGTCTGTGATCGCTGCACTGTTCATGCCAAGCTCTTTCACTCTTGCAACATATTCTTTTATTTTATTCGAGCCATCCAGAAGGGAAAACTCTGTATGCACATGGAGATGGGTAAATGCCATTTTCTTTCTTCCTATTCGTTAAATTTTTGAATCTGCTCTTCCAGAAAAGCCGGATCATCAAAGTAATTGATCTTCATGGCCGCTTTGACTTCACTTAATGTCTGGGCTGCTGTCTCTGCTGCCACTTCGCTGCCTTTTTTCAAAATCTCATAAACACCTTCGATGTTCTTCTCATACTCGGCTCTTCTTGCGCGGATTGGGCTTAATTCTTCCTGAAGAACGTTATTTAAAAACTTCTTCACTTTGACATCGCCTAATCCACCGCGTTTATAGTGATCTTTTAACTCATTCAGATTTGCATATTCAGGTAAGTACTCTGCAAAATGTCCTTCATTGCTGAACGCATCCAAATAAGTAAATACGGTATTTCCTTCCAGCTTTCCCGGATCTTCGATACGGATATGATCCGGATCTGTAAACATGGACATGACTTTTTTCTTCACATCTGCCTCGGATTCTGACAGATAAATACAGTTGCCTAAGGATTTGCTCATCTTTGCTTTTCCGTCAATACCCGGAAGTCTCAAGCATGCTTTATTCGATGGAAGCAGGATTTCAGGATCCACTAAAGTCTCTCCATACACTGCATTGAATTTGTGCACGATCTCCTTCGTCTGCTCTAACATTGGAAGCTGATCTTCCCCAACCGGAACAGTCGTTGCCTTAAATGCAGTGATATCGGCCGCCTGGCTGATCGGATAGTTGAAAAATCCCATCGGGATACTTGTCTCAAAATTACGCATCTGAATCTCTGCTTTTACCGTTGGATTGCGCTGCAGACGGGATACTGTCACCAGATTCATATAGTAGAAAGTCAGTTCTGTCAGTTCTGCCACATGAGACTGGATAAAAATATTGGATTTTGCAGGATCAAGCCCTACGGATAAATAATCCAATGCAACTTCCATGATATTGTCACGGATTTTTGCCGGGTTGTCCGCATTATCAGTGAGTGCCTGCGCGTCTGCGATCATAATGAAAATCTTATCAAATTCCCCGGAATTCTGTAATTCCACTCTTCTTTTTAAAGAGCCGACATAATGTCCGACATGAAGCTTTCCTGTTGGTCTGTCGCCTGTTAAAATGATTTTTGGTTTCTTATTTTCCATATTAAAAATATCTCCTTATTTCTATACTGCCATCGTTCTTATTCCGGGCCTCCTGCCGGAAATAAAAACATACCTGTCTGTTATTATATAATTTTCTGTCTCATCACGCAAGAGCGCATCATGATTGTTTTTTGCCGAGTTTTTTGGTATTTATAAATTGTTTCAAATGTGATAAAATTTTAACGAAGTTATGACTGGAAGAAAGGAAATATCCAATTATCATCTAAAAAATTGGATGATACGTGTGAATTATGAAAATAGGACTTGTTGTAGAAGGCGGTGGCATGAAATGTGCCTACAGCGCCGGAATTTTAGATAAATTTTTAGATGACCATATTCAGTTTGACTACTGTATCGGCGTATCTGCGGGTGCAGCAAACACGCTGTCCTATCTTGCAGGACAACGTGGAAGAAATCTCCGTTTTTATACGGAACATTTAAGTGATCCCCGGTATTTAAGTGTACACAGTCTGATTCGAACCGGGAGTCTGTTCGGTCTGCAATACATTTACGGAACACTGACCAATTCTGACGGCAAAGACCCGATTGATTACGATGCAATCATGAAAAATCCAGCAGAATTTTATATGCCTGCCACGGATGCCGTCACCGGAACAGCCACTTACTTTTCCAAATACGATATTGTGCGCGACGATTACCGCACACTCATGGCAACCTGCGCCCTGCCGGGATTCTGTCGTCCGGTTCAGGTTAATCACCATTACTACTATGATGGCGGCGTTGCGGATTCTATTCCGGTGCAGCACGCTTTAGATGATGGCTGCGACAAACTTGTTGTGATTTTATCCAATCCAAGGGACTTTGTAAAACAGCCGGAAGCCCATCGCCCGATTTATAAACGGATGCTTCACAAATACCCAAAGACCATAGAAGGGATCGACCATCGCCACATCAATTATCAGGCGTCCATTGACCTTACCGCCAAACTGGAAAAAGAAGGAAAAGCTTTTGTTTTCGCACCAAGTAAACATTTAAACCTCGGCACTTTTTCCAAAGATGCGGCGCTTGAACAAAAACTTTATGATCTGGGTGTTTTCGATTACAAAACACAGTCTGGAAAGCTTCTCGCGTTTTTGCAGAAGTAACATAGCTTCGAAACTCTCTTTTTTCAGCTTTACTTCACAGTTGAAAACATGCAAAATACGGCTGCCACACAAAATGTCCTGTGTGACAGCCGCATTCTTATTTTATATCATTATTTTACTCTTGCCGTAAGCTTATCGCCCTCGGTATCGATCAGAATGGTATCTCCCTCTCTCACTTCATCTGCAAGGATCAGCTTTGCAGACAATGTCTCTACATGTTTCTGTAAGAAACGTTTCAGAGGTCTTGCACCATAGATCGGATCATATCCGTGATCAACAATGAACTGTCTTGCACTGTCTGAAAGTTCTACCGTAATCTCACGGTCAGCAAGACGTTTGTTCAGATCGTTCATCAGCAGATTGATGATATTGCCGATGTTGTCTTTTGTCAGAGGCTTGAACATAATGATCTCATCGAGACGGTTCAAAAACTCCGGTCTGAAATGTCCACGAAGTTCATTCATGACCGCTTCCTCACAAGCCGGATTGATATCACCATTCTCATCAATGCCCTCCAGCAGATGGGCTGATCCGAGGTTCGATGTCATGATGATGATCGTATTCTTGAAGTCAACGGTTCTTCCCTGCGAGTCTGTGATACGTCCGTCATCTAACACCTGCAATAATACATTGAATACATCCGGATGTGCTTTCTCGACCTCATCGAACAGGACAACCGAATACGGTTTTCTACGGACTGCCTCCGTCAGCTGACCGCCTTCATCATATCCGACATATCCCGGAGGCGCTCCGATCAGACGGGACACGGAATATTTCTCCATATACTCACTCATATCAAGACGCACCATATTGGATTCGTCATCAAAAAGACTGGCTGCCAGAGCCTTTGCAAGTTCTGTCTTACCGACACCGGTAGGTCCTAAGAACAGGAACGAACCGATTGGTTTGCTCGGATCTTTGATTCCGGCTTTGGAACGGATGATGGCCTCTGTCACTTTTGTGACACCCTCGTCCTGACCAATGACACGTTTATGCAGCTCCTCGTCCAGATGCAGTGTCTTGTTACGTTCACTCTCGGTCAGCTTTGCGACCGGAATACCCGTCCAGCGGGAAATAATACGTGCGATCTCTTCCTCGCTGACGTTCTCATGTACCAGCGAAAGATCTTTATTCTTAACTTCCTCTTCCTCAACTTCCAGCTGTTTCTGCAGCTGTGGAAGTTTTCCATACTGCAGCTCTGCTGCTTTTTCCAGATCATAATTCTGCTGTGCAGTCTTGATCTCATTCTTGACCTGCTCGATCTCTTCACGAAGTTTCTGGACTTTTTCAACCGATTTCTTTTCGTTTTCCCATTGCACTTTCTTTGTGTTAAATTCATCACGAAGTTCTGCCAGTTCCTTCTGAAGATCCGCAAGACGCTCCTGACTCAGACGATCCGTCTCTTTTTTCAGAGCTGTCTCCTCAATCTCCATCTGCATGACACGACGGTTTAACTCATCCAGCTCTGTCGGCATGGAATCCAGTTCCGTCTTGATCAGGGCACACGCCTCATCCACGAGGTCGATTGCCTTATCCGGCAGGAAACGGTCGGAAATATAACGGTTTGAGAGCACTGCCGCAGATACCAGTGCCGAGTCTGTAATTTTTACACCGTGGAATACTTCGTAACGCTCTTTCAGGCCACGCAGGATGGAAATGGTATCCTCAACGGTCGGCTCATCCACCTGTACCGGCTGGAAACGACGCTCCAAAGCAGCATCTTTTTCGATATATTCACGGTACTCATCTAAGGTGGTCGCACCGATACAGTGTAACTCACCACGGGCAAGCATTGGTTTTAACAGCTGGCCTGCATCCATCGCACCGTCTGTTTTTCCTGCTCCCACGATGGTATGAAGTTCATCGATAAACAGGATGATCTGTCCATCGGAATTTTTGATATCATCGAGAACCGCTTTCAGACGTTCCTCAAACTCACCACGATATTTGGCGCCTGCAACCAGTGCGCCCATATCCAGTGCAAATAATTTCTTGTCTTTTAATCCCTCCGGGACATCACCGCGGACGATCCTCTGTGCGAGTCCTTCAACAACAGCCGTCTTACCGACACCAGGCTCACCGATCAGAACCGGGTTATTCTTTGTCTTTCTGGAAAGGATACGAACCACATTACGGATCTCTGCATCACGTCCGATCACCGGATCAAGCTTCTGGTTTCTCGCACGCTCTACCATATCGTATCCGTATTTTTCCAATGTATCATAAGTTGCCTCCGGGTTATCGGATACTACTCTCTGGTTTCCTCTTACCGTTGACAACGCCTGCAAAAACCGTTCACGGGTAATTCCATACTCCTTGAAGATTTCCTTCATTGCCTTATTCGGATATTTGATCAGGCATAAAAACAAATGTTCCACGGAAACATATTCGTCTCCCATTGCTTTTGCCTCATCCTCTGCATGGACAAGTACCTTATTCAGATCCTGTCCTACATAAACCTGTCCGCCGGATACTTTTACACGGGCAGCTAAATGGCGCTCTGCGTTATCCACAAAATGTTCTTTCTGGATCTCCATTTTCTCTATTAATTTTGGAATCAGTCCATCCTCCTGACGTAACAGGGCGACTAAAAGGTGTTCCTGCTCGATCTCCTGATTTCCATATTCATAGGCGAGCTTTTCACAATCGTTAATGGCTTCTACTGATTTCTGAGTAAATTTCTGAATGTTCATACGCTTACCTCCCTCGTATTTATCTCTGTGATCTATGTGAAAAAGAAAAACCTTCTGAAAAACTTTCTGATGGAAAGAAAAGACCTTCCCACCTTGCTGGCTGGAACGTCTTCTGTCAGTTACGAAATTTCTTTCGCAGTGGTTTTCCTTTGTTACGAGTATGTTATATCACGAGTTGTTAGCACTGTCAAGAGGTGAGTGCCAATATTTTGTGAAGAAATTGTGAACTGTGGATGGAAGGTAATCTGCGCTGATAATCTCCTCTTATTCTCCGAGCAGCAGCTCCCTGACTCTCTCCATGTCCATTCCATCTAACACAAAGTCTGCATCCGGCATGACCTTCCGTTTTTTTCAGTGCCATCCGGTAATATGACGGTCTCTTCCGGCAGCTTTGGAGAAATGTTCGAATGAATATAAAAGGTATCGAGTCCGACACTCTTAGCTCCTGCGATATCGCTTATGCCATCGTTTCCAATCATGACGCTTTTTGTTATATCAAGATTATATTTATCAATCAATAATTGAAAAAATCTGCTGTCCGGTTTTTTTACCCCACAGGTTGAAGAGATAAAAATATCGTCAAAGTACTTTGCGATTCCAAGTGTGTGCATCTCATACTCTGTAAAAATGCGCTGTGCGTTCGAAAGCAGATAAATCTTTTTGCCCGTCTTTTTTAATGCTTCTAACAAATCTGTCACTCCGTCATAGAGTTTTACATAATCGGTAGAGAGGATCCGGAAGAACTGCCCTGCATGAACGGCAAGTGTAGGATCTGCCTTCACGCCTTTTTCCTCAAAAAGCTTCTGAAAGACCTCTTCAATCTGAACTTCCGGATGTGCTTCATGAGCATCATCTTTTTTCTCAGATTTCATCTTATACTCCTCGCCTGCAATGATTGCAGCATATCTTTCTTTTAATTCTTCCGATGAATAATCGGCGTCATAATAGCCATAAAAAAGCGCCAGCTTTTTCCATACCAGAGGATCATTCTCCTCGGTATGGATATCAACCAGCGTTCCATATAAATCAAAAATATAATTATCGTAAGCTTTCACGTTATTATGCCTCCTGCTTTGTAAGTTCGATCAACTGCTGCATACGATCCGTGATCTTGTTCAGTACATCCGAATTATCTTCCTGTGCACTCATTGTCTCATTTGCGTGTGCAGATACCTCCTCTGAGATTGCCGAGATTGTTTCAATCGAATGCACGATCTGTTCATTTGCAGTTTTCAATTCCTCAATATTGCTGTTTAACTGCTCCATGTTGCTTTGGATATCAAGCGTATTGCTCTGGATATCCGAAAAATTATTGGCAGTATTCTCAGTGGACTGCTTTTCCTCATTAATTGCACCGATCATCTCGCGCACCACCGAAACCACCTCGCTGATCGCATTGGAAATATTCTCGATCAACTCTGTAATATGTACCGTTGCCTCTTTGGTCTGTGTTGCCATACCGGAAATCTCTGTCGCAACAACAGAGAATCCTCTTCCTGCCTCACCTGCTCTTGCCGCCTCAATACTTGCATTTAAAGCTAAAAGGCTTGTCTGCGAGGTAATACCGGAGATCAGCTCCACGATGGAATGCATCTCTTCAATGTATTTGTCTAATGTCTCTAGCTGTCCTGCAACGCTGTCACCTTTTTCTACGGAATGATCTACCTGTGATACGAGCACATCCATATCTTTTCCTGCGCTCTCAAGTACCTGCAAAGTCTGCTGCATACTCTGGTTAATGCGTTCCGCAACACTGCTGACCATCTCAACTTTCTGCTGGATTGCTTCTGTCTGCTGCATCTGTGTCTGCACAGCGTTTGCGGTTTCCGTCGTACCACTGCCAACCTCTGACATTGCATCTTTGGTCAATTTAGAAGCACTGTTGAGGTTCTCAACTTTTCCATAGATATCTTCCATTCCACTCTGCATCTGTTGTGACATATTGGAAATATCGGACAGCAAAAGCTCTGTCTTGCTCTGCGCTTCCTTAATATTCTCCATTTTCTGCTGATTGTTTGCATTCGATGTCTGCGCTGCATAGATAGAATACACTGCGACAAGTATCATGGCTGTCACCTGCACGATTGCCTCATCGCTGCCCTGATAACCGAACTTTCCGTTAAAAGCTCCACCAATCGTCATGATCAGGCTTAAGATAACCGTTCCTATATTGATCTGCACGGAAAATTTTACATCATTAAATACACTTACAAGTAAAATCATCGGTATGACAAGCACATAAATGTTCGATTCCTCGGTCGTCAGCACCATGAAGGAATACGTAATGGCAAATCCGATTCCTACCGTGTGTTTGATCATACCTGTCTCTCTGTCCTTCAAAAAGAAAAACTGTCCCAGTATGACCGGGATCAGTGCCAATGCCGTGATCACCAGGAAATATCCAAGACTCCGCTCTCCCCTGATAAATCTGCACGCATAAAAGACGACCACGATCAACGCTTCTATGGTATGCCCTGTCAATGCGGTTCTGTTATTCCTCTGTGTATCACTGATCTGTGTTCCATTCATCTGCTCTTGTACTCCCTCTCTCCTGACGCTCTGTCAGTCTGCTATCACTGCCGGTTATTGTTTGAGTTTCCTCCTTTCACTATATCATTGATGGTTTCGCTCTTCAAGATTTTCTTTCCGGCAAATGACGTTATAACTCCAGTTTTGTCCGGAGTTTTGCAAGGATTTTACGCTCATTCCGGCTGATCTGCACCTGTGTCACTGCAAGTATTCCTGCCACCTCGCACTGCGTTTTATTTTCAAAATACCGCAGCCGGATGATCTGCTGTTCTGTCTCGTCGAGCGTATCCATCAGCTGCCTGATCACCATTTTGTTTAAAACAGCCTCCTTCTCCGGCTCCTCATAGACATCGCTCTGATCTCCAATCTGGTCAATGAGTAAAAGTTCATCTCCGTCTGAGCCGCAGACCGGCTGGTAAATGGACTCCACCCCACGGTTAGCGTCCAATGCCATCACGATCTCCTCTGTGCCAAGTTCTGTCATGGCAGATAGCTCCAAAAGACTCGGATCTCTCCCAAGCTCTGTTGTGAGAACTTCTTTTGCCCTGCTGATTTTGTATCCATTTTCTTTTAAACTCCTGCTCACTTTCACCATGCCATCGTCACGCAGGAAACGCCGTATCTCCCCTGTGATCATAGGCACTGCATAAGTGGAAAATGCAAGGTTTAACGACAGATCAAAATGATCGATCGCCTTGATCAGCCCGATACATCCGATCTGAAACAATTCCTCCCTGTCATGCCCTCTTTTTTCAAATCTGCGGACAATTGCGTGCACTAATCCAAGGTTGTCCGAAACGACTTTGTCCCTGGCTTTTTTATCCCCATCCTGTGCCTGTCTGATCAGTTCCGCCTGTCGCACCATAGGCTAGCCTTCCTGATTTCCCAGTCTTCTTACCATATGTACGCTTGTCCCTTTTCCCGGCTCGGATACTACCTCAAGCCTGTCCATAAACGCTTCCATAAAAGAGAATCCCATCCCGGAACGCTCTAACTCCGGTTTTGTCGTATAAAAAGGTTCCATCGCTTTTGACACATCCGCAATGCCTGCTCCTGTATCCGAAACGGTGATGGAAACCTCATCCCCACAAATCTGACACAGGAGTTCCACTTTCTGTTCCGGTTCATGGTAACCATGAATGATCGCATTCGTCACCGCTTCGGACACGGCCGTCTTGATATCCGCAATCTCGTCTAACGTTGGGTTTAATTCTGCTATAAATGCCGCCACCGCCACCCTGGCGAAACTCTCATTCACCGACCTGGCATCAAATATCAGTTTCATCTCGTTCTGACTGCTCATTTTTACTTCCTCCACTATCTCCTATTCTTTTACCTGAATGATTTTTTTCAACCCGGATACGGTAAATATCTTGTCCACGCGCTCGTTCAGATGGCACGCACTCACATCCCCACCGGAATAGCCTAAGTTTTTGCACCGCCCGATGATCACCCCAATCCCGGAGCTGTCCATAAACTCTGTCTCTGTAAAATCAAACACAAGATGTCTGACATGGTAGGTGTCGATCAGAAGATCTGTCTCCGTGCGGATGCGGTTTGCCTGATGATGGTCTAACTCACGCGGCACATAGACAACTAAACATCCTTTTTCCATAATATACTGGCTTTTCATGCTCTTGTTCCTCTCTTTCCATTCTGCTTATGATTTTCAACAATAGAATGCTCGCTCCGCAGACATTTTATTGTCATGAATAAAAAAAGAAGGAGTCTCCCCGGAATTTCCGGTTCGATCTCCTTCGTACTTTTTAATATCAGTTTGTCTTTTTATTAACGGGCGGTGTCTGTCTCACTCTGATCCAGATAGTTCTGTGAGTTTGCAGCGCGCTCTGTATTTGGATACAATTCTACCACTTTCTGATAATAGATTTTGGCATTTTCCATATCCTCGTTCTTGCGGTATGCCTGTGCAAGATAGTACAGTGCATTTCCATTCTCATAGTTTTCATCCATCTCGACGACTTTGGAAAGTGCACTCACGGCATCGTCATACTTTTTGCCGGAATATGCATCATAACCTTCCTTATATAATGCAGCCATGTATTCGGCATTCACCTGTGCATTGATGGTATCATAAATACTCTTTGCATCTGCACTCAGGTCATCCACATTGACACTGCTCAATGCATCTCCTGCCTTCTCAATGTCTCCTGTGGTGTATGTCTCATATGCAGTCAGAAGTTTGTCATAGCTTTCCAGTTTGTTGGCAGATTCTTCCTCGCTGTTCTTCGCATCCGTAATCTGACTGGTAAGGTCATCCACCTGACTCTGCAGGCTTGTGATCGTCTGATTCTTGGAAGAAATCGTATTATTTGCATCCAGCACTTCTGCTTTCGTATTGTTCATCACGGTTCTTCTCACGCCAGGAACCACAAGGAAACAGGTGATTGCAATTCCGATTGCGATTCCGATCACCATGTTAATGATCGTACCGACTGCAGAATTGTCCTTCAGATATTTTGGCTGGATGATTGTCTCATTGCCACTCTGATAGGAAATGAGTTCATCATTCTTCTGCTTCTTGCTCGTATTCTGCTCTCTTAAGGCTGCATTGGCTTCTTTCAGATAGCGCAGTGTCACAGTATTATTGGCATCAATTTTTCCGGCATTCCGCAGTGATTTCTTCGCAAGATCATAGCGTCCTTCCTGAATATATAAAAGCGCCAGAAGCTGATGTCCACTCACCAGCTTTGGATTCAGCGACAATACTTTTTTCAACTGAATGATTGCAAGATCACGGCTGTTCTGCTTGCAGTAAAGCAATGCCTGATTGTATTTCTTGATCGTCTGATTGACAGAATCCAGTCTTGCCTGATTCTTCTGCACTTCATCTAAGTACCTGCTCGCAAGATTATCCTTCGGCTGATAATTCTTACTGATCACCCACTCCGTGAGGGCAGTCACCACTTCTCCCATCTCGTAGTAGATCAATCCAAGCAAATTTCTTGCATCAATATTTAATTTATTAAAACGCAGACTGATTTTCAGGCTCTCAATTGCCCCTGACAAATCCCTGACACCGGCTTTCTCCAATGCATCATTGTAATAGGCATTAGATGCCATCAAAATCTTTTTGTATACTTTTACATTCGTTCCGCAGTTCTGGCAGTTATCTCCCTTGCCAAGTTCTGCACCGCAATTATAACATCTCATGAAAAACCTCTCTATCTGTCATGCCACTGTGCATGTGATCTACCTGTTATCTGTTCTGCTGCTTTAATTCCTGCAGCATTTCCTGCATAACATCCGTCATGTCTGTCAGCTCATGATTATAGATTGCCTGCTCTGCCTCTTCCACTTCCAGACTTGGTTTAAAGTTTTTCAATTCTTCTTCAAAATTTATCATCTTAATTTCCGTACCTTTCCTGTACTGACTGATCATTTCTCTCCTGATCCGCCTGTACATGCTTAACTGCAGACTGGCTGATCATTTCTTTCTCACTGATTGATTATAATATAGGAAGAATTCACTTTCAATGTCAAATTATGAAATTTCCATTAAAATAAAGTAGTTTTTCGTCAATAATATAAAATATAAAAATAGCATTTCAGGAAATTTATGGTTGTAACCTGTTTCCCCTGAAATGCTATCCTGCTCTTTTTTATTTCTTAATCCTTTGCATGTTACTGTCCGTTAATCCTCTGCTGTTCTCGTGCAGATTTTTCCGTTCAGATGATAGAACTCCACGCACTTTGCATTGTTTTTTACATTTAAAATCTGATCCCTGATCGCTATGGATACCCCAGGGAATACATCTCTTGTCACACAGACCGTTGCATTCGCCCCATCTGAAATCATGCGCTCAAGCCGCTTCACTTCGCCCTCATCTCCTGCAAGTGTAGCCGTATTCTGGATTCTGGTACGCAAGAGTGCCACTCTTCTCGGATCTTCCTTATAGCTTACTCCGCGCTCCTTCTCCATCTCTTCGAACTTGGCAAGTCCCTGTTCGATCTTATCAAGTTCCATTTTGGTAATATCCATCTTCTTCTTCAGCAGATTCAGTCTTGAAATACAGTCCGCACTTACTCCAACGGTCACAGCTGTCCGCATCTCTGCGTCATTTCCGATCGTGGTAGCCCTGATTCCCTTGACTGCGCTGACATCTCCACCGATGATCTTCGCTGTTCTGCCCTGGATCAGAATAGATCCTCTGCACGCAACTGTGCAGTTGAGCAATACGTCTGCCTCCATATCTCCCTCTACCTGGATGACTGTATACTCAATAAACTTTGCATACAGATTTCCTTTGGTTCTGACATGTGCCTTGTTCCCTCCGACCATTCCACTTCTTAAAATGATATCCTTACCGGCTTCCAGATTACAGGCTTCCACGTTTCCATCAATCGTGATACTTCCGGTTGCCTTGATCGTAACTCCGGATTCCACACTGCCGTGGATCACAATATCTCCTGTAAAATCTATGCTTCCGGTAGTAAGATTCGCATCTCCGCTCACCTCATAGATTGGCTGGATCCTGATCTTATCATTCTCAATATCAATCTTCCCATCCATCAGCGAAAAATAGGTAAGGAAATCCTCACTTCGTCCAAAACCAGTTCCGCGAAGTGCTCCCTGTTCTCTGGCAACCCTTGCGGCAATCGGTTTTCCGGAAACTCCGGTTCCATCTGTTCCCTTTACAGCCGGATGATATATCGCAATGACCTGATCCTTCTGAACCGACTGTACACTGTACATGGACCAGTAATCTACGGATCCGTCCGGCAGTATCTTTGGCTTTTTCTCAAGGTTCATATTCACCTTATACTCATAGAATCCATCCTGTCCCTCTACTGCCGGTATGCCTCTTGCCACCAGTACGTCCTGTTCATAGATTTCTTCATCGAGGATCTTCTGAAGCTGTGCTTCATCAATTCCATAAGTGATCTGGTTTACCCGTAATACATCGTGCAGATACTCGATCGTATAGTGTTCTCCTTCTTCCAGTGCAGGGAGTCTGATCCATGCCTCTAAGTCTTTATTCACGATCTTCACTTTTGGTGTAGAAATACTTGGTAATGCCATTCTTCCAACTCCCTTCTTCCTACAAAAAACGTATATATACTATATAATACTCGTTTCCAGTCTTTTTTTCAAGCAAGTTTTCTGCTTTTTCGCACATTTTCGCTCTGTAATTTGTGCATGTTGAACAAACCAATGACACACCCTGCCATAAAAATAACCGTCCACGCCACCGGCTAGGGAGACTGGACGGTTATTGTTCTATTTCATCTGTGCAAGACGCTCTTTGACCTGAGCCATCATCTGCTCATAGCCTGCAAGCTTCTCTTTTTCTTCCTGCACTTTTGCTTCCGGAGCTTTGCTTAAGAATTTCTCATTGGAAAGCATTCCTTTGGAACGTGCAAGTTCTTTTTCAAGACGTGCCTGTTCTTTTTGGAGGCGTTCTTTTTCTTTTTCAAAATCTACTAAATCTTCCAGTGGAAGGTACAGTGTTGCACCAGGGATCACAACGGAAACAGCATCCTCCTCGATTCCTGTCTTATCTGCCTGTACTGCGATCTCACTTGCACCTGCAAGGTTTACATAAACTTCTTTGTTTGATTCAAACGTGTCTCTAATTTTCGCATCGTCAGATACAATGAAAATCTTTGCTTTTCTTGATGGTGGAACATCCATTTCAGTACGGAGGTTGCGAACACCTTTTACAAGGTCTTTGCAGTGCTCTACCATCTCTTCCTCTGCTGCAAAGTTCCATTCTGCTTTGTATTCCGGCCATTTTGCGAGCATAATGGTGTCTTCTTCCGGGTGAAGCGTACAGAAGATTTCCTCTGTGATAAACGGCATAAATGGATGTAACAGCTTTAATGCCTCTGTCAGTACCGTCTTTAAGGTCCAGAATGCTGCATTTGCAGATGTCGGATCATTCTCTTTGTTATAGGTACGAACTTTTGTGATCTCGATGTACCAGTCACAGAATTCATCCCAGATAAAGTCATAAACTTTCTGTACGGCGATACCCATCTCGAATTTATCCATGTTCTCTGTCACATCTTTTGCAAGTGTGTTCACTCTGGATAAAATCCATTTGTCGGCTGCCTTTAATTCATCGAGAGCAGGGGTTTTGATCTCTGCGCCCTCTAAGTTCATCATGATGAAACGGGAAGCATTCCATACTTTATTGGCAAAGTTTCTGGAAGACTCTACTCTCTCCCAGTAGAAACGCATATCGTTACCAGGTGCATTGCCTGTGATCAGTGTCAGACGAAGTGCGTCAGCACCATATTTGTCAATAACCTCTAACGGATCGATACCGTTTCCAAGAGACTTACTCATCTTACGTCCCTGGGAGTCACGTACCAGACCGTGGAATAATACGGTATGGAATGGCGCTTTGCCCATCTGCTCGTAACCGGAGAAGATCATACGGATTACCCAGAAGAAGATAATATCATATCCGGTTACTAAAACATCATTTGGATAAAAGTAATCTAAGTCTTCTGTTTTTTCCGGCCAGCCAAGTGTTGAGAATGGCCATAAAGCAGAGGAGAACCAGGTATCTAAGGTATCCGGGTCCTGTGTCATATGGGTGCATCCACATTTCGGACACTTATGAGGTGCTTCTTTCGCAACTACCATCTCGCCACACTCATCACAGTAGTATGCCGGGATTCTGTGTCCCCACCATAACTGTCTGGAAATACACCAGTCACGGATATTGTCTGTCCAGTTGAAGTATGTCTTCTCCATACGTTTTGGAAGTAACTGGATATCACCATTTTTTACGCCTTCAACTGCTGGTTTGATCATCTCGTCCATTTTCACGAACCACTGCTGTTTGATCATTGGTTCAACGGTTGTGCCGCAGCGGTCATGTGTACCTACGTTGTGGGAATGTGGAACAACTTTTACTAAAAGTCCTGCTTCCTCTAAATCTTTTACTAATGCTTTTCTGCACTCGTAGCGGTCCATTCCCTCATATTTTCCTGCTAACTTGTTCATGGTTGCATCGTCATTGATGACAACGATTTCTTCCAGGTTGTGGCGTTTTCCAACCTCAAAGTCGTTCGGGTCATGGGCTGGTGTGATCTTCACACATCCGGTTCCAAACTCTTTGTCTACATATGGATCAGCGATCACCGGAATCTCACGGTCTGTCATCGGAAGTTTTAACATTTTTCCAACGATGTCTTTGTATCTCTCATCATCCGGGTTTACAGCAACAGCGGTATCTCCGAATAAAGTCTCCGGTCTTGTCGTTGCGATCTCTACGAATCTTCCTTCCTCACCAACTACCGGGTAATTGATATGCCAGAAGAATCCGTCCTGCTCCTCATGCTCTACCTCCGCATCGGAAATGGATGTCTTACAAACCGGGCACCAGTTTACGATACGGGAACCCTTGTAGATATATCCTTTTTGATATAATTTAATAAAAACTTCCTGTACGGCATCAGAACATCCTTTATCCATGGTAAAACGTTCTCTCTGCCAGTCAGCAGAAGATCCCATTTTCTTTAACTGGTTGATGATACGGTTACCGTATTCCTCTCTCCACTCCCAGCATTTCTCTAAGAAACCTTCTCTTCCAAGATCTGCCTTGTCGATTCCTTTTTCTTTTAAGGACTGGATGACTTTTACTTCGGTTGCAATGGAAGCGTGGTCTGTTCCAGGCTGCCATAATGCATTGTAACCCTGCATTCTCTTGTAGCGGATCAAAATATCCTGCATGGTATTGTCTAATGCGTGTCCCATGTGAAGCTGTCCGGTAATGTTTGGTGGAGGCATCACAATGGTGAATGGTTTCTTGCTGCGATCTACTTCTGCATGGAAGTAACCGTTGTCTTCCCATTTTTTATAGAGACGTTCTTCAATGCCCTTCGGGTCATAGGTCTTTGCTAATTCCTTCATTTGTCTTTTTCCTTTCTTAAAAAAATAAAAGCCCTTCACATCCATACGGATGCAAAGGGCGTGTCAACGCGGTACCACCTTTGTTATGTTGTAAAAACAACATATCTCTGCCGGCTCATTCCTAAGCCACTGTCCGGTAACGGGGACAACTCGTTCTCGCTTACTTCTGACTGCTTCTGGCGATATACGAAAATTTTCTCCGCATGATCAACTTGCAAGTTCTGCCACTTATCTGCAACAGACAGGTTCTGCGCGACGGTTCAAAAGCTACCTTCCACACAACATGTTCTGGTGACATCTCTCAGCCGGTGAATGTCATTCTCTTTCAGGTGTCTGTGTGTACTCCTCTTTCTCATCACCTTTTTATATCTTTTTTCATCATAAAAGCTAAAGTGGCATTTGTCAACTGATTTTTTTATAGGTGATTTTAATTTATTTGTTCCTTCTTTCTATCCTAATAATTTCAATATATTCTGATAGATATATTCTCTCAAAGAATCTGCCTCCAGGTCAAGCTCCATTTTTTTCTCTGCTGCGATGCGGTACATAAAATAGACCGAAAGCTGGGTTTCGACCGCGGCTCTTCGCAGGAAAACATTCTCCTCCCGGATCAGACCTTCGCGGACACCCTCCTCCACAATGCAGTCGATAATCTCGTTTTTCTCCTTATCACAGCACTGCTGTTTCATACGCTCATACTCATCTTTCAGATTCTTTGGTATCTCGTATGATTCCAATACCATTTTTATCAGGAAAAAGACACCCTGCTTTTCTTTTACATGCTCATCAATAAAATCCATGACCTCATTAATTTTCTGTTGAAACGTTCTGTTATCTGTAGAAATTACCTGCAGTTTTTCAAAGCACACTTTCACATAATATAAAATTGCAGAAGAGATTATCTCTTCCTTTGAAGAAAAATATTCGTATGCCGTTCCTTTTCCAATGCCTGCCCGACCTGTGATATCAGCTACTTTTAAAGTATTGATATCACAGCCTTCATTAATGAACTCAATGACTGCCTGATACATGGCAAGTACTTTCTGTGATGGATCGTGGATCAGTTTCTGCTCATCCATTATAAGTCCTCCTCGACCATGCTCTTATTGCGGTTGAATGCATCATAAATACATGGAACAACGATCAGAGTTAACAGTGTACCATATAACAAACCGCCAACCGTTACGATCGCCATTGGTTGCATCATTTCTGAACCTTCTCCAAGTCCGACTGCCATCGTGGACATGGACAGGATCGTGGTGAGTGCGGTCATAAGGATCGGACGGAGTCTCGTTTTTCCTGATTCGATAATAGCATCTTTTTTCTCCATTCCGCCACGGCGGAGCTGGTTGATAAAGTCTACCATAACGATACCGTTATTTACGATAATTCCGGCGAGCATGACAAATCCGATCATTGCCACAACGCTGACTTCGTTACCGGTAAAGTAAAGTGCGAACAGACCGCCTGTAAATGCCAGCGGAATCGTAAACATAATGATAAACGGCGACAACAGCGACTGGAACTGTGCTACCATGACCAGGTAAATGAAGATTACCGCCAAAAGAAGCATCAGATACAACTGATTCATCGCATCTGCGATCATCTCGTCCTCACCTGCCATCTCAATGGAGTATCCTTCCGGCAGATCGATCTTATCTAACTCTTTCTGGATCTCATTACTTAACAGACTGACATTATGGTCATCATCCACTCCTGCGGTCACACTGATATATCTGGTCTGCGCATCACGGTTGATCGTTCCTAAGGTGTAACCTTCCTCAAACTGTGCAATATCAGAAAGTGCTGTTTCTGTCTCGTTTCCTTCTCTGTCTGTATAAGTGAAGGTCAGGTTTTTGATATCAGCCAATGTAACATCGGACTGTTCCTCGCTCTGTACGTAAACCTGATACTCATTTACATCGGTAGAGATCGTTGTTGCGGAGGTTGACGATGTCATCTCCCCATAAACAAGCTGGAATACCTGTGCAACGGTCATGCCATATTTCGCAGCTTTTTCCTTGTCTACAGAAATGGTGAAAGACGGTGTCGTATTGGCAAGTCCATCATCCACATCCACAGTTCCCTCGGTGTTCTCTACGACTTTTGCAACCTCGCCTGCAAGTTCCTGCAGTTTGTCAAGATTATTTCCTTTTACATTGATCGTCAGTCCACTTCCCATAAGTGATGTCATATCAGAAGCGGAGGTGTCTGTTGTAACTTCGCAGTCCATGTCTTTTGTCAGTTCATCCAACTGTTCGATTACATCTGCACTGCTCACTTCAGATTCTTCATCCAGAATCATATACATGGAAATACTGTCTGTAGAACTTCCTCCCATCATGGAAAGAGCACTTCCACCTGCCATGGCACCAATGGTCTCAATACCATCAATCGTCAATGCTTTTTCCACGACTTCGTCTGCCATTTCTGTCAGTTCATCAAAAGTAAGCGTCTCATCCTCTTTTGCTGAAATCGTCGCACTGATCTGGTTCGTCTCCATATTCATATCCATGAAAGAATATCCTCTGGAGAATGCTGCCACAACACTTGTTCCCAGCAAAACGATCACCGCGATAAATACGATTGGCTTGAAACGCAGGCATACAGCTAAAATTTTTCCATAAACCTCTTTTACTTTGTCAAAGAAATTATGCCTGATCTCTTTTGTATTTTTTAATAATCCTGCTGCCATCATCGGCACGAAAGTCAATGCCACGAGCAGGCTGGCTGCAAGCGTAAATGCAATTGTCAGCGCAATATCAACAAATAACTGTCTTGTGATACCCTCTGTAAAAATAATCGGTGCAAATACACAGATGGTTGTAAGTGTGGAAGCTATGATTGCTCCTGTCACCTGTGAAGCGCCTTCCACGGCTGCTTTCCGGATGGAATACCCCTCTCCCCGCAATCGATAGATGTTCTCGATCACGACAATGGAGTTATCCACCAACATACCAATTCCGAGCGCCAGACCCGACAGTGAAATAATGTTTAACGTAATATTCGTAAAGTACATCAGTACCACTGCAAAAACAACACTGAGCGGAATGGAACATGCTATTACAAGTGTAGGTTTCATATCTTTTAAGAATAATAACAATACAATAATTGCAAGGATGGCTCCCACGATCATGTTTTCTACGACTGATTTCACGATCATGTCAATGTAAATACCCTGATTCATGAGAACGCTCAAATGTAACGCTGTATTTTCTTTTTCCAAACTGTCAAATTTATCCAATAACCGGTCTGTCACATCTCCGGTGGAATAGCCGGTCTGCTTTTCAATCGAAAGCATTACCGCCGGATTTCCATTCACTTTGGAATAGGAATCTCCGGAATTGTCAATGTATTCGATATCTGCCACATCTGACAGTCTGACCGGTTCGATACCATCCATACCAAGATCCATCAGAACGAGATTTTCAAGATCTGCTTTGGATGTCACCTCATCTCCGACTCGCACCAGATACTGCTCGTTCCCCTCTGTCACATAACCTGCCGGCATGGAGAAGTTCTGTGCTGTCAGAAGATTTTTTAAGGTATCCATTGTAAGGATCGTGTTCAGATCCGCTGAATCTTTTGCCTGCTCTTTTGCATCATCTAACTGGCTCTGTCCCTCTTCGATCTTATTTGCTGCAACAGCAAGATCCGCATATCCCTTGCTCATCTCCATGATACCGGATATCTGGGATTCATTTAAAGTCACTAATGCGTCATCTAAAGATGTTTTACCGTCTGCCACCTGTGTCTGGGCGGACTCGATTGTCGCGATTCCCGCCGCAATCTGTGTCTTGCTCTCACTCAATTTTGAGATTGCAGCCGGAATGTCTTTGTAAGAAGTCAGCGTCACACCTGCATCTGCAAAAGAGGATGCCTGACTCATCAGCATCACATTGATATCATCCAGTTTGGACTGTAATGTCACGATCTGGCTGGCAATGTCACTCTCACTTGTATAGGAAGTCCCTGCCTGTGCATTGATCTGGGCAATGGCTGTGGATTCCATGTATGCGATGAAATCGGATTCGCTGGCCGCATTTTTATATGCTTCTAACATTTTAGGATCTGCCTGTAAAGTTGAAATCACTGTTTCCAACTGATTCGCCTGTTCCTGTGTCATCTGACCATATTGAACCGCTGCTGCAAGCGCTTCCTCCACTGTCATGTCTGCACCTGTCATTGGATTTTTTGCTGTTAAAATTGCCATTACACCATCGTGCGCCTGATATAACTGCTTTGCCCCACTCTTCGCCTGGCTGACACCGTCTTTTGCTTTCTGTAAACCGTCAATCGCGCTCTGTAACTGCGTTGCTCCATCATAAGCTGACTGTAACGACTTGATTGCACCATCCATGGACGACTGTGATTTCTGAAGATCTGATAATTGTGTGGTCAGATCTGCTTCGGTGTTAAACAGTTGGATTTTATTATTAATGATCTCATTTTCACCTGCTCCGAGCTGGCTTCCCATCTCTTTTTCACCATCGGAAAGCTTCTTTTTCCCACTGTCGATCTGGGAAGATGCCTTGTCTAACTCTGCCTGTGCATCTGTAAACTGGGCATCTATTTTGCTTAAAATCTGTTCGTTTAAAGCATCTATTTTTTCCTGATTCATGGTTACCTGAAGGTCCGTATCCAGCACACCTGTTGCCGTCACAGATGCCACACCCTCGATACTCTCAAACAGCGGTAATAATTCATTGTCCACATAATCAGATACCTCTGCCTGATCCATTCCATCCACATCTGCGGATGCGATCATGACCGGCATCATATCCGGATCGATCTGCATAATGATTGGTGTGCCCACTGAATCCGGAAATTGTCCGGTCAACTGATCCAGCTGCTGCTGGATCTCAATCATGGCAGAATCCATGTTTGTGCTCTGTTCATACTCCAAAACAACCATAGAATAGTTATCATAGGACATGGAACTTACATTATTAATATTGGAAGTCGTCGCCATTGCCGCTTCGATCGGCGATGTCACATCTTTTTCCACTTCCTCCGGACTTGCCCCTACATCCGTCGTGACAACGATCACATATGGCAGATTCATTGCCGGCAGCAGATCTGTTGTCATCCTCGTCAGCGAAACAACTCCTAAAACGATCACCAGTACAACAGCCACTAACACTGTGTATGGACGTTTTACACTATACTTCGGGATCATTCTCGTTCCTCCTGAAAAATTATATGTCTGATTGGCTATTGCATTCCCGCAAGCCAAAACCGACCGGTCGGTCGGCAAAAATCAGTTTACTCCTCTCTCATCAAAATGCAAGGAAAATCGGACAGAATTTAGAATTATTTTAGAAATGGAACAAAATTTCCTATTTACGCAAAAATGGAGTACCTATCGGTACTCCATCCCACGAGACTGTATCTTTCCAATATATAATAACAGAGGCTTTACTCTTTTTTGTTTATGACTGTTGTTCTACCAATTTCTGTATTGCCTGCTGCTCTGCTTCCGGCATCAGCTTTGATACCTCGATCAGAACGATCAGTTCTTTTGCATAGGAAGCAACCTCATCAAAACAATTTTCTACTGCTTTCATAATGACTGGCATGGAAATAACCTTCTCATCCGGGACATCAATAATCTCATCCACGTTTCCAACCTCAAGCCCAATCTTTGTACCATTCATGGATGCAACGATGATATTGTTGATTTCCTGTTCCGGATAATGAAACTGTTCTGCCAGACTGTACACTGCAATAACTTCTCCGTGCAGATTCATGATCCCATGAACCTGTGGCAGTGAATTTGGAATATTCACCACATTCATTCTTGTTTCAATGGATTCCACATCATTGACAGGAATACCAAACTTCACTCCATTTAACAAAAATGTAAGTAACTGCATTATAATCTCTGTCTCCTTTCTTATGATTCGATCTCGGGACATTTCGCAGTATCCATAAGACCTGCAAAAAGGGGACTGGCACAAAAGTACCGCCCCACTATTCTGTTCTCACCCTGTTCTATTCATCTTCACCGTCTTCATCATCAACGATCGCTGCTGCCGCACCTGCCACAGATGAAACAACCGCTATCACAACAACGATGACTACCAAAAGTAATAAAATTCCCATGAAAACTAAAAAACCGCCTTCTGTCATGTCTTCCTCCGTTCTGAAAGGATTGTGCAGATTCACTTCTCAACCATTTCTTTTTTTCCAAAATCTGTGCTTATTATAGCACATTAGCAACTGGAAAAAAAGAGCCTATGTTTGATTATTTCAGACAATTTTTCTGATGTTTTTTAATATTGTAATCTTTTCCTGCTACATCAAAGGAGAACCGCCGTGATATGGGGAATCACGGCGGTTCTCAGGGAAGGTTTTTTCATTTGTAGCTATATTCTAATTTATCCTTTTACACTGCCGAGGGCAACACCCTGTACGATGTGTCTGGATAAGATCAGATAAATGATAATAACTGGGAAGATAGAAAATGCGATCATCACATAAACCTGACCCATATCAAACTTCAGCCAGTCAGCTGCACGAAGCTGTGCGATTAAGATTGGCAGTGTCTTTTTCTTGTCATTGTGTAAGATCAAAGCCGGTACAAAATAATTATTCCAGCTGCTTACAAATGTAAAGATTGCCTGTACTGCAATGGCAGGTTTCATTAATGGAAGTACAATATTGTTAAATGTATGGAACTCACCGGAACCATCAATTCTGGCTGCCTCGATCAGAGATACCGGCAATGTACTTTCCATGTACTGTTTCATGTAAAAGAATGTGACCGGTGCAGCGATCGTTGGGACGATCAAAGGGATAAATGTATCTTCCATTTTTAATGTACCGACTAATTTTACAAATCCAAGTGCAGTTACCTGTGTAGGGATCATCATAACTGCTAAGATAAATGCATAGATGTATTTTTTCAGTTTAAAATCATATGCATGGATCGCATAAGCTGTCATGGTTGAAAAATAAGTACATAACGCTGCTGACAGTACCGATACGATCAGACTGTTTATCATACCCTGCCATACCGGAAGTGTTCCGTGTACCAGATTGTTCCAGTTTTCCAGCAGATGTGTGCTTGGCAGTGGTGTAAATCCGGCCTGCAGTTCACCGTTCGATCTGGTCGCGTTAATGAACAGCACATAGAACCAGAACAGGCAGGCAAATGTAACAAGAATCAGGACTATATAAGCGATAAATCTTCTTGCATGGATTCCAAGTCCTTTTTTCAGATTTTTATTTTCGTTCATAATAACACCTCACCTTTCTATTCTACTCATGCTTTTCTCTTATCGTTTCCAGTTACCTTAAAGACAATAAGACTTAAAATTGCGGTGATGATGAACAGGATTACGGATACTGCACCAGCCATTCCGTAGTTCTTGCTGTACAGATGTTTATTTAAGAACATGATCAATGTCATGGTCGATCTCATTGGATCACCGGTACCATTGGTCAAAATCTGTGGTACATCGAATAACTGTAATCCACCGATCAGCGATGTGATCACAACATATACTAAAATCGGCCGGAGCAGCGGTAATGTAATTTTGTAGAATACCTGTGTGGAAGTTGCTCCATCCACTTCTGCCGCTTCAAATAGGGAAGTATCGATACCCATCATGCCTGCCATCAAAAGAATAGTCGTATTACCAAACCACATCAGGCAGTTCATAAGGGCGATCAGCCCTCTCGCACTTCCTGTGTTTGCCAGAAACTTATATGGCTCTGAAATGATTCCGATCTGCATTAAAATCGAGTTGATCGGTCCACCATCTGAGAACAGTGTAAAGAACAACATGGAAAATGCGGATGCCATGATCAGGTTTGGCAGATAGATCACGGTCTTGAAAAATCTGCTTCCTTTTAATTTCAAACGCACATCAGAAAACCATGCACCTAACAGTAATGACAAAATAATCTGTGGCACAAAACACATGATCCATAAAATCATGGTATTCTTTGCGTAAATCCAGATATCGCCCTGTGTAAACAGCGTTTTGTAGTTCTCCAGTCCCACAAAGTTTGGTCCGATCTGTGTCAGACCTGATAAATAATTTTCAAAAAAGCTGTTATAAATGGTATTAAACAGTGGTATAAGCTGGAATACAACATACACCAGAATAAAAGGAATCAGAAAAATGTAACCCCATTTGTTATATCTGACTGCTTTACTGCTTTTCTTCTTCATAACGCCTCTTGCCCCCTTCTTTTTATTTTTCACAGAGTTCACAGCATCCCTTCACGGACATCTTTTTGTGCAAATCTGCTGTCAGCTCTGCGCTTTACGCCGCTGACTGCTTTCTCTCCGTCCGGAGATAGATATAAAGATAGCCGCACCCGCCGGTCTGGCAGGCGCGGCTTATTATTTTAGTATGTTAAGTCCGGATATTTCTCAACAACTGCTTTGTAGAATAAGTCAAGTGCATCATCAAGTGAAGCATTGCCTTCAAAGTAGTTCTTCATTGCGTTCTGGAACTCTTCGTTACATCCCTGATCGTATGCAGAAAGGTTACTTAAATCAAGTTTTTCTACACTTGCACAGTACATAGCCAATGGGTTCTGTCCGCCTAATACTTTACTCTGGTAGCTTGTATCTGCTGCCATTGCTTCCATAGCTGGTTTATTGTTAACGAAATCATCATCTTTTACTACGATATCTTTCATGATTGTCTCATCTGTTGTCATCTTTAAGATGATATCTTTTACGAGACCTGCGTTATCTGTACCTGTTGCTCCACAGATCCATGTACCGCCCCAATAGAAGCCCTGAGGTCCTGGTGTAGCGCCCCATCCACCGTTGTAACCGATAGATCCTTCGGTGTCAGCTGCCATAGAGAAGTTCACGAACCATGCTGGTCCAAAGTAGCAGAATACTTTTCCTTCCGGATAGAAGCCTTTCTTCCAGTCATCACTCCAAAGTTCATATGTTTCTGTCTCGCCTGCATCATAAAGTTCTTTTGAGTCAGATACCCATTTCATAATGTTATCATCAATATTGATCTTGCCATCTTCTACCCACTTAGAAGTAACGTTGTTAGAATATACACGGTAAGTATCATTGACGGAAGATGTCATCTTATATCCGGCAGCTTTCATTGTCTCTGCTGTATCATTGAATGTATCCCAGTCAGAAACATATTTCTGAACTTCGTCAGGATCATCTGTTCCAAGAACCTCTTTTGCTGCATCACGGTTATAGAATAATACACCCGGGCAGCCCTGCCATGAAACACCTTTTAATACGCCGTTAGAATCTGTAACGATATCTTTTGTATACTGATACTGATTTGCAAGATCTGCATCTGTGATTCCAAGATCTGCGACTGGCATTGTGTAATCTGTATCAACATATTTCAATGCGTAGTCTGCTTCTACTAAGAATAAATCAATCTTGTCATCGGCTGCTGCTGATTCCTGTTTTAATAATGTCGCATCCAGATTGTTCTGATATGCGTTGTCATCGTTTGGTGTGATATTCCATTTTACGGTAACATCCCCAATCTTACCTGATGTAGCATCCACTTCCTCATATCCAGGATAGTGATCTGTCAGACGGCTCTTAAACTCTTCATTCCAGCAATAAATGTTAAGAACTTTTCCCTCATCACCTGTTGTGTCTGTCTCCGCTGCATCAGATCCAGATTCTGTTGCCGGTGCTGCTGCACCTGAGTTGCTGTTGTCTGTGGATGTTGTGTCTGATGATCCACCACATCCTGCTACCATAGTTGCTACCATGGATGCACATAATAACGCGCTAATGATTTTCTTTTTCATAGAAAACCCTCCTCCTTAATTTTTTGGCTTCCGCCTTGTTTACATTGTTATTTTTGTTCCGGAATCTTTCCTACCGATTGTCCCGGTATGAGGATTCCTTCTATAACGACTCTCTCTATGAGAGTTGTTTTTGGTTTTTCAATGGAACCGATCAGCCGTTTTGCAGCCTCTCTGCCAATCTCTTCTGTGTCCTGCTTAATTGTGGTAAGCTTCGGATGCAAAAGCTGTGACATCCTTGTTCCGTCGTATCCTGCTACCGAAATGTCTTTTGGTATCCGAAGTCCCATCTCTATAATGACATTTCTTCCACCGATCAGTGCGGTGTCATCAGGATAAATGATACAGGTTGGCGGATTTTCCAGATTCAGAAGTTCCTTCGTCTGTTTTGCCGCTTCCTTTGTCTCCAGGTAATCTGCTGTGCGGATGTACTCATCCGGGACTTCCAGCTTCAGTTCATCCATTGTCCGGTAAAAACTGGTCAACCGGTCTTTGGTAACTGCCGAACCATTTTGCTGTCCGTGGATGTAAGCGATCCTCCTGTGTCCCTGAGAATAAATATATCTGACCAGATCTTCCATGCCCTGAATGTTGTTCGAGCTGACCGCCGTGCAGTTGTGATGCAGGTAGTCGATGGTAACAACCGGTACTTCGCTATTCATCAGTTCCATGACGCCAGCGTCGTTAAAATCCGCACACACAATTGCAACTCCTTCAAAATTCCGGTATTTGCAATGTTCGAGATAAGACATCTTCCGGTTTTCAAAACAGGTATTGATAAATGTAATGTCATAACCCTGCTTCTCCGCCTGGACTTTCAGACCATTTAATACTCCTGAAAAATATTCATGCTGTAAACCACTTCCTGCTTCCTCTTCAAATAGAACTCCGAGGTTGTATGAATGGTTGGTCTTAAGTGATCTTGCTGCTGCATTCGGAAAATATCCTAATTGCTCTGCTACCATCCGGATACGACTCTTTGTCTCTTCACTGATATCTTTTTGATCATTTAATGCCTTACTGACGGTGGCAGTTGATACTCCACACTTTTCGGCAATTGTTTTTAAAGATACCATTGAATCCTCCAGGTACTTCTTCCAGACTTTATTACGTATGACCTGTTGTCTAGTTACTTAAGTCTTTCGAAGTTTTTACTTAATCGTTTTCGCACTTTTAATATAGCTCTTATGCAAGTGGATTGCAATACTTTTTTGACATTTCGGCTAATTTTACATTTTTATCTCTGATTTTTTGTGCATTTTTTATTATTCTTCTCGTTATTTAAGAGTTTATGCAGCAAAAGCTTATACGTTTTCGTATTTTAAACTTAATCATCCAGCTTAACCCTCTTTTGTTGCTTTCTTCCATATTAGGTTGTAATTTTTGTTAAAAGTGCTATTTTTGCTTATTTCAAAGGATTTTTTGTTGATTTTTATAATTCTGCAAGATATAATTTTAGATAAGGAATATTTACTTAATCGTTTTCGTTAAGTAATATGCAAAACAAGGAGGATAAATCCTCTCCTCGTTCAGAGGAACAAATTTTACTTTGTAAAATGGGATTTTTTCTTCGAAAAAACAAGGAGGATTTATATGAAATTCGGATATTTCGATGATAATGCAAAAGAGTATGTCATCACTTCCCCAAAAACACCACTGCCTTGGATTAATTACCTCGGCTGTGAAGATTTCTTTTCATTAGTTTCAAACACATGCGGCGGCTACAGCTTTTATAAAGATGCAAAGCTGTTACGTCTTACCAGATACCGTTACAACAATGTTCCCGGAGACAGCAACGGACATTACTACTATATTAAAGAAGGAAATACCATCTGGAATCCGGGCTGGATGCCAACCAAGACTGATCTGGATTCCTATGAATGTCATCACGGTATCGGTTATTCCATTTTTAAAGGAAGCAAAAATGATCTTGCCGCAGAGCTGACAGACTTCGTTCCGATTGGAAGCACCTGCGAGATCAATAAGCTGACCATGACCAACCACAGTAAAGAAGAAAAGCATTTTTCCATTTTTTCTTATGTAGAGTTCTGTCTCTGGAATGCAATGGACGATATGACAAACTTCCAGCGTAACTACTCCACCGGAGAGGTTGAAATCCATGGTTCCGCCATCTATCATAAAACCGAGTACCGGGAAAGAAGAAACCATTACGCTGTTTACTCCGTCAATGCTCCGATTGCCGGATTTGATACAAGTCGTGATGCATTTCTTGGTGCGTACGGTGAAAATTCGGCTCCTGAAGTTGTCGTATCCGGCTCCTGCAAAAATTCTGTTGCAAGCGGCTGGGCTCCGGTCGGCAGCCATCAGTTAGATGTAACCCTTGCTCCGGGCGAATCCAGAACTTATGTATTTGTTCTCGGTTATGTGGAGAATCCGGCAGCAGAAAAATGGGTTGGCAGACCGGAAGATGGTATCATCAACCGCACTCCTGCTGAAAAATTATTAGAAAAATTCAACACAACAGAAAAAGCAGACCAGGCACTTGCTGATCTGAAAGCTTACTGGGAAAAACTGCTCAGCCATTTTACTGTTTCTTCCAAAGAGGAAAAGCTTGACCGCATGGTAAACATCTGGCATCAGTATCAGTGTATGGTAACCTTTAATATGAGCCGTTCTGCTTCCTATTACGAATCCGGCATCGGACGTGGAATGGGATTCCGTGATTCCTGTCAGGATCTTTTGGGCTTTGTTCATCTGATACCAGACCGCGCACGTCAGAGAATTTTAGACATTGCTTCCACACAGTTTGAAGATGGAAGCGCTTATCATCAGTACCAGCCACTTACAAAAAAAGGAAACTCGGACATTGGAAGCGGTTTTAACGATGACCCACTGTGGCTCATTGCCGGAACTGCAGCTTACATCAAAGAAACCGGAGACTACTCCATTCTGGATGAGCGCACACCATACGACAACGATGATTCCAAGGCAACGGATCTTATGGAACACTTGAGAAGATCCTTCCACTATACCATGGAACACCGTGGTCCACACAAACTTCCGCTGATCGGACGTGCTGACTGGAATGACTGTCTGAACTTAAACTGCTTCTCTACAGAGCCAGGCGAATCGTTCCAGACCTTCGGACCATCGGAAGGTCCTAATGCAGAATCTGTTTTCATTGCCGGAATGTTCGTCCGCTACGGAAAAGATTACGTGGAAATCTGCAGACACCGTGGCATGGCTGAGGAGGCTGCTCTTGCAGAAGAAGCCATTGCAGATATGGAGAAAACAGTTTTGGATGCCGGCTGGGACGGAGAGTGGTTCCTGCGTGCATACGATCATTATAAAAACAAAATCGGATCCAAAGAATGCGAAGATGGCAAGATTTACATTGAGCCACAGGGCTTCTGTGTCATGGCAGAGATTGGCTTAAAAGAAGGCAACTGCTTAAAAGCAATGGAATCTGTTGAAAAATATCTGGATACCAAATACGGTATTGTATTATTGCAGCCACCTTATCACAGATATCATGTTGAGCTCGGTGAAATCTCTTCTTATCCACCAGGATACAAAGAGAATGCCGGTATTTTCTGTCACAACAACCCATGGATCTCCATTGCAGAAACTGTTGTTGGCCGTGGAAACCGTGCATGGCAGGTCTACACAAGAACCTGTCCGGCATATATCGAAGATATCAGTGAAATTCATCGCACAGAGCCATATGTATACTCCCAGATGATTGCCGGTAAAGACGCTCCAAACTTCGGAGAGGCAAAAAATAGCTGGCTGACCGGTACTGCTGCATGGACATTCTTAAATGCTTCCCAGTATATCCTCGGTATCCGCCCGGATTATGACGGTTTGATCGTAGATCCCTGCATCCCTTCCTTTATGGTCGGCTTCACCGCCAAACGTGATTTCCGTGGCACAACTTACCACATTGAGGTTGAAAACCCGGATCATGTAGAAAAAGGTATTGCTTCCGTTACCGTGGATGGCAATGCGTTTGAGGGAAATCTTATTCCTGTGGACGCTGGCAAAAAAGAGGTTCACGTTAAGGTTATTATGGGATAACTAGAACAAGTCAATATTATTGGCTATTATAACGAAAAATCGTACAGACAAAATATGATATTCCTGTTCGCAAAGCTCACAAAGGAAATCATATTTGTCAGTACGATTTTTCGTTTATTTACACTATGAATGACTTGTGCATAGACACTGAGATATGCCCTGCTTATGTTCTAAATATAGCCGCAAAATCTGCCAAATTACGTTGTTGGCTCCGGTTTTCAATATCTTTGCAAAACAAATTCAGTTCTAACATACCTTATTCCTGCTTGTAACATAGATATGTCCAATCCCAAATATTACTGCAAATATAATCAAAAAATAATGTAACATTGTTATACCACTTAATAAGAAGATGCCAGTCGGTATAACAGCCAATGCCATTTGCTCCCGGTAAGTCTGTTTATTAAAGTAAAGCATCCAGATAATCCAATATGAGAGCATTAGCACTGTATTTCCAACAAGATAAATAATAAACGCATTTATGGAAGGAAATCCAGATTCAACTATGCCAATATTGAATATCATAAGAAACATACATCCATAACGTCCTATCTGTTCCAGAATATTCATAAATTTATTGGTACATTTATTTTTCTGATTCTTCACCCGGACTGCATATATAATATTCGGAATTAAAAGAAGAATCACTAAAACAAGCCCAAACGTATTAAGCCAGTTCATTCCAAGTTTTCCTGCTACAAAAACAGATGTTGGACCGTCTGCTCCACCAATTATAGATATATTATCTGACATTATTGCATCTCCCATAAAATAAATCAAAATTTAACAACTGACAAACAATGTTTTTAGCTATACTAGTTTCAAACCGATTTTATCATACCGGCAATATTGCTTTTTCAAGAAGTCCCTTATAAATCTTCTCAACATCATAATCCGGCGTATACTGGTCAAGCATCTCATAGATCTGTCTCATCAAATTTATCGGTTCTTCCAGCATATCTGCTGTTTCTTCTGCACTACAGCCTTTTTTATACTTCTTGATAATAAGCTCAATTTTGGCTTCCATTTTTCCTTCTATTTTTCCTTCGCGTTTTCCAGCATTTCTGCCTTTCAATTCTGATTCACGCAAATCATCCGCAAATAATTCCCGTAATGCTTGACACATTCGCCTTTCCTCCTTTAATTCTTTCCAGTTGGCACGCATAATTGTATCTGCAAGTGCCTGATATAATTTTGATTCTTTTTTCTTTCCATACTGTTCGATAAAATTCCGGATTTCACCACCTGATTTCAAATCATTGCGGAGATTGTTCAGCCAGTAGTTATTTTCTTTTGATAGTTTTGGAATGATGATTAGCTGTATTGGAATCGAATCTCCAATCAGATAGTAAATACCGTTTTCTATATTTTTTATTGACATTTTTTTGTCATATTCCAGCCTTTGCAGCATTTTCACCGGATAATGGTAACATACAAATGTAATGGTCAGTTCCGTTGCTGGTATCTGATCTACGTCACCTGTTTCGGATTTATAGAGACAGGCATATCCATATGTTTTGTAAAAATCATCAATATTCAGTTTGTCATCCGGTGATTTGTACTCAATAATATTATACTGCCGAAAGATTCTTCCGATATTCTTTTTGATTTTTACATCCTTCTCATTCTTTACCAACACATCAATCTGCATTGGTTTCTTTGAAAGCAAATGTTCCGGCTCAAATTCCAGATACTCTGCTTCATCTTCCAGCTCAATCTGCAGCGCCGCATCAAAAGCTGGATGCCATTGGATTTTGTCATCGTTTGTGTTCAATCATTTTCCCCCTTTATGATAGTTGAATTTTCTGTATTTTTCAATGCGTATGTACTATTTTTATCACGAAATGCCCCCAAATACACATCAGTAATACACAATAGAAATCTTTTGCATTGAAAATGTTCATCAAAATGGAATCTCGTGCCGAAACGGCTATGATACTTGAGATATATTCCATCACCAGAAAACTGGTTTTGGATTTGCAAACAGGAACGATAAGAAAAAAGCAGTTATACTTACTAATAGCTGCGTATTGTTTTGTCTGCGACTTTGATGTAGCCATAGTGTAAGCTACTCTGTGCAGAATGTCAATTCCAAAATTGCCGTTTCATCTCATAATGCGAATAACCGGAGTTTAACTTGTGAACTGCCGCTTATAGGTGGTGTTACGGATTTCCTAA